>JAALOO010000779.1_pt1 | contig 26342 bp, 16 predicted proteins | sample 7257641 | NCBI WGS metagenome assembly JAALOO01 (sample SAMN14085613, study PRJNA598686) | mite metagenome | biome: ENVO:01001000; feature: ENVO:01001002; material: ENVO:01001226; isolation source: single female mite from University of Michigan culture on fish food culture... ...
TTTTTGACGATTTAACAACCATCAAATATATTTGACGCGTATTTCTGTGTGTGTAGAATAGTTTAAATGATGGTGTTAATAAATTACAACAAAATATTTTTGCATTAATATTATATTGCACAAAAATTTTATTTTAGCCAACAAAAGTTTGAAAACTTTAAAACTGCCAAATACTGGAACTTAAAATAACAAAATTTTGTCTATGAAAAATCAAAATACATTTTTGTTAGGTAGAATTGGTATTAAAAGTGCATTAATATAATTAAAAAACAATTGAGTAAATAAAACAAATTATGCAAAAAAAACTTCTTGATAAAATTAAAAAAACATTTTTTTATTTATAACACAGCGTTTAATGCAAAAATTAAAAAAAAATTAACAGCGATGTTTGCTTTTATAACAAAAACAAAAAGTGTCAACAATAATACAAAAAACAAAAAAGTAGCGACCACTTTTAAAACAACAACAGGTAAATAAATAAAAAATAATATAAAATGATTCACTTGAGAAAAGAGCGTACTTGAGATTTGAGTAAATGAGAATACCAGCAGTGTAGCTGGCAGGCGGTAAAAGCAATTGTGATGTAGTTTAGAAAATGCCCCTTTTGCTTCATCTGCCACACTGTTATCCCTTTGCCCACTTTTTTGTATTGTGCAGGCTATTGTTCTGTGCCACTCAGTTGAACAGCACAAACTGCACAGTGAGCTGTCCAATTACCCAAGAATCGGCCAATCCCCAGATGGTTCATTTATCAAAGTGTCCAGCACTGAGTGAAAAACGAGATGAACAAAAACCAATGAGCAAAAGTAAGATAAAAGTAGTAACGCTAAAAGAGTAAAGCGTCTGATTTTTTATTCCAAAAAGAAAAAAAGTTTAACTACTATTTTTGGCGAAGTTTTACATTACGTTTGTGCTGATAATAAAAATAAACAACGTTTTTTATTTATGTCCCGTTTTACACTTTATAACATTTCCCCTAACTTGAAACAACGATTTTTATTGTCATGTTGTGTGAACATTAAACTCTTGGTTATCTTTGTCTAGTGGACACTAATAGGTTTTACTTTTATTGAAGTGCCCAGTGTTAAGGTCAGGTGTTTGCTCACATTACGATCAAAGCTCCAGGGCAGAACGCCAATAACCAGACACCAGACAGAAGATCGATGCTTGTCTTTCCTTTTTCCCTTTCTCTTATTTTCTTTTTCTAGTCTCGTTATTGGCTCCATTCAATACATTACCCTGCTGGGAGATCGTTAAAAGTTGCCTCTGTGTGTCTAATAATGCTCGACGAGTGTCTCTTTCTCTTTCTCTGTGTATCTTTCAATGAAATTGGCCAAAATTGAAACAGGCGACCAAAGATAAATATAAGCTTTACCGGAAACAAAAAAAAGTTATATAGCGCAAATTGGCACGTTTGCTGAATTCCCTTTACAACTTGTTCTAACTTTTGCTTTATCATTTTAAAAATTATTGATAATGGGTTTAAAGGGGCATCATCAAATAAAAATGATTGAATAGCAGTTTTGCTTTTTTATATCAAAAACAATTTTTTAAACTTTTTATTATTTAATTTTTGTTTGATTTATAATTAGTTACTGTCAGTATTGAGTTTTTAATTTTATTTTTTTAAATGCATAAAAAGTTAATAAAAAATTAAATGAAAATAGATAACTACTGATTAATGAACAATAACGGTGGATTTTGAAAAAAAATATAAAAAAAGGAAAATGTGCTTTTTATGACAACGAAAACTGCGGCAACTAAAACTTCCAACTGGAAATTGACCAGGCATAATGGCAAGGGATGTCGCTGAAAAAATGAAATATATTATACAAAATTTATCAAATTAAGTTGGCAAATAAAAAAAAGTAAAATTTGCTTTATAAGCGTTTTTTGTTAGCTAAGAATCCGTTAGCGCTGCTTAATTTATTTTAAAATTAAAAAAGTTTGTCAAATGTCGAGCAAGAAACAAACTGGGTTGAATGGGTTGTAGTTTCTAAAACGTCGTAACGGCGCCTCCGGCTGTCCGGGCTAATTCTCAATGATTTTCCAAAGCAAAGATAATAAAACTGGTTCTAATTTTTTGCGAATACCCTAACACCAACTGCAGTTTGAGAAATTGCTTTGCAATTTAACAACAGTAGCTGTTGTGGAAATTAGATTACGCACCGCTCTTAGAGTGTTAATGCAGAATGTGTGAAAATGAGAGAAAAAAGAGCAAGGAGCATTGCGCTCAACACGAACGGCAAACGCATGATTTCACTTTGCTCACTCGACTCTTTCGGCCGGAGGACATAATCGAAACTACTTTTTCTTATTCATTTTTTTGCGCCACCATCACCTAACACTATTATTGTACCAACATTGAAGGTTATCACAAAACACATTTTTACACTAGCAAAATAAAAAGGGCAAAGTCAATAACAAGGGTGCCGACCAGAAACGGTAAATGAAAAAGGAAACAGGAAAGCAAAAAATGTCATCGTTTAAAAAATCGTAACAAAACTAAATAAAACGTGGGAAAATATTTACTGGCTGACCCTTACTTAAAAAATAAACGCTGTTTTTAAATTTTAAAAAATATAATTTTGTTTTAAAAATCAAGCAGTTTTAAAAAACTGTTTTGGCAAAACTTTTTTTTTGTTTATAAATTTAGAAAACATTTTATAAATGCTGCTAAAATGAAACAAAATATTTAATTTATTTTATATAAAAAATTTTATTTAAAACAAAGTTTTGTTAACAAAATTTAAGCTTAGTTGTTCAACTTGACTTATATTTTTATTGCTTTTATTAGTAATATCATATAATTTTTTTTAATAAAATTTGAAAACAATTTTGTTATAAAAAATAGAAACTAGACAAACAAACAAATACATTGCAAAAAACAAGTTGAGTAATGCACAAAAACACAAATTACTCTAAAACGTAATCGTTTTGTTGCTGACAAGGCAATTGAAACAAATATCAAGTTACAAACAACAAAGTTATTTTTTTTCTAAAACATTTTTTTACTGAAATGCATCTAATAATTGGGACCAATGTGCAAAACAAATGAACAAAACGAAGTATATGATAGAAATGATTGTGTCCAACTAGGGAAAAAACCAGTTAACTGTAAGCTGAACTAGAAAAAACTGGCCAGAAAAGGATATCCAAAGATGCATACGAGGACGAAACATAATCACTCAGTTGGCTTAGCAGTCAAACGGAAAGAGAAGAAAGGAAACCTTGTGCAACCGATAGGAGTCCAATTAAATGCAGAAACAGCAGCAGCATCAGCTTTAGCGCATTTATCCTAAAACTGGTCATTTGCCAGCAAACGGTACACAAACTAAGCAAACGGTAAAAAAGTAAAACTAAACGCAGCATTTGTATCCAGTTAAGTACCGAACTGCAAACACATTGAAAACAGCCAACAACAGGACAAGACAAGGACAAGACGGTCAGTCATCAAGTGGAGACGGGCGATCAGTGGAGCAATTTCAGTGGCAACAAAAAACAAAGAATAAAAAAGGGGGAAAGAAAGTGACTAGCACAGTGAAATACCGGGCAGTCAGGCATGCATGCATTACTGTCGAGTGGTGGGCGATAATAAATTATGCCGCCGATCATTGAGCGCATTTTTTATTGCTCTTTTGCTGTTGTTTATTTGTTTTGTACTATTTGCAGCAGTAGTTCTGCAAGCAATGCTAATAGTTGATGCTGAATCATGTTTGCAAGTGGTAAAATAAAATGAATTTTTTCGTTTTAAAAATAAATGAATAAACTTACAGTTACAATTTTGACATTAATTGAAACTGAATTTGTTTTCACAAAATAGTTTTTAATCTAAACTAAATTTAAAAATTGTTTTGTTTTTTATAAATTAATATTTCATTTTTAAAAACAAAAATTTTTATTTGTTTAAAAACTTTATCCATTTGATTTTGATATCAAAATGTGCAAATTAAATGGTTTTTAAGAACTTGATGATTATTTTATTTATTTTTATTTCAAAGTTCTTGTAGTAATTTAGAATTAAAAAATGATTTTTTACTTATTTTTTGCATTTCTTTAGCCTTTTATTTTTTGCACCTTTGCTACTGTTACAAAGGCTTTTCCTAGGCTTTAACGCATTTCAAACAAAAAACAAAAAATTAATTAATTTTAGCCGACGTTAAAGAAAATAAGAACAAAAACAAAAAATAAAAAGAACAGCCTAAACTGAAAGTTAATTATTGACAGACAAGATTGAACTGTTAGCCACAGCAAAAAATCACAAAAAAATGTGATTACTCGAAAAACCAAAGCAGAGAAGTGAACTCTCGATGGGAAGCGCCAAGTGATCTTTGGCCAATGCCATAATCAGCAGGACCATTACTAAAATCTGACAGAAGAGCAGTGTGTGACGTGTTCTGTCAGTTGAGATCGATTCGACAGCGCGCGCGTCACTCACTTTTGTCATTGACTTTGCCCAGGACTCACTGGGATCATTACTAGAACTACTACTGGCTTAGTAGTAGTGCAAAGACACGCACAAAACTTTTAACTACTGACCTCGTATAACTTTTTCATGTTTTTTCTTTAGGCTTTTTAGCTATTCTGAGCATTCATTTGCCAGCATTTGCAGTAGCGCCGCAATAGTAACTGCTTTCCCCAGAAAGCACTAACTTTCACTGATTATCAAACGATCGTCTGTCATTGTTGCTCCTGTTTCAGTGGTGGTAGAAGTAGCCGTAACTGCAAAAGACACTGTTTACTTTTTTCTTTTTTCTTTCTTTTTTCTGCTTTCTAGTTTCATTACATACCGATTACGCCGCCTAGCCGCTGCTGTTGAGGACGTTTAATTGAAAGAAAAATGTTGATCAAACAGAAGGAAAACAGAAAAGCACACCAGTACAAACAACCCACAAACATTCGCACACATTTGCACAGTAAGTGCACCGTCTTTGAAAAATAGAAAAGAGAAACATTGGCTAGCACTCTTGTTTTCACACGCTCAACAAAACAAATCCTCTGATCCTCAGCAACAACATTGAATTTTTGTTTGCCAATTTGCTAGTTTGCAAACATGTTAACCGAAATTGAGAAACCTAGCAGGGTGAAAAAACGCTAAATTTATTTGTTAAAACCGGAGTTTACACATCAACTAAACCAGCATTTTGCATCTTTTATTAATGAAAAACTTATCTACACCTGCTCTACCTGCTAAAAATGACAACAGAAAACAGTTTGTTATGCATGATTGACAATGCAAAATAAAAAATCATTTCTTTTTTAACTGATCATTTGAATACGCTAAACTAACAATTTTGCCCCTGTCCTTAAACTTAATACAAATGATCGTTAAAAATGGTAATTTAAGGCGGAGATCTTCAATAAAAAAAGAAAAGAGGTGCTCACTTACCCTGAATGTGGACCTTCACCTCGCCCACTGTGTCGTTGATCTTAATGGACTTGGTGGTGACCACTGATTCCTTGCTGCCAATGCGCACCAGAGAGTGCGGTGAGCCGGGATTGGTGGGCGAACCAGTGCCGCCGGGGGCGTTGTTGGCCGCAGCGGCGGCGGCGGCAGCGGCGGCATTGCCCTCGGCTATTTTGGCGCCATCCAGTTCTTTGTTTTCCTCCAAGGTCACTAGGTTGCTGGCCATTGTGTACGGTGGTGAGACGTGGTTTTTGTAAAGTGACGGCAGTGATGATAACCGTTGTACCAAGTTGTATCGGAGATGATAAAGAAGAGAGAAATGTCTGTTTTAAACAATAGATAATTGCAATTTATTGGTCAGTAGGAGAAGAAAGAGGTCAAGTTATTAAAAATAGATTGATGTCAGTTACGAAGAAAAAGTATCATGTAACACTAAATTAAAATATTCAAATTTTAACATCATTATTTTGAAAAATGCATAATTTCAGTTTTACCCTTTATGCGCTGATATTTAATTTAAATTTAGTGAAAGTAGTTTAGGCGACGACGACAGTAGCAGCAGCAGCAGCGGCAACAACAAGAATGGCAGTAGCAACCCTTGCTAATGCGATAATAGTACGAAGTACGTAATGTTATTAAATATTCTGTTCACTTATGATTTAGCAGGCACTCACACACACACAGACACACTGACAAACACGCTTCTTCTCACTTTCACTTGACTTGTCTTGCAGGCACTGCAGCAGCAGCAGCAAACTGAACAACGAACGACTTTACGCGACGAACGTCAAACGGCGTCTGATTGCGATTCCTTGTGGCGGCAAGCAGTTTGCTTTTTGGGGGCGCCTGTCTATTGGTCTGTTTGGTGAATGGAAATGGAAAGAAAGAGAAAGTGGCAGAGAGAGAGAGAGAGAGAACGGGAAAGAAAGTGAAGAAAAGAGTGGGAAACGAATGTAAACAGTGGCAGCAGACTACCATTTTCTTCTTCTTTTGAAGCACTGGTCCTGAAGAGCACGCAGCATGCGGCAAGGGCGCTGGCGATTTAGTGGTTTTTCCGCTTTCAATGCCCACTGCTCACTTCTTCAGTGGTCAGCGGTGTTGTTCGTTGTTCTGAGAAGGTGCTTAATAGGTTTCTATTGAAAATGTTTAAATGAAAAAAGGTACGACAGTTTATCCACAATGCGTTTTAGCAGTGATCAGACTAAAACAAAAAAAATAAAAATGATGAAGTAGTTTATTTAATAAAAATGACAGAAAAATAATTTTAAAATAGGAAAAATGGTAGCGCAACTGGCCACTAGCAACTACCACTGAAGCTAGATTAATGTTCGTTGTTTCCTTTAGGTCTCATATAATAATAAGCTATTTGGTTAGAAACTCAACGCACTGCTGCAAACATTACAAACACACACACACATATCATTTATATTTAAAGCTTCTTTGCAGCAAAAACTTTCCTTTTTACTTAATTTTTTTTGTTCAAACCGTCCCTTGAGTTGGCTCACTGACTTCTGTATGACAGTCAAAGAAAGTACGTACCACACACTGCGATGAAATAGTTTAAAAGATAGTTGCGCCTGTTTTGCCGTTTTGCAGAAAACAGGAGTGAGAGGAGAGAATTAAAATATCAAAGTGCTAAAGCAGTACAAAAAACAAAAATAAAACTGTTTTGTTGCTTTTTTGCTTGCTAACTGTTTGGAAGTTTATGAACCTTTGCTGTAATCTAGCTGCTTTTCACGCACCACTGCTAATAAGTTAAAACTTTTAATTATCATTTTGTGATTTGCAAAAATAAAACTAAAAACCATCTTAGTTAGAACGACTAAACAAAAGGGATTAGTTTATGTAAGATTTTGCGCAAAAATAAACTCACTTAGAAAAGTTTTAGTAACAACATTTGAGCTAATGATTTACTTAACTCACTTTTTAACCTTTCTTAAAAACTGTTTTTGTTAATTGAACTCATGTGTTATTTGTTTTGAATCTGCGTTAGGCTATTTTTAAACACACAGTAATAGCTTTGTGTTTAGCCAAGTAAACTGTCTAGTAGGTCAAACAAAAAACTGCTGGCTGATCTTGCAGGCTAAATCTAAATCTACACACCCAAACTTTATTTTCACCGACCCCACGAGGGCGTTTTATTGTTCTAACTAAATGTACTGTGTGTGTACTTTTGTAATGCTTCACTGTGGTTATTTTCGAAAGTAGCCAGGTCAGTCAGTTTGGGCAGTCTGGTTCAACTCAGCTCAGCTTTTGCCAGCTGAGCACTCAGTCAACTGCTGATTCGCACCAGCTGCAGCCTGCAGATTCACTGACAGGCGACTGTAAATTCATTGCTGCTACTAATCAGACAAACACCATTGTCGGTGAGTGTGTGTGTTGAGCAGTAACACGCAGTAATGACTAAAGAAGAAGCAGCAGCAGCAGTAGAAAAAAGGACAGAAAGTCAAAAAACATTAGTGGTTTGGCTGCCATTTAGAGCTATTGGCGGCACGCACTACCAGTCAGTGTGTGTGTGTGTCTGGTGGTGTAGTCAATGAAATGTGAATTAACTAGTTGAAGTTATAGTTAGCCTGCAAAGGGAGGAGACCATTTCCTCTTCCTATTTGTACCAACTCTGACTTTGGCAGACCACTCTATCCACTGTGTGTCATTTAATGGCAGCCAACCTGCACAAGCCAACTGAACTGACATTGCACAGAAATTAAACAGTTTCATTTTTTCAGCTTTACCTTTGCTTCTTGAAGACTGAAAGCCGGTGCCGACCAGTCAGTTGGGATACAGAAAGAGCAAACGATTATGTTGCTGCAGTTAAATTACAAGCAGTTGATGGGTTTTTTGTTTTGTTAGCTTGGTTTAGCGGAATTGCAAGCCTTCCAATCAAATGTCATAATTGAATTTTTTTACTATTACATCTGTTTTGCCTATTTTCAATTTTTGTTGTCAATGTTTGCAGCACAGCACCCCACCCCCTCACCCCCAAAAGTACTATTTTTACATGCGTGTATTTTTACTGCCGAGTTGACAAAAATCAGCTGCCAACGGCCTGGCACTATGGCTGGCACTCCCTTGCACGATCACTACCACAACCATCAACGCTGTTGTCGCTGATGTTGTTGTTGTTGGTGTTGTTGCTTTCAAAGTCTCGTGGTAAAAGTGACAAATATTTGGCAACTGCATCTGCGATTGCGGCAACATTGGCAGTGGGGGTGGTTGCAGCTTTTGCAGTTTTGGCGCCGGTCGTGGTAGAGCAGCAGTGTGTTGGGGAACAACAAACAGATTATTTTGCGACGTGCAGCTAACTCTTGTTTGTTAGCTGAAAAAACGGCGGTTTGCAAAAACACTTCAAAACAGGGCAGCAGGCACGCAGCCTTAAACGCAATCATTGTACAGCTAGAAAAACAAACTAAAAACAAAAGATTTTGTGTTAACATGAATTTGAATTGGATTCAAATGTTCAAAAAACAATAAATAGAGTGATGCGCATTTTTCTAAATTTTTAAGTTTATTTTGATTGTGTAACTTTGCACACCAATATTGTTTTCAATAATGTTTTAACTTGTCAGGCAAAAACTGAAAAATAAAAAATGTTTAACTAAATTAATGCAAAAAACTGCTTTTGTTTGCATTTTAAAAAACCACTAAATTCAATTGAAATGGGGGAAGGGTAAACTTTTAGAAATTGAACGTACAAACAATTGTTAAGAAAATTAAAATGGAACGACTAAAGCAATTGGCTCTTGCTTGTTTGAATCGTTCATTGTTGTATTTGCCAAGCAAATTGACTAAACTTAGTGTGCAAACTTGTGTGCAAAAAAAGTCGTATTATATTGTCTGAAAAGTTAAAGATAAAAAACAAAAAAGTTTAACTAAAACTGACAAATAACGTGAAAGGAGAAGTAAAAATCTCTAGGGCGCCAATTGTCTTGAGTAGTCTTGCACCACAAGTTTTGTGTATGTTTTAGTGCAGAGTGTTTCTGTACAAAATGGCCAAATGACTATTTAACTTTTAAAACAAAAAAATAAAAAATTTAAGTTTCTGCAATCAAATCAACAGCAATTTTATCATTAAATTTTAAATTTTTTTTAAATTTTAGTTTTTAGTTTTTAGCTTCCCAAAACTGTAAAAAATATTTTATAAATTAATTTTAAACAACCAGTTAAAATAAAATTATTTAAAACACAATTTTTTACTAGATACTAAATATTCAATTTAATCAATATTTACTTTCAAACTGTAGACAACAAAAAGTTTTAGTTTAGTGGAATTCTGATTTAACATTTTTTTCAAATGCATTACATTTTTTTCAAATACATTTGAATTCATTTTTTTGTATTGTTGTATTTTTTTGGTTAAAATCTGTTATCTAGTTTTTGTCATCTAAACGGTTCTAGATATTAGATTAAACGATCTATGGTTGAGAAAAAACCGAATGAAGACGAATGGTGATTGAAAAAATAAAAATAAAAAATATTCTAACCGGATGCACAAAAGAATAGAAAAATAGGAATGAGAAATAAAAGTACAGATTGACAAGCAGGCAGCCAGGCAGACAAACATTTTTTCAGTCTTTTGCTTCTTTTTTTAAGGCTCGGTGAGCATTGTATCTAAACCAATAGTTTCCGAACATGACTAAAAAACTGACAGACAGACAAAACAGTGCCGGCAACAATTGAGGTGACCAACCACATCTTATTTGGGCAATTGAGTCTGAATGTCAAAAAATTACCGCAACAAGCCTATCTTTTTAGATTCAGCTATTTTTTGGCGTATTATTATGGCAGTTTGCAATGTTTAATTATACCATTTTGGTTTTTATTTAAAATATTATCACTTTTCAATATTTTATACCACTGTATTGCCACACCTCCATTAACATTGCTGACACACACGATGGGCTGTTTAAAATAAAATCAACTTGTTTAAAAAATTGTAAGTAGTATTGTTAATAATACCAGTTTTCCAAGTTTACAAAACACACAGCACCAAACAGCGTTTGATCGTTTTTTTGACAAACTTTAGCCACTAAAGCAGTTCAATGGAAGCTTTTTATGTGTTGGTTCTTCAATGGTTTCTGGAATGCGAACAATCTAAATCAGTCAATAAAAAGCGTTTAAATGAAGATAAAATGAGGCAAAAGAAGAAGAAGAAGAAAAAGAAGAAATGAAAAAGAATAGCAAATGCCCTCAATTGAATTACCCTCAATCATAATATGGTGATGGCAAAAAACAACACAAAGAGTTCATAGGAAAAGGAGATGAGATGAAATAGCTCATCTCTTTCTCTTCTTCGTTTTTTCGTTCTTTTGGCAGTCAAAAGGGGACAATGCGAGTGGTTTGTGTTGCAGTGGCAGTCCAGTTCAACAAAGCTCTCTCTGGGTGACGTGGCGGCAGTTCTGCCGATGGCGACAGTCCTCCACTGATGGCTCCAAACTGACAATGACGCCAGTGTGATCAGTATAGGCCCCGTATCAACAATGACGGCCACGGCACTCAAATGCCAAGTCAAAACCTGACTCATTGGTGGTGCCCTGTGAGAAGCCATAGTGATAGCGCATCTACTCATTCAGTGTACTCATTTAGCACTTGCAATTTTAGCGTTGTTTGTCTTTCTCTCAGTTTCGCTCTTCTTCCAATTTGCTTTTTGTTGTTTTTGTTTGTGTTCCAAGACTTCAATCCAGTGGGCTGATGACACCATTATTATATGATTTTTGCTAGTACACAACTACTGCTGCAAAAATGCAATTGACGACTCCATTATCGTACCATTAATGCGGGTTCCTCATTTTTTTGTTTAAAAGCAATGACAGCTGATGTTTTTGGTTTTGTGCCTGGCTCTATTATGATTTCTAGTGGCTGATTTGTTTTCAACACGATGTTGCGTTTTTTCACTTTAAATATTTTTGTTGTAGTTGTTGTGCTTTTATTGCAATGCTGCAAATGCGTTATTTTCTATTGTGTTGTCAAAAATAAAATGATTGTCACTGAAAACAAATGAAACAGCGGAATTTAGGGCAAAATACAAGACGCATAACACAAGTTTTGTACGTTTTAAAAACCAAAATTTTAAAATTGCAAGAGAAACAGCCGTTCCTTTTTCCATGCATTTTCCAGATGCTTTCATTTGATTAACTATTTTTAAGCAAAAAAGTAATATAAAACAGAAAAATGGTTTCCTTTTTATTTTTTTGGTAAAAACAAAATAAAAACGTTTTTTTGGGTTGAAGCGAGCAAACGGACAAAAACAACAAAAATAGAAAAAAGCAAACTAAAGCAGAAGTACGGTAAAAGTTGCATTAGACTGTGTGTGCTGGTGAAGGTGCTTTTGGGTAAACAAATTACAACACGTCCACTTGAACTCTACCCTGCCAGCACAGCGGACTTGCCACAATTTAAAGGTTCTACAATTTACCCAACAACAACTAGTAATGCGTGCAAATAAATGAAAAGTGTCTATCCTATTTGCCGTCTTATCGGTGCCCCCGTATGTTCAAATGCTTAGGGGGCAATGCAATAAGGCTGGCAGGCAAAATTGTCAGCTAGACAGACGCATTCACTATCTGCTGCCGCCGCTGCTAACCAGCCCAAAAAGTGTGTGTGTGTCTCTGGGAAAGTGGCCAACTGTCAGCTTGCAACACACAAACCTGCGGTTTTTGCTCCCTTTCCCTCTCTTACGTTTTCTCACACTTTCCTCACTCACTCACTCACTCTACCTGCCCTTAGTATAAAAAAATGCCCTTTCCCGTTTTCTCAATTTGCCGGGCTCTACCTGTCTGCCTGCCAACTCAAAAACCAAATGGTTGTTTCACTTTCCTCTTCCCTCCTTCTCTCCGAAAAGTGTGCGCTCTATTAATAACCAAAAAAACATACAAGGCCCTATGAAAATGGGGTAGTATGGGCAGAAAAGTAGATAATAAAACAAAAAAGCAATGGACAAAAAACAACTACGCAAAGTAGGCGAAAAAAGCAACAAAAAATAAACGTGAAAAATAAAAGCTGGGCAAATTGCATTACCACACTCACATGGACACACTGCTGGCTTAACACTTGATTAGCAAACTCGATAACTGCAATGGCAAAAAGTATAGTGAGCTGCCACACACACACACACACACACGTACAAAAGGCACGGGCATTCAAACACTTATTATTATTAGATTGCCACTGTATTGACTCGCTGCTCAGTGAGAGTGTGGGCGACTGTGACTGTGACTGTGACTGTGACTATGCTACTGCTTGACATTCACTAATCGCTAATCATATCTGCTGCTTTGCCTCTCTAATGCCCATTTATCTGCAGTTGTTGCCGCCGCCAGCGCCGTCACAGCAGCAGCAGCAGCAGCTGCAGCAAATGGACAAATGCAGTAAAGATGAAGAAGAAAAAGTGGTAGCGGCGGTGGCCCTAGAGTGGTCACACCAGTGTTCACTCATTCTTTACGCCTGCCAGTGGCAATGGCACTTTTGGCTGATCAATTCAGGGCACATACTTGCAAACTGGGCACTGGCGCAACCAATGCTGCTGCTCAATTGGTTCCGTCATTTTTTTATTTTTCTTTTTTCTCCTCTTCTTCTTTAGTTTTAATTCTTTCCTAGGAGTGGTTGGTCTTTTGTCAGCATTGCCCACCACCACTGTCTACTGAATAAATGATAAGAACGAGCAAAAAATTGTAGGAAAAAGAAGTTGTAGACGTAAAATGTAGTAGCATAAAACTGACGTGCAAAAAGCGCAAACTTGACAGCTAGCCACAAAAAGCTAATACCAAATTATTGAATCTTACAGATTATCAGAGCTGTGCAATTATTTGAAGTGATTACGTTAACAATGGTAATAGAATTGCTGATGCAAACGAGAAGTAGAAAAATTGTTTTTGCTAATGCTAAGAAAACTAATTACAGTACTTACTGCGTTTTTTATTTGTTTTTAAAAAAACAAAACACATTTAAAACATAAAAAATGTTTTTACAAATCTAATTTGTTTTATAAAAAGGTAAACTAGTATTCAAAAAGTTAGTTTTTTGTTTTTAGTAAATTAACTAATTAAAAGATTTAGTGACAATTTTGTGCTTTTATGTTTGATGAAGTGTTGAAATTAGTTAATGATCAAACAAATTAACAAATTTTTTAAATAACAACACATGCGTAAAGATACAAGTTAAACTTAACCAGCTCAAAAAGTGATGCAGTGAAGCAAACTTTAAATCAGTTTTGCTAATAACAAAAAATTACTCTGATTTGTTTAATTTTTAAAACAAACTAAAAAATAAAGCAAACAATTATTTAGAAAACATTAATGTGCATATTTTTTAAACAAAAAAAATAACAATTAAATTTAAGGCAGTGTATGGGAAAATGTGTTTGTAATGTGTGTCTGTTTGTTATGTCAATGGCACACAGTAGTTGAAATTGCGCCCGCAAGCACATCCAATTGTTGGCTACTACTCTTGGTGTTGTCCGGTTGTACAAACAATTTTTTTGTTTAGTTTTATTTCTTTTGCAAACTGCTTGAAAAATTTGTTTGTTTTTGCTTTCAAAGCAAGGAGCCAATTTGTAGCATAGAGTATTGTTAGATTTGGTCAATTGGCTAACTTTATTCCAGTGTTAGTGTGTATTTACCATTAGACCGTTGCTGTTTTTCTGATCTTAATTTGAGTCAGTCTATCGAGTAATTTACCGTTCTGTCTAATGTCAACAAATTCAACTGCCCCGGTATCTGTGTGAGTGTTTCTCAGTGTTTTGTGTTTGTTTGTCGGTGTGTGTGTGTTTGCTGTCAATTGAGATTGTTGCTGTTGATGTGTTGCAGTAAGGGTAAAAAAGAAAACTATGAGTCAAAGTGTGTATGTCTCTTGAATAATTATCACCGTTCAAAAAAATAATGTTAGTAAATAAGTGCGTTCCAAAAACCTGAATATTCTATTGGTGTACTTTTTTCTAGTGTTAACATTTATGGAATTTTACTTTGGCAAAACTACAAGTCATAACTTTTTGTAAACCTTCATAAAAACAATTTCAAATTAAATTCAATATCTTTGTAAAACAATAAAAATTAAAAACTTTTTTTGGCGAGAAAGCGCCAGATGAAATATTGATTAAAACGGTTTGGTTTTGTTACAAATCCGTCTTTTTATTTGTGTTATAATACCTAAAATGAAAAGTTTAAAAAATTTTAAATAAAAGCAATAAAAACATAGTCATAAAATGTAAATAATTGTTAAAAAAATTTATAAATTTTTTTATATAAACGTGATGTTTTAAAACATATCAAAGTAAAAGTAGTGTTCTCACCAAAATTTTGTAAAAAAATTGAATTTAATACTTTAAAAAATAAAAATTCAAGCAATAATTCATATAAAATGGCTAGCCAAAATAGATTGTTTTAACAACTGTTTTTAAGTTTTTAAACAAATAAAAAAATGTTGTTTTAAACGATTGCAAAATTTTTTATACGTATAAAAAACGTGTCAAACATTTTATTGTTTTTTAAAAACTTCAAATACAAGCAAAAAATAAAATGACACTCAAATATACAAAGAGATTTTGATTAACAATTGAACTTGATGCCCTATGAACTTATGTTGTTTTGAAATAGAAATGAATTAATTGAATTTAATGCACTATTTTTTTATCGACTGATAAAGCAACGTGACATTTGATACAGTGATTTTCTATTTAAAAATAAAATTAAAAAATATATTTTAACAAGCAAAACCATAATAAACGACAGTGTTTAATTCTAGTCATTAATAATAACTAACGCGTGAAAATGCAAACCAAACATTTGGAAAAAGTTAAATAAAATTACTTTTAAAATAAAAAGTTTTTTAAAGTTTAATTTTAACATTTAACATAAAATAACAAAATTTTAAATTTGTAACTTCAATTTTTAACATAAAAAATTAAAAAATTTTAACTTTAAATAAATTAATAAAAATGCAATACAAATAAAATATTTTGCTAGTACAATTAAGCATTGTAGTATATGCTTTCATTTTAGTTGTCATAACTTTTTTATGTCATACAAAAATTTATTTAACTGTTTTGTAGAGAATTTTATGCTTAAATTTAATTTTCAGTGTTTTGTAATTTATTTTTGTATGCTTAACAACAATAGATTTTGTTTGTTTTGAACAAAACAAAATATATTTATATAATTAGCAATACTTTTTGTATTTGTTTTTATAAAAACCGGTAAAAAACATTTTGAACTGTTTTTAATTGTGGATTTAAAAATGTTTTTAAATTAACACAAATAATGATTTTAAAATTTGGTTAATTTTAACAATAATTAAATATTTTTTGTTTTTATTTTGTAACTATTTTTTTATTTTTTATTCATAACATGCTTGCATATTTATCTGATCAATAATCAAGCGCTCCTGGTAACTTTTTTGCTTCGCAGCAGTTTAAGCAAATAGACAACGCCGATGATGCTGTTGTTGTTGTTGCTGTTGATGTTTTAAGTTTTTCCCAGTTTTTTGCCATCACAATCTTTCTCAAACACTTTACTCTGTTAAACCTACTTAAAGTTTACGTAAAACTCTTTTTTCAAACTTATTTTACGGCAAATTTGTTTTTTTTGTTGATTAAACCTGCCACTCTACGTTAAAAAATACAAAAAAAGCATAAAATGAAAAAGAAAAAGTGATCGTGTCAACTGTCGCCGAAAGGCACAAATGTTTTAGCCGCCGTTTCGATCCGGAGCCGGTTTCAAAGTGCCATCCATGCAAAAGCGTGTATTCGCCGATTTGTCCTAATTTCCCTCTTTCCTCTTTTCTCACTGCTGACTTTTGCTGCTCTCCTTTGATCCTCGCCTATTTCCTGCTCCGTCGATACTGCGTTCTCATCTTAACTCGCCTTCAAATGGCAAATGTCACCGTGCCAAGGACTTTGAGTCTGTGAGTGTGTGTCAGTGAAATGAAATGGAATGAAATGATGCTTAGCAGTGGCCTTGCTGACGATAGTGCCACGCTGGCTGCTGGTTGCTGCTGTTGTTGTTGCCGCCGCCGCCGCCGCAGCATCGATTGCAGCGCAGCTTAGCAGGCAGACAAGGGCCGACCACCACTGTACAGTAGTACCACACTGACTGACTGACAGGGTCGACCAAATGACGATAAAAAGGAATGCGTGTGTGTGTGTGTGTGTGTGTGATTTGAAGCAAAAACTAGGCAAAAACAAATTGGCTACAATAGCCAATATTGACGCTGGAAAGTCTGACGCCGGGAAAAAAAAGGGAAAGAATAGTGAAAGCAAAAAAAGACAAAACAGAACAGTTTCCGCAATGATGAATCAGCAACAAAAAACAACTAAAAAAGTAGATGAACGGCAAAGGCAGTTTGCAATATATAATTGCAAAAAATAGATAGAACGCGAGACCGACAGCATCAAGTTCGATCGGTTAGATGATTGGAAAGGAGAACAAAGCCGATCGACACAAACGCAGAAGAAAATTTGCATCCAATTTAAAAAAACACAATCGATTCAAAAAGAAAAAATAGATAAAAAAGTGCTGCGTCTTTTGTAAAGCATCTGTTAGCAAAAAGTAAAAATAAAATACTGGTTGTATAAAAAAAACAAAAATTTAAACGTATACAAAACATTTAAATAATTTTAGTTTTTTTGCATTTTTTAAAGATTTGATTGCTAGATAATCATTTTTAAAAATTAAAATTACAATGTTTTGTCCTCCTAAAGTATTGTTTTTTACTTTTATCATAAACCCAAAAAACAAAACTTCAATTTTACGTTGTCAAATAAAATTTTTAAAATTAAAAAATACAAAAAAGTCATTTTTTTAAAAATTTTAAGATAATTTATGCCAGTTATTCTATTTTGTAAAAGGTATAATTGTAAAGGCAAATTCACTGCAAATCAAGTGTGACAATCAAATTGTGGGTAATTGTAACAAAAAAATGCTGTTCAAAAAAGTAGAAAGAGAAAGTAAGTATGAAAAAACAATAATAAAGTAAAGGGTTGGTTGTTGTGACAAAAAGTTGCCAAGATGTGACAAACGTTTTCAAAGTGTGATCAAGGTTTTTTACAGTGGAAATATTCAAACAATGGGTCGAGGAGCGTGGAGACCGTACATGAAACGATCAATTGGCGGCACGTGATTAGTCCCAAATGGGCCCCAATCGTGGAGGCCGGAACTGTAGGAGACGCGGTGCGTCAGGCGGTGGGCAATGCTGAAGCCACCAGTGCCGTCCAGCTGCGTCAGAACGATGATCACCTGACTGTGAAGGAGTGTAAAAACAAATGTGTAAGACAATGGTAAAAGTACTAAATGGTGCAACTTACCGGTGTTGGGGCGGTATGGAGTCCACCGTTCGCAGCGTAGATCGAGTGGAGACGACATTGACTGACTCGGTGCAGTCGCAGATGACCTGAACACAGCGGTCGGCAAAGCGGTTCTCCACCATGACCACCAGGCCGGCCCAGCCTTTGGTCAGGTAGTACGCAGTCATCCCTTCACGACCCTAAGAAATAGGCGACAAAACAAATGAATTTAGTATTAATATGAAATGATGTTTCCAATCGAGCAAAACTACCTCATGGCGTTGCCCCTTTTCAATGGTAAGCCTGATGATGGAGTCGGCGAGAATGAAAGGCGGCGCAGTGATTGTCTCCACCAGAAGTCGCTTTGAGCTGTGCACCGCAAGGAGGAACTTTGGGTAGTGACTGTATGAGACAATTTCTAAATGGAAAGTAGCAAAAAGGAAATTAATATAAGTAAGTTTTTTGGATGACTAAAAGTCAGTGCAGGCACACTTACTGGTGTTCCAGTGGTTAAAAGCCAGACACATGATGGTGTACTCGCCCGGTTCCAGCATTGCATGGCAACCGACAAAACCGCGAATCTGCCGTCGGCTGTGCGCCACCAGTGGGCCGATTGACATGGTGGAGATGTGCTGAAGTTTTGCTGCAGTTGTTGGCGCCTGACTGCCACCACCACCATCGCCTTCACCTTCGCCTTTGCCGCTCTTTGTCTCAGCAGTTTTCCGAAAAAGCACCACACAGAGGTCGAGCGGCGCAAACTTGGCCCTTCCTCGGGCGGATGAGCTTTCCAGCTCTAGGCCACCGTTGTTGGGCAAAACAGAGCCGCCGCCGCCGCCGCCTGTGCCGTTTCCGCGATGACCCTCCTGAAAGAGCGCCAACTCCACCTCAGTGGGCTCCAGGACGGTCAGCTGCGCTACGGGAATGTTGTCAATGTCAAAAGCGTTCGGCGGGAGGACGCCCTGCAGGCGGAGCTCATGCCAGTCGGCGCGAATCTTGCAGATGTCAATGCTGTCGAAGTAGCGGAGGACGTCGGGGAAGGCGATCCAGAAGACGCCGTCATCTTCCGCTCCGCCCGGGGGCAGCAGTTGGGCGCGCAGCTCCGCCGTCCACAGGCGACTGCCCGCCGACCAGTCGCCGCTCCACACAAAGTGGCCCCAGGGATTGCGCAGGCGGAGAAGGCGAAGTGGTGCTGCTGGTGATGGTGGTGGTGGGAGGTGGTGCCGTTCGGAGGCACCAGCACCACTACCACTACTACCACCACCACCACCAGCAGAAGAAGTCTTCACATCGGTCACATCGACGACGTCGAGGACTGAGTAGGCGTGGCGAGGGCGCAGTCCCACCGCCTGGTACTCCGCCTCGATGACGGCCATGTTGCCGCCGCCGCAGCTGGCGCCCATGAGGAAGCCGGCCGCCCGCGAGGAGAGCAGCTGCGCCCAGATCAGGTCCACGTCCATGGGCTCCTCCTCATCATCACCGCCGCCACCGCCACCGCCGCCGACTCTTTTCCTTTGCAGGTGCAGCCTGGCAGATGATGATGAACTAGCAGCAGCAGCAGTGGCGGCAGAGTTTGCCGGCGACTGCAGTGCAATCGACTCGCAGGGGGCGCCGGTCAGCGTGGAGAGGCCCTCCAGGGAGCGCCCGGAGACGAGCGCCTCGTAGCAGCCGTGCACCTTGGCGAGGGCCTTCTCAATGAGGGGGACCCAGAGCTGGCGGCGCTTCGCCTGCGAGTACACCAGCTGGCGGGCCCTGCTGACGGGCAGCAGGTCGTCCACCAGCACCGTCCGCCACTGGCCGTCCTTGCAGAGGCGCACCTGGTAGACGCCCTGCGGACAGAGGCTCCGCGTCACCATCACCCGCTGCACCAGGTCGGGCCGCTCGGCGAGGACGGCCAGCGCCGAGAGGAACCAGCAGTTGCCGAGGATGCCCTGGGAGATGTCAGAGGGGCGGGGGGCGCCCCGGAAGACGGTCCACTGGGAAGCAGCTTGGTCACTGCTGATGCTTTCCGCCGGATCTGATCGCAGCTCATCAGGCCGTGCCCAGAAGATTTCAGTGGTGTTGGCTGTGCTGGCTGAGAAGGCAATGGCCGGCTCAGTTGGGTTTTGCTGTTGCTGATGCTGCTGTCTTTGTGCAGCGTACAGCGACGCATTGCTGGGCGGAAATGAGTCGTCGATGAAGTTGATGGCGTTCAGCCGACAGAAGGCGACAATGTTCGCCCACAGGCGGCGTGATTCCGTCTCCTCGATGCGTCGCAACGTTTCAATGTGTTCACTTTCACCCAGGCAGAGTGAGGCCTTACTGTTATTGGCCTCATCGGTACTCTTTCTAGCACGATTCACCTTACTGTAGAGGTGCTGACCACGGTTGTGGTGGTGGTGGTGGTGGTGGTGATGCTGTTGTTGCTGAAGATCATGGTGAGGGTGAAGGTTTTTGTCGCCTGCCACTGACTGACCACTGACCACTCGTCGATTGGTGGCAATTGGCTTCAGTGTGAGGACACTTCTCGCCTGGTGGCACACCTCGCAGGAGTACCGCGAGCTGACGTTCAGGTACGTACAGGCGGAACACTCCCAGTGAGAGCGGTTTTGGCGAAGGAGATTTCGAACTCCATTGCCATTGCTGGAAAAGGAGGAAGAAGAGGATGAGCTGGCAGATGCGGCAGATGTGGATGCTGTTGGACAGTTGCTACTGTCGGTTGGGTTGGCTGTAGTTGAGGTACTAACATTTGAAGCAGTATTTGAATGTAGCTTTGCAACTTTTGGGTTTGCACAGGCGCCACAAAGCTGTTCTGAAGGGGCATTCTGCAGTGTGCAGTGTTTGCATGACCACCAGTTTTCAATTTGTGACGCTGAAAAAGTTGACCTAGAGTTTGATGATGAAGTTGATGCTGCTGCTGCTGACCTGCTGTTTGGCATTTCCTCGTGGGCTGCATTTGTGGAGACTAAACTGACAGTAGAAGGTTGAATTATGGCAAGGCTGTTAAGCTTTGACCCGCCACACAAGATGCAAAAGTTCTCTTCTTGTGAGTTGAGCAGTGTACACTTGACACACTGCCAGTGAATGTTTGAGGAAGATTGTCCTAGCTGACTGTCCAAATGGGTTGACTGAAGCCCATTGGTCAGAGACTGTAGTGAGTCGTTTGAGTTAGATGTGAGAGTGCTCGCTGAAGAGGACATTGAGGACGAGGAGGATGAGGAGTCTGAGTCTGATGAAGAAGAAGCGGATGAATCGTCAAATGATGAGGTAGAAGATCGGAACGATCTGATTAGCAATTGCTGAAAGTCATCATCAGTTTCATCGTTTTCGGAAAACTCTTCAACGTCAGTACTACTTTTCAGTACTTCATCGGTTTCATCGGGAATCAAAACGACATTGTGGCTCTCAAAGTGATCGGGCTCTACTTTCATGTCTTCAGTTGCCTCAACGGCCTCTTCAAATGTAAACATTGTAGTTGCGTTGCTGCTAGAAGGGTTACCACAGCAAGTGTTAATGTTCTGTACTGGTTCGGGCTCATTTACTTGATGTTGCAACAGTGCAGATGACGCAATCGAATGTGACATTGGCTGGCTCTCAACAGAACTTTCTGCAAAACTTTGTTTTCCGATCATCTTCCTGACAATCGTACGTTTCTTTTCTGCTTGTGCTGTAGTGCTGTCGCACTGTTGTCGCACCTGACTGCAGATGATGCAGCAGAAGCAGCTGAAGATGTTATCAAAGTGACAGCTACTGCATTGCCACTTAGCTGTCGCTGAAGACTGATGGCGCCCTCTTCCATTTCCACCTTCTCGTTCCTTCTTTCTTTTCTTCAGTGAACTCTGACGTTTTTCAAGAGTATTATAGTTTGCAAAGAAGGCGTTTAACTGAAGCAGCTTTTCTTGCCTCTGTTCAGGTGGCAGCTCTTTTGTTAAACGATAGAAACGATGCAGTATCGCAGCGGTAGCTTTGTTAGAGTTTGTAAGTGTTCTTTTGCTGCTGTCAAACAAACTTATTTCACTGTTGTAAAGTTTGTTGAATACATTTTTTGGTAGTCGACCGTTGGTCTGTTTCACTCTATGTACCGGTGACGACGGAGAAGATGATGAGCTGCCAAAACTGTCGTTTTTCGTACCTTTTTTCAAAGTATGACTTTTAGAAAATGTTTGTAGTCTTTCACTGGTTTCCGATTCCGCAAAGTTATCCACTTTTTTATGATCATTTTCACTATGAACCGAATCAAATGCAGTTAATTGAACACAGTGATTCGCCATTCCATTGGTAAACGATGCTTCGGCTGAGTAGAAACGCAAAAATTTTTTTCGACTTTTGCCTTTATTAAAATGAAACTGGTGATGATAGTTATCATTGGCAAGATCACTTTTGGGTTTTGGTAAATTATCAACTTTGCTTGCTGTGTTGTCTGTTGTTTGCCCTAATGACGCTGATGTTGATGCTACTTCCTCTCGAACGTTGTCCTCCTCGATTGATGTTGATCTCGAGAATGAAAACGAGTTAGTTGCAGTAGAGGCGGTAGAGTTGGTGGTGTTATCTTCACTCTCCACTGAATGTTTGCCCATACCGGAAACCATCTCTTTGACTGATGATTTGTGGCAGATGTTGTCTTTGGTCATTTTCTTTTTCCGCTTCATTGCCAGTTTCCGAAGAGCTTTTGAGTAGTCATCCGAGCCATAAAGATGACAGTTTGCGCATTCGGAACAAGTGGAAAGATTAGCAAAACCGCAGTATGTACATTTCCACTTTTTTGACCGCTTTCCGATGCATTTTACAAAAGTTTTTTCAAGAAAATTATTGTTTAAGTTAAGGGCGCCATTAATTTCAGCAGTTGATGACGGTTCAATTTTTGCGTATTTCAAAGTATTTACATTTTCATCGTCATTCAGATTTCCATCATTAACTTCATTTGATAAACAATCATTTGAATGGAAGTTCGTATTATCTTTACTATCTAAAAGTTGTTGTGAGTACGGTGTTGTGCAAAAATCCTTTTTATCTTTTCTCTTTTTGTGTTTCTTTGAAATCACTCGGTCAATTTTAAAATTTCTGAAAAAATATGTTTAGTTTTAGTCAAGATGACTCAATTAGCGAGACTTTTTTCCCATAATACTTACGGATGACGATGATGATTGTCGTCACTTGAATAGGTTAGCTCACTCATTTGAAAAGTTTAATTATCACAGTTTGGCGTTGATAGACTTGTTTGGATTAATGATACTTTTTCTCTTAATTGTAGTTTCATTTTCTGCATTTTTGACAATTTTCTTAAAGTTTGTTGACTGTTTTGTGATAAATTGTAATTAAGCAAATAAATATTTAGAAATTATATTTTTTTGTGATACAGCTAACATTTTGGATTAAGTATTATGCTTTGTTTTAAATGTGAAACCTTAACTAGATTTTTTTGTAAATCAGCAAAATTTGGTAAAGATTGTGTTTAGAATTCACTAATTGGATTTTCACAAAACAAACTTTGTGACGTAAAGTTGAGCCAAAAAATTGATGTTGATGACATTGATTTCAAATTAGAAACAAACTATAAAACAAAAAATTAAATGTTGCAAAAAACAACAGTTTTCAAGCAAAACAGAATGCAAAACATAGCTTGTGCGTAAAAAATTTGACATACCTGATGTTATTTAAGTAAGCAAGGTGGATATCAAATGACTTTGATTCTTTCATTTTATCAGAACTGATTGACAGCCCATGTGACCACTGGTGACCATGATGATTATGAAAATGATGATGATGCTAATGATGATGATGATGATGATGATGATGATAAGGTGTGCTGTCTGCCTGCTTGAATGGGCGCCTGGTGTTATCTGGTTTTAGTGTTCATCTGGTGCCTTTCTGCTTTATCCACTCTGCAGTGGCACACATAGTAACGAGCAAAACAAAAACGACAGCAGCAGCACAAAATTAGTCTGTCTGTGTGTTTGTGTTAGCAGTTGGCCTGCTATTTTCACCATCAGTGGCGGCAAATGGTGGCAGACAGAATAAGCTCGTGCCTGCCACTTTTCATTTGCCGGAGAAAACGTCGTCGACTGCGGCAGTGGCGTCCCGTCCGAGTCAATCTTTCAGAATGTGTTCTGTGCCGTGCTGGCCGGCAGTGCCTGCCAATAGCAATTCCCGCACCCAGTCATCAAATGTTATGTGCGCGTTGGCAGTGTGGCGCGTTTGTCCATTAGAGTACCAGCGCGTCGCCTGCTGTGCCAGCACAAATCCGTACGTGCTCGGCTCTAGCGTGGGGCGCACAGGCACACTGTGATGAGAAGAACTCGTACCTTCCTTCTCTACTTCCCCACCGATATAATGCACTCTAAGGCATTAGTCTCTATTGTCCAGAATCTAATAAGAGTGCTACTGTGTTTGCCTTGTTTCAACTGGGGATTAGGGTTTTTTATGAGTTTTAATTAAAAATTATGTTTCACTGATTAGAATGAAAAAAATGAAAATGTGAATTTATTTTACTTGACTAGAATATTTTAGCCAAAATCGCATTAGTTGTTTTGATTATATTACAATTTCATTACCTATTTTGTCTAACTTTTTAATATGATCTGGTCAGGCAATCAAGTATGTTTGTTGTTTCTCAATTATATTCTGCATTGAAAGGTAATTGTTTAAATGCTAATTAGAAGCCGACTGGTCATCTCAGTTGGCCATCAAATGAGCTAACATGAATGTCTGCATGCAGCCAGCCAGACAGGCAGACTGACAGCAACAACAGAGAGCTCAATCAGCTATCCAGTTTGCTAAAACTTACTAATTTACCGGTCAGCTGCTGATTTCAATAAGCAAATTAAAAGAAAGAAAAAACTTGTTTCAGTAGCCAGGACAAGGCACTAGCTTTGCACCTCCAAACGCACTAAACACTCTCTCTCTACTTCTTTTAGTTTTGACCCCCACGCAAACTCTCAGCGCATCTTTGCGTTAAGGCATTTTCCAGGGGCACACATGCATTTTACTTTCGTTCTGCTTCTCTTGTCTGGACTTATCTAGTCTTCTTCTTCCTTTTAGTCATCGATGTTTGGGGACATCATCTTTCATTGAGGATGCTTGCCACTGACTGGCGCCGCCGCTGCCGCAGTTTGTCGTTGGCTGCATCTTTCTTGTCTCTCTTTTTCATTCTCTTTTTCACTTTCAGGTTCAAAGTGTGTGTGTGTGTGCATCCTCAGCAGTGGAAGCAGCCTACTGCACTGCCACCGGCCGACTGTCTGTCAGTGTGTGTCTGGTAGTCAACAGTGATGGTCGATTTGAGCATACTTTTTAACTGTGTTTTTTCATCTGTTTCATTCTTTAAGTTCTATGCAAGTAAAATCGCCAATTGAACGTCTGCACTAGCACATCGAACATGATGCACGTCTACCACCGCATTACTCTGAGAAGAAGAAACTATTGATTTTTAAACGGATTACGTCAACTTTTGCCAATGTATGACGGTTTGTTAAATGTACAACCCTCTGCCAAAATATTTTTTTAACTGAAAAAATATTTAAATGTAGTAGTGATTTAAAAACGTGGCGTTAAAAAATAATGTGCGTTAAACAATAAACATCACACATTTTCAAGCAATAAAAATATTTCTAGACAAAAACACAAAGTATATTGAAAATGAACAAAAAAACTTGAGTTTAAAGTTATTACCAATAGCAATTTAAAAACATTTGTTTGGTTTTCACTGTCATTGCAACTGCATCAACTGCTAATTTGATGCAGATTGAAAAACTATGCGTTACATTAGTAGTTCAATATATAGATGAAAAATCAAGTTTAATCAGTTCATTTTTGTTTTCTGTTTTGTACTTTGCGTAAGATTTTATTTTGATGATAGTCACTCTTCTTAAAAAAATTTATCAACAGTACTTCAAAAATACATTTATTGCCATTACCTCGTTAGTGGCTCTCTGCTTATCACCAAAAAGCGCACATCGCACGCTTGTACTTAGGCTTGACTATCTTAATGCAAAGAAACAAGCAAAAGCTGCAAACAATACACAGCGCATTATCAGAAACAACAAACACTACAAGTTTTTTAAAACGACATGTGCTCTTGCAGTTTTATAACAAAAACAACAGATTTGTTCAGCTGGACTTAACAATAAAAACGTTAATCTTACTGCTAGCTGAAAGAACTAAAACCCCAACTGTTGCTGTTGCTGTTTTTCCTTTCCCTCTCTCCTTCTTTTTCTCTGGAGACAAACAGCGTGAAGTATTTTGCAGACACAGCACTTTTCTGCTCATTTCCAATTGATCATATTTTGACCACTAGTTTTCCTCATTGCTTTTGCCTGCAACTGCCTTCTAACACACTTTCGCTCATTCTAGAAATAAATTTTCAACTGTTGTCAACATCACTTTTACTTGCATAAATAAGAAAAGCAGTTTTTTGCATCTTCTTTTTATACAATTACCATCATCGCTACCACCTGTAGTCACTTTTTTAATCGATCACAAATCTACTGCAAAAGCGCCAATGTTAAGTTTTCAGAAAAAAGAAAAACTGCGTCAGTTTCACTAAACGTCTGACACTGTTGACACCGGCAACAAAAATATCTTTTAACTTGACTTTTAAAACATTAGCCTCGTTTTAAGTCAGTTGTGGTCCTCCGAGGGGGAGGGTCCTGACTACCCTAGTGGGCCACTTTTTGATCCATACTTTTTGAGATT
>JAALOO010000780.1_pt1 | contig 26329 bp, 19 predicted proteins | sample 7257641 | NCBI WGS metagenome assembly JAALOO01 (sample SAMN14085613, study PRJNA598686) | mite metagenome | biome: ENVO:01001000; feature: ENVO:01001002; material: ENVO:01001226; isolation source: single female mite from University of Michigan culture on fish food culture... ...
TCTCTCTCTCTCTCTCTCTCTCTCTCTCTCTCTCTCTCTCTCTCTCTCTGCACTCAATAGCAAACACTGGAGCCTGGCAGTGTGTGTGTGTGTGTGTGCAGGGCGCACAAAACACAGAAGCAGACAGTCGAATTTGCATTGGCAGAAAAGTCAAAAATGATCACGTCGAAATTGTCACATAAATAGAAAGCGGTTATAATTCACAAATAAATCAAAGACAGTACGGCGGTGGCGATGGTGCACTGCCTCCTCTGCGCCTTCCCTGTCTCTGCCTCGTCGCTGTGAACCTGTCTTCTCAGCACAACTCCCTTTCTCTCTTTCCCAACACAGCAAACTCAGCAAATGGAATTTGCTTGAACTTTTTAATGCAAAAATAATACCAACAGTCAGGTTGCAGAGTTGAATGAAAACAAAGACTTGAAAAAAGATGACGCCATTGCCTATTCACAGTGAAACATTACAACATTGCCATGCGGAAGTATTCTCTTTCTCTTCGTCTTTGGTGTGATAAATAATTTAAAATCTTGCAAAAAGTACCAAATTTAGCAGTAGATATAAATTAACTGCCACAAAAGTTACTTTTTGACAAACAAAAGCTTCCGCTGCCTTTTAGATAAGTTAACAACGCTGTGGCGGTTGACTAATCACACTAAAAACTAGTTTCAAAAACAATTATTTTTCAAAAGGAATACCAGAGTCAGTGTTGTTTTAAACCTTACATGCCAAACTGTTTTAAAAACAAATCTTTTGTTATATTAGTAGATGTTGTATAAAACAAAAGTATTTGAAACACAGCCAACACTAGCAAAGTGATTATTGCACACATTAAGGCGACTGAAGAAAAAGTCAAGTAGATGCAGGTGGTGCGGCAAATTTACTGTTTTCTAAACTAAAAACAAGCTAGAATTTTTTATTTGAAAATGTCAGGCTAGTTTGGTCTTTTTAAGAAACCCTGCTTGCAGTGTGCCACAACGTAGCACCAGAATAAGCATCCGCACAGCTGCAACCGCACGTTAAAAGGTGATAACATAAATAATTTAAAGAAAAATGGATGTGCGTGTAATTTATCTTAGCAACAGTGCAAAAAAAGTCAAGAAAACGCCGACAGTGACTGCTTACCTAAAAACGGAAAAATGGGCTGATAATTCAAACGGCAAGAATTTGAATAGAGGTAGAGAGGATAGGCAAGTGAACAACACTGTTAACACATTCCATTACATTGAGGCATAAAGCAGCTTTCAGCCTCCTTACCGATGCATCTGTGTAGCAGTGAAATGCTGCAGATACTTAAGTTGACATTTGCCGTATGTGATCATCAAGTAAAGGGAAGTACACAAACCGACAATGCACACCGTTCTAACACTCGATCTGCCTCTATTTTGCTGTGTATGTAGCCACAGCAAATGCAAGAACTTCAGATTAGTTTTTGCAAAATTGGCACAGTGCATTCAAATGCAAATAGTAGTGCATAGTGGCACTCTAGAAACTTGTCAAACATCTTTTATAAGAAACAGTTTAAAAAGTACAATACATCTTTGTGTAATTAATTTCTGCTACAAGAAATATACACATTTTAGACTCGTAAGGCAATAAGAGAAGAAGAAGGCAAAAGCTGCCTAGAAGAAATGAAAAACTGAAAATTGGCTGAAATGTGATGAGGGTGAGAAAAGGTGTGAGTGTGCGAGAGCATCAATGGTGACAACATTTTGGCCACTGGCAATGCAGTGCACACTGAGACGCAGTGCAAATTGACAAAACAGCCTCGAGTGTTTTTCACCGTAATAGCATTAGTGGTGAATTAAAATAAAAATGGATCGGATGCAAACGAAGATAGCAGTGTCGGTATGAGCTCAGAGTACATCTCTGACGACAAATAAGTGCATCTGCTTCAGTGCGTTTTGTATATTGCCAGCCACGTTCACATCATCTCAAACCATACGCAAAAAAATGTCGACAAAATAAATCTAAAAATTTTCTCAATCTAAATGTAGAGCTGTTCGCTGAGTTTTACGAAACCATATAATAGAAAAACGCTAGAATTTACAGGAAATACAATTTGCAATTAGCATAATAAAAGAGAGAAACACCCCAGTAGTATTTGCATTTGCCTTTCAATAAAACAGTCATTCATTTGACTGCATCTGTGCTGTGCTAAACGGCACCGAGTGAATAGAATTTCACTTGATAGGCAAATCGATTATGTTTTGCCAATTATACGCCATAGTGCAAGTCAGCGGCGCATCTAGGTCTGAACACAAACACTGCGTGCACACTGCGACTTGACACGAGCCATTGAATGCAATCAGTGGCCAAACCGAGTAAATGAACATTTGCAAAGAAAACTTGCTTTTTGACGTCGATACAATCTAAATTGCAAACTAAACTAAAATGACATCTTCATATAATCGCCTTGGATACTAGTGCATCAGGGAAAAAAGCAAATGTTTGCTTTGACAGACGGCAGCAAATTAATTATAAAGTTAACTAAATTTAGTACTGCTACTACGGCTATTGTGCTTCTGTTCAAGTGGCAGGCAGATTGTATAATTGAATTGAAATAAAATGAAAATTATTAATATTAATTATGTTCAGAATATCTTGAGTAAGAGACAAAAAAGAAGAACAAAGTAAGCTTTTTGCTCTGTTTGGTAAAGATGTCTATGAGCAGGTAAATTCGATTACGCCAGCTAAATAGCACCTGGCACTTAGCATTGTAACTAATTAAACTGCAGAAGACAACACGGGACAACACTGCAAGCTGTGCGTGTACGATAAATCAGTGAGGGAAAGCGAACAGTGGATGAACAGGTCGACAAGTCGTGCCTGCGCTTTCCGTCTACACACTAAGCACGCAATGAAGGAAAATTGCAGTGCGACAGAGCAAACAAACAAGTGACTCCCTGTCTGAGAAACAGTACAACAAAACGAGAATGGCAGATGAACAGCAAACACCAGTGAGAATGGTGGTCGCAGTGTCAATTTGCATTGCCGCGCCAATTTCCTTCTCCAACAGTGCCATTCTCTTTCTAGCTTTGTTCCACTGTCAGTGGTAAGCCAAACGAGGCCCCTTTGGTTTGTGCCGCTCGCCGCCAAGTGATGCATAAAGTCATAGAAATAGATTAGATTAACGATTAAATTAAATTAATTTGGCTACTGACGAGTAAAAAGACAAAACAATTGCCATTGCGATAAACTGAGAGAACTAAGAGCAAGAGCTTGTAAACTGTTGTTTTTTGTAAAAGTAACTGAAGTAGTAAAACTAGTAGCAGTAAAAGTAGACCCGAACGATCATTTGTGAGACGCCCAAATTACTTTCGCCTCGTCACTTCAACTACAATGGCTGCGTAGTGCAAAGATTTTAACAAAAATTGTCCAAATGTGAGTCAAAAGTGAAGAGACTAAGTGAGCTAACTAAAGTAATAAAAGAGCAATTAAAATTGCAGCACTGTGCACCGTACTGCATTGTGTGGTCAGTGGACTTATAGGCGTTGCGCCCTCCTAATAGCCGTCCACAGCAGAAGATGCTGCGGCTGAGGTTGCCCACCCGACGACCACAACTGATTTGAAAAACGTTTTTTAGAGCAAAAAGCACATTAGTGCAGAGACCGCATCTGAAAATGCATCAGAAGAGCATTAATTGGTTGGGCACATTTTTCATGCTCCCGTTGACACTTGGCTGGGTGAATAAATCGTCACCGTAAACGCGCTAAAACGTGGTCATGAATAAATTACCAAAGTCAGGCCCTAGTTTTCTCAGGGCTAAGCGGCCTAGTCGACCCATTGGACACACATACTCGCATGTCTGAGAAGCAAAAACTCGTGCTTACCCTCAAAAGTAACCGCGCGGGTAAAACAAATAAATCAACAAAGCAAGCTGCCTTTCTTTGTCAAGATTCACTGCAGTGGCTCGCACTCTATTAATGCATTCATAAATTAACTTACAGCCAAAAGAGTGAAAGCATAAAGAGAAAGAGAGAGTGATGTGCACGTAACAATTAGCAAAATAGGCAGTGAAGGCAGTTGGAAGCAGGCAAAGGCTGGTGAAACTGACGCTGGCGTTGGCACTAGCGCTGGAGCACCCAGAATTAGCCACATTTAAATAAATGAATGAATGAAAGGACAGGGCACGTCACCGCGTGCGCAGTCAGCAGCAACAGCAAACATCATCAATAAAGTGAGCCGCCATTAGTGTCGGACTGAATGAGAAATGAAACTCATTCGGGTACTAAAACTTTACTGATCCGACTGTGTGCACAAGTCAAGTAATCAAATGCATCCAAGCTAAAGCATTTGATTAAAGTACACCAGTGGCTAATTGAGAAGGTAACGAAGAGATGATTGACGATAGTCAGTGATGGAAAAGGGCTGCACTGCTACTCTAGCCTGCCAGTTGCACTCTAATGTCCTCTTCATCATTATCACTACTTATCAAAGTTCTAAATTAAATTAAAAGTGCAAATGCAAAAAAAAGTTAATTTTGCATCACTAGATTAAATTTGCAAATCAGTGCATGTAGTACGAAACGCAAAAACAGCCCAAAGTTTGGACAAAGTTTAAAGTGGATAGGCAAATTACGCTGGACATGGCCTTTCACTACTTCAGCTACTTGCTGTGTGTCCAGTTTTCAGTCCTTTGCCCTCATAAATAGTGACGATTAATTAAATTAAATTGCTCACTGATAATGTGCTTTAATTGGCGGGCAGTGACCGTAGACGAGCCCAGGATAGATGAAGCCCACTGAAGATGTGCTAAAAAGGCGGCCGGAGAGAAAGTGCAGTGGCTGCTGTCCCTGGTCAGTGAGATGTGAGCAGGCAACTGAGTGTAGATCGTTTGCGTCGACAGCGTGCAACTTGTAATCGAGTGCAAATCGACTGATACTTTAGTGAATCAGCGGCAAAGCCAGAGGCGGCGGCGGCGATGGCGGCAATCAGAGTGGTGATCAGCAAAGCGCGAGAACATCGCGCGCCAACATGCGAAGTTGTTCGGTTTGCTGCTAATCGAGACGATGCTTCACTGGGCGATGCGCATCACACACTGTGAAGCAACTCCGTCGCCAATTTCGGCGTTGTACTCATGCAGTCAGTGGAGTCAGTGTGCATCGGATAGTTCCAACAAAAAAGTATAGGAAAAAGAAGAACACAAAGTAAATTTACAATGCAAAACAATGCGTACAAAAGGCGCAAGAACCGAAAAACGCACACCGATAGTGAAAAACATCAAAGTTAATTTGCCTAATGAAACACTTTGCAAAAAGATAATTTTTTGAAAAAAGGGTTTTATAAAACACAAAATGTTGTTACATTGAATTTTGCTGCAATTATTAATCGTTCAGTTTATTAACAAGAATTCTAGTTGCTCAAAATTACTAAAACAAGCAAACACTTTGCTTTTGATTTTATAAAAACTAAAATTGCCAGACACTGATGTTTTTAAAAACTTAAAACAGATTGCTGGTGAAAATGCTCAAAGTAAGGGTATTTAAAGTAAATAAAAAATTTGTAATTACTTTTTTGCCAATTGAAATCGATTAGTTTGTAAAGGTTGTGTTCATTGTGCTCATCTACTTCGGTATTTGCCAAGCCACAAACGGTAAAAACAATGATTCTCTGCAATTCGCTACACAACTGGTTGTACAAATGCAACTGTTAAAAAAGCGGCACTTTTAAAAGTAGCTCAACTGAAGAGACTTGTAGAAGCACCCTCGATTACAGTTACTTTAATCGACAGTCCATTAGTCTCTGGTGACTGCAAACTGCAGCTGCAACTGCAAAAACATAAACAACCGAAATCGACCCTAAAATACATATTTTATTGTGCAAACACTCCAGAGAAGCTGCAACGTCGGCAAGAGTTGCAGTTCAGCAGTTGATGTTTTTGCCCTCGGCTTCTTCTTAGACGTACACAGTGCGATCCCTCCAGCAGGGCCTAATGCAATTACAGCGAAACTCTAAATTCGAAATGCAATTCCATAAGGCGATTAGCTGAGAGGAGAAACAGTGAAAGGCGCTGGCAGAGTAATAATCACAAGATAGTGCCGGCCTGGTCGATAAGTCAGACAGCAGCATGAAACAAGTGCAGCCACTGTCCAGCTGCAGCACCACCCGCTTCAGCTTGTGTTCTGCGTGTGAAAGCCAAAGCAAATCAAAATGTGATTGCCGATCAAAACAAAGCAGATCAACGGCAAGAAAGTCCAAGTTAAGTAAATAGATTTATAAGTAAACATTACACAGTAGCGGAGAGTGAGTGCTTCTGTCGAAAGTGACCAAACTCTCCTTCCAACTTACAACTTTAAGAGGACTTTACCAAAATAAACCAGTTTTGGTTTTCCTTGAAAATCGGGCATTGATTGAGTCTACGCTGAGCTAAGGTATGCCAGTCAACGCAATGGCAGTGATAACTTGGCAAAACAGAAGACTTTGTTGACGGATAAAAGTTCATTTGCAGAAAAGGGAGAGAGCCCTATCAGCAGAAAACAGCAGCAAAGTGGCACTGGTGCTCTGGTGCACTTTGGGAGCAGTTGGCAGCCAGCAGTCAGTTCAGATCACTTGGCTGTTGCCACTGTGGCACTATGCGTCGTCTTGTGCAGCAGCATTCTCAAGAGGCAGCAGCCGATGCAGCTGCATCTGCAGACTGTCCGGTGACCACAAACGTGGCCAGTGAGAATAGGAAATCGGTATCCACTTATTCTGCTCATTAGAGCTTCAGTTGCAGGAAAATTTGCCATAATTAAATTTACCATTCAATTACAGAGTGAAATGTGCGTGGGTATGTCGACTTGAATAATTAAAATGCATCCGAATAAATAACAACAATAAATTAATAATACTCATAGACTAGACTTGTTTTTTTTTGGTGCATCAACAGAACTTCACTAAGGCAGATATTTCCGCGACCGGGCTTGCTAAAAGGAAATGATTGGAAATTTCTACTCGTAAAATACAAAAAAATGAAATGTGCAGAAAAAAATATTATTCGGTGCAACCATTGGCATTCGTTCAATGTGTCAACTGAGCCGTGAAAGTATCGACTTGTCTACTTCTTCTTCCTCAACCATTACACTCGTGGCTTGTTCTTCACTTGCACTCCCTGCCAGCCAACCACTTGCCACTCAATCGCGCTGTGCTCATCAAATTGCTGCCACTGCTGCATCAGTGAAGTGGTCGTCGTCATCGACGTAGTCGTCCTCACCGTCATCGAGTTTCTCACAACGGTTCCCATTCACTAATAGAGATGTAATGCGCTGTAGCTGTGAATCGAGTGCAGCTTGACGAGGCAGTCAGCAGAAAGACTGAAAGGAATGCCGCGCACTGTTTGGCCGCTTAATTAATTGTCAATTAAATATGCTTTACAAGTTAGGGAGGCAAGTAACGGTGACACAAATGACGGTACATTGGAGAATGCCTCCACTCCCAGCAGATGCAGCATTCGAGTGTTCTGCAGAGAAGTGACGACTGCCGCCTGAGAAAGTTGCAAGCGAGAGGTGGCAGACACTCGATGCCATTTGCATGGCAGCCTAAAGCCACTTTCATTGCTCCATTTTTAGTAGCACACAGACCATAATTGGACACAAGCAAGTTAAATGGCATTTAAACTCACAGAGATTCGTGGTGCAATTGAAGAAGATCAGATTTACTGGACTGCGCACTAAAAATGCACACAGTCTACATGAATTTTGTAAGAGAGCCAGACAGAAAGCTATTTGAGCTGTTGCATGACAAAACAAACGATATTTTGCCTGCAAAACCACTGCCATTCAAATAAAAGGCCATTTTATAAGTAAAATCGTTAGCAAAACGGGCGCACACAAGTACTGCTTACTGTCGTTTGGCAGGAGAGTTACTACACTGAAATAGAAAACAATTGCCCGTTAAATTTTAATAGCAAATTTATGATGGCAATCGTAATCCAGCAATGGCAATCCAGCGAGGCTCCAGTGATGCCACATTGCCCAAACGGCAGCCATCGGGCAAGACATCTCAATAATAATAATAATAATAAACAAGCAAGCAAGCAAGTCGGCAGTTGCAAATTTACCATGCTACTATTTTTTAAGCAGCTTCGTCACTGGCGGGCAAGTCATAGAATGGCCGATTTGATGGAAGAAAGGCACCCGTAGACTTGCCTTGTAGGGCAGCTTAAAACCACCGGACATAATGGCGGCATAATGCCATGATTGGCCATTGCCTCAAAAAGGGAAAAACTAGCGCTGGCAAAGCCCAGTGTAGACTATTTGGTGATCGAAACCCAAAGTCGCGCCATTAATGGACATCATTTTCATCAGTCGCTCATCTCATGCTATTAGCGAACTCAGTGCCTTAAATCCTGCCAGCACCGGGACAGCAGCAGTAGCAACATAATGGACAGGCGGACGTCGAGCAATCAGTTCAGCGAGGCAAAGCACAGACGGCCACAATGAGGCAGACGCCGAATGCACTTGAGACGCAGCGAGGAGTCCACAAGGTATCACAGTGATTGAATGCCCAGTCCACTGGGCAGTGCAAACACACACACTCACATTCACGCACACATCTTTCAAAGCAATTCAAATTTTAATAATCCCTTTAGTAGGCCTGTAGTGAAAACAAGCTTCATATTTGCACAGGACATGGCAATGTACAGTGCAGGCAAATGCGGACAATGGTACTGCCGCCTGACAAGCTGAAATCGACTTTATGGATTGCAGAGTGAACTGCCAGCAAACTCAGTCCTGGCACTGCTAAACTAAATTATTGCCACTGCGCAAACTGATGTTTGTCCAGAGACTGTGACGATTAGCCAGAGTTGAAGCGCAGTGGAGGCAAGACCAGAGCTTGCTGATCAGAGAAAAAGATGAGGAAAAAGGAGCAAAAAGTTGCCTTAGAGAGCACACGGTGGGAGGCAATCAATACGAGTGGCGAGTGGCCTGGTGGGTCAATTGAATTCGCATTAGCTAATCGCTCGAGCTCGGTCTCTCCGATTTGGAGGAGACTCCAATCAATACTGCCACTCACTACGTCCGACAAGAGGACGTTTTAATCAAGACAAGCAGAACCCGTGAACGCACCACCGATCGACAACAAAAGCAAGTTTCGACAGCTTCGACGATGTCAAACGGCGACGGTTGTGCAAAATGTCGCACCATGAAAGGATCGATGAAGGTAGAACGCAGACAGTGGCAAAGTGTTCTCAAAGACAATTCTTTACTTTGGTCAACACAGATCTAGCCTGTCAAAATTGTCTGCTGTTGCAGATCTGGCCCAGGCCAAATTGGCTCGATTCCAGATGGAAAAAAACTAGCGGCCAAGTTCTCTTTTAGCTCACAAATTAATTATTCTCCAAATTGAGCTGCGAATAATTCCATGTGACACCAAAAGAATGGCTAAGTGGTGGGCTCTTCTCAGGAAGCCTTAAGCCAAACAAAGTACGACTTAAATTGCTCTCTCTTTCTCAGATTGCTTCCAGACTACCGCCGCTGCAAGACAATAAAATGAACTTTTTCAGTCAATTAAATAGTGCACAGAGCAGCAGCAAGCATTTTAAAAAGTGGTCGAATCAAACGGACGGAAAAGCAGAGGCAATGTGATAATAAATTCTAATTAAAACAACAATCTTGTGCTTTGGCTCAGTGGCTAAAGGAAGTGTGGGCTCTAGGATGGCGGTAGTAGCAACAGCGAGCTAAAACTCAGTTCCGGTTATTATCTAAACACTACGATGAGTGAAGCAGCAGAAACGGAAATTAAAACGAAAACAGTTCGTCGAGCAGAAACGTCGCCAAAAAGCTGGTCGACGAATCTGCCAAGTCAATTGTAGTTTCAGTCAGTAATTGTAGTCAATTGCACGACCTGATTCGTTTCCAAAATGATTTTGGTGGAATAAATTAAAACACAACAATCAAAATCAGAAGTTCACAATACCTTTGCAGTAGTTGGCGTTATATCCGGCAGGTTGAAAAATCCAATTATTCCAGCCTGATTGGCCAATGGTAGAAGGTCGAAATGAAAATGGCCAAAACGAATCCAAAACGTTGATGAGTTTTTTTTCAGTTTTCAAACATGGGCAGAAAGTGGGTTAATAAACACTTTGGTGAGTGTTCTGTCACGTGGCTGACAAACTCCGGCAAAGCTGTCACTTACCAATAGTAGTAAAGTTGACGTAGAACGGTTGTCGACAGCAGAATGAAACTCTGTCAGTGCAATCTATGCTTCGTTTGGAACGAGTTACCTTAAATAAAAAATAAAGTTATTAAAAGTTACAATTTAAGTCAAGTCAAAACCGGCCGTTAGAGTACCTTATGATTCGTCATTTCGAGAACAATCACCGAACTATTAATCTCAAAGTTGTCATTACCAATTTGAATATGGCCGGAAAAGTCGGAGAGCTCACTGGTAACATCGTACTGGAACCAGTGAGCAGAGTCAAAGTTTTGCTCAGTTCTAGTGTGACCCTTCTTCAGGGGACTGGTCGTAAAGCGTATTCCCATCTGCTGGCTGATGTCATTCTCACTGGTTTCGGTGGGCTGCGAGGTGATGAGGAGGTCCTTGTCATTGTGCATCAACGTTCCGTAGTAGTATTCGGTGAGATTGAAGTTGACGAGAATGTAAATTGACTTGATCTTTTTACTACCGCCAGCAGTGTCCACAGTGGAAAGGTCAAAGAGGTTCCTTTGGTCTCGACGAGTAGGCAGTATAAAGACTTTATCTACCTCTTCAACAGCTTCCGTGGATTCCGGTAATCGTGTGGATTGATCAAAATCAGCCAGTTCCCGTTGGTTGATAGTGTTCTCGGCAATGCGCATATCTGTAATGGTAATAGTGTTAGTAGGAATGAGTGGGAAGACATGAGGGCACTGCACCTACACATTCCCAAGTCAATATTGGGTTGACTGCACAATTTTGGTGGTCTTTTCATGCCCAGACGAGTCAGTATCTGCTCTTTGATGAACTCAATTCTCTGACGATACTCTTCATCTTCATCCACAAGGAACTCACTTTTAGAGGCACAATTGCTGCAGTGTGACGATGCAATTCGGTTGTCTTTACTGGCTAACATTTTCTTGGCAAAATAAATGGCGTTTGTGGCTTTTGGCGATTCAGTTTGAAGGCTTTCAGGCATAGCAGCCTGGCTGATGGTACCACTTGATGGTAAGGTCTCACTATTGGTGACAATTGGCTGACTGAGGGTGTTGCTATCCTTTGTTGTTGTTGCTGTTGCTGCTGCTTCTGCTGGTCTAAGCGGTGACGTTTCCTTGTCATCATTTCCCACTACGTACTGAGTGGGTTCGGTTTCTTCAATTGGCTTTGGCTCCTCAGAAGGCCGGTAAATGCTCCAGAATTTGAGGTTCTTGAAGGCCAACACCAAACTGGACACTGAATACTCTTCCTCTTCAAGGGCACTTGCCACTGACACAGCTGAGGGATGAAGTGAGGTGAAGGTGTTGAAGAGAAGCACAAACATGCAGAGACAGAGGAGCAGTTGTTTGGTGAAGAAAACACCACCCGTTCTACTACTCAAGATGACGGAGAACATGACGCTGGTGAGGGGTGGTGCTGGTGATGGTGGTGGTGGTGCTGGTGGTGGTGATGGGAACCCGATCGTCAGATGGTGGCGGCACGGGCGAATCAGAGGAGTGCACTGCGAGTGGGTAGTGCACCAGACTCAGCAGGTGCACACTGCAGGACAGAAGAGAAGAACGGTGGTGGCGGTGGTGTTGTCCTCTCTTCGTGATACAGTTGATAGTAGCCGGTGAATGCTGTTCAGCTGGTGGTTTAGGCAAAAAATGGGAAAAACAAGATTACCACTGTTATAAATAGAAGGCAGTGGTCAAAGTCTATGTGGGCACAGTGGCAACGGTGGCTCCTCACTGCAGCCGTTCGATTGTCGCAGCTAATCGAGTGGTAATTAGCCAGTGATCAAATACACACCTAGAGCTTCGCTGAACCATTGTTAAAGCAAACACTGATAAGTGTCTGTGCGGTGTTTCGCAGAAGATGACTGATGTCTGGGGTGTGCACTGAGGAGGGGCTGCCTGCAGAGAGGCTGCAGACAGGCACTTGGCCGAACTCTGACCTCGCAGTAGACGTTGCGCTGATTTGAGCAGTAACGGTAGCGGTAAATCTCTTGGCACAGCGTCAGCTGACAAAGAACGGGCCAGTGGGCAACAGTTGTAAGAGGTCGGTGCTTCTAAGCCGGTGGCTGAAGATTGGCTTCCCTTGATTCGTTTGGGCAGCCAGCCGCCACCCGACTCGATCTCCAGGCAGTTAGTTGCTGATGATGCCACTTGTGATGGATACTTTTTTGTTGTTTCCAATCACTCAATCAATGCTGTTACTGCTGATGGTAGATAACTTCTTCAAGTGGTAGAAGCCAAAAGGGCGCACTTGAACTGCGCGACTGGGGTCCAATCGACGACAATACAGCTGGCTAAGCAAATTGTGCAATTTCTCGGCAGCATTAGCCTGGTGTTCACTTGTTGTGAAACCTCAATGGATTGCCGTTTTAAGGAGGAAGAGGGTGAACAACTATTAAGCGGGGATAAGTGGTGGCCACTGGCGTGCTCTCCTTCAGGGTTCCTTGCGACCCGATACTGCGCACTGTCAAACCGAGCAGTTGAACTCGTTACGATTGGCGATATCCTCTGCCACTGGATGCTACTGTAATTTGTACCAGGCAATGATTACTTGGTCGTTGTGCTAATCACTGATTGGCTGACAAACGCTTCAAATTACACTCCACCAAGATATGGGCACTGCAAAATTTTCTTCGAACCTATCCTGTATCACCAAGACAATCGTGTTGAGAAAGTGCTGCTGCTGCTTCTGCTTACTGATTGAGCTTCAGAAGGCATGCATACTACATTTCGCTTACTACATTCGAAGTCCACACAATGCCGAGTATCGATAACCAGTGCCACTTGTGCTACGGATGCTGGCCCCCTCCACTGCAGCAGTGCTGCTGTTGCTGCCTGTCGAGGGGATCAACTTAAAAGTCATAAACTGACTACCACCTACATTTGATCTTCAGAAAAGCAGCTTCCTTCCACTTGTCTAATAACATTAAATTGAAAACTACAATCAAAGATAATTTGATTAGGCTTACGTTTCATTAGCTACCAACGGCAGCATTCACATAAAAATTGTACTTTTTCATATTTTAAGATTGCTCAAAAAAATATTTTAAAGTCGGTGAAGGCTACTGGTAACATTCCTGGTTATCAATAAGTTTAGTGATAATTGTCGGCCAATCAGTGCAGTGGGTGTGAAGGCAGTTGGAGGTAAAGTGAGCAATGTCATGCCTGTTATGCTGACTATTTTTGACAACTTGTCATAGTTTGATTTGTAGCAAAATGGCTCAAACGGTATCGCAGAGTGCTCGTAGTTTTCCTTCTGCTCTGCTAGATATTTGAATCTTGATGAAGATGGGACTTGGTCTAAATTCGATGTCAAACACTGATGAAGTGCTATCGACATCATTCACGTGTGCTCCAATAGGCTCAAAAGAAGAACATAATTGCGGTAATTAGAAGAGAAGAAAAGTAATTTCGAGCATTGCGCCATCCAATACAATGATGTTGTACGCCGCAACTCTGGCAATGAAGAGGTAGGAAGATTAGAAGTGCATTTGATTAAAAGTGACAAAGTGCATTCAAATTTTGCAAATAACTGCATTAAATGGCCAATGAAAAGTGGTGAACACAGCGTAAAATATATCACTTTTGCGTGACACAATCACTGCAGAGTCGGCCAATCAACAGATCTCTCTGTCAAGTAGAGAGAGACGTGCAAAATAATAGAAAAATGCTGGATCTTTGAAAGTAACTCAACGGCAATTAGTCACACCATCTTTGAGCTGGTGTGCATCAAGTGACCGTGTTGCCAATGTTTGCAGCCCTTCAATGTACATTGACTCGAGGTGCTTCTGCTAGTAAAGACTGCTCGTTTGTCGAGCTGGTAGCAGCGATAACACTGGCTAATCACCTTGTGAAGATAACGGTGTCGATCGAAGCCTGAAAGCTATTTCCCGGTTTGATTAAGTCTCAGTGTAAATAATGAATACCTTTTACTTTTGCTCAGGAAAAAATGGCATGTTACAAAATAAACAAGTGAGTGTGATTTCAGTCAATGAAGTTGAAGCTTCAACTTGAGGGAATTTCACTGATTACGACCCCCTCGCAATCCACGAATGCGAAGCTTTCGTACACGAGACGCAGTGCCACTACTGACAGACTGTGGCTGACTGGAGGTGCCAGCTGTCGAGTCGGATGAGGTGGGCAATGAGATCTGCTCCTCTTCCTCTTCCTCCTCCTCTTGAGCGGATACATTTGCCCGAGGGGATTGATTCGGTGATTCGTAATCTCCCACAGCTTCATCAATTGAGATGACCGACGAGACCGTCTCTGAGATGCTAGGTGTAACAGAGACGGCGGCTTGCGAGTTTGAAGAACTGGTTGCAGTGCTGTTATTAAAGAGAAACAGTGGTTGCTGGACTTGCGGTGAAGTCATTTGGTGGTGGTGGTAGTGGTGATGAGGGTGCTGGTGCGGGTGACTGTGCTCTTCAAAGGGGGTACGAGGTGCGTACATAATCGGGGTACTGGGAACGATTCCTTCACTCTCCTCGTGAAGAAAGGATGCCATTGGCATCATTAAAGAGTTTTGTGGTGATAAGAGGTTGCTACTGGAATTGGGAGGAATGATCAGTCGTGGAGCACCGTGGTATCCGAAACCCGCCTCCGGCTGCTGATTTTGTTCATGTTCAGGAAGATTTGATGTAATCGGCTGACCTGAAAAAAGGTGACCGGACATTGAGTGAAAAGCAATGTCATTGGAAACGATGGAACTCTGTGTAAACATTGTTGACGTGCCAGGTTGTCCAAGTGCTGAATCGACAGACGATGAAGACGTGGAAGAGGTGAGCAGGTGGCCATGATCAATTGAACTGGGACGAGAAAACAATTGGGCTACAAAACAAAACATAAAATGTTGTTATTAGTCCGCGAGAAAAGCAAGCAACGCATGCAAAGTGACTATTTTATGAATAAAAATATAATTAATTACATGAAGATGCTGAATTTGGAGATTGCTGTTGCTGTTGCTCCTGAGAGGACTGTTGCTCTTGCTGTTGCTCTTGCTCGTCTGGCTGATCATCTGGTGAATTCATCTGGTCAATGGCATTAGGCTCCTCCATCTGACTGTCCATCTGCGTATCGTTATCGGCAGACTCTACACTTTCTCCATTTGATGAAGTGTAGTTGGCAGATGAAGAGCCTGGTGCCGATACAGCAGCAACAGCAGCAGAAGCGGCGTCAGTAGGAACAGCAGCTGAATCATCATTTGAATCCTCCTCAATGTTCACTATAGCTGATTGATTGCTGCTCTCATCTTCATATGTGGTGACCTCGTCTGTTTCATTTCGCCTGTTCTTTCTACCCAAATGACCAGGATCACTGTCAGAGCTGTAGCCTCGCTTATTGGAGCTAACATTACTATCAGCAACAATTGAAGAGAACAATTCTGAACTGTTATCGTCTGAAGTTGAGTGCGAAGTGATCTGTGTTGACTGAAGCGAATCTAAATTAAAATTTTCCTCGTTTGAAGAAGATGGTTGGTTAATGTTTGAAGAAATGGCCGATTCAAAAGACGACGAGGGGACTGTGCTCGATCGAGATGAGATAGAGGTTGAACTAATGGGCATTTTGCTCGAACTTGACAGTAAAGTGAATGATGCTTTGGAGGTAGAGGGCTGATTAATCAGGTACATGTCGTCTGTTTGACGCTCGGTTCGCAGTGCTGCAATTTCACTATTTTTCTCAGCAAGAATTCGCTTAAGTTCAATGATACGTTGTTGAGCTGAAGATGCAATTTTCTTTGCCCGCTGATCGGTTTCATTGTACTGCGACTGAAGCTCTGCATTGGCTGAACTTGCATTTATAACTTCCTGTTTTGCTGCTCCAAGTTCTGACAAGGTTGAGGCAAGTTTTTCTTCAAGTGCACTTATTCTCTCGTCCTTGGCAATAATTTGATTTGTAAGCTCTGTAGAATTTTCTTTTTGATCATCGCCGCTTACTGACAATGTATTTGTAACTTGTTTCTGCTCCTCATATTGAGTTTTGTATTTGCGAGCAAGAGCCTTCAGCTGTTGATTAGTACTTTGAACACGAGCAATTTCACTTTTTAAAGTCAAAATTTCCTTGCCCTGATTCACCTTCAACTCGTTTGATTTGGCCAAAGAAGACTTTAAATTATTAATTTCCATTTGATGACGTTGAGTTGAAGAATTTTTAAAGTTGGCCAGCTCTTGTTGAAGCGACTCCATTTGACCACTTTGGGATGCATACTATAATGCAAAAAATTAATAAACCAATTAACAAGTTATTTCGCACATACCTTTGAATTAATGTCTCGAATTTCAGCTTCCAATTTCTTATTTCGCTCTTCTTCCGCTTGTAACTTTTGAGTAAGCTGACAAATTTCATTTTCTCGGCTTGAAAGTTGGCCGTTAATATTGCCAGTCAATTTAGAGTTGATCTCATTGAGATTTTTATTTTGCTTTCTAAACGAGTCGAGAGATGTTTCCATTTGTGATAAGAACCCCTTTTGAGAAATAACTTTTTTGTTGGCAGATTCCAGATCTTTTTCGCAAACAAGTAATTTAGCTTCAAGTTCTTGTCGCTCTTTTGCTTTGCTTTCAACAAACTTATTATGATCACATTTTAGTTGTTCAACAGTCTGGGTTAACTTTTGCACTTGAGCTTGAAGCTGGCCATTAATACTTTGAAGATGGTTAACTTTATTTTCGTTTGATGCCTTTAAGTGGTTTAGCAGGTTAGCAAGGGTAACATATTCAGAATGTAGCAGATCATACTGCTTTGTAGATATTCGCTTCTCAGATTCGAGAAAACTGACTTGGTTTCGAAGAGCTTCAATTTCGTGGTCAGTATCAATAAAATTTTTCTTCATACTAACCAAGTCAAGTTTTCCTTTTTCAAATTCAGTCTGCAATCGGTTAAAATCTTGAAACTTCGTCTGCAACTCCAGAATGTACTTTAGGGTTTTTATTCCGGTAGCGTCTTCAGTGTTGTTGGTGGTACTTTCACCGCTCGATGGATGTGCAAGATGCTGAATTTTCACAGAAAGAGCAAGAAAAATCTCCTTAAATTCCTTTAGCCCTTTGTACAAGCTTAATGCTGAATCCTGGTAAAAACGCAGAGCAATATTCGTCTCTTTGTTGTCATTTTCAACTTGAAAAACCTTTTCTTCTAACTTTTTCAGCTCTAGTATTTCTGAGGATAGCTGCTGAATAGTTTCGCGAGCTGCATCCAGTTCATTATTAAGCAGCGAAAGGCGTTCGGTGATGACAGTTTGTTCAACTTTTGAATTGTCGACTTTTAACTTTAAATCCCCATTTAGTCTTCTTTCCTGAATGTACATCGAGTACAGCTGGTTGACGCTAACATTGCTGTTGAACAACTGACATAGTCCGGCAACGTTCGGAAAAATCTTTTCAATGTAATGATCAGCAATATCACTCTTTGATTGTTTGAGTAGATTGTTTTCTGAAAGGATAAAAATGGTACTTAATTATTTTAAATAGATGCAATTCTTCTTGATTACCGTCATTGAGCTGTTGTATTATTGAATTTTTGTCTTCAAGCTCACTCGTCAAGCGTTGCAGTTGGAGTTTAAGATCTCCACTTGAAATCTCTTCAACTTCCATTCTTTCAATACTGTAGAAAGCCGGAGTAAATGAAGAATGAAGAAATATTTTTTCTGTTTTGTTTTCTTTCACGAATCACTACTGAAACAAAGTGAGTCTCATCATGAGACAGAAAGGTCGAAATAGACTTTTGGTTAAATCATTTTTAAATTCGAGACTATGCAAACTCCCGATAAACTCGACAAATCATTCAGTGTTATTGACTCAAATTTTTGCAAAAAGTTATCGATTCCATGCAAGATCTTATTTAGTAAAATGCTACCCATTTATTAATGGAAACTTTTACCGTTGCCAAACGTAGCGACACCTGGCATATTTGAAACATTACAAATTGAGACTAGAGCAACAAAATCAAAAGATAAAAATACATTTTCAAAGTTGGAAAATCGGTAAAAGTATTAAAATATTAACATTGTAAAATTACAAATTATGTATGTGACAAATTGAGTAATTCCATTGCCGGACGGTTTTATTTAGGCTTGTCATCCAAGTTTTTTTCAAACTTTTCAAATTCCGACTGAGCTTGCTTGTCAACTTCGTCCATGACCTAGAATAATGTGTAAAGAAACTATATTGAAAGATATAAATAGGTTTAATTAAAAAGTACCTGTTCAACTTTCATTACTTCAGGAATATAAAATTGGAGCATGTTTTGAATGCCGTTCTTCAACGTGACAATTGATGACGGACATGAAGTGCAAGCACCCTGAAGCTTCAGTTTGACCACTCCATTTTCAAATCCCTTGGAAAAGAAGGTAAGAAAACAATAAAATAAACCAAAACAAATAAGTAATAGTTACCATAAATTTGACATCACCACCATCTTCTTGAACGGTGGGTCGAATGCGAGTATCAATGAGCTCGAGTATCATTGCCACGGTTTCGTTCTCCTCGTTAGTATCTACCAATAAAAGTCATTTGTAAAAGAAATTGAGCGAGATGTTGATATAATTACCAGTTGTATCACTGTTGATGTTCTCTTGAGCGTTCTCTCGGAGAACTGGCAAGCCGGTACCGAAAAAGTCCATAATAGATGCAAATATCTCGGGCTTGAGCACTTTCCAGTCGATTTCATCATCAGCTTTGCTGACAGTAATGTAATCAGCGCCGAAAAACACCGATTTGACGCCGTCAATTTTGAAAATGGCTTCAGCAAGCGGAGAACATTTCAAAGCAGACTTTGGATTGGGAAAATCCATAGTGCCCTTCTCCAAAACCTTCTGTCCGGGGAAAAATTTGAGACTGTTTGGATTGGGAGTATCCTCAACTTGAATAAACATGCTTCGCTCTAAAAAGATACAACAGTCATTGTGAGGTACTATACAATATAAATTCAATAATTACGTTGCAAAAACCCAAAAGATTGCACATCTTTGGCGCGACGAAAAACTGACTTTGAAAAGGTCGGAGCATTTATCAGACACTGACTGTGAAGCTGCATTGACGAAACAACACTGTAGCCAGCAGGGACCAAACTCGCAAGTCTTCGAGAAAAGGTAAACATCTTGTGCGTAGGACTTCCCAGTCCCTTATCTGGTTGGGAAATAACAATAAAGTTGACAAATCAAAGGTAAATTAAAGGTGAAAAAAGCCACCACGTGTGATTAATAAAAATCAAAACAAACTTGTCAAGCTTTGGAAAAAATACTGGATTGTAGAGTAAATCCGTAGAGAGCGTTACAGAATAGCGGGATTTTTTCGATTTGTCACCCAACAAACAAAATTCAGTTTCACATTTCAAATTTTATTAATTTTAAAATGACGTGTAAAAGAAAGTTTAGAAAAATGGAATGTTTACAAAATAAATTAGGAAACAAAATGAAAATAAATAAAATGCCCATTTGCGGTTTAAAAAGAAACTTGTGTGTTTGAATGATTTGTAAAAGTTGTAAAAGTTAGTGTTACATATTATGACAACTAGTTTAGGTATATCACCCGAAAGAAAAGCCAAATAGTAAAAGTGCTTTTTAAATTAAAAAAATTAAAATGTAGTCATATCACAATTGGCGGCTGTGCCGGCACAGGACCGGGATCAGCTTGTTGCTTGTTGTGCACCGGTCTTTGCCGCTGTTGATGAGTCTTGTGTGAAAGATCAATTTGCAATAATAAAGAGATTGGGTTGAGGTGGAAAGATGACTATGATGAAAAGATAGCAAAGTTGCAACTGCTGCTGCGGCAAACTCATTCAAAAAAAATAAAAACCATCGAGTTGACGTGTCCAACTGAGTAATCAAGAGAAGACTGAATCGTCTGCAAACGAAAAAAAGTCAGTTAAGTAAAGTTCAGTAAACATAAATTGATGTTCTCACCACTGATATCGAGTGCATGTTCAGCCATGCGAATGCACAGCTGTTCGATGTCATTGAAGGTAGTGCCCGTCTCTGGTGGTGGACACTTGGCCGTTGATTCCCAGCTTCCAATGGTGGACAGCGATATGTCTGAAGTAGTGTCGAGAAGATTGCTGAGCATGTCTTCCAGATGATGGCCATCACCGCTGCACAGGTCGAGACTAGAGAGTAGACCAGTTGCAGCCTTCCAGTCGGCAGCCTTTTTCGCCTCCCCACTGTCGTCATTTCCCAGCACCTGACCACTCAGACTCCACAAGCTGTACAGGTTGTCATTGCCATTGTCAAAATCATGGGGCTGCAAGGGCAAAGCGTCGATTAATTAGATAGACAAAGCAACGTAACAATACTGCAGTATATGCACAGAGGTGGTTACCTGTTTGTCTTCGTCGGCTGCAAAACAGCAGCTGCCGCCGTCATCATTGTTGTCCTTGTGCGTGTTGTTTGAACACGTGCGAGAAGAATCAGCCAACAGTGAGTCGAACAGTGATGAGGAGTGCCAAGTTGCCATGCTATCAGAATTGTCCGATTCATTGACTGCACTAGAGCCATTGTTGCTGTGGTGGCTTTTAATGAAGTCATTACTCGGTGAGGGAGCCGCCGGAGAAGTTGGTTGCTGCAATGTTGGCAACTGTGAGTGCTGCTGCTGACTGGTCAGCTGTAGTAGCAAGTTTCGCAAATTTGCTTCAGGAGAGTTGCCGGCAGCATTGGGGTTCAGGTTCAGTGCAGAGATGGGTGCACAGGAGAGGAGTGCACTTGACAATTGCGGTATCACAGATAGGTTCGAGTAGGTCCGTGCCGGAGAGGTGCAGTGCGCTCCCTGGAAAATGACAGCACCACTATCGACTGACTTTCCGGTGCTGCTTAGTTTGCCCGATGCAGTACGTTGTTCAGCAAAGTGAGCATGACAGCCAGTGCTTTCCTCTGCCGAAGACATTTGCAGCTGATCTACAGTACTTCGATGATACAGAGAACTGCTACTGGACATGCAAGAGGAAGTCGACTGTGAAAGCTGCTGCTGTTGCTGCTGTGCAGTTCCGCCAGTTGACGACCGGAGCCGGTTGTGAAGAAGCCGACGGCCGACTGATAGAGCAGGTGATGAGTTTGTTTTTGATGGGTAGAGGATGTTGCTGTTGTTATTGATGCTCAAACTGGTCAGTGGCTTCTTGTAGCTATTAGGTCAGGCAATAGGGGGATAAATACAAAGCAAAAAACATGTTAATTGTAAAAAGTTTTGCCAGAAATAGTTGGTTTGATAAATCTAACTGCACCATGACAGTGGTAAACAAATGTCTGCAGGCGATACACCATTGCTACTATGCATGTTCTCAGACAGGTCACGCAAAGTTAATGCTGCAGCTATAACTGGAAAAAAAGAAAAGGGAGAAGCTCAATCAAAAAAGACAAACGCGCAGATGCATGTTTTGATAAATCACAAAAATTATACCGCAAGTACTGTTTTTGGCAAAAATGAACAGTACAAAAAAAACAACTAACACAAAAATATTTTTCTCAGTAATATTTAGTAAGACTACTGCTGCTCATCACAAAAAATACTTGGTTTTCAAAAAGGGAGTAATCTCTACAAAATATAGATCTCATAAATGGCACAACAAAAATTATAGCAGAATGAAACAGTAGATCACGCGACAGTTTTTGTCATCTGAAATTGAATTGTGAATAAATTGTTGCAATGAACACTGTTGTTTTTGTTTCACTGTGTGCATCATTCAATTACAGTGTTGTAGCTTTTATATCAAAAAGTAAATAAATAAAAAAATATTGCTGACCTCATAGTCAGGCTTGTGAATCCACTTTTACAAAAAGTCCGTATGCAATCATTGACAAAACGGAATTATTTATTCATAGACTGCAAGAAAATGGATAGCGTGCCGAAAATGCGTTTAAAAGAAAGCACTTTTTTGCTACAAAAAACTCAGATGAAAGTGGCATAAAAGTGATATTTGCACAGTCTCCAGTTTCCTTGGCCAATTTCACTAAGAATTTAGAGAATTCACAAAAAATACTACCTGAATGTACAAGAATAGGGAAGAAGAAAACTATTTGTAGCGTGAACAATATTTTTGTTTTCGAGCAGATGTTTTCTCGTCTGCAAGATCAACACTAGCTTGTCTAATATAAGCAAAAATGTTATGCTGGACAAAAGAAGGCACAAACGCAATTTACTGGTGCACTGAAACTCAAAGGTGGCGCATCAGTTAGTAAATCAAATGTAACTTGACAAAAAAGCATTATTAAAAGTAGTATTAAAAAGTGCAGTAGCCCATCTAATTAATTTTTGCAAGTGAAATGTGCACAAGAAAACAATGCAATTACAAATGCTAGCTCTACATTTGGACTTTATCGTCAAGCAATTACAACAGTAAAGTTTACAAATTGCAAAACTGCTACTGCAAGTAAACAGCTTGCTAATCAAAAGACGAGATGAGCACTTTATGTTAAAATAAATAAAATGAATACCCTCTGCTACTGGTGTCATACCACCAACTGGCGTATTGTGCATTTGACAGTGGCCGCGAGCCACTTCCAAGTGAGGTGCCTTACCTTTGGAATGCGCCTGTCGCCTTGTGTGTTTTGCCACCTAGCACATTGGGCGACTGCTGCTGTTGTGCAGGTGGAACGGGCGATTTGCAGTGGACAGTAGTGCTAGAACAGCCCAGGTAACGACTCGGCAAATAGGATCCGGCGTAGTTTTCACTGCCGCTAGACTGCAGCTTCTTTAGTGTAAACGGTGAAACAGAGCGTCCATCAGCAGCAGCAGCAGCAGCAGTAGAAGTTGCACAGTCAGTGACCAGGTAGCGCAGGGCAGAGATCATACATTGCAGCTGTTGACGCCAGTGCCTGAACAGCTTTTGGTGTGGCCAGAAAGCCTGTGTCCGTGCGGAAGTCAATCAATAGAAGACGATTAGAGAACATCAGTGGGAAGCAGTTGTGCACGTACCTCATGTGAGATGCACTTGTCGAGAACACTTCTCAGAGCCATGTACAGCTCCTCTTCCTCTTCGGCTGTAAGAGTGTCACTGTGGAGAGAGCCAGTGTCACTATCGCCAGCTGCCTCATCTACCCCCGAATCCTTGTCTTCGGTGCCGTTTGGAGTAGAAGAAGGGCTACCAAAGTGTGTGGAGGTAGTGGTGTTGTGCCCATCAGCACTCAATGTCACAGAAAAGTTGTTAAAATCGAGCAAACCACTGTCTTCGTCCTCTTCATTTTCTTCCCGATCCGAGTCTACTGAGAGTGCCACCTGTTCATTACTGCTCTCTACACATCTTGCAAACTGCTCAAAAACGTCTCTTTCCGGCAAGTTTGTACGCGGTAGTTCATCTGCTTGTCAACAAAGTTAGCATTCGGTACAACATTAAAAACATTAAAAAAAGGTGTGCACTTACCATGAATGCCTTTAAAGTGCTCCTTCCACAAGTTTAATGTTTTTAATCGTTTTTTGCACTTTTTCACCAAAATGTAGTGCACTGAAAAAATTAATCAATTAAATGCTAAAACGGTATTGCCAACAACAAAAAATACATACCATGTCCGATGAGTCGAGTCATAATATCTGGCAAATCTTCATTGTTCAAAAGAGACCAGTACACTAATACCTCATTATGGACCGGTGACACTGTTCTTTTAGTGCCATCAGTTTGACATTCACCATGATAACTACTACTGCTGATACTGTTGTTGTTGTTAAAGTCCACATGAGGTGATGATAAAAACGATTGTCCTTCAGACAAAACTGGTGATGCGTGTCCAGGGCGACAAGTGGAACATGATGAAGAACACAAAGGCGTAAGAGATGAAGAGGAGCTAGAACTGCCGTGTCTGCACATCAATGGCCGAATAGGAGTGGACAGAAAGGCTCGAATTTGAAAGAGCACCTGACTGAGGCTTGAGTAGGAAATTTTACTGCGATACTGCTGTCCTTTAGTGTCCAGTAGTTCGTGTTCACTTGCCAGCAGGACGGTTGAACGAGCCTTCAGCTTTTGAATGCTCAGAATCAGCTTCTGTCTGGCGCCTTTGGTAATGTTTCGGTGCTCGAGCACGTCCTCTGTCAACTCGAGCATCTCCTCGTAGGACATGCGGGCAAAAAAAGGAGCATACTTGTGTAATCGCAGTACTGTTGAAAGAAAGAGCAAACAGATTAGACGTTTGTAATTGGCAAGGGCGGTCAGGCCCTTTAGGGCATCAGTCTGTGCAACTGCAACTCAATTTAGAATGAGTTAATTTACAGAATAGGATTGCCTATAGTTAAACAAGTTGAGTCCAATTGCCGACAGCATGATAAATAATGCATCGGACTGAGGGGCGGCAATGGGGGCAAAGGACACTAATGCATTCACCGGATATTGCTTTCGAAAATAAAAATAAAGTGTTCTCTAAAACACCAATGGTATTTTCATCTACTCAACCTAAAAATGGACAAATTAATCAGTTAAGAGAGAAAAAGAGAATGAAAATCAGTTACTGAAAAATGAGGGGCGAAAAGTGTGTGTTTGAAGGGAGTAGCCGCACACACATATTCAGGCTAATTCGTCGGTCAACTGCCTCTACAAAACACTGATGCTCAGGCGGCACAAAATTGTAAAGTTACTTCGAAGCATTTGAAAACTGTATATTTTTCAGAAAAAGATTTTGCACGCAAAAAACAACATTAGACATTCGTGCAGTGCAGAGTGTTACTTGCTAATTGAATTACCGATCAGGCGCAATTTAAATGCAAATTCAATTGCCACCAAGTGTGTACCGAAGGGTACCGCAGTGTCGTTTTTGTTGGGTATAGATAGTGAACCTATCAGGACAAGCACTGCTTCAGTAGTCAAAATAAAAAAAGTTTGCCTGCGTTGCGCGTGCCAAAAGAAATATTACAATTGAGAGGAGCTAGAAAGGAGCAGGTGAAACAGCGCTATTTGCGACATTACTGAGCAAAATTGAATTAAATGTAAATAAATTGGAGACAATACTTCTAGAAATGGACAGATAATGAGTAGAGCTGTTCAGCTGATAGGGCATCTAACTCAATTACGTCTAATTGTGCACTAAACAGTCTACTGTACTAAAAGAAGAGTATCCTTTTTGTTTAGTGCATAAAAAGAAAGGGCCTGGTTAGTAAATTTAGAAAATACTAGTGAAAAAGGAATGCTATCTGCGTTGTAGGTTTGGTAGTTTCAAGCACATAAACACCCAAAAACAATTCTGACTGACTGGTATTTCAAAGCTATCATACCTCCTATAATGCACCATCGTTTGGATGGCCATCTGTGTTTGTCGCCTATCAAAACGGTCAATTAAGCAGGCATCTGTTGTTTCTGTGGCAAAGATTGCATTAATATTTTATAGCAATCAGCATTACTAACAAGTTCTATTGATGCCTTTCAATTAATCAGACACAAAGCTTTGGATCTTAAGATCAAACAAATTAATCAACAAACACTTCACTGCAGTTTTTAGATTTTGCTGATGTTTTGCCTAGTGGACAATTAATTTGAAAAAGACAAGTAAATAATGAATAATGAATGATGAGTTCTTAAATGAAACAGAAAATGACTTGTTCCACCGTTTACTTTGAGATAAAGACACAACAGTCGTTTTGATTAGTCAACTGTCGAGGGATGTCCTCATGCTGCGGTGCTGCCAAAACGAGTGCCCAAGTGCATGCTCTAGCGAATGGCCCCAAAAGGCATTCCTCAAAAAACGTGTGTGAAAGAAAACTACTTCAAAGATGAAGAACGAGCATCCTTCAAGTTTGAAACAGAATGGCAGACATGCCTCTCTCCTTGATGCTGCTAGCGCTAATGAAAATTGTCGTTAAGAAGTGTAAATTAGTGAAAGCGATTGTGTCACCAAAAAGGAAAGTGAGCTCAACAGAGACATTGCTGTCCCTAGGACAATTAAAATAAATTATGTCACCACCACTGCCAAGAAGGGAGACAATGCCTGCAGTACCTATTAATTGTACTAATTGCAGGTACTAATGTTTCACTAGGCGCTTCAGTGTCTACTATTCGTCGTCTATTCTGTCGACACGTTAGCCAGTTGCATAAGCTTAAAAAGTGCACCGTGCCGCGCGAGCTAAACAAAGCGTCGCAGTGTGGCTCCCGCACACAGGTGCCAGTGAAATGAGCTGCTGTGTGAGCCACTTGGCCAAATGCCTAGTGCAAAGAAGGCGCCAAATTATGATACTTCTAATGGCCTGTCGATTGTTGTTTGCTGTTGCCTCCAATCGGAGAGAAAGAAAGAGAGAGAGAGAGAGAGAGAGAGAGAGAGAGAGAGAGAGAGAG
>JAALOO010000781.1_pt1 | contig 26283 bp, 13 predicted proteins | sample 7257641 | NCBI WGS metagenome assembly JAALOO01 (sample SAMN14085613, study PRJNA598686) | mite metagenome | biome: ENVO:01001000; feature: ENVO:01001002; material: ENVO:01001226; isolation source: single female mite from University of Michigan culture on fish food culture... ...
GTCTGTTGTTTTGCTGCCTGTCCTCTTCGGTGTGTCAATATTTGAGCTTTTTCAACTTCTAAAACAAAGTTCACATCAAAAGTTTATCAAACCAAGCACCATGTCAGCATCCCCAGCAGTTCAGCAGTTGGTCCTCTACAGTTACTGGCGAAGCTCATGCTCGTGGCGTGTTCGCTCCGTTCTGGCTTTGAAGGCCATTCCCTACGAGTACCGGGCAGTGTCACTGTACACCGGCGAGCAGCACAGTGAGGCATTCAAGGCGGTCAATCCGGCGGGAATGGTGCCCACACTGCTGGTGCCCACTAAGGACGGCAAACACGAAACGCTCTTTGAGTCACTGGCCATCATCGACTACCTCGAGCAGACGCACCCACAGCCGTCCATCTACCCGACAGACCCCATTCAGCGGGCCAAGGTGATCGCCGTCGTGGAGAGCATCGTCAGCGGCATTCAGCCGCTGCAGAACCTTGGGCCGATGAACAAGGCGGCGGAGTTTGCCGGCGGCAGCAAGGCAAAGGCCGTCGAGTGGAACCAGTACTGGATCAGCACTCGCTTCGCCACCCTCGAGGGCATTCTCCAGGGCCTCTCAGGGCGGTACACCGTCGGCGACCAGCTCACACTGGCGGACATCTGTCTGGTGCCCCAGGTGTACAATGCTCTGCGCTACAACGTACAACTGGACAGCTATCCGCTGATCAAGCGACTGTACGAGCAACTGCTCGCCACCGAAGAGTGCATCATCAAGGCGAAGCCAGAGAACCAGGTTGACTCGGACGACTTTAAGGAAAGAAAGCTGGCCGGCTACTGAAACAGTGGTCGTGGTGGTGTAATAAAAAGAACGTGATGCAATATTTGACTAATTGGTGTGTTTGCACTCGATCGGTCATTGAAGTGGTCTGATTGACAGTCATCGCCGGTCACTGGTTGTCTTGACGGTGCGCCAAATGTGCCAGTGTGATGTATTGCCCTATTGACCAATATTTTCCGTCAAATAAGAGTGAGTGACTCTTGGCCAGCCAGAGAGTAATTGTGCAACACATTTTTTGCCAGTGAAACCGACTAACCTTCTCTGTGGTCCTCAATTGACCGACTTGTCAGCCCCAGTGTGTCTGTGTGTGTCCTTGCCCCAGCACTGACCCCAGCACCTTTTGACCGTCTCTGCCGCTGCTTTGTTGGTCATTGTTTAAAAGCACGCGTCGGCAGAGGTGCCATGAGAAAGAGAGACAGTGGTCTCTTCTATTGAGCAGTCATTGACACCAGGCCTCGAATACATATTTCTCTCTGAGTAATATTTGGCCATTGTCAGACGGCTGACACACAATTAGAGCAGCACAAGCACACCGAGCAGAGTCTTCGATCTTCATCAAGTCAAGTGATGCTGTGGCAAAAAACAAACAAAGTGGCCACTTTTGTTGTGGGTGGTAGTGACTTCAGTTGACCGGCTGCAAAAGAGGAGACTGTGGTGATCTACTTCTGCTGACTGTTAATCACTAGGCAAATCAATTAGAGGCAATTGTAATGTGAACAGTACTGCTAGCCATTTGGGAGCATTTGTCATAACACTGATGGTGTTTTTTGTGTGGGTGCAATTTCTTGGCTATTGTTCTGAACAATGTGCTGTTTTCTACCGTTGCAATGTAAACACAATTGAGATATAGTTTCAATTTTTTACATCAAGTTCACAAGTGAAAATGGTTGTTCTTGCCTTGTGCAACAGTAACTGAAAAAATCAATTTTGCACATTTGCCAACGGTTTTAAATCCCACAACTTTGCAGTGACTTTCTCACACGAAAATGCCAAAGCTAGAATCTTGCAATGAAAAGCAACTTGATAAACAAGTGTGACAAGTTACAGTAGTTTTCATCTGGTGCACGTGGCGGTGATGTGCTCGTGCTGGCAAACTCTTGTCAAATTGTGGTGATTTGCGGTCATGCACCGAGTGTTTTCACACTTTGGCACGAGTCTCATCTTTTCCTAAGCATCATGAGAACATCATTTACAATTATTATCATTTGTTGTTGTTAAATCCACCGACACGTGCTGGTCACACGTATGCTGAAGTCGCTCTATTTGCTAACCGCTAATCCATTTTGAAGTGCTAAATTAAGATTCACTGCTAGAGAAAAGTGTTGGAAAGTGGTATTCAATTCCCAATTGTAAAGTGATCACTCCACACTCGGCTCAAAGAATCATTGAATTAAAAGTCGATGATTCCCACTGTTTAGCAGAGCCTTCTTCTGCTTCATGCGCAATTGATAGTTTCAGTTTCACAAAAAGACCACCTTGAGCCGGGTGGACTTTTGCAGCACCAGTTCCTGAGTGCCATTATTGTGTGTGTGAGTGGCATTGAAGAGGAAACTGTCAGAGTGGATCTGTCATCTGTCGAAAAGACCAATCAGCAGTTTAGTGACACAATGTGTCGACAAATGGCCAGGGCTATCAAGTCGTTCTGTCCTTGTTGTCAAGCCTCGATCAATTATACGCTCTCATTGGCACACTGAACTGTTCTTTGCTCTTGAATTGAGGCTCAGTGACTTCTCTGTCCCCTCACCGTTTGATGCGACTCTGTCATTCATCTCGAGAATAATATGCATTTGCCTTTCTACCTTTTTCCACTTGGCCAGTTTGGCTGCACACACATTTATACTTAATAAAATGATCTCCATTTTGTAATCTGCAAAAAGTATAATTAATTTGCATTTGATTTACTACAGTGGTGTGGCCAGTGTGCGAGAAAGTGAGATGGATAGAAAGAGAAGGAGCTTAATTAAGGTTTAACACTTCTAGTCGTTGATCGATTGATCTTTTTGGTTTTGGTGCTGATTCATTTTTGGGTAAGAGAAAACCACCCAAAGAACGAGAGCTACTATCATTTACTGTTACGGCTGACACCTGCCCACAGTTGGCCACAGTTTGAGTTTGAGTCATCAGTGTGCCTGCGCATTCTCCTTCGCGTGCACTTTCAGTAAAACCCGATTGAATCAGTTGTGATCGTCAGCCATTCAGCCACTGCGGATTAGCAGGGTGAACAACAAATCTAAAGTCAAGCTGAGCGACCGATTACCAATTGAGAGCACTGCCTCGGTAACGACCCTTCACCATTGGCCAAGTGCCCTGCAGCAGACTGCAAAGGTGACACTGCTAGCCAGTGCGGACATTGAAAGCAGCCAGCTCGCATTTGCCACTTTTGGCAGATTAAGTCATCGCCTTTGCTTCAAATGTCACGTTCTGCCAGTGAGCCCATTCAGCTGATTAATCCGATTTAGTCAAAGTGTCAGCAGTGAACAACATCGTTTCTGACTGCTGTGCCCAAACGCCCCTGCACAGCACTATCTGTCAGCTACAATTGGTCACAATTGCAGACAATGGCGACATGGCTGGCGCAGTTGCTGTTGCCTTCAATCTTTGCCTGACGACTTTATTACCGGCAAATGAGCATCTAATCATGCTGCTACTGCTGCTGCTGTGGCCCTAGTTCATTTTAAAGTCGCCCTAAATTTAATGCGCTTCATCAGCAGTTTATGTGCCTTTTTAGTGCCGCCTCGTTAGTACACTGCTCACATGTCGCTAATTAGTTTCGCTGCAGGCCAAGAAAAAAAAGAATTTGCCTAAAAGCATTTTAGTTGCAACACCAGTTAGGTTTTGGCAGTTAATTTACACACAGCTCTTTTTAATTGCAATTCAATTGTAGATTTGTATCCTGATTTATGCATCACCTAGTGCAGAAACCGCCTATTGCAGATGGTTGTTTCTGTCAGCATTTTGTTCCTTATTCCAAATGGCTAAATGGACAGCGTTGTAGTTTGACCGTCTGCCGAAACTAACTTTTCTCACTGTTCAACGGATCTACTCGCCTGTGAACAAGCAATTCCAATCAATTAGATGTGCCCTTCAAATGTGTGTGTTAATCTTTAAAAGTATATACTATTAGCCAAAATGTCTCTATTACAAACGAACATGTGTTTTTTGCTGTCCGTTTTTCTGTTGGTAGATGTCCGCTATAAATAGGAAAGATTGATCGACTCTAGGTATAAAAGTGTTAGCTTTTCTAGTTGTGTTTGCTTTTAGTATAATCAAAAAGCTTTCAAAATGCACAATTTTTGTATCCGATTGGCACTTATTTTTTTTGTTTTATTATTAATTACTGTTTGCAGTTAGTTTTGTGAGCAAACTCGATCACCAAACCAGCTTCCGATTAGGCACTGTAAAAAGCTGACTCGTGTTTTCTAGTGCAGAACACGCATGTTGATGTTTGTCTAAAAGATTTGTCATTTGAAGTTCAACGCTGATTGATTTAGAAACTGTGCAAATCAAATAAACGTGCAAATTACCAATTAATTGAAAAAAGTTTGATACAACATCTGCTTCCTGACAAAAAAAGTTGCCCGTTTAAAATATTTTTTTCGATGCTGCAGGTGAGCACTTTTAAATTGCTTGCACATTTTAAAGCAAATAATCGTAAATTTTAATTGCCAAACCAACGCATCACTTGCGGTTTAGCAATTGAACAAAGGCATCAGCAACGGAAGAAACGTTTTTGACATAGGCAAAGAAAAAGATGTGACTTGTTTTCATTAGATTTGCAGATTTACGATTTGTTTAATCTTTGCGGCCCTTCTTTGATGCTAATTATTACTGCCTTTTCAGCTCAATATCAACCCACTGTGAACTATGAGAGCGTTTCAGTAGTAATTCTTTGATAAAAGTTTTCTAAAATCGGGATGCTTCCAAATAGATTAAAGCAATTAGGAGGCCAAGTGGAGGCAAAGTGGCTCTGTCAATGGCACTGCTTCTGCTGCTGTTGTTACTGCAATTGACTTTAATCGGCAGTTCAGTGTAACAGCTACTGCTGCCGTCGCCAAATGTTGCTGTGTACTCAGTGTCTCAGTTTACTCACTCTCTCTGCTGTGGATCACTGAATGGTCTGTGTTTGGCAAGCTGACGCAGTGTCACTGCTGTTGCTGCTGTTGTTGCAGTGCCTGGTGGGCTAGAGCACACAAGGCCCGCTGCAGCCGCCGACAACTGGCACCATTTGCAGCAGTGACCTCTGCTGCAAAAGAGGGGGCCATCATCTTTTGAATGACTCCGTTTGAATTGCTGAAGCTACTCTTTCAACTGCCTGCCAGACGGCAAGAAGGTGCCTCTCTTTCTCTGCACTGCCACTATATAGAGGCAAGTGGAAGTGCCTGGCGAAGTGAAACAGTGGGAGTTTCTTGGCGCCCTCCATTTTGGGTTTCAACTCACTTTAGCAGTCTAGTTTTGCTCAAGTGTCATTTTGAATCTATAATGTGGCGGCACTGATTTTTCAGATTGATTGAATTAGAAATTAAGGGACTCTTTATTAGTGGAAATGGGATAGTTAGATTAAACATTGCCATTGAATGTGTGTGTGAAAGTGGTTGATATGCACATTGGAATGCTGTAAGGGTGTGTTTGTATCACGCAGAAAAATGATTGAATTAGTAAATTATTAAAATGGTTAGAGGTTAGGGTTGACTAGACGGTGAGTGATGCTTAAAAATCAAGATTGAGATCATTAGAAGTGCCCTCGCCTGACTGTCTAGAGTGAAATTAGTAGCGTGGAATAGTGGGTGAAAAGGGTGAACAGTTGCTCATTGGGTGGTGGTGTCCGGTAAAGTTGGCCGCAGAGACTGCCTCACTTGAGCAGGACGAAGTGCCAAAGTGGGCGGCTGCTGCTGCCGCTGCCACCAACTGATCAGCTGAAGTGCCGTAGTGCTCAGCGGACCAGGCAGCAAAGGAGCTGTGATACCGGTCAAGGTAAGACTGATGAGCATGTGGGTGATAGGGGGTAGATGAGTTGGGGTGATACAGATTCTCATAGGATGCGGCAGAGGGTGAGGCCGCCGATGAGACTGGTGAGTGAATAGTGGAGTGTTGTAGAGCACTGGAGTCGGCGACTGAAGAGGAGATATTCTGTTGACTAGATGACTGACCATTTGATGATGCTCCGACATTATCATTAGTACTTCGCCTTGCAGTTTTAGTGTACTTGCGCGTTTTGGGCGGAGTGTCTGACGCATTTTCAGTGTCTGAGTTGATGTCACTGTCCAGACTGCAGTCAGAGGGCGACTTTATACTGACCGTCAGCGTTGAGGTGGTCAGTATGTTTGCCTTTCCGCCGACCAGCTCGCTCATGAAGCTAATGTACATGATGGCCAGTCGGAGCGTCTCAATGCGAGAGAGGCGTTTCTCGTAGGCAAAAGTGGGCACCTTTTTGCGCAGCTTGTCAAAGGCTGTGTTGAGGTTGTACATGCGACGGCGTTCGCGAATGTTTGCCGCCCGTCGCTGAGCGATGGTCGCCACTCGGCGACGAGGCTTAGACTTAGGTTTGGGGCCCGGTGTTGACTTGGTGTTGATGAAGGGGTGGTGGCCATTGTTGAGGTGGGCGATGCTGGCCGCAGTCGTCGTCGACTGAGGAGGAAGCAGAGTGCTAAAGTGCTGATGGGGGAGGTGGTCAGCAGTGCTGGAGGAGTGGTAAGAGGTGGAGGTGGTGGCACTGCTGCTCGTCGAGGAATGCTGCTGCTGCCGGTGCTGTTGCTGTACAGCAGTGCTGCCTGCATTGCGCGGGGCAGCAGTCGGCGAGATCATTCGCTGTACGGTCATGGTGCCCGATGATGATGATGCTGGTGCTGCTGAGTAGGGCCAGGCAGAGGATGAAGCGGCTTTGCGTGACTGACCGCGACTTGTCAGGTACGACTGAGAGTTGGCGCTCTTTGACTTGCTGAGGTGGTGTTGCTGCTGTGACGATATCGCCGATGTCGAATTGTTTCTGCCAGCAGCAGCAACAGCGGCACTAGTGTGATGTTCTCCGGCGGCCACACTGTGGAAGAGTGCCAGCGAGTGCGGATTAACACCGCCGCTGGCGGCGACTACCGCTGCTGCCGCTGCCGCCGAGCCGAATAGGTCCGCCGCAGAAGGAGTGGCCACTGAATGACTACTGTGCTGCTGCTGATGAGTATGGTGCTGCTGCTGGTGCTGGTGCTGCTGTTGCTGTTGATGGCTGTGATGAGCGCCCATTGAGCTGCTGTGGCCTGGCTGATGGGGACCCCCTCCAAGGGAAGTGGGTGCTGAGCCTGAGCCGTGATGGTGGTGGTGGCCCCAGTTGTTCAGACAGGCACTGTCCAGAAAGGTGTCCAAGGTGGTGGCCGCAGAAGAAGAGGACTGCCCAGAAGACGCTGTACCTGGGTAGTAGGCGCTGCAGTTGGCTGCTGCTGCCGCTGCTGCGAATGGGTGATAGGCAAAGGAAGTGCTGCTGCCTGCAGTGGGGTTGCCCGATGAGGCTCCGTGGACGCTGCCAGCTCGGGAGTAGTGATGACCACCACCTGACTGCTGCTGCTGACCGTAGGTGCGCGCATTCAGGCCACTGTAGATGCTTGCCAGGTGCTCGTACGGGTGAAAGGCCGTCGATTGAGTGGAGTTCACGTGGACGTTGATGTTGCCTCTTCCTTGTTGCTTGCCGTTGCTGCTGCTGCTGTTTACACTCTTACCAACGCCTTTTACTGAATCGGTGAGAAGCTTTCGTTTCAGCTCTTTACTGCTGTTGCCAGCCAGAGATTTAAACGTTTTTTGGGTGCTTGACAGATCAGTGGCGTACTGAGAACTGCTTTCAGGAGAAAACAATTTGCGTTCATTGTTTGGTGGACGTCCGAGTGGCTTCTTTGGCAGTGACGGCGATTTCTCCTGTTCAATTTTAAGCAGTTTATTGCTGAACATGCTCGGAGTGGCATTTGCTCTATGGTACAAAGATGAGTAATCGGCTGTTGTACTGAGATTCACCGGTTTGCTGTTGCTAGTGCTAGTCATTTTTGATGTTTTGGAGTGAACAACACCACTGTTGGCTGTGCTCATTGAGGGTGATTTGTCAATGGAAGGTTTGCCTGACTCAACTGGTGCCATCTTCTCTCAGCTGCTAGTTTATTAAACTTTTTGTTTGTAAAGAATGAGTGCTATTTTTCAATAGGAAATTTGATTGATTTGTATGTGATCAGTGAGCTAGATATGCGCTTAAAATGTCACCAAAACACATTGACATTAGGCACAGCTATTAGTTTAGTTCACAAACTGGAGGGCTTGCAAAATGTGATCGTTGATTTGCTGATTTGTTTGCTGGCAAGTGGACAGTGATGATTGGAAGGATGATGCTTCGCTGACTATTTGGCGCCTAAAAGGGGAGAGAGAGAGAGAAAGAGTGTGTCGACAACTGCTGACTCTCATTGACGATCACCAGTACTGCTGCTACTAATATTCACGATTGATTGATCTCAGAATGTGGTAGTGTTGAAAAGTTTGCAGACTGTGGGCATATGTCGTCGTTTGGCAGCAGTAGCAGCAGCTGATGAAGAAGAAGAAAAAAGAAAAAGAAAAACCGGTGCTGAAGTTGATCAGACAATATTGGGCGCCAGGTTTAGGCACTGGTGCTGCTGTCAGACTGCGTCCGCTGTTGTTGATGCTGCTGTTGAGCCTTCAGCGGTAATTACTGCCACAGGCAAAGTGTGATGTTTTTTTGCACACACCACATACTCACAGACTGGTAAATTCGTTTTAAATCACTCACTGGTGGACTGCAATAGGATGGAAAGATGGCAAAGATGATGGCTGGCACAAGATGTGGTCACCGTGAACAGCAGACTGGAACGAACGAGCGAATGAGCAAGTGAGTGAACAGCAGCCGTCACATGGATGGTCGACGATGGCAGCGGTTCCGTGGCACAGCAGCAGCGGAACTTGTGAGCAAGTGCCAGTGCCAGTCTCCCCAATGTGATGCCTTTCCCGTTGACTGCATCACGCATCGCTGTTCCTAACCAGATGTTGCCACGGTCGTACTGCCGCCGACTGCAATCTAGTTGGCCCACATATATATTCTCCTGTTCTCCAAGTCGGCCAGATTTCCTAGCTTCAGACTGCTTCAGAAAGTCAGCAGCAGTCGCTTTCTGCAGATTCTCTCTTTCTTTCTTCTCGATGCCTTGCCACTCTTCATCATCATTCACTTTGGATTCTTTACCCTCACCACCACGACGGCCACCACCATCATCATTATCCAGGATCATCGTTTCCCTTTACGCACAGGCTTCATTGCTGCTGCCGCTGCAGCATCTGCACTTGCTCTTCTACACTTGTACCAATTGGAACGAGCTGTGTGCCAGTGTATTGCCAGCCAAGCAGCACTGACGGAAGGCAAAAAGGTGGTCCTTGCAGGCAAAGTGGGCAGGCTGGGTGATCATGTGTGTCTTCTCTGCGAATATATACAGAATAATTCTCATTCAGCAGAACACCCTCGTTCTGGTGCTCCCCTCAATTGACGCCTCTGCTTTTGAATTGAAATTGATTTTTGTTAGCTTTCCCAAAACTAAATTCTGTTTTTTGTATAAATAACTGTAAAATCACAACATGCTAATGGCAGAATGTTATTGACAATAAAGGAAAAATATTCAAAGAAAAGATGAGTTGAGGATCGCCAAACGACCAAATAATTGGCCACCCTTACAACCAAGTAGATGCATGCAAAACCCAAAAATAGCAAACGTACTGAAAATGTAATAATCACACTTAGCATATGAATTGCATTTTTCTCCTCTACCTTTTATATATTTCAAATGCAAAAGCAAGCAAATGCAAAGCAGTCAAGCGGACGTTTTGCGGGGACTTCTTCTTCGTCGTCATCGACGAGTGAGTGCACAACCAATTCGACCATCTTTTAGGGTGCATCTCTGCATTTGCGCTGACTGCACTGACTGGACTGGCGCCACCGAGCTCGTAACGGCAATCTGTTACCAGTCTGTACACTAGCTCAGTCTTCTGCAGGATCCACATTGACAGAGCGAGCCACCGAATGACTTTCCTCCTTACAAGGCAGCGATAAATAGGGCTCAATTTAATTTCGATTTGCCAGCACAGTCAGTGTGGACGGCCAATGGCAGCAGACCTCGAGTCAGCTGCAAGCTGTCGCCCACTCTTTCTCTCTTTCTGGAACTACTCTCTGTGCCACCAGTGACGCCAGTGCAGTGAACTTGCCCACTCATAATCAAGCTAACACACACACTGAATGCTGTAAGCGAGCAAAAAGAAAGTAATATCGCATAAGCGATCATCATCATCATCATTTCACAGGATATTTTAGCTTTTGGCATCAGTATTATTTTAATTGATCAGAAGCACTGGATGGACTTTATGGAGTGAGAAATTATCAAATGAACACATGTTGCTCATGGTGCAAGTGCCTACAAAGTCCTAGCACTAAATCACATATGTGTTACTATAATCACAAAGAAGGCAATTTTAAGGCAAATCAAATTGCCCTTTCACTCTTCTCCGACTGAATCGTTGAACCGCTTCACCGTCTCCTTGTCGATAATTACCTGAATCGATTCGGCACCGTCCGAAGCCTTGGTCATTTTAATCAAGTTGTGGTACTTGAACTCGGCAAGGTGTTCGCGCAGAGTCACTTCAGAGTTGACGAGAAACTCCTCACGACAGGACAGGTACAGTGAGTAGAAGGTGAAGGTGGAGTTACGAGATCGAGATTCCATGTAGAGCTTGAGTATCATTAGGAAAATCTTCTGTGCATTGCTGTTCACAGAATTGTAGACCTGCTTGACGGCCAACAGATTTGTTGACTGCTTCCACGACTTGGAGCCAGTGGTGAAGATGGACGACTGACTGGAGGAGTGTTTGCGCTCCACGAGGTAAGGGCTGAAGGTGGCCACGTGAAACCACAGCCAGCGATAGGTGCTCGACTCAGTTAGTGACCAAAGGAGAGGCGAATTGATGTGGTCAACAGTGGCTAGAAGGCGCACCCTTGGAACTGAGGCAACCAAATTGTCGATAAACTTGCGAACTTTGCCATTCTTCAAGTAGAGGATGTCAATCGAGTGGACGAGAAGGAAAAAATCTCTGTCAGCGAAGAACTCTTTCAGGAGGTTGATTAGTTCAGCTTCGTTGCTAACTACCGAGTCTGATTCAATTCCAATTGCTTTGTTCAGTGAGCCAATGATCTAGTGATAAAAGTTGTAAATAAAGGGTTTAGACTTTTCCACTTTGACTGCTTACGTCGGTAAGTTTAATTAACTCCATGTATCCATGAACGGTCACATAGTGGTAAGATTTGAGGAATTTTTTAGCAAATTCAATCAAAATATCTCTCTTTGAACCAAAACCATAAAAAATTATGTTAAAATCAGCTCTATAAATTAAAAATGTAAAAGTTAACGACTAGAAGGTTCTCAAACATTGGGTAACTTACTTCAAAAGGTGATAAAACTTGAGCAGTTCGCTGTCAGAGAAAGTTTGAATATTGAATTCTTTGCATAATAGCCTATGTTCCTTATCCACAATCTTTTTTATGTCAGTCTCGTAGAGATCAAACTTTTCAAGAATGGCTGCATATGATTGCTTAGAAATTTTGCTTTTGCTAGAATGAGCCATAAAGTAGATGTCTGATTTGATCAGTGAAGATGGCCCGTTTTCAGCTGCTTCATCAAAATTAAAATCTCCCATTTTATCTTCAATCAGTTCAATTTGATCAGCAATATCCTCTCCCTCCGCTTCCTCTTCATGTCTTGAATCATTTTCCCCATTAACAATTTCATCATCGTCATCATCATCATCCTCTTTGGCGTGATCAATCTCTTCAAAGTCATCCTCTTCCTCTTCTACTTCAGTGCTCGAACTCCTGCGAGCTCGTTTGCTGATCGGGGGCACCATGACAGTGATCAGAACAAGCACACAAAAATGCTGAACTTTCTTGGAGATCAAAGTGGAACTTCAAATGCAACTGCCGGCAAGCGAAAACAAAACATCACATTTCCGAAAGATTTTCCGACCATTTTCTGCTGAATTTCTTCCCATGTGCTTTTTTGTTATTGTGCTGCGGCTTCAAAGTTGGTCGATTTTGGAGTTTCCCTGTGCATCCTTTTCGCCCCCCAAGCATGATCTCCGCCGCATCTTCCTCGAGCACCATGTCTCTTGTGAGCCGTAATCTGTCTCACTATGGCCGTGCTTCCTATTCAGCCAACCGACTGCTGGACGCTTCTCAAAGACAGTCCTCTCAGCCGACAACCATCTCCTCAAGGCGGTACCTATTCTCCGAAGAAGTACTTGGTGTAGATCGTTTTCTGGATGTTCGAACAAAGATTAACTCTCAGTTTGGAAAGCATAAAGGTGAGTTACATGAGGTGCAATGTTGAAATGTTCAAATGTATGGTAAAAATTTTCCTTTTCAGAAAAGTTCTACGACCGTTTTGAAGAACATTTAAAGGGCGAAAAGAGCTCCATTTTATCTGAAGATTTGAAAAACTTGATCTTTCTTTGTGATAAGGCACCAAAAGAAGTTGATTTGCTGAAACAAGCCATTGCTATGTATGTTATTCAGTTAGTATTTGTCATTAGTTTTGCTAAGTTTATCTTTTTTAGATTTGAAAAGCAAAATGAATCGCTTCGTTTTGGCAATTTTCAGTTTGGACCAATCGTGATGCGAATGGCCTATCACCTGAATTTACCCGAGTTTGCAATGATGCTCATGGAAAAAGAATACATTAACTTTTTCTCTCAACTAAGCTCAGTAACAATCGCTCTCGACTTGCTTTTCAAAAATGAACGATACGAGGACGTTGTCAAGGTGTTCAACTTTGTCACAGAAAACTACAAGTTTGATACGAAGTACCCTTCTGATTTCGTCACCCTCTACTTGGCTTCTTGTTACAAAATTGTAATGCCTTTTTGTAAAACATGAAGCAGTGTCGTTAACGCTTTTTTATTTTGCAGAACACACTTGAAGCGTTTGATCAATCCTATCGCCTGCTTCGATCGGTCAAAGCATCCACTAACGTGGTGAAGAGCCGTGGAATGGGCAGTTTTCTTGCACTGGCTGTTAATCAAAAGCAGCCCAACATTGCGCTGGAAATCATTCAAACTCTCAGCGTCAAGTCTTACTCGACAATTATTCAAAGCATTCGGGTGCAAGCTTTCGCGGAGATTGAAAGATTTCACGATGCTTTTGACATTTTGCGATATCAACTAAAGAAAGACAAGGCAGTTACTCGATACAAAGCTGTCCACCAAGAAACGGTAATTTACACTTTTTGGTTTTAAATTTTTTTATGTTCACCTTTGTTCTCGCAGCTGAACAAAATCGAAAAACTTATAAGTGAAAGCAGCAAAAAGGACCTTCTTCCAGAGTTTCAGCTTTTGGTGAAGAACCTGAGTGAAAGCAATGTCGTGGAGACGGAGAAGACACTGGAGCAGGCCATACTGCTGCCAATTGAAGTAGTGTCACCGAAGAGCGGTCAGCGGAAACAGCAGCATCAGAAGCAGATCCTACCGATCCAGCGCACCAAGCAGTCTGCAAAGGTGGCGGCTAATTGAGTAGTATTCACCCAGTCTGTCTGTACATTATTTCCTAGTTCTAGTATAAAAATAGTCGCATTTTCACTAAAAATGTTTCTTTCTGAACATCCACATTTTAGTCTCTACAAATTTGTTAGAAATATCCAAATGCAACCTTCATCCAAAAAAGCTAACAAAATGACATTTAAAAATGCTAATTCAAAAATTTATTTTAATACAAGTATGTGAGGTATTAACATGGTTATAAATTTGGTTAATCTCCATCAACTGACAACTGGAGCCTCAACATTCAAAGCTAATGTTATTTTCAATGTTTAAACTAATGAAAAAATTGTTTTGGTAAAATGAAGCTGTGATGGCATTTCTGGAAGCATCTGACTTCTCCACTGTCGTCTTTGCGAGGAAAACCAAGGCTAAGCCGCTTTTCAAAGTTGTTGATTTCTGAAAGAACAAAGAGTAAACGGATAAAAGTTTAGAAGAAATGACCACTTTTAGTTTTTACAAAAAAGCTTTACCGTTTATGGATGTCTGATAGGTAGTATGACTACTGGCTTCGTCGTTTTCATTGCCGCCTTCAGCTGCACTTCCCAACTGAAAGGAGTCATGCATCAGCATCCAGATCACAATCCAGGGTTTCAGTGGATCGACACCATTGTCCATAGCTGGTGAGTGGTAGTAGAATGGCAGAGGCGGCTGCCAATTTCCAGTGAAGAACTGGTGGTACAGGTCAATAAACAATCTGAACAGTTGCTTCTTCGTAATTAAAACGTCCTCCTTAATAGATACACTTTTTTCTTTCCGCTTCCGTGTCATCTCATCTTGCCACAACGCCACCGTCTGATCGAGCTGACGAATAATGGCTCGCCACAGGTGGACCAGCTTCTGAAGCTGTCGATGAGGATTTGCTGCTGCTGTTGCTGCTGGTTCAGCATGAGTAAGTAGAAATCGAGGAAGGAAAAGGTTCAGAAAGTCAACCTCAGGACTGAATGATGTGGCAGCAGCGGCGCCGAATCCTACATAGAAAGCCACCGTCTTCAGCCAAGCCGTCACGTGGAGCACCTGAACGTAGGACAGTGTAAAGGGAAGGTGAGGATCCTTGAGGTCAGGCTGAGAGGGAGCAATATCAAGAGAAATAACAAATTGCTCAAAACTTTTAGATTTCAAACAAAGTGCATTTTTACGATTTTCATCGTTCAATTGATTCCGTGGATCCATTTGTTGAACATCTTCTGGCCCTCTGTTCTCTGCAAGCCATCGGTCCTCAACAAACCATCTGTCCTCAACAAACACATTTGCCACCGGAAACTCGTCTGCATTGTGGAACTCTGCGGGCACCAGTGCAAAAGGCGGTTCGGGAGGTTTATTCATCTCAAAAAGATCTTCCCCGATAACTTGCTCTATAATTTGGACTACGGCACGTCCCCCTGGCAAAGCCGCCATTCTTGCTGCCACTTGTGCTTCTAATTCTCGTTGTTGCTCCTGCCGCTCTCTGGCTTGGCGTAAGTACCTCCTTCTCACCCAGTGCCGTTTAAAGGCGACCTCTTCAATTATGAAGTCCGTCTCCTTACTTCTCCAATTCAACTTTGACCGATGGCAGATTTCAAGATTGCTTGGAGCAGATAGTGGGACATTATTCCTTCCCCACCAAGGGTTAAAATAGCTTTGATCTTCCGGCACGTTCATTCGGCTCCTGAGCAAGACCTTCCGACAGTTTGTTCCGCTAAGCACGTTCAGCAAAGCTGCTCGATTTGAGTGAGTGTACTGGTGCATGGTAAGCGCCTGGAGGCGGGCAAAGATAGGGGCCACCTGTTCGGTGGCCACCGGGAAAAAGCCGTTTCGGTGGAAGATGTGCAGCTGTCGTAAAGGTATCTTATCACGGGTGGCAAGGTAGGTCCACAGTTCCGCCTGAGTTTTTCGGGAGTCAGGGAGCTCTATTAGCGTCAGTGAGTCCACCTGTGGAAAGGCTTTTAGCAGCTCAACGAGGTCCAGTTGAGCGGTGCCGACTACTAGTGAGGTGATCGAGTGGTCGTCTTTATCAAAGATGGCGTCCAGCCCCCGAACCAGCACGTCGATGGCAGTGTTGGGAATAGCAGACAGACAAAGGTGGTCCTGGTGACGCCAATCAAGGTTGCGGTTCAGACGCATCTGCAGGTCATGAAGGTGCAGTTGAGCGTCTCTAATTACCAGATCATCGTAAACTTCGAGCTGGAACTCGCTTTCAAAAAGCTTCAGCATTCTCCCTCTGGGAAGTTGTTGTTTCATCAGCCGAACATTGCCAGCAGGGGTGTCAACGATTACCCCGGTGCCCAGCCAATGGGTGTCGATCAGCTCCGCGACGACGGTCAGCCAACGGTTACAGACGAAGCCTCTTTGGACGAGCTCAATCAGTGAAGCGTTAGGCGACAGTGACAGTCGCAGAATCGTCCTCAACAACTCATCGGGGAAATCGTTAATGTGTTTGGCTACCATCTTTGCTGTTTATAATGATGGCACCTCGCCTTGCAAGCAGTGAACCTAAAATGAAAAAATAAAAATCAGAATTTCTATTCTTACGATCGAAGTAAAAAAATCTGCAAACACAAGCGACTAGAAAATGGACGTTCAATCAACTGCTACTCACTGAAAAGAATGTTGCCAACTTTAGGTGGAGTCTAAGGACTTGGAAAACACTCTGGGAACGTATCAGTAAATGGTAAAAAGACGGCAGCTTCGGCGGTGTACACTGTACAGCCAGCGAGTGACAGTGAGCTTGTTTACAGTTCGAACAGGCGAGAAGCAAAAGCGTAAGGGGAGTTCGCAGAGGACGTCTTCTTTTTCATGGCGCGTTTTGCCGGTAAAAGAAAAAAGCTCAAAAGCAAAGGATTCTCGGCCAAGTGGTCGTTAGATGAAAGTTAAACAATGCAAACAAGAAACAAATCAGTAAACTTTTGTAATATGCAATTTGACTGCTCAGAGTAAAATGGCAAAATTTTATTGAAAGGCACCATCAGCATAAAACTTTGAGTAGATGCTAGATGATGCGTCCTGATTAAATTTCGAACAACAAAGTGCAGCACTAAAGGCGCGTCTCCTAACTTTCGGACTTCATTTGTCACTTTGCGCTCCAAAAGTTGACCTTTTTTGTACCATAACATAAAGTGTGCTATCACAATGGACCAGCATCAGCCGCCGCTACCGGTACTGTCTCAGCGTGACAAGGACATGCTGACCATTGCTGGCTTCACCCTGGGCAAAAAGACGCTAAAGAGAGGCAGCATCAGCCGCCTTGTCAGTGGCAAGTTCGGACATGAAAGCCAGCCCATCGCCGTGAAGGTGATTCCACTGTCCACTGGGCCTCGTGTCCCCTTCCAGGGCGAGTACGCCGAGTTCTACAACTACGATCGCTACGTCAGCAGGAACCTGAAGCACGACCACCTGCTGAAGATCTACGATCTCTTCATCTGCCAGCACAGCTCTAGTGGGGAAGCGGGTGGTCTTCACCCTCCTCAGGAGGGAGGCGAACTTGCAGGCCAACAGCGCACCAGCACCAGCAGCAGTCCACTCTCAAAGTCACTCTTCATTTTCCTGGAACTAGCCACTGGCGGCAGTCTGGAGGACCTGCTGGCCGAGCGAGACAGTCCACTGAGTGAGGTGGAAGCTCGTTTCTACTACCTCCAGTTTGGCGCCGCCGTCCACTACATGCACTCACTTGAATTTGAACACGGCAACATCAAGTGCGAAAAGATTCTCCTCGTCGATGAGGAGCGCCGTGTCTGCAAGTTGACCGACTTTGTCTTTCAGCGTCAGTGCTTCCCACTGCCCAACACCACCACCATCGCCACCGCCACCAGCTCCCTCATCAAGAACACCTTCTGCCCTTCTGCGGCCTACCTGGCGCCGGAGGTGCTGCGCTGCCCGGTGAGAAGCCGCCGCCTTCAACGCCCGGAGATGCCCGCCGTGGACCAGCTGGACAGTGACGTGTGGAGCGTCGGTGTGGTCCTCTACGCCCTCCTCCACCGCCGCCTGCCATTCACCGCCTGGAACCTGCGCGCCTTCCTCGACAGTCAGCTGCAGAAGCAGTTCACCCTGGATCGTGGTCTGTCGGCGCAGGCCAAGCAGTTCATCAGCGACCACCTGGAGCCAAACTACGCCGGTCGCCCCAGCATGGAGATGCTGATGGAGCATCCGTGGCTGAAGCAGGGACGTGCTGACGTCTGAGCTTCAGCCAGGCTTCTTTGTGTATTCTCACCACTGCTACCAAGTGCCATTTGTATTGATTGAGGATGCTTTTTATAAATTTATACAGTGCTTTCAGTAGTACTTTTTTGGTGACAACGGGTTTTCAATTGTCATCTGAGCAGCAGGAAACCTAGTTGAAGCAGTTCTCTCTAGGCATCTATTTGGTGGCATCGGCACGCTCCAGAGCAATGGGCTCTTCCAGGGTGCGCACTGAGCAATCGACAATCTTCACCTCCTTGATCGGACGGTCCTGGGGGCCCGTTTTGTTGTGCTCAATGGCCCGCACGACGGACATGCCCTTCATGACCTTGCCGAAAACAACATGGCGACCATCGAGCCAACTGGTCTTCTTGACGGTAATGAAGAACTGGCTTCCATTGGTGTCCTTGCCAGCGTTGGCCATCGACAGCCATCCAGCGCCGTAGTGGCTCAGCTTGAAGTTCTCATCGGCAAACTTCTCACCGTAGATGCTGCGACCGCCGGTGCCATCGCCGCGAGTGAAATCACCTCCCTACATTCAATATTACAAGGTTACCAACAAATCACTACAGACAAACTTGTCAGCTCACCTGGAGCATAAAGTCGGGAATGACGCGGTGAAAAACAGAGCCCTTGTAGCCGACCAGCTTGCCATCCTCAGATTTCTGACCAAAAAAGTTATGATATCAGTTATTTTCAGCATTGGCTATATTGTGATCCAGTTTTTCTCTTACCTCGGTCAAGTGACGCACACAAAGCTGCTTAAAATTTTCTACCGTTTTTGGAACCGTCTTTCCAAATAGGCCAATTTCAATGTCGCCCGCTGGCTCATCGCCAATGGTGATGGAGAAGGTGACCTGACAAACAAAGCCGATAAGGTAAACTAGAACTGATGCGCAATCAAAGCACACTTACCACATCGGTAGCTTTGGGTCCCTTTGCGTTGGAGCCGCCACCGCCTCCACTAGCGGTGACGAAGGCGACGGTGATCAGTGCAAGCACCGACACCAGAAGAATGGCGACACGAGCGAAGCGCTTCATAGTGATGAATGTAGAAGTTGCGGAATGGATTGGCAATAGAAAAATGAAAAGTGAGAAAAGTGTAAAATTGGTCCGAGGGAGAAAGTGAGAGCAGGTTCACTTTCAACAAAACGACTGACGTGTTACTGACTGACTGCCTCATTTGGTGGGCACAACAAAGAGGCACTCAGCAGCAGTGGCAGTGCAGCGGCAGCAACAGCAGCTACCCTGGCGCCCCCGAGATAGCACCATGCCTCACTGATAGTGCCCACCCCTTTTCACCATGACTGCCACTGAAATGATTCAAATCATTCAGTGTATCCACTTTATTAATTTGATGAAAAACCATAAAACTCGAGTTCCAAGGCAACCAAATAAGAGCCAATAAAATTGACTAAACATGGGCAGTGCAGCACTTCAGTCTCGATTGAAGTGCCCACCAAACTGACTAGTCGCCCTTTTCACAGGTAGATGTCATCCAAGTCGCCCCGATTTTGCCGTAAGACACACACGAAGACAAAAACACAAACACAGAGAAGGGAGACTTGTGAACTTCTCCGCCGAGAGAGTATTCACTCCAACTCCACCGGCTTCAATCACCACTACCTCGTCACCACCAGTCATCCACTCGCTCAGCCACTGCTCACGCCCATCACAAGGGCGGTCCCTGGTGCTGCACAGCTCTCAACAGCCTCGATGTCGGCGGCACAGCCATCACCACCACCAGCAGCATTAATCAACAACAGTGTTCCGTGATCGGCCAACGACGGACAACAACAACAACACACAGGCAAAGATGACTACACGTCTGGACCGCCTGTTTCTTCTCCTCGAGACCGGGTCGTCGCCGTTGACGCGAAAGGCTGCTGCACTTCAGCTAGGTGAGGTCCAGAAGCTTCATCCACATGAGCTGAAGAACTTGCTGCTCAAAGTTCGACAATACCTCCACAGTTCGTCATGGGACACGCGAATTGCGGCTAGTCAAGCAGTGGAGGCGATCGTCGGCAATGTCCCACTGTGGTTTCCCAGCGGCCTTCCAGATGTGAAGATAAAAGAGGGCGATGATGACGGCGCTCCATCAACGGGAATTAGTGGACGGAGTCGGGCAAACTTGGTCGCCGGGCAGATGATGTTTGACCGATATGACGTGCACACCGTCATCAAATGTGGTCACAATTTGCTCGCTTCGGAAGGCAAAGAGTTTGACAATCCCGAGGAGGCGGTCACGTTGAGTGCTCTCGATGCAAAGGAGAAAATTGCCCGACAGCGAAAACTGCTCAATGAAAGACTAGGACTGGATATGGCGGAGAAGCTGGGCTTCCAACTGGACCTCATCTCCAGCTGTGACTTGGAGAGCACCAATGGAGTCACCGCTCAGACTGAAGGCGCATCCAACTCAACGCCAATGAATGAAGAGAAGTTGAACGAAGTCCTCACAAAGGCTACCGGTGGGCGGCAGATGGTGAAGAGGCAAAAGTCACTGTCTACCAGTGGTGCGAAGCAGACGCTGAAGCGGTTAAAGTCCACCGAGTCCTTGGTGGATGAAGTAAGCAAGAAGGTGAAAGCTGAGCCCATGGATGAGAGCGCTGGCGGAGAGACATCGTCCGCTGAGCCAGTCTCCACAGCTGAAGCAGAGGTCAACGAGTGGCCGCTGGAGTGGTTCAGCGACGAGCTGATGGGCGACCTCTTCAACCCACTCTGGGAAATTCGCCACGGCGCTGCCACTGGACTGCGCGAAATTGTGAAGCTGCAGGGAAGATGCGGCGGTCGACACCGGTCAGCGCTGGCCAGCGAAATGGACCAGCACAACCAACTGTGGCTGGAGGACCTCTCACTGCGCCTTCTCTCCGTTCTCGCCCTCGACCGCTTCGGTGACTTTCTCTCCGACCAGGTGGTGGCCCCGGTGCGCGAGACCTGCGCTCAGGTGCTCGGTCTGGTGATCAACCTGCTGACGGTGGAGGGCGTCGGCAATGTCCTGCAGATTCTACTTCAGCTGCTTCGCTGCTCAGAGTGGGAGGCACGTCACGGCGGAATGCTCGGCCTGAAGTACCTGCTCGCCGTTCGCCAGGACATGATCAGCACACTCCTGCCGACGGTCTTTGAGCCGGTCTTCAGCGGCCTCAAGGACTCGGTGGACGACGTGTCGGCAGTGGCCGCCGCCGCCCTCGTCCCGGTGAAGAACGAACTGATGAGCTTAATTCCCGAGAAGGTGCCTCTGGTGATTGCCTTCCTCTGGGAGGCCCTTCTCGATCTGGACGATCTGAGCTCTTCCACGGGTGATCTGCTGATGCTGCTCTCCTCTCTACTCACCTTCAAAGGCCAGGAGATGCAGCACAACCTCTACGACGACAAGGAGCTGGTCAGGCTGATTCCCCGTCTGTGGCCCTTTCTCTCGCACTCGCTCTCCTCAGTGCGCAAGTCAGTGCTCGACTCGCTGCTGATTCTTTGTGATAAGAGCTCCGATGACTGGCTGACGCCGTCGCTGCTGTCCGAGGCGCTGCGATTGCTCTACCAGCGGTCACTCGTCGAGAATCTCAACTCTGTCCTGGAGATGCTCCACAAGGTCTGGCACAGTCTCGTCTCGAAGGCCAAGTACTCGCAGATGATTGAGGCCACCTGCAACTACGTCACCGGGTGGATCTGCCTGATGATGCACCCGCAGAAGGTCGCCATTGACCCGCAGACCTCGCCCGTCTGGCTCGAGCTGAAGCATATCATTGCCAGTCAACATGTGAGTAAAGGCTTTTTTCAAATGAGTCACTTTTTAATCTTTTTCTTGTTTCAGGAGAGTGGTGGCAGGGCTCGAAACGGAAACCGAGACGACTCGACCATGGAGGCCCTAACTGAACAGTATTACATTGGCGGTGCCGAGTCACTCTGCGACACCAGTGAGGAGCGCGAAAAGTGCGTCATTCGGGCGCGGTATCAGTGCGCCAGACTGATTGGCACACTGGCGTACTTTCTCACCGAGCCCTACCTCGATCAGCTGCCGCCACCTGGCCCAGCCACTACCACAGCAGCAGCAGCAGCAGCAGTTCCGAATGGCAATGGCAGCACTACTTCTGCAGAGCAGGAACCAGCTTCTGCGGTCCAGCCAGCAGCAGCTCCCAATGCACTGGAAAGCTTTGCCGGCATTCTGCTGTTTCACCTGAACAGCAAGTCGGCCATTCAGCGGATGTGCACCTCGTGGATCATCAAAGAGTGGGCGGTGGTGATGGTCTCTCGCCGGGGGGAACGCCCGCCCCTGTGGCTGGCCAAGAGCGAGGACGATGCGAGAGAGCCGCTGGTGTCGAAGCTGTACAAGCCACTCAGTGACCGGTGCTTTGAGCTGCTGCAGGAGTCCCTCTTCTACGATGAGCTTCAGAATCAGTTCACCCGTCTGCAGATTCACACTCGTGACTTTATCAGCTACCTGCGTCTGAATAAGATTCCATTCAATGAAACGGAGTTTGGCGCCAGCAACGTGTACACCTGTCCGAAAATCAACGACCTGGTGAACGATGTGTCGAGTAACAGCCTCGCCGAGCTGAAGCGCCAGTACAACAGCAGCAAGAAGCCGACGAAGAAGCTGAAGGCGAGCATTGACACCGTCGAGGAGCGAATCACCTTTCTGCGGCGGCAATGCGGCGAAATGCAGACCTACTCAAGCTCGCTGACCATTGCCGTAAACTCTGCGCTGGCCAGTGCCCTCATCTCCTGGCACTACCTGCCGGAGAAGCTCAATCCCATTGTCCGACCGGTGATGGACTCGATAAAGGCCGAGGAGAATGAGCAGCTGCAGCGAGGCTCTGCCTCTAGTTTGGTGCAACTACTTAGACTGTGCTGTGAACGGTTTTACCTCAACCCCAGCCTGCCCACGCCACTGCCTAAGATTATCAAGAATCTCATTGGATTCATGTGCTCGGATAGAAACTTTACGCCGGAGATATCGCTGCTCGGTGCGACCGAGGTTGAGGTGGTTGGAGCAACGGAGAACAGCAGTAACAAAAAGAAGAAAAAGACGGAAAGCCGAGTCATGAAAAAGGTTCAGCTGGGCATTCTCACGCTGGACAATATGCAGAGGAACGCGGAGAAGTCGACCACCTTCAGGCGGTCCAATTCAGTGAGCGTCAAAAGTCAAAAGTCCGTCGATGAAAGCAACAGTGCTGCTGCTGCCGGCAGCAGTGGCGGCCAAGCGACGGCTAATGGCGGTAACAGTGCCTCAACATCAGCAGCAGGCAGCACTCCCACTGCCACGCCGGCAGTTCCCTCCGAGCTTGACGACAAGAGGAATGAAATTCTGCGTCGAGGTGCCACGATCGCCCTCTCCGAGTCCTGTCGCTACTTTGGCACCTTCCTGCCGGACCGCCTGCCCACCCTGTGGGAGCACATTCTTCACCTGATCAGCTCCAAGGCGTCACCGCCGTTCAGTGAGCCGTCGCTGGCCGATGCCAAATACTTAATTCAGTGCCTGCAGGTCTTCGAGGTGGTGGGCCCGAATCTGGAGCAGTCGATGCAGCTGGAGCTGCTCACCGCGGTGGACTTTCTCAGCACCTGTCTGGAGTCGTCCTTCATCACCATTCGCCACATGGCCGCCCGGTGCTTCGGCATGCTCTCCACCATTCTGCAGAGTCAGACGATGAATGTCATCCTCACGAAGACGCTTGATCTGCTCGACTCGACGGAGTGCGAGCTGAAGCGCCAGGGCGCCGTCGAGGCGATCTGCTGTGTAATTGAGAAGCTGTCACTGAAGATTGTGCCCTACATTGTCTTCCTCATTGTGCCCATGTTGGGACGAATGTCTGACCAAAATGAAAGCGTCCGTCTGCTGGCGACGCACTGCTTTGCCCAGCTAGTGCAGTTGATGCCACTTGATAATGACAATCAAAACAAAGTGCAGACCAGCAGTGGTAATAATCACGAGGTGGTCAATGGCGGCAATTTGGGGGTGAAAAAGGAGAACGAGGAGAACGGCAACTGCAGCAGTGTTGAAGAGGACAAAAACAAGGCCGACAACAGCAGCAGCAGCAGCAGCAGTCATCATCACTTGACGAAGCAGCCAAAGATGCCTGAGTTCTCTGAAGAGCTGCTCAAGCGGAAGGAAAGTGAGCGCCATTTTTTGGAACAACTAATGAACGTGAAAAAGATCGACGATTATCGACTGCCCGTTCCGGTGGAGGCGGAGCTGCGCACCTACCAACAGGACGGCCTCAACTGGCTGGCCTTTCTCAACAAGTACAAACTGCACGGCATCGTCGCCGACGAGATGGGCCTGGGGAAGACCCTCCAGGCGATCTGCATACTCGCCTCTGACCACCACTACATTATGGCTCGCTACCAGAGCGGCGAGTCGAAGAACCGGCCCTTGCCCTCCATCGTCATCTGTCCGCCCACCCTCACCGGGCACTGGCTGTACGAGGTGGGCAAGTTTGTCAGCGCCCAGCACCTCAACCCCATCCACTACACCGGACCGCCCTTTGAGCGGGCCAAACTGAAGCACAAGATCAAGAAGGCGCTGCAGACGAGCTCTCAGGGGAGCAGGCAGGGCGACAAGGTGAAGCACCACTACAACCTCATCATTGCCTCCTACGATCTGGTGCGCAATGACATTGACTTCTTCTCCGCCATCAGGTGGAACTACTGCATCCTCGACGAGGGACACGTCATCAAGAACGGAAAGACCAAACTGGCAAAGGCCATCAAGTCGCTGACCGCCAATCACCGCCTAATACTGACGGGGACGCCCATTCAGAATAACGTCCTCGAGCTGTGGTCGCTCTTTGACTTTCTCATGCCCGGCTTTCTCGGCACTGAGCGGCAGTTTATGGCGCGCTACTCGAAGCCCATTCTAGCGTCTCGCGACGCAAAGAGCTCCTCCAAGGAGCAGGAAGCCGGCATTCTCGCCATGGAAGGCCTCCACCGACAGGTGCTGCCCTTTATTCTCCGCCGAATGAAGGAGGACGTGCTGAAGGACCTGCCGCCGAAGATCATCCAGGACTACTACTGCGAGCTCAGTCCGCTGCAGGGTCAGCTGTACGAGGACTTCTACAAGAGTCGCGCCCGGCAGTCGCTCAAGCAGGCCATCGACACGGAGGTGGAGGAGATTGCTGGAGGGCAGACTGCGGGCGAGACTGAGAAGAAGGGGGCGGAGAAGAAGGGCGGGGCCGGCTCTGCCAACAAGTCGCACATCTTTCAGTCGCTGCAGTACCTGCGCAAGGTGTGCAACCACCCGAAGCTGGTGCTCTCGCCGTCGCATCCGCACTACGAGACGATCATGGCCAAGCTGAAGGCGGAGAACAACCCGCTGGCGGACATCAACAACGCCGCCAAGCTGGTGGCGCTGAAGCAGCTGCTGCTCGACTGCGGCATCGGCGCCGCCGCCGACTCGACGGGCACCGGCGGCGCGCAGGCGGTGGTGCCCGTCGTCAACCAGCACCGGGCGCTGGTCTTCTGCCAGCTGAAGGGCATGCTGGACATTGTGGAGAATGACCTGCTGAAGGTGCACATGCGCTCAGTCAGCTACCTGCGTCTGGATGGGGATGTGCCCGCCAACTCGCGCTACTCGGTCATTCATCGCTTCAACAATGACCCCTCCATTGACATTCTTCTGCTCACCACTCAGGTACGCTGCATCGGTTGGCTTGTTTGTTTGGTGGCTTATTCACAAATTTCCTCTTGTGTGTAGGTGGGCGGCCTGGGCCTCAACTTAACCGGTGCGGACACTGTGATATTTGTGGAGCACGACTGGAATCCGATGAAGGACTTGCAGGCCATGGATCGAGCCCATCGAATTGGCCAGAAGAAGGTGGTCAATGTTTATCGGTACGTGTTTTGCTGATTTTGAGTAGTGGATTTTGCTCACTACGTTTTTTCGCTTTTCAACAGACTAATCACTACCGGCACGTTGGAGGAGAAGATTATGGGTCTGCAGAAGTTCAAGTTGACGATCGCCAACACGGTGATATCCAGTGAGAACTCAAGTCTCGACTCAATGGCCACCGACCAGCTGCTGGACTTGTTTGAGCTGTCCTCCTCGGAGAAGGCCGGCACCGGCAAGTCGTCGTCGCTTTCATTTGGCAGCGGCGGCGGCGGCGGTCACTCCTCGTCCAGTGCCGGCGGAAAGGCGCCCGTCTCCATGAAGATGATGCTGGACAATCTTCCCGAGTTGTGGGACATTCAGCAGTACGAGAATGAGTACGATCTGAACAACTTTATGCAGTCGCTGCAGTCGTCGAGCAGTGGCTGAAGCGAGACTGTCGGCGCAGAGACGGCGGCTCACTATCGTTTGCCACCCACACAAACTGCTTCTTTACACTGACTCACACACACACACACACACTCATTCATTGCCCCTCATTACCGCCCATTATCGCTCATCACTTTGCCTTTTAGTATTTATTATCACTTACACACATACACACAACTGTCAGCTAGTTTTCACCCACTTTGCTCACGACCAGTCATCCCCTGCCCTTACCTTATACCCTGCAGTACAAACCACAGTTGCCGGTGAGTTAAATTCTTAAGCTACCTTTTTTAATTACACCACTTTCTTCTACTTCATTGTTTAACTTGCACACGCTTACACTTGACTTCTGAACACCATACATTTATTACTGTTTTTCTCCCAATTTGAAACTCCACATCCGAAATTCTACTTTGCGTTTACAATTTTTTCTAAAAATGATATTTTTTTCTTTGCTAATGTCATTGCTGTTGTTGTT
>JAALOO010000784.1_pt1 | contig 26196 bp, 24 predicted proteins | sample 7257641 | NCBI WGS metagenome assembly JAALOO01 (sample SAMN14085613, study PRJNA598686) | mite metagenome | biome: ENVO:01001000; feature: ENVO:01001002; material: ENVO:01001226; isolation source: single female mite from University of Michigan culture on fish food culture... ...
CTCTCTCTCTCTCTCTCTCTCTCTCTCTCTCTCTCTCTCTCTCTCTCTCTCTATCCCTTTCTAATTCCCGTCTGCCTGCTTAGGCGCATTTGTCATAGCAGCAAGGAGCCAGCCATTCAATTTGCTGCCACTTGCTACAACAAATGCCCACGCCGTCACTTGTATTGCTGCTGCTGCTGTGGCTGCTGTTGTTGCTTCTGCCACTTGTTCTGTTCTGTTCTGCTCTGCTCTCATCACCAGGAACAATTTCAGCAGCAGCAGCGGCGGCAGCAACACTGTCTTGGTAGTCGTCGTCTGTCGTTGTCGTCGTCTGTCGTCGTCAAGTTCTTTCCGACATTTGCTTCCTACTCCTCTTGCTGTCGTTTCTTTTTCAGCTGTTGCTGCTGCAACAGCTCAGCACAGACACAAGCGTACGGTGCCTGTGTTGCCTTACTTCATTTCCTCAGAATCACTTCACTTTGCCATTATTTTTACTCCACTTTTTTGGCTGCACTTCACCATTATTCGAATGCTAATTTTAAAAGCTCTTTTGATAGAGAAAAAACTGAGCTGGCTAGGTAATAGACGCACAGGTAAAGGTAGACAATGTAGGCAAGCAAATGAGCTCGTGCAGAAGGAACACGGGAACATCGTTATTTAAATTAATTGGCCAGTGCCAGTATCATCTGCCCGATTTGCATCACAACAAAGTAGTGGCACATTCAGTGCGCCTCTCTCCTGCCATTCGGCCAGACATTAGTGTGTGTGTTGATTGCGGCCAATTAGACTAGATCTGCAGCCATTTGCCATGCCGCCGCCAATCACTGCATTGTTGCCCTCTTCATCAATGGCATATTACCTTTTTACTCTTTCTGCTTCACCATCGTTCCAATTTCAACTCTGATCAAGTGAAGTGAAGACCTCATTGAAACAAAAACGAAACAAATAGACGAGCTCACTAGAAAAGAGAGAGAGCACAAAGCGGTGTGTGATGGCCACTTTCAGTGTGTGTGTACTCGTATTGTCACACGTTTTATATTTGGTTTTCTCAATTAGTTCTTTTCATTTTATACACACAGTCTCCAGAGCGGCATTTCATCAACAGTTTTATATTGTGGCCGACTTGTGCGAAGACGGTCACGTTTTCACCTGAGCAGCCACAGTTTGCTACTGTGTGTGTATGCCTAGACTGATTGCTGATTGTGCTGACTCTCTGCACAGATACAATTGCCACTAATGACCGGAGATCACAATGCAAGGCACAGAGAAGAAAGAGAGAGAGAGAGAGAGAGAGAGAGAGAGAGAAAGAAGAAGATGGCCGTCACTAACTGGCGCCTGCCGTCTCATCACTCTTTTCTTTTCTTTTTTCCGTCTGCTGTTTGCACTTTTTTCTCTCTTTTGCTTCCCCCTTTCCCTCTTTCCTAGTTAATGAACTCGTTTCGATGCACCGCTAATACATTTGCCTAATTAATACTCTAATTAATCGGCAAGTGGCAACAAGTGCCAACGGTGGCAACAGTTGTTGTTGTTGTTGGTTTGCCAAACTTTAGCATCATCAGGCGGCGTACACGTTTCTCTTTTGGCCACTGCTAAAAAGAAGCACAAATCAAACAGACTTTTTGGGAACGGACACTTATGCGTTAAGTTTTTCTACTTTTTTTCTTCAGCATATATCCCTAAGCAGATTGCTAAGTTTTCCTGTTTTGCTTCTGTATTTCATTTGATTAGCACTTTTTTTAGTGCCAGCCAAAAGTCGAGTTGATGACGTGACTAGCACAAACTTCGGTTGATGTTTTTGAGCTGTCGCCAGCTATAACACGGCTGTTTCCTATCATTTTTACTTTCCCTCTTCTTACCACCACCAAAAGGACCGGTTGACGACGACGCCGGTCAGACTAATTGATTGACACGGCACCATTTAATTAATCATCTCATTTGGAAACGATTAATTTCGACTTCGACAGTCGACAGTGATAAATACATTTCCTATTGCATCGAGAGGCTGCCGCAGCGGCGTCGGCGTCGGCGTTGCGGCAAACGGCAGCGGCAATCGATTAGGCTCACTTCTGACAGCGCCAAATGGATAGCCGACTTATTTATAGTCGGGCTCTCTCCTGTCCGGTAATTAATTTGCCTCCCTGCCAGCAGCAGCAGACCAGGGCAATCTTCTTCTTCTTCTTCTTCTTTCCTTAACTCCGTTTTTTTGTAGCCACAAGCAGTGCACTGGACCAGTGGACCACTTTAGCTTTAGTGACACTGCAAAGACACACAGTTACCACTACTGCTACTGTTGGTGTAAAAAAACTTCAGTGTCAGCAGTGGCCAGTCAGTCAGCCGACGAAAAGTGATTGCGGTTGAGATGATTTTTTTAAGCCAAACTTTCTACTTTTCGAGTAAACAGCCGGCACAAACTCAGTTCTTTTTCTAGTTTACTCAACCAGCATAAAAAGAACTTTATTAACTCCTTCTTTTCCATTAGTGTCAGCAGCAGCAGGGAGCAGTGGCTAGTGTCACAACTTTTTTCACTTTTAACTTACACTTCTCCTTTGACTCCCTTCTTCAACTCTGAAACTGCAGTAGTTCATTCACAAATGTAAAGACTATTAATTTTTTCTACCGTCCAACACCTTTTTCTGCTTCACTCAGTCGTTGTCGTTCGTTCTTTTTTGTTGTGCTGCTGGCGTTACGCCACAGTAAATTGCACATCACACATCACAGAAAACTGAAAACACCATTAGAAGTACTGCAGCACTGGGCACAGCAGAAGTAGACACAAACAGAGGACGGCATTTGACACTGCAATTTGATTACACTCACACTTGCACTACCAGTGAAGTACTTCTAACCAACTGTAGACAAAAAGGTTTCAACAGCAGCAACAGCAGCAACAGTGGCATTTGTCCACTTGCATTCCATCCATTAGGGCGACCATTGAGGTGCACACCATCGACGGACCATCGTTACGAAAATAACACACACAAGCACACAAATGACGAGGACAAATTACCTGGTAGTAGTAGTAGGTGAAAGACAAATGGGACTTTGGATTTCTTTTGGCAGTCAGATTTCACTACTTTGCAGTGTCCCTGCTTTGATTTGTTTTTGTTGTCGTTGTTGTTTTGCCATAAAGTTGTGGCCACTTTCAGCCACTGAAATTCCACTCATTGCTGCAGGCACTAAATTATACTCATAGTACCAGCAGGTCCACTACCACCATCATTAGTAACTCTCATTTTGTACTTTTTTGCTTCCCCTATATCTCTGCCACTGATTGGCGCCTTTATATACTTCCAGTCTCTATTTGTGTAATAATGACTAATCTAAAAAAAAGAAGAAGAAGAATGAGAAAGTTTGCTGGAAAACGATTTCAAAGCAGTCCAGTAATGTTTATCCAAATTGGACACTGTATCACTGCACTGAATCTTTATCTTTAGCTGCTGAGCTGCTAAGTTGAGCTCTATCAAATGCTTTTGGTTTGGATCTCATTTGAAAGCGGGAGCATGCAATTAGCTGTCTCATTGCCCTTATTATTACCTGTGCTTCCCTTCTTCTTTAAGTGCTCACTTGCTCTTTCCCGCTCACACATTGTGTGGACACTATCACCGCCACCTGCGACGTGTTCTATTTGTCGCCTCACTTTCACAGCTCCCAATGTGACAAACGGTCAGTGCCGGTCAGCAGACTCACTGAATTTCTGACTTTCTCTAAAAGCCTCTGCGTATATTTGCTGCCTGAGCTCAAGCGAGCTCATGTGACTTTTGCTTTTGTTGTGTCTGCGTCTGTGAGCCTCTGAGTCTGTGTCTGCCACTTGACCGGCAGCAACGAGTTGTACAAACAGAGACAACTGCTGCTGCTGCGGCAGAAGCAGCAAAACTGCATTGCACTAACTGATGATCGTTTCCAGTGGGAAAAAGAAGAAGTCTCTGAAAAGGCCTCTGGCAAACTTCAGCTGAAACGGGTCACTCGACTGGTGGCCCCGACGTAAGTCTGCTTTAACTTTAAGACTTATTTCAAACACTACTGTCTCTGCCCGGCGACGACACTCTCCAATGTCCAGTGTTGTTGATGTCTTATCATTCAGTCAGTCAGTCAGTCAGTCACTACTTATTTACCTTCACTATTTGCCCTGCTAGAGGTGCTGATTGAGTCCGCACTCTACTTTACTTTTCATTTTGTTTTGCTGCCCTCATTGACTTCATTTCTTTAAGTGCCCAAAGCTCTTTTGAAAGAAAAAGAAGTGTCTCCTGTGGACACAGCATCATCAGCGCCTATCGAAGCAATGTATCGGTGGACAATGGGTTTAGAAAGGGGCACTGGACGACAGGCAGAGGAGCTAACTAACTAACCTTCACGGGGCATTGTTTAATTTTAGTGCCCTTCTTTCAGTACATGCTTACGCTTTCTTTCTTACATTAAGCTCTGAGACATTCTGTGTCTGCGAGCTGACCTTCTAAATTAGCTTTCATTGACTTCTGTCTTTTTGCTATTGTCATGTGCTGCAACACTGCTGTCAAATCTGTTTGATCGCACGGTCTAATGTCCACTCTCTTTAAGACAGTAAGTGACCGTGTCTACTACTACTTCGTTTTTAGTGCACAATTAACTAAACACTCTGTAATGAGATTAAATTGTCGATGTAGCTGCTTTTAACCGCCTCTAAACGACATTTCTGCCGCCAACAATAGAACTTATTAAATACAATCCCCTCATGGTTCTCTTTCGATTCAATACTAAACTGTAAGCTCTTTTGGCGCTGAAGACTGACCTTTGAACACATGAACAAAAACAATCTGCCTTGATGAGTGCTGCAATCTCCAAGCAGGAGAATGTCCCGTTGTTTAGCGCCTGCTTCGCTGAAACTTAACAAGCACCACATTAGTGCCAATTTACACAGACGCTTTTACACCTTTTTTTTAAGCAATTACCAAATAGCAAATGATGTTGGCTGTGTTTTAGCCTGTTTGCTTCACCAACACTAGTTAGTCAAATTTTTACAGCGCTAGACGCTGATGCACTGGTCGATTCGATTAAGCAAATGGTAAATTGAACAGAGTGAGTCAACGGCAACAGTGCCACAGTATTTGCAATTGTAATGCCATCAAAATGCGCAGGATGAGCAGCTACTGTAAGCGATGTGAGTGCTCTTCTTCTTCATCTACTTTGCCACTTTACATGCTGATGCTAAGGTTCACAGTAGTGTCAGACTGACAGACAGTCAGTGAGTCTGGCCAAGTGAGTGCAGTGTCAGTCACTAACAATCACACTCACACTTAGACTGAGGCGTCAGTGTCGATTGAACTCATTTGTACGGCAGAGTGAATGAAAGAGTGAGCCAAGTCAGGTCAGGCGGCGAATTAAGTGATTGGAAAAAATTGGAAATTGGCTCCGACTTAGTGGTGGTGGTGTGGTGGTGCGACATGTGAAAGATCGAGGTCAACAGTGCGTGCGATTCAATTTGACTTGCAGACGATTAGTGGCAGAAGGAAGATCGGGAAGCGGTTGAGAAAGAGGAGAGAGAAAAAGAAAAAAAAGATAACCACCACAAAAGTCAGTTCTGATGTTGGCAAAGTAAGTCTGAATTACTTTAGAACTCAAAATCAACTCGAGGTTTGCCTGGAAGAAGTTGTTCCTTTTCCCGCACTGAGACACGTGATTCTGCGTTCTCTTTTTCGTTGTTTTCAATTTCTTCTTCAGTCACTAGTTTTTCATTTCATTTCAGTGGCTATTGTTCTTTGAGTGAGCATTTGCAAAGTACGGCACAGCACACAGCAGTAGTCGCTCGGCAGTAGTCCTCTCTGGACTACTCTGCTGATTTTCCGCTGCCCATTTGCGTGCACGGTCACCGTTATCCATCATTGTTCCCAGTGCACAGGCAGTGTTTGTTGTTATCCTCTTCTTTTCCTGTCCTCCTCCTCCATATTGCCACCAGAGACATTCAGAGACACTTACTGTTCAGCGATGAACAACAGAGTCTTGCTGTTATACACTTGATTCGGGATTGAGGAAAGTAGAAAAGACGATGAAGAAGAAGAAGACGCCAGTCAGATTAAGTTGGAGTGTGTTTATGAGTAAGGGAGAGAGAGAGAGAGAGAGTTATGCAAATTGAAGGCGACCCAGACAATCGCTCGGAAACACTTTACTCAGTGGCTTTGTGATGACCATTTTGTTGCATAGGCAGCAGTCGATGTCGATGTCAAAAAGTGCCACCGCTGGCAATCAGACATACTTCAGCAGCCACTGTGTGATTGTGTATGTGTCCAATTACTTCATTTCACTGCTGTTGTGCTGTGCTGTGCTGTAAGCTGCTTACACTGGAACACTTTAGGTCTACCGACACACAGACACCGATTCAAATTCAAATGGAAGCAGCCCACAACTCTTGTTCCACTCTCATCATCACTTGGCCTACACTAATGCGGTAAATCACCGATGCACCGACACAAGCCCACAATGACACTGACTGCGCACTGGTTGCAGAGTGTACGACTGACTGCCTTCAATCGATTAGTCCGATTGGCAATCACTTTGTCAGCTTGAATTGAAATGACGGTGAGCTCAGTGGTGCTCTTAATCTGCATTATCATAACCGCCGATTATTATGCTACACTGCTGAACTTTGATGACTGCGTTTGGCATAGCGGCAGTTCGTCTAGTAGTCAATTTGTTGTCAAGCTTTCTCTTTTTTTCTTTTATCTTGCGACGAGTGGTTTAGATTGCATTTTAGCGGAAGTGATCTCCATGCAGTGGCAATAATCCTCAGTCACTTAGTCAACACAAGTGAACTGAACTGCAGACTAAATGACATTTGGAAATATTGACGCAAAACAAGCTTGAATGCTTAAAAACTGGGTAACAGCAAGTTCAGTGGAAGTTGAGGGCTGTCTCATTGATATTTTCTAAACGTCAAACGTTTCTGCAAAAATTCCTCAACTTTTAGTGTAATTTAATGTCAATCTAACTGATGAACTTTGGCGTTTGCTGATGAGAGCAAGTGCTTTTTTGCTGCTCAAGCTCTCTCACAAATCTCACTCATTCACACATTTTTGTGTCATAACATGGAACTGACGAGTGAGACTGCAAAGACTGCAAAACAAAGGTTATCGCTGAATGACATGTCAATGGCATGCGTGAGAAAGTGTGAAACACATAAAGGCACATCGGCGCCCAAATAGGCAGAGAATAGGGCGCCCTTTGCCTGCTCTTTACCTTCGAGATCAATCGGTCATTGTGCTGGCCTGGCAATGGACAACTCTCAATGTCTGTCTGTCTGTCTGTCTGTCTGTCTGTTTTCTGCATTCAGAAGCGAACGGACTGCATACACACACACACACATATGACTACTACTGCAACAACTATTATTACTATTGCCAATACCATTTCGGTGACTGTTGGGCGTCCGTGCGATTTAAGTTACGCATCAATGACCAAAACAAAACTTTACAGCGAACATCAACAGCAGCAGGTAAGTGTGGGCATCAATTGATGATCGATTCGAGAGTGCCTGACTGGCAGTAGACTGACTGGTCCAGAGCATGCTGCCATGAACTGAGTGACTGGCTGGCTGGCTAGCTGACTCAATGTTTGTCTATTTAAGTAGTGAGTGACAAGTGATTTTAGACAGAAAGAAAGAAAGAAAGGGACGAAAGAACAAGAAAAGGACTCTGCCACTAAAGAAAAAAAGAAAGCATCATTACTCGATCGGTGTGTGTGTGCGACAGCAGTGCACTGAAGAAAATACAAAGCAAGGTTATCCACACAGAAAGAAAGAACAAACAGAAAAACCAAAGCAGAAACAGTCCTGAATGCCATCAAATGTAGTGCATCGAGAGCAGTAGCAGCAGCCGAGAAAGGCCACTGATCCGAAGATGGAATGAGTGTCTGCTGCTGCTGCTGCTGAGAAGGAATGAATTGCACGGTGCACTATTGCGACACTATTGCTAAATCAATACAATATATGCTAAGGGAAAGGAAGGGATGAAGAGTAGCAGAAGAAGAGAGGTCTACTTTCTTCATCCTGTTTGAACAGTGGCCACTGAAGTGCCAGTGAGTGTCATCCGCCAGTAGCCCCGTCCACTGCCACCGAAACTGATTGATCCACTGCTGTTGCTGCTGTTGCTGCTGTTGCTGTTGTCCTGGTCAATTTCTTCGGTGGCATCGTCAGTTTGATGTAACCTGCAGCCGTATCTTCTTCTTCTTTTGCTTCTTCTGCTTCTTGCGTATTTATAGCGGTGCACGCTTGTTCGGGTAGATTTGCATTCTTCTCGCTTAGTTAATTCAATTGCTGAGCATCAGTATCAATCACAGCGGTCATCGTGATTGCCCCTTGACAGTTGCTTGCTTGCTCACCGTTGATTGACCAGTGGCCATCACCGAGTGGACACACACACTCAGCCCGTCGCTGACACCTTCTTCTTTTTTCCCTGTTGCAGACGCACACACACACACTTTCAATCAGGCAGGTATCCCCTTTTGCGCCATTCTTAGAGTTGCAACTTTTCTTTTCTGCCAGTATTTCTGACCGGGCTGATTGACTGGCTGAGGTGGACTTCGATGGCTGCTGTCGCTCAACTGATCGACTATAGTAACATAAGAAAAGAGGGAGAAAAAAGAGGTTTCAATTGAGACCTCGCCATTTGCTCGTCTCATTTGCGCAATGCACTCCTCCTCTGCCTCTTTTGAGCAAACACGCGTACGTTGCTACTTTTCAAGCAGTGTTCTCTAAAAAGCCGCCACTATGCATCACATTTGAGTGGTAGGCATTGTCTTGCCCGGCCAAACTAGAATAGGCTTAATTAACGGGGTTCACTCAATTCCCCCCCCCCCTACTACTACTCACTCTACAACCAATCAATTGGGCTGCTGAATAGGTAAGTAGTAGTAGTAGAAACAGGGCTGAAATCACTGTGCGCCAATGTGACCTGTATTGTCTGCAGCTGTTGCTGTTGCTGTTGTGTGAAGACCACCGTACAACAAACACACACACAGCACACACTCATCCAGCTCAGCTAGTTAAGAGAAAGGGAGAGAAAACATTTGGCCAGAAAACAATAGACCACTCCTTGGTGATCCGTTTGCTTTGCTTCTTGTCTAGTAGTAGTAGTAGTAGTAGTTCAGTCAGCACTTGTCTGCTTAATTGTCGCTATTTAAGGAAAGGATTGCCTTCCTTGAATATATATTCAGTTATTCAATCAAATAAATGCTGCCAAAACACTGGCTTTTTATTAAAGTTTTTTGACAGTGGATAACTAAATTGTCGGTTAATTGAGACGCTATACTGATTTACAAGCTGGGTCATAGTAGTTGATTTTGTTATAAATGTTTTAAGTAACACCAAAACTTGTTTAAAAATGTTTTTTATTATTTTTAATGGTCCTTAATATGTCATGTGAAATAATATTATTTAAAACACATTTACTCAAATAAAAATATCATAAAAGCATTTATTGTGCTTTTCGCCACTTTTAACCTTTTCACACTGACACAAAACAAAACAACATGGTGTTAAAACCCTAAAGTGTGGATGCTGTTTATTACCTGTTTAGTTTGCCGGTTCACTTCCGCACGTTTAAAAATGAGCATTATTTTTTATGTCACACATTAAACAGTTTGTGTGACAACAAATGGCTCATTGTTTAAATTGTCATCATCATATGATTAGTTTTTAATTCAATTTACTCCGTTTTTTCTTTTTTGCCTTGCTATGCATTTGTTATCTTTCAAAACGGCATTGTGGCAAATTAATTAACGCAAATTAGATTGTGTAATTAAAGCAAAAAATAAAAAACTCACGCAAATTGACACGGGAAGCAACATGTCTGGCAAAAAAACAAATTTAAAACAATGCAAACAAAAAACCCACTAACTTTAAAACAAAAAAAATATTTTTAACATATTAATTTTTTGTTTTAAAATTAATTTGCCAATTAATTTTTTTAATTTTGTGAATGATTTGTTAAAAAAAACTTCATGTTTGTAATCTAGATTACCAATTCTTGTAAATTAGTCAAAACCCCAATTAAGCATAATTGCTGCTAGTGTCATCAATTTTTTCAACACCTTTTCACATATAACACAACTGTTTTTATTTTAAAATGTTAACAAATTAAGGCTACTGAGTGGGAGCAAAATAAACAAAATTTGATTGTATTTACACTGACTGACGTACAATCTCACAAAAACTATCAGACTAAATCCTCATAGATAACAAACAGAAAGCAAAAAAAAACATTTTTTAAATCTTTGTTAATGAAATGAATTTTTTAATATATGGAAAACCGGTCAGACAATACTAGCCTTTATAATCTTAGCAAAACAAGATTTTTTTTAATAATCACAACATTCACACTTTTGACTGACTTCTATTCTTGACCTATGGGATAAAATAAAAAAACCGATTACTAATGAATACTACCAGAACAGGTTTTAGATTGCTTATTTAAACTTTATTATTTTTTATTATTGTTGACTTTAAACGTAGAATCGATAATCAAGTAAAAATTTCAATTCAATAAAAATGTGATAATAGCATTGAAAATAACAAACGCAGTAAAAAAATAATAAAACATTTTTTATTTAAAATTGTTGTTGAACTTGAATAAGTCTACTGTTTAATTTTTTGCAAAACAATTCAAAACAATGCATGTTCAAATAAAACTAAAAGTTTATTGCTTATTATTTTATCCTTAACAGTTTAACACATTTAACAGATGACCACCCTAAAGTGGGCTAACCGGTTTGAAGTTGGATAAACTAAAAATTTACTTCAAATTCACACATGCCCACTGACCAGGTATTTACTATTCAAACTAACGGTAAAAATTTCTAGGTCATGCTGCACACTTAATTCAAAAGTAAAGCACGTCTATTTAAGCAGTTTTTGCAAAATTAAACTTTGTTAAAAAACATTTAAAATAATGAATAGTAAAAAAAGAAAAAACACAAAGAATGCATAAAAAAGAAACAACAATATTAAATTAAAACTTTGACACCGCTTTTGAGGTTTTTGCGCACGGAATTGATATTACATGTGGGGTATTATCGGAAATGGTTTGACAAGAAGAATTCAAAATTGTACTCAATTTTTGGTTGAATTTTTAAGTTGTTTTACCGGTCCTCCTTTTTTAAAACATTTACAACATGTAGTAGCTTGACAAAAAATTATTTATGAATACTTTATTAAATAACAAATCAAGTTTAAAAAATTCATTTTAGCAAAACTAGTGACATCTGCTTACAAAAATATGTACAAAGAAACGCAGAGTGAGAGTGAACACAAGCCTTCGTAGTTCAGACTGACTTTAATGACAAAGAGTAGCTGTTTATATGCACAAACAGGCGACGTAACTTCGAACTTCTCAAAGCCACGTCGCTAGCGGTCTATGGGCCGCTACTGTACTCGTTAAACATGTTAAAAAACTTTCATTTAAAAAAACAAACTAAAATTTAATTACAAACATTGACTAAAAAGATTTTAAATATAACAAAATTTAACATTAAAACCAATGTTTTTGTTTTGCATAAAATTTATTAAAAACATGATAATTTTAAAATTATTTAAAAATATATTTTTATTTTAAAACATCCCAAAACTTTTTAATTGTTTTATTTGAAAGGTTCATAATAAGTGATTTTGAAGTGTTTTTATATTTAGACAATGCTTTTTCTCGTCCACTAAAAACAATTCCGGGAAATTTAAGTATTTTTATTTTTGCTTTAAATGCCAATAATGAAACATAAATATCTTCAATAGGCAGTGCAGGTAAAGTAAGATCTTGTGGTTTTAAAATGATTGCCTGGTAAAGTTTACCAAATAATAAACCAGGAATAATATAAGTAGTTGAAAGGGCTGGTGGAAGCATTTTGTATGGAAAGTATAAAGGATCAGTATACCATTTACAAAATTTGTCGTGATTTGGTGGCATTGGCTTTCTATGTGGTCCGTAAATATAGTTTAAAGATAATTGACTTAATTGATTTAAAAACAAATTTGGACGCAAAAATGTGTCAGTATCTAATTTGAGAATAAAACGTGCTTTATAGCAGTTTAATGCCGTCCACCGAATAGCAGCTATAGTTTTCAACGTCAAATTAAAATAATTTTCTTTAAATCCAAATTGAATAATGTCATTGTATAATAAAAACTCTGTTTTTATTTGATCTTGAATTCTAAAATAAACATTAAGTTTTTTTATTTTTTTAATAAAAACACTTACTTTGAATTATCGCTTTTTCCTACAAGAAAATACAAATCAGTTTTTTGATTGTTTTTTAAAATAGAGCCATATGTTTGTCTGATTAAATTTCGCGTTTTTGCATTATGAATTGCAACTGGCATTAAAACAACTAAAGATAAATTTTGACCTTTATTTTGTTTACACGGCGTTTTAGGTTCAATAAGTACATTAATTGCTTGAGTAACTTCTTTTATTGTTTTCATTTTTTGTCCAAATGGTTTTCGATTATGAAAATTTTTAGCTAATGGGTGTATAAAATCATGATCAATATAATTTGTTGAAAGTTTTTTTAAAATTTTATCAACTTGAAAAACTGTTAATGAGGAATTTTTGTAAGTTTTTCTTTTTAAAAAGTTGTTGTTTAAATAAAGATGAGTTTGTTTTAAATTAATTTTTGTTGCATTAACTTTATTGAAATAATGTAAGTTGTTTAATTTTGAAATATTTATCAAACATTTAATAATAAATAAACCTAAGAAAACATAAAAAATATATATTAAATAATTATATTTTTTAAACAGTGTTCGATTTATTGGTTTATTCATTGTAATCATTATAATATTTTTAGTTTAACCGATAAAGTTTGAAAATGTTAGTCACAAAATATTTTGTAATTTAGTTGTATCCACATAACTAAAACAATCTTAATGTTTTGTTTTAAAGTTTTTGCATGCGTGATATTTTTAAAAATAACATTTTTTATAAAAAGATATGAAATTACTAGAATAGTAAAAAAATATTACAATGTTTTTTAATACATAATTAATGAGATTTAATAATTTTCTAAAATATGTGTACAATTTTTGTGCTTTTTAAATAGTAAATTAAATTTTTTTTAATTTTTTAATTTTAGTTATAAATTAGTCATTTTAAATAAAATTTTAAATTTTAAGTTTTTTGTTATTTTTTTGTCTGTTTGCGTTTAATTTAAGATCATGTGTTCATTAATAAGTTGTGAGGACATCTAATTGTTAAAGTTTATCATGAACAACTGTTTAGCTTTTGGTTATCTTGAACAGAAAACTACTGTTTAGTTGCATAATAAAAGATAAAAAGTACATTTTGTTGCAATATTTCAGTATCACTTAATGCCTTAGTATTGTTAAACTTTATACCAAATAAAAACAACAAGTAAATAAATTTACACTTAAAGTGCACAAGCTTTATATATAAACTGTTTTTTGTTGCTAATTGTGTTAAATTTGTTTAACATTTATTTATTCATCATATTACAATGAATTTTTTAACAGAAATTGTGAACTTTTTAAATCAGTACTGGCTGTTTGTTTTACTAAGTGCCATTCCATTAATCTACTGGTAAACATTAAATTTATGTTTTTTTAATTTTTATTAATTTTTTAATTATTTTAAGGTACTCTACGAGAAACTTTGATTACTGGTCAAAACGTGGTATTAAAAGTCCTCCCGCAGTTCCGTTTCTTGGCAATTTTTTCTCTTTAACAACGCCGTTTCCTTTATTATACAAAAACTATTTGAAGAATTATGGCAAAGTTTTTGGCGTATTCACTTCTCAAAAGCCTCAACTAGTGATTGCTGAACCTGAAATTATAAAAAGAATTCTTGTTAAAGATTTTCACTTGTTCCGTAATAGGCCAGCACGTTCTTCGGGCCATCGTATTTTCAGTCAAAATCTGGTTCAAGCTCGTAATGAAGAATGGAAACGCATAAGGTCAATTTTAACTCCAATGTTTACAAGTTCAAAGCTAAAAAAAATGGAAAACTTGATGCAGTTCTGCATTAACTCACTTTTAAACTCACTTGACACAATGGCTCTAAAAAAGAAATCATTTGAAGCTCGTGACCCAATGGGCAACTTTACGATGGACGTCATTTCCAAATGCGCTTTTGCCACTGAAACAAACGCCCACCAGGAGGATTCAGATAATGTTTTCCTCAAAAACGCCAAAAGTTTTTTCAAGTTTAGAATGTTCCGTCAAATTCTTCTAATTATTGTTCCTGGGTTTATTCAGCAGTGGTTGATTGATTGGAAAGTCGAACCGTTTTACATTCCGGAATTTGATTTTTTTGAACAACTATCACGACAACTAATTAAAGAGCGAAAGGACAACAAGGAAAACAAACATTTTAGCGATATGTTGCAGTTAATGGTAAATGCCGAGCACAATGATGATACTCTAAATAAGACTTTTCAAGAAGATTTGGTTAACCAAGTAGATGGCCATCACGTTAATGCAGGTAAAATGCAACTATTAATATTTGTTTGTCAAAACAAGTAAAAATTTTTATTTTTGTGTTGTAGGTGTCGATGAACTAAATCGTGAACATCAAGAGTTGAAAAGCTTTATTGGCTCAAAATACCTATCAGAAGAAGAAATAATGAGTCAAGCTATGGTTTTCTTTCTAGCTGGGTAAAAAGTTGCTTTAAATATTTTGATTACAACTATAAAGTTCATTATTTACAGTTATGAAACAACTGCAAGTACACTTTCTTATGTTTTGTTTGAGTTGGCCACCAATCCAAAGATTCAGCAAAAACTGTACGAGGAAATTGTTGAGGCGAAAAAAGAAGATCCGTCTTTATCTAGCCAAACTCTTTCCAAGCTGCCTTATCTTGACGCAGTTTTGTCTGAAGGTTTACGAAAATATCCCCCTGCTCTTATTCTCGGTCGTGAAGCCATGGAAGACTACTACATTCCGGAGTTAAAGTTGACTCTTAAAAAAGGTCAAGTAGTGTTTGTTCCCGTTTGTAAGTAGACTACTAAAAACGCTTGTTTTGTATCTAATTTGATTGTTTTTACTAGATGCCATACACCACTGTGAAGAATTTTTCCCCAACCCTGAAGTGTACGATCCAGAACGATTTATGCCTGAAAACCGAGACAAGCTGGTCCCTTACAGCTACATTCCATTCGGAGCAGGTCCTCGAAACTGTGAGCTCGGTGCCACTTTAATGGTGGTTAAAGTTTTTCTTTTTTAAAACTAATCATCTTTTTTTAGGCATCGGCATGAGATTCGCTCTTACAGAGGCAAAAATGGGACTTTCACAAATGCTGAGCCAGTTTGAATTTGTCAAAAATTCTAAAACGACTGACAAATTGACTATTTTAAGTAGTAATGTTCTCTTGAAAACTTCTCCAATTAATCTAAGTGCTGTCAAAAGAAGTTAACTTGTTAATTTTACAACTTTAGTTTTTATTTCTTGTTGATTTCAATAAAATAAAATAAATTTAAATTTAAGTTTTTTGTTTAACTAATTACAAAAATTTAAATTATTCTTGCCAAAATTTTAGATTGATTTGAGGTATGTTTCGACAATCAATGTTTTGATTTCTGAAAAAATAAACAATTAAACATAGAAAATTAGTTTTAGTTTTGCTTACAATCTTGATTTTATAATCATGGCAAAAGGTTGAATTTGTTGTATTTGATCTCCGTTGGCACAAAGAACGCCAGACAAAGTCACCTTTCGTAATTCATTAAGTTGTTCTAAAAAACAAAAAATTTTTTATATTAAGCAACAAATGTAATACAAATATTTACGTTCACTAAACGAATTTGGCATGCCACCATTTTCAAACCAAAATCTATCACCATCTGTTAAATTAAAAACAATTAAAAAGTTTAAACAAACCAAATTAATTTATTTACTTTTAAGTCTTCGAAATTGCTCTGTGGCAATGCAAGCAAATGTTGGTCCCACAAGTCCTTCTGGTAGTGGAATTTCGCTATGACCAGCTACAAAAAGCTCAATGTCATCAATGTGCCTAAAATAAATTGTATAAAAACTTTGAAAAGTTTAAAAAATGTGCTAACTAACTCATAAATTTGTGAAAACTTTTCAGCCATTCCAGGTTGAAGTACGCCATTCAAATCTTGAAAATTTCGTATTTTCGGAAGCCCACAAACTTTTCGAAACTAATCAATAAAGTTAGATGACATTTAAAAACAAAATTTTTAGTTGACAACGCACTTCGTTGTAAGGAGGAGTCCCATGATCTCGTTCTCTTTGAATGTCAATGGCGGCAAGATCTAAGCCAAATGTTGCATTACCAGCTGGAAACAAAAAGTTTTTCATCTGTAAACACAGCACATGTTAATTTTAAAATAAAACAGTTGCAAACTACATACGTCGTCAACAAAAATAGGGTCAAATGCTTCTGATTTAGCTGCTAAAAGACCATAGGTAACTTCGTCTATTACTCCATCACGATACATCAGAGTAGGATTATTAAAACTTGTTCGCATTCTATAGTTTTCTTGCATTTGGCCGTTTGAAGTAAGTCGTTGATAAAATCCCTAAAATATTTTTGTTGATTATTTACCAAACCATAATTTTTTTGCATTATTAAATTTTGTTAAGTTTTAGAACCTCTGTGATTTTGGTACTTGCAAGTGTAGTGCCAGCTGCACTGCACCAACACATCATAGTCAATGTACACACTTACAGTTCACCCTTACTCACCCTGACCTGTACGTGTCACCCTCTATCTCACTAGTCTTTCTCCCCTACATAAGCAGACCTCATGTAGACACACATCACCAGTCAGTTCCCAGTTTGCCACTGGCCACCATCACCCCCATCTCATACTTATGTATTCGCCCTCCAGATCGTCCTCATCAATAAAGGTCTCCGCCACCACACAAGTATTGTTTTCCTAATCTATTTAGAGTGGCGTATCTCACTGTAGTGAGTTAGTTATTTTTTATCTTTAGTTGAATAAAGTTATCTATCAGCTCACGTTCTCCCTGCCTTCCAACAAATTTTACCTGAACAAATGAGTGCCAGCGGTAAGCAGACGCAGCAAATTCATTCATAATAGCTGGATTGATGTTTGGGTCATATGAATATGAGTATCCTTGATTCTTCAGCATTAAATCGTTTAATTTCATTGCACTTCGACCTAAAAGTAAATGCAACAACTGTTAAGTAATCAGCTATACAATTTATTTTAACATTTTTTACCAATTGCCAGTGGTAGCCATTCGTTATAAGTAATTTGCTAATTTTTTTTAAGTTTTAAAATTTTACATTATTGTTTGAAGGGTTTTAAATACCTGAAACTCTGTTAACATAAAAAATTAATATAAAAAACAATATACATTTTAAAAGTTTACCTGCGCCAACAATTCGTCTAGCTTCTTGAAAAATTGTTTCATCATTCCAATCTTTCAATAAAAAATGAAAACATTGCTTCAAACCAAACATTTTAAATTGTAAAAAATATATTACGCGGATTGATTCTTTTAAGTTCGAGACTCAATCGATTGTGTTCACTTTAAACAAAACAAAAATGTGAAATTTTAAGTTCAACTTAAATAAAAATTACCGTAGAAAAAACAGCTGCAAAGTAGTGATTCCTGTTTGTTGATTGACTCGAACATCACCTGTAGAATGTATTTACTTTGTCTAGCGTGTTATTGAAATTTTCAATTTAGTTAACATACCGGCAAAAACACATCTTCGTTGTGCAGTTCCCGGCATTTGCATTCTCGGAGGAATTGAACAAACCAAAGAGTTGTTCATTGTATCATATGGCAAAAACTCTCGTCCGTTTATTTGTGAAACTCGAAGCAAACCTAAACAAAAAGTTAAAATTGTAAATCAAAACCTTTTTTAAACTGTCGTACCATTTTTAAAAGTTCGGACAATTCTCGATCGATTAAGATCATTTCCGTAGACAGGTGAAGCATCAAAGAAAGATGTAATAACATTTGTTTGCTCTCGATATCCAAGAGTGCAGTCGTTTTTAATGCCAACTGCATTGCGTACAAAATTGTTACAACGTCGATTAAAACGCGAATAAAAAGGATCATTTCTTGGAATTTTAATAGGACTGATTGTAAAAAAGTTAAAATAGATTTGATTAAAATAAAAAATTGTTTCATTTACCGACAAGCTGGGTGCATACTAGCACTTTCTGGATGTGTTTGATTGCAACAAAGCAGACCTGTGCCATCAAAAGCTATAAAAGCAAAAAATGTAAAATTTTTTAATAATCATTTGTTTAATGTATCGACAAACCTCGTGTTGAAGATCCTAATGTCATGTCATGATCAAGTAACTAAATTGACAAAAATTTTAACACAATCAATATGATTTTAACTAAATGTTTTTACTTACTTGACCCCATTGCATAAACTTAATGAAAAAAAGTAAAAATTATTTAAAGTTAGAAAATAAACAAAAAACTTACCATAACATTAACAACAGGATCTAATTGCGATGAAGTAAAGGTAAGCTACAAAAAAACAAGTTTAAAATACTTTTTTTAATCACTGCTACAAAAAATTGAAAGCTAAAACTAACTTGAGTTGATACAAAACGCGCAAGAGGCAATGGTCGGCCAGAAACGGACAAACGAAACTCGCTAATTCCATCAGAGTAACTGGGAGGTAATATTCGAGAAAACTGAGACACCGATCTACCCCAAATTGGATGTTCCAAGTTGTTACAACTGCCGTCAATGGTTCGATATTTGTCTGCAGGGTTGCACTGAGGAATTGCTGGACAGTACTGCTCGTACGGTGTTCCATAAAGATCAAAGTGCCAAAGACCATCACGCATCTGAAATGGATTTGCGCAAAACTTTCGACCCAGAAGCCTGGTGACCTGCAGTGCTCGAAATCCATTCAAGTTAACCTTTAGCAGTTTGTCGCTAGGTGGACCGAAAACACCCTGATGATATGAGGCCATTGTGTTTGGTCGTTGAAAACCGCCTGCACGTAAAAAGTTGGTTTCCATATCAAGAAAATCTTGCAATTCATTTTCAGTTTTTTCAACTGCTTTAATAATAGCTTGTTTATCAATTGGTAGCTGAACAAATGGCCATTTTGGTTCCACAAAGTTAAAAGGAACTAGTAACAAAAGTTTAATACTACAAAACTTTTAGCAATTTGCAACAAACCATTGTGAGTGAGTCGATAGTCGTTTGTTGGGCAGCAAACTCCAAAACTGCTTTGATCAAGGTTGCATTGATTTTCACCAATTTGTACTAAATTATCGTACTGATAATAACATGTAGCCAAAGCCTGACAACGACCTGGCAACCCTTCGCGAGTATAGCAACTGCCTCCATTGAAAAATGCTTGACCATTAGTGTTACTAGAAAAAGAATCATCTTTACCATAAAAATACAAATTGGTTAATGAAATTAATATTTAAATTAATTAAAAACTACCATAATTTTGGTTTTGTTTTCGATTATTCCACCTTGAAGGAGTAATTCTGTTTAAAAACCTGCCAACTTTAAAATAAATATTTAAAAATATAATTTCAAAAACATAAACAATTTACCAGAATTATATTGAGCTTCAACTGAAGATAAAGATTGCACATAAAAACAAACAAAATACAACACAGCAAACAAAATCATTCTTAAAATGCGTTTTTGTTTTGTTTTTTTGCAAAAAAATGTTAATCTAGTTTTTTGCTGTCAATTTTAAAAACATTCAAGGAAATTTATTCAATTAAATTGTTTAACTTTTAAAATTTTGAAGTTACAAAAAACAGGAAATCATTAAAAAGTTTTATCAAAAGGGAAATTTTGTTTGCAATATTTTTCTAATGATCTCATAATACACTCAACTATTTAATAAGTAAAACTTATCAGTTTTAACCGACAACCGGACATATTGCCCGGAAGAATTGGGGAAAAATGTTGCACAGAAATATTTTATGGGGGACTTATTGTCTACATTTGCTAATTGTTTATTTAACAACACAAATAAAATTTCTAAAACATTTTAGTTAACAAAATAAAAAAATTGTTTTTATTTTATCAATTTGTTCAATATAACATTTCCTACAGAAACAAGAGGAAATTCAATTGTTACTGCTAAAACAATTGAAATTAAATAGGAAATCACTACGTGACTAACTGTGAAATAAAACTATAAAAAAATTAGTTGCAAACAAATGAATTATGATAAAAAAAACTTACCATCAACAAAAAAGAGTAATCAAAAGGTTTCGTTTGACTTCCATAAAAAAATGCAATTATCACAGGATGTACTAAATATACACAGTATGTTAGTTTACTGACAGGAACCCAGATTTTTAAGGAAAGGAAGGCACTAATAATGTTTTTTTGTTGTTGTGATGCAAAGGTAATCCATGCCAAACAACATGCCCACAGGATTCTCGCAATAGCGCTGTAAGTTGCAGCCAGATGAATTTCCAAAATGTTTCCTTGATGTGTTGGGTACAGGGCCAATATGATAGCTGCCATTGTCGTTAGTGACAAAATCCATCCAGTGACCAAATACCAAGTTTTTAAATTAAAATTTTTGAATGAATTTTCTAACATTGCATAAGCTGCCAGAATGCCTACAAGGTATGGTCCTACTCTGAAATACGGTTTTGTGTATATCGAGTTGTAGTAGCCAACAAGTTGTTGCGTCGTTCTGAAATTAATACTTTTTCACACTGTTTTATCTAGCTGTGAAACATTAACATACATTGAATCCGTAAAATATGATACTGCTGGATAGTTGTTCATCACTGTAAGAGTCCATGTTCCAACTATTGAGGCTGCAATTATTGCAAAACACAGTGCGAATGCAGTTTTGGGCATTTTGTAAAGAAGAATTATAAATACTGGTGACAGTAAATACAGCTGAGTGTCTACCGCTGAGTACCAAGTGTGAGTTAAACACTGCATTTGATGAAATTGTTATATCAATGAATTGTTTAGAAAACAGTTTCTTACAGTTTCATTTTGATGAACAAAATTCTGCAAATACAACAAGTTGATCCACCAGTTGCGTTTGCAGTATAAATCATAAAAGACAGTAGCTCCAAGCCATTCAGGACCATTGCCCATGTAGCGCATTATCAGTGCACCAAATGCAACCAAAGCCATCATTGTAGGTGTCATGCGAATATAACGCTTTACAATATAATTTAGCCAGTTTATTCGAACATTAGATTGTTTTCTAAACTGTTTTAACATAATAAATGCTACCAAGTATCCGCTTATATAGAAAAACGAATCCACTGATATAGCTCCATTGGCAAAGACAGGACTGAGAAAGTCGTGCCACATTTCAAGTGGATTATCTGTTTTTGTAAAAATTATTAATATAAAATACAATTAATGCAAAGCGATAAAATATTTACTAAAATCAATGTTAAAAGAGCTTAATGCAAAAGAATGAAAACTTATGATTGAGCACATAGCAAAAAATTTGATCCCATGAAAAACTTGAATTGAATCATTTTTAGATTTCGGAACAGTAAAAATTGATTTTAAGTTGGTTTGCAATGCAAAAGATAATATTATTTGCTTAAAAATAGGCAGGGACATCATATCAAGTTCATCTGTTTTAAAATGAAATGTGATTGTTCCAATAAAAATAATAATGGTTATTGAAACTAAGAAAAAACTTAAAAAAACTTTATTAAAAACAGTTTTATTTTCAAAATAAAAATTACCTAAATAGTAAAACAGAAATTGGTTCAAATTTATTATTTTCATTTTGTATGCATTGAAATGCTGGAATTGAAAGTGGTGGCTGAAACATTTGGGAAACTTAACAAAAGTTATTTTGACAAAAATTACTGAATAAAATTAAACTTACATTGTTTTCCAAGTATTTGGACTTCTTCATTAGAACAAACTGTAGGTAAACAAACCCCAAATTTTATTTTTAAATTTGAAAACTTTTTAATGTTAGTGTTAGTTTTGTTCTAAAGTAAAAAAATTATTAGCAGTATTAAAAATTAACTAGTTTTACAAACCGATAAAAATTTATAAAAGTTGTTTGGCGCGTGAATATTCAATAAACAAAATTGTCCTTTAAAATGAGGTTCAGAAACGGCTATGCATTGCTTGTACCGACCAAAATAAACAAACTGTCCTTGAAAAATTCCTCCATTTGGCACATCGACGGAGTCAAAAACTTAAAACATTTTAAAATTAAAACTTGCATAAGCTTATTAAAATTTACCTTGTAAAGCATAACTTTTTTCTGTTTTAGCATCTTCGATTAACTGCCGTATTGATTGATAACATTTGTTGACATCCGCATTTATTTTGATGTTTACATTTTCAAGTTGTTCAAAAACTGTAACGACTGTTAAATATCGATTTTTTACAATTTGTTCTAAATTAAATTTGGTATAAACAATATTATTTTTAGATTTAACTGGCACACAAAATAAATGCAAAAATGTTAAAACAAAAATTTTATTAAACATGGTTAGTTTTTAAATTTGTTAAGTTTTAAAAATTAATTTTTTCTTTATATACATAAAAAGTTTTAAATATTTAAGTAACTAATATAAAAATACAATTTTTGTAATGTTGATAACATAATTATAAATGTTTTTGATCAACTAAAAAACATTGTATCAGTTAAATTTAATTGATTAATAAGTACAACAGTTTGTTACTTTTAATATTGGTCATTGACATTTTATTTAAGTTTTTTAGTAAATTTATGTTAAAGTTAAAAATACAAAAATGAACAAAATGGCAAAAACACCTAAAAACAAAGAAATAAATAAAATATTTAAATCAATTTTTTATGTACCTTGAAACGGAGAATTAGTCAACACCGAACTTTTTGTTGCTTTGAAGTTAGTAACGTTTTGATCTGCACCTGTGAATGAGACATTTAGTCAATGTTTTAAAATACAATTTTATCTAGTTTTTACCAATTAACTTTTCTGTTAACTCAAATGTTTTTGTTCCAGTAAAAATACTTTCGGTTTTTGTTGGCAAAACTTTGCAAGTTGTTTTATCAATATTTTTGACAATAGTTTCATTTTTTTCACCAAAACTGTTGCATTCAGGTTCTAATTCTCTTTTTTCAATATTTGCGTATAGTTTTACGTAATCAATAACAAGAGCTGTGCAAGCAAGTTTTTTAGTTTTTAAATTTAAAGTTAAGGAATAAAAATCATTATTTAAAATGTGCATTCGTCGAGTTGGGTAACTGACTTCAATAGTCATTTGTAAAGCTGCTTTTGTCAAAAGCATTTGTTTAGAAAGATCTAAAAAGAATGTTTATAAAATTAATGTTATTTTAATAGCAAAAGTTACCTTTTCCAAATTTCATTTCAGTTGTAAATGTTTTGTCCCAAAAAAAGACTAGTTTTTCGTAAGTCCATTCAAAACCAAAAATGTGAAATTCATTTTGTTCAGAAATATTTGGTTGATCAAAAACCTCGTTTTTAATTAGTTTAGTTTGCATTTTAAAACTTTGATATGTTTCTTGAAATTTTACTATTGCATTGATAAACGATTCCTGACTTGAATCAATTGATGTCTGAATACGAGTCACACTCATTGGATCATTCGGCAATTTTGCTCGAACTTCAAAACGACCAGGTTTTACAAACTTAGGTGTTGTTATTTTAGATGATGTGTAATTTTCGTATTCATAAAATTTAGAAGTAACAAATAGAAAACCACCAAACAAAAAAACGTTGTCAGATGACAGACATTCTAAAAAAGCTAAAATACTTCATTAACTAATAAGTATTTTTAAATTGTTTTTACTTACAATCGCAAAATTGGGAATCTTCTTCAGAACTTGCAACTTTCCATTTGTTTGAATCTAAGCTTTTTGAGCTAAAATTCTCTTCCCAAACAAGTTTCCATAATTGACCGGAAACTTCATTTTTCCAAATGCAATTATTTTGACTTATTCCAAAACTGAATAAATTGCTTAAAAACAGAAACAAAACAAAATTCATTTTTAAGTTTTTACACAAAATAACAAAATACCAAATGCATTGTTACAAACAAAACAAAATTTTGAAATGGTTTATGTCAGGAAACAACATTTCCTTTTTTGTTTATCTGCAATTAATAAGATTACTAAAAATTACATTTACAGCATTATTTCAAATTGTCATTTAACACATTGCCTACTTTATTTATAAAATGTTACAAGTTATAAATTTTTTATTTTTTTGTAACTTTTGTGTGTTTAGACAATCTTTTTTAAAATTAGTTTGTAAGAACACATCATGATTTTTTGATAAAGAAATAAATACTGTGAAAAATTATTGTTACAATTAAATGATCAACAAAGATGTACTTTACTTTATTTTGGCAAAAGCAATCATTGAAACTAAACCGTAGTTTGCATAAGTAAAACCATATCGATTCTTTTGACAAAAAACAAAAAAATCATTTGACAATTTTAAATGATTGTAAAGTTTGATATGTTGATTACGATTTTTGACAAAAATTTTATATAAAATGTTTTGCAAATGAATGTGTTAAGTTGCAAAAGTAAGTGCAAAGTGCAAAACAAAAATAAAGTTAGTTTTATAAAAAATAAATCTAATAACTATGGCGTTGTTTGTTTTTGATTCAGCATATCTAAGCACAACCCAGAAAGAAAGTAACACATTGCATAAACAAAAAACAAAGCAATGCAGCGCAAAATAATGGACCGTACATTTGGTTTACAGTAAAAAAATATGCCAAAATGCTAGTGAACTCTCTTTTAAATTTCCAATAGGTGATTATTTTAAACTTACGCTTTGACAATTGTATCAAAAGGTTGTTAGTTTGAGTCAATTTAATGTAAAAAATAAGTAAAAATGTTGTTAAAACTCCAAATGTGTTTGTTAATGAATACGACGGATATTGTTAGGTAAGAAACCCGAAACCCAATTGCTGATAAACTATGAAAAAACAATAAGAATACAATTTCAAGATTTGAATACATATTTTCTTTAATATTAAAATAAACGTAAAGTGAACTTAAAAAAATACTCCCACGGCATCACCAATTAATGTTAAACTTTCAAAAACAAAAATGACAAACTGAAAAAATAAATTTAAAATTCTTTTAATTAGAATTTTCTTGTCATAAAATTTAAGAAAAAATGAGTTATTTGAAATTTGTAAAAATACATAAAAATCTCTTAATAATTTGTAATTAGTTTTGTACAATAAAACACGATTAAAATAAATAATCATTGGCATATGCATAGATGACACAATGTTTATTTTTGAAGTTGGGACAATTGCAAAAAGTGCGTCAAACTGAAGTTGTCGTTGAAAACTGCTTACATTGTTTGACAAAAAATAAAGGTTTTGAACAAACTTAATAAACAGGACAACGTTAAGACATTTAATGAGTAATATAACACGTTTAGTTTTGTAAACATAAAAATGCTTTAAAGTGACAAGATATTCATAAAAATGTTTAACAGTTTTAAAAGGATTAATTTGTTATATCACTGTTTTAACCAAAAATTTCAAAACAATTTTAATTTTGTTTTTTGCGTTTGTTAAATCATAAATATGCTTTATGTTTTTATATTACAAAATTTCACAGTTGACAAATAAAAACAAAAATTAAACATTTTCAACTTTTTTGAGCTTTAAAAATCAATATATTTAGTTTTGAATAAGCCGTGGGCTTTATCCAAAATTTATAAATGTGTTTATAAATCAATTTGAAAAATTCTTGCACAATTTACTTAAAACTGCAACTGTTCACTAAATTTTATAATGATTTTTATTGATTTTTGCATTAGTTAACATAAAACTGTTTCAAAAATTATTTTTTATTAATGAGGTTTAAAAACTAACTTGTTAATATTTTGTCAAAATTATACTGTTTTAACTAATTTGGTTTTTTATTTACTTTAATTAACAACAACTGCAACTGCAACAAATTATTTTATCAAAATAAAGCTTACTAATTAGTTTTTAGCGTTTATATTTATTCTTTTTACAAAAAATGTAAAAAATCAAGCATCGATAGCAAACAATCGATGATACAGCACTTCTGCTTTTAGCGCTGTGAGCGCAATTTTCCAGCAAGCACACAAAGCCGAGTGACAGTTTCTCTTTCTTTGTGCTTCGTCTCATTGTGCGGCGTGCAAAGCGTGCTCAAGAGCAGCTTTTGTTGTGCTCTCTTCCCGGCAAAATCGCACTTTGCACTTTGGCTGTTGTTCTCTCTCTCTCTCTCTCTCTCCCTCTCTCTCTCTTTCTCTCTCTCTCTCTCTCTCTCTCTCTCTCTCTCTCTCTCT
>JAALOO010000787.1_pt1 | contig 26188 bp, 26 predicted proteins | sample 7257641 | NCBI WGS metagenome assembly JAALOO01 (sample SAMN14085613, study PRJNA598686) | mite metagenome | biome: ENVO:01001000; feature: ENVO:01001002; material: ENVO:01001226; isolation source: single female mite from University of Michigan culture on fish food culture... ...
GCTGATGCTGATGCTGATGCTGATGCTGATGCTGATGCTGATGCTGTTGCTGTTGCTGCTGTCGTGTCATGTCGTTTTTTACTGGGAGCAGAACATCCTCCTTCCCTTCTTCTCCCACCAACCTGGGTAATAATCACCGTGATTTCTCATTACCCGACTTGTACGACAGCATCAGCAGTGTATGTGTGTGTGTTCTGGTCGTCCCTTCAACCACATTGCTGATTCCCAGCGGGGAAGTAGCTGAAGCAGCATCGGAGGCAGCAGCAGCAGCAGCAACCACTGCTCTGAGCTACTTCAGCCACTACCTCTTGTGTAATATAACTTTTAATTTAATTTCCATTTCTTGAGCGGTGACGCGAACGAGTGGATTCACTTCACTATCGAGTTTTCTATTTTATTTCCATATTCGAAAAGGGTGATTCTCTCTCGCTCTCTCGTTTCCTCTCGCTTTGCTTGTCCCCCTTTTTAGGTGCTAGGCCCTGCTGTCAGAGCAGGGAAGACAGGCTCAGTGGTAGTTGCTCCAGAAGCAGTGATATGCTCTTTTTTGGTTAAGTGGCAGCCGCTGGCGCCTGTTCACCCTGCAGACCCTGCATGATTGCCAGCAGCAGCAGAACTTGCATCAGCACCAGCACCAACACCAGCAACAGCACCGCCCGAGAGATTGCCCCAGTAGATATAAAATATTTATGATGATGTGCTCTCAGTGAATGCTCTCTCTCACTGTGTGTGCTCTTCAGTTATACCTCCTTGCTGTGGCACTTGTGTAGTAGTCCTCCGGTACCACTTTCAATTTACTGGCAAATTGACGCCACCAGAATCAGACTTTCTTTCTTTCTCTTCTCTCACATAATGGGCCCAAACTGTGGAGCTGTATTGTCTGATCTGCCGCACAACTGGTGCCCTTGACAAGTGAGCGTGTGTGTGTGTGTCTGTCTGTGGCCGCAGTTCGGTTAATTTAATTGCATTACTATTGCCTTGGATTTGCACAACAGCCATGTTTTTTTCGGCGAAAAAGGCTCCGCTAATGTCACCGTTGCCATTTAATTCCCTCTTTATTAATGGATGACACGGTCATCATCGCCATCATCATTCCGGTGCTCTTCAGTGTCCCACTCTGCCTTCACCGTTGTGTTTGGCTCATTCTCTCTCTCCGCCTGTGCAATAGGCTTGATTGTTTCGCAGCGCTGGCACTAAATTTAGCCGCCACTACTGCCGGCGACCGTAGTAGGCCAACATCGAAAAAACGCTGGTTGGCAGAACAAACTCACTCATACACTGAACTGAGCTTGTCAGTCTGTCTGTGTGTGTTTCTGGTGGACGATATGGTGTTGCCCGTGTTGTGGGTTAAGCTAAGCCAACAGCAGTCAGTGCGCAGCAAGTGTGAATGAGCCGCCGCTGCTGTACACTAAATTACCAAATACGGTCAAGTAGAGTTGAGAAGCGGCTCAATTTCCGGCGGTAGACATGTTCACACACAAATCATGTACTTGTTCACACTACTTTTTGCCATTGAGTAGAAGTGCATAAGTGCACAGAGAAGATGCGCACAGCAAATGGTGGAGATGCCAGTGCAGTCGCTCACCTTGCGATCAATGACCAGTTCGGCAGTGCGGTGGTGGGGTGACGGAGTTGATTCCACTGTTAGCAGGGAAAGGGGCAAACTGCCTGTCAGGAGAGTGAGAGCGACTTCGACAGAGAATATGAATACTCTTACTGAATATAGTCAAACAGTGGCGGCAACACTGGTTGCCCTGTACGAGTGCTGTGCTGTGCTCTACTGGCTGCTTCACTGTCACTACAGTTCGAGTATTGCCAAATACGACGGCTGCTATTCTTGATCACCGGAGAAAGAAAGAACTGAGTGCGCATCTTCTTTTGCAGCAGTGGCAATACTTCGACGTAGGGAAAAGGAGCATCATCATCACCGTCATCTACTTCGCTCCTTCTCCTTCTTCTTTTCTTCTTCTTACCGGCATGTTCTTCGATTACTGCAAGGAGGCAAAAGTTGCCGCCGCCGCCAGAGATGTTGCTGCTGATGATGCTGGTGGTGGTGGCGGTGGTAGCAACCAAAAAGGCAATTGCTTCTGCTGCAGTTATTGCCTGGCGGCCACGTTGGTGCACAAGCGAACAAGTGGCGACGAGTGAACGAAGTCAGTCATTCAGGAGAAGTCAGTTAGAGTCGGCAATCGATTGTGGTCGTGTTGGTGCAGTTTTCTTGCTGTGTGTGTATGTTGATTATCAAACTTCAGACTGCCAACTTACAGAACTCACTGTGTTCTTCCGTTCTTCTCTACGCATTGTCTCCTCGTTCCCGATTTGCTGAACTTTTGCCGTTTTGCCATTCTTGTCGGTGCCTTGTCTTCTCCACCACCGCCACTGCCGCCACGATCATCGAGACGCTCTATTCTCGTGACGAAAGTGGTGCTATTACAGAAGATCAACAGCAAAAGGCAGAAGGCAGCCGCATCAGTGGCAACATCAGCCGAACAAGCAGCTGTTTGGCTGCCGTTGCCGTTCTTCGTTTGTCAGTCAGTGCCGTTCGTCGCACGCAGACTGCCTCAATCCTTTCCTTGTTATATTTTAGTTACATTTTAATTTCGCCTTTTCTGCAGCCAGCAGTTTTCTTTTTCCCTTTTCCCTTTCTCTTTCTCTTCTTCATCTCCACTTGACTGGCTCAGTGCCGTCTTCTTCGTTTCTTCTTCTTCGTTCTTCCTCTACTCCTTCTCCGCACCATTGTCTATTGCCATAATAGTCAAGTTCTGTCGTTACCGTTAAGTGTCTCACCAGTGCCTCTTGCAGCAGCACCACCACCATCACCACCGCCAAACACATGCACACCCAACACACACAACTGATTGCCATTTTGCGGCGAATTATTTGAATTCTTCATTGGCTCTCTCACTTTCTTCCCTGTTCCTTTAACTACGCAGTGCTCTCAATTCTCTCGATCGACTGCTGCCGTTGTCTTTTTTCCCACTGCTGAGCTCTACAACTCTAGTTTAGCTGTGTGCTGCATCAGCCCGCTGCAATTGCAAGTGGCACTTTTTTCACTTTGGCACCTCATCTTTCTCATCTTTCTCTTCCTCATTGATTTTTCAGTTGAAAAGAGAGATATAAAAAGCAGTTTAAAGAATTTAATTGCCTCTTCTACTCATTTGTGTTTAACTTTGAGCAGTCTTTCAATTATCGAGTTTTCTAAGAACTTCAAGAATCTGCAGTATTACCCCGAACGCTCACTACAACTCATTGCAGCCTCGATTGGCACCCGTCGACTGTACACCTGTGCTTACCAACACCTACACTACTACTACTGCAGCTCAACAAGTGAGCTGGTTGCAATCATCTCCGATTTGCATCGATGCGTGGGCGCCTTTTCGTCTTCCGAGTCGGAGTGTGTGACCAGCAGTAGCAGCAATCGAGTGCTGCTCTTCTCAGCAGTTACTTCAGCAGGCAACAGTACCATCAGCTTTTCGTCTTCCTTTACTACTTTTCTACTAAATCGAAAGCGATTGCTTCAGCAGTTATTATCATTGCTTCATTCGGGCGACAGAAAAACAGACTGAGACACCTGTGAAACAACTGGCGTGAATGTCTGAATGAAGCGCCCTCGGAGCACTGCGACATGCACCGACCATCCGGCGGCTCTCGACCGCAAGCTGCAGGCAGTCGTCGAAACTACACTCGCAACAGCAATGCTGCATTCAAGTTTCACAATTTCGTCTTCAACGAGGATAATCAGAGCTTCTGCCTGGAAGAGCAGCATGGCAATAAGAAGATTACCGTTCTTCACTGGAAAAAGTCAGAAGTGGAGAAAAGTGGCAGCGGCGGCAGTGGGAGCACCGCCGATGATGGCACATCAGAACATCTGCTTTCTGAGGAGACGGAGCTGGAAGAGTCGAACACTACGGACAGTCCACCGGAGATTGTCACCTACGACCAGGCGGGAAAGACCATCTCACGACAGCTGAGCAAAACGTCCTCCGACTCAACGTCGGCGACGAAGCGTCGGACACACGAAGTGACCACTTCTGCGTCCTTTCCACCACTCTCTTCACACGCTAACCGCAACGCTGCTGCTGCAGCATCAGTCTCCACTTCAACCTCCTCTTCGGCAGTTCCTCCACTCTCCTCTCCACCGCCAGCACCTGCGCCAGCACCTCCTCTCTCTCCTTCTTCTGTATCCTCGAGTCATCATCATCCACTTCAGCATTCGCTAACACCTCCCACATCACTACTGTCTCCTTCTAGTCACTTTTCTCCGGCGTTGTCCGCCGACTGCCCAAGCCCACACTTGAGCTCTCGCCTTCGCTACCACCCGCTGTCAAAGTCCACCGCCAGCTCGTCCTCCATTGCCACAAGCAGCAGCAACTCTTCTTCTAGTGCCGTGGCAGCCAATTGGCTGCACCAATCTCTTCATGACTTGGATCTCACAGAGTTGCCGTACGGGAGTTTTAGACTGCCAAGCACTAGCGGTGTTCGTCGAAAGGCGACTCAAGTTCGACGAATCGTTGTGGATGAAGAAGATGACGACGAGGATGATGATGACGACGAGACAGACAGATCAGACGATGAACTGAGCGACCAGGAGATGATGGCTGCAGATGATAGTAACCTCTTTTGCACCTACCGACGTTACCTTGAACAGTTTGATCGAAAAGAGCAGACCCAGCCACTGGATCTGTCAGTGAAAAATGTGATGGTGGATGACAACAACAATACCACCACTTCTAGTCGCAGGCCTACGGCAACACATCACTGGAACATTGATTCCATTCTAGGACTAAAGAGTCCACAGTCATCCTTCAGCAAAAGTGAGTCGGTGGATGAAATGGATCGAGCCTTCCAGTCGAGTCGCAGTGAAGTTCTCAGCCCTTCAGCAATGATCTCCTCGGTAAAGTGTTGCTCACCTCCTGCAGCTGCAGCTGAACACTACAGAGCTACAACTACCAGCAGCAGCAGCAGCAGAAGCAGCTGTACGGTGAATCCGTTTATGTTGCCTGGCTGCAGCACTAATACCACTGATGGCGTTTTTTCGCCGTTCAGTGCAGCGGCACCCACTTCAAGACGTCATGAGCGCGCTGATGAATTAAGACGGCACCATCCGTCATCGTCCTCATACCTATTCGACGCCTTCCTCGAGGAGGAGATTTCGCGGCTGTTGCAGCAGACAAATGCAAAGTCGCCGCCGTCATCTGCCGAAGCTTCCACTTCCACCTCCTCTTCTCGCATATATCACCACCACCCGAGGACAGCCACAACATCAACAACATCAACAACATCAGCAACAACCACCACAGCACCACGAGACGAGTACGAAGACATTGAGGAGCGAATCGAGGACAAGTTGCGCTCTTTGCACCGAGAGGTGCTCTCGCGGAAGGCGGCTCTCGAACGGCGAAGTCGCCTTGGAGGCGACAAGGACGCCGGTTCAGCAGGTCAAGAGCACCTGAAGTTGCACTTTAAGTTGGATGCCGCTCGCAATGGCAGTCTTGAACTGTTCGGCACCGAGGGAGCCAGGCAGTCAGGCAGCAGCAGTCGAACACTGTCGGAGCCAAACTTGAACCAGCAACCGTTCCTGTCGCCGTTCTCGTCGAATAAAGGTCGACCGCCGAGCAGTCAACGGAATCAGATCAAGAGGCAGCTGGAGGACGCCTTCAAGCAGAATGGCTTCCTCGTGAAGGTAAGAGGTGGGCACAAGTACCTGTAGTTGTAGTACCAGTTCAAGGGTGCTAATTCTTTCTTTTCTTCTGTGACACTCTCGCAGACGAAGCAAGTCAGCGACGCCAACAACATGGCCATGTTCTGCAAGTTTCGCCAACTTCGCAAGTACACACGATACTACCTAAAGTCCTGGCAGAATCATCTTCCCGAGGAGGTGAACAAGCTCTGGAAAGGGTTTCTCCCACCAAAGACTGAACGGCCGCTGAGTGAGCAGCAGCAGTTGCTGTACCCCCATCACCACCTCGAGCCATCGACCTCGTCGGTGGCACTGTCGTCACTGGAAAGTGTTCACCCACATTTTAGAACTGATCTAACTGAATGAATGAATGAACAAATGTTCACCAACAAATGTATTTTATATCTAGTCAGCCGCTGATCGATTTTGAATCCCTTGCTTTCTATTTTTTCTCTCCCCTTCTCAATTACGACAGTTTCATTTGCAAACTTTCTCTCTCTCACAGTCACATAACACGATGATTACTCCGCTGAGCTTCCCCTTCCAATGTCAATACACACTTTTTTCTCCTTTTCCTCCTCTTACAACTACTTTTGTCTGTGATGTCTTTTGATCCCACCACTCATTTCTCTTTTTCTTTCTGTTTGCTTACTTATTACTCTATGACAGTCTTTACTCTTGCACACTTTCTCTCATCCCAAACCCCTTTTCTTCTCTTTCTCGCTGACGATTAAAGTCCACTCCATTCTCAACTTCGGTCACGTCACCGTCGCCATCGTCGTTTGTTCGTTCGTTCACTCGTTTGTTCACTCGTTTGCTCGTTCGCACTGTCGCCCCATAATTGGCGATGACTGAGCACTGCAATCGCATTTCCTCTTCCGGTCGGCGGCCCTCTCGAATCTGAACGGTCGGCGCTGTGTTCTGGCGACTGTCGTTGGGTCGATGCTGTGCTGTGCCTTTCTCGGTAGTGGTAATGGGAATGGGGACCAGTTCGCTCGAGCGAGCATCAACAGCAGCATCGGCGGCAACTTCAGCAGCACTAGCTGCCCACTGGCCGTTTCGTCGCATCCAGCTGTACAGCGTTTTTTAGGCGTTCGACCTCGAAAGCGGGAAAAGCGGCAGTGTGTTTGTGTGTTTGTGTACACGGTCATTATTCAGAGTTGTTGTTGTGACAAGTGGGGCTGAAGAGGGGAAAAAGAGAGCGCGAGAAGCAATGCTGCCCGATTTAAATTAGCGTAGTGCCGCTGCCTCTCTCTTCTTTCTCTGCTTGGTATTCTTTTGGCAATCGATCGTATTGGCGGCAAATGACAGCGTTCAGTTTTGGCTGAAGCAGCAGCAACAGCGATGATGACACCATTTGTAGGCAGGCAAACCGACCGACAGTAGTAAGCATGTAAATTAGAGGCCATTCGGTGGCATCGCACTCAGATGAGTCTGTCTCTCCTTAGAGCTCTTCTTCTTCTTCCGAGCAAACGCGCAAACTGAATTAGCCTTCATTGGTGGAAGCCCTTAGCCTTAGCTTCGGCGGCAGTTTGTCGCCCAGCAGCCCAGCATTGCACTAATGGGTTGTCACTTTTCTGTGTAAACGGGCTTCTTCTATGTTGTGCGAAAGCTCGCTCGAGATGGCTTTAAAGTCGTTCCACTTTAGTAGCTCGTCAAGTAGTGGTAGCAGTAGTTGTAGTGGTAGTGATTCTTCTCAATCCGTTCCAGTAATGAGGCAACTCGTCTTTGTGTGAAAGCAAATGGCGCTGCCATTAAAGACTGCTCCACTGGGAGTAAAAAGAGAGAGGTATTCTGAAGACTCCCCAGGATGCCTAATGCAATGTCTCGTTTAAGGCTAAAGTACAAACGGGATAACTATTTTAGCAGATGGGAAAAACTGTCACTTTTACATGACAACTTTTTTGGGCTCATTCTTATCCCATCATGTAGTTTGGTCAAATTTTATTTCATTTTACTTTTTTGGTTTTTCTAATGTTCATCTATTTTTTGTATGCGGGTTATGCTATTTTTAGTTAACCACTTTTCACATCTACCTAGGTGAGTGCTAGTTTGATTTATAACATATTTTCTCTCGCAAATAATCATATTTTCTAATTAGCATTTTTATTATTTATAGCCACTTCCTGCCAGTACATTTCTTTTCACTCTGCTGCCTACATTAATAAAACCGCTAAATATTTTTAACTGCTGATCATCTATTTTATCTTTACCAGATTGCAGTACGCCGCATCCTCACTTTATTCTCTTGTTTTAACGGTAGTCTTTTCTGTGAACTGCATCAACTGCCAAGTCTGTCAGCAGTACACAATGCCCATTTTTAGCTGCGCCATTCACCGTACTTCCCCCACACAGCTACTTCCAGTAATTGCCATTAATCTTAATAGCGGAGCTTAATTAATTCTATTTACACATAATTACGCATATCAGCGGGCAATCTTCTTTTTCAGCTAGTGCTGGAGCAGTATTTTGTATCCACCCGCCACAGTGTAGGAATGCTGGTCATGGCAGTAAAATGGTTAGCGCGGGTGAGCGGCGGCAACCCGACGGTACTACGAAAATCTAATTAAAGTGGTCGAGCCTGATTGATGTCGCACTCTCCACTAGAACATAGGGCACTGGTTTTTTCTCTTTCTAATACTTCACTGTCTGCTGTCTACATTTTTCTACTGGCTCGATTTGTTCGGTTCTCAGCAGCGGCTAATTTGATTTTACAATTGCCACAGCCGCCGATGCCGTCGACTCAGTTTCAGTAGTTGAATTGCACTAAAGCACTGGCGCCTGGATTTCAATTCACCAAGACTGTGTGTGCTGTAATTCAATTTCAGACCTACACATTTGCCACAAAACTAGTGCTCAACTGCTACTGCTACTCTACTGTTTTGGTGAATTGTGTACTGCCATTGTTCTTGCCGGTTCTTCCCATCAGTCAGTGGCCCGTTCTCAAGTGCCCCTTTCCTCACACACTGCGTGTGTACTTTGTTCTTTCAGCCGACTAATTGTTGTTCACTGCTCTCACACACTCCTTCCTGCCGTCACTGGTCACTGCTACTTTTGAGTTTGGCGTCCTCGCTAATCTATCGATCCGCAATTAGCTTGCTGACTGCCGTCGCCGCCACTACCGCCGCCGTCAAAACTTTTCCATCACCGGCAGCACCCTTTTCTCGGTTCCTTCTCGGCGCAAAACATCATAAACTTTTATTTATCAAGGCTGTGATTTTTTTGTACAGATGCTGAAGTTTTCTGTGTAGTTTTCTGTGTTTGTGTGTATGTGAGTGAGGGAGTGAGTGAGTGTGTGCAGATGATGATGATGATGATGACTAGTGCACTGCTGATTGATGTGCTGATTGGTCCGTTTGGGTTGAGCTCATTTAGGCTGGCAGCCTCAGTAGTAGTGCTGCAGTTCGTATTCCTCCACTTCCGCCCCGCCGTTCTCCTCCGCCTCTGCCTCCTCCTGCCCTGCATCGTCGCCCTCCTCCGCCAGTAGTAGTCAGACCTGACTGGCACTGCCTGGCCCGAGAATCGCCTCGAGACGCAACAGTCGCAGTTCGCAGAGCTTCATGGGCACCACGGCAAAAAGGAGCGCCACCATAAGGAAGTACAGTTTGAAGTTGAGGCAGACAAACTCGCTAACGCCAAAGCTGGCGCCCAGTCCCAGACTGGTGAAGCTGTACACTGTCAGCAGGGCATAGTTCCACTCTTCGGCGGTGAATGTGCGCAGGATGTTTGCTGTGATGAAAGAGAGAAAAAGGAAAGAAAAAGAATATGAAAAACACAGTAGCAGAAAGAAAGGGAAAATATTCAAATTAGACTGTCAAATTGAATTGCCTTATTTATTGGGAAACTTGTGCAAATGGGCAAATGTGTTTAGTTGTGTGTGTGTTTGTTTGTGCAAATGAAATTGGCCCCCTCGGTTATCGCCTGTTTTCATTTCTTTTGAATTCAGTCCAGCTGGCCATTCTTTTGACGGGCAGACGCAATCTCGCAGTGCTTGGTCTGCATTTCCATTTGGCCCATCATTGTCATTGTGCCAGTGCACGCTCGCCAGATTTGTCCTCACCACTGTTTTCATGATGGCCGTTGACAGATGAACTGGCGCTGAGTTGTCCTGAGTTAGTGAAGTAACTGGCCATTTTGTCACGCATTCTATTCAGCATCGATGGGTTGTTTGCATGGCCGCTTTTCCTGTGTTTAGTTCCATCGCTTTTGAAGGTTCTTTTTACAACCGCACAAACAGAGTAAAACTTGTCCGAAAAAAAGGTCGCCCAGATAGACTTTTTTGTGAACTGCTCCAAGTGCTTATCAATGTCCATTTTAATATCCGCTTTCACTTGCTCCAAATCGTCGGCTGTAATGGTCACGAGTTCAGGTGCAACAAGCAATTTTTTTCGAGGCATGATGACTATTCTCTACAAGTTAGAGTGCCAGATTGCCAGTTTCATTGATTGCTTGATTAAGCAAAGTTCGAAATATATTTGCCTGTTTACACTCGATCAGTCGTTGCTACTAAAACTTTCTGGCACACAAACCACCGCCACATTACATTGAGATAATTGTTTTACTGTCGGGTAATTGCCCTTGGAAAGTGGTTTTATTTGCCTGCTATTTCCCTTGCTATTAGCCCCTTTTGCTAGCGCCCAATTGGGGCTGCCAATTGCGCTGATGCACTTTAGGAAGCAGAGCCGTTTTATGGCTCTCTCTCTCTCTAATTTACATAGCTTGCAAAATGCCACCCTCTTCACACACTCACACTCCATTGACTGAAACACTGCTATTCCGTCCATTTTTTTGGTTGGAAGTATTGACATCGGCTAAGATGAAGGGAAAGAAGGGAAGACAAAGATGAAACTGAGAATTGAGGCCAGCAGCAAAATGCCGCAACTGCAGATAAATAGATTGGTCGCCTTTCTTGGCCCGAGCATTAGGGACCATTAGTAAGCCGATGCTTTACTATTCTTTCTTTTTCTATCTTGCTGTGTAAGCCATTAATATTCATATACGCCCGCCGATGATGAGCGAGTGCCTAGTTCAGCGTTTTGTGCTTCTCGCTCTCTCTCTCTCTCTCTCTCTCTCTCTCTCTCTCTCTTGCCAATTTGCCTTAATTCACATAATTCAATTTACATTCACATCCTAGTCAGCTGAGAGTCGCCAGTGTAGCCAACGGGACCCAAACGAAGAAAAAGGAGAAAAAGAAGCCGAAAACGAAGAAGTCCTCGGTGTCGTCTCCTGCGTCCGGTTCTTGGTGAAAACAGTGGCACAGACACGCACGGTGCATTAGCCAAATTGGCAAAAGCAGTGTCGAGAGCCTCAAGTTTGTGTCTGTCGTCGCAAAACACTCGACTGTTTCACTACAACATCTCTCGACCTCAACAGAGATACAAAAGAACGTGCCAATTGGCAAGCTAGCCACTTGTGCAGGCGAAATGGAGAAGAGAGAAGTGTCCTCGGTGTCACTTCAAGTGTGCGTTTCTCTTTCTCTTGTGCTGAATGTCTCTGTATTATTATGTATCGGTCTGTGTTTGTCGTCGATGTGGTGATTTTATGTCAATTGAACAGTGGCACTATTAATTAGCATAACAGGGCAGAGAATAGCCTGAATCGAGCCGCCGTAGAGGTGAGGGCAGACGTATTTGAGCAAGTGAACTTGCAGTGAGCCACTGTGAATGGAGTTGTGCACAGTGAAAGACTATCGCATCTAGTGCATGCAGGGGCTGTTTGCCCTAATTGAATTGTCAAATGCGCTTGGCGGCCAGAAAGAGCAGCAACTCGCTGGAGGATGCTGTTTTGCTTTGTCTGATGGCAAAGTCTCCCTTACTCTGTCTGCCCCAGTGTTTTGGTGGTATCAGACCAAAGTGGGCGCCAATTGTGGTCTTTCTCTGGCGTTCACCATTTACTGCTGGCTCGTGTCTCCTTGCCAGCCCTTTTCCTCCTCCTCCTCCTCTTTATCCTCCACTTCCAACTCCTCTTCCCTTTCGCCCTCTTTTTCTCTACTTATTCTTCTTTTCGGTGGTAACTGTTGAAGGCATCCATCACATCACGATGGCGGCGAATCGTTATTAATGATCGCCCTATTATGATGGCTAATCGATAATAGGCTCAGTGCTGCAGACAGAAAGGCACAAGGAGAGGGCCCATTTGTCGAGGGAACTGTACTGGCACTGCAATAGAAATGCACTGCACTTTTTCTTTCTCTTTGCCACGGCCGCATCTTCCTCTTTTGTCTCGCTGTCGTCTGTTGTTTGGCAGAAGGGATGCTAGTAGATGCACTAGTGCACTGTTCACTTCCAATAGGCTGGCTGGCTGGGTGGCTGGTGCCAGTCAGTAAGCCTTTAATTGTCGGCTTTATTGCTTTTTTACGACATTCTCGCCAAAGAGAGAGTAAGAGAGTGAGAGAAAAGGAGAGAGCAAAACACTCATAATTGGCGAGATCTCCAGCTAGTCTGTCCGTCGCATTCTCGCCCCTTGCTTTTCGTCTCTGATCGATAGACCTTGATAGATCGCTATTTAATTCGCAGAGTTCGCGCTGGCGCATTTGGCATTCTTTATGCGTTCTTTGCGGTGTGTTTTCCTGAGAGAATGTGCCTCTTTAAATGTGTGTGTGTGTGTGTGCGTCTCTTAGTGTAAGTGTGTGAAATGCCAATGGGCAAGTGGATATGTGTCTCTGTGTGCTCTTTCTCTTTCTCACTGGTCACTGAGCACCGACCGGTCAGCCGCAAAAGCAAAACACACCGACGATCACGGACCATTGCACACTGAGTTTGCATTGATTATCGATGGCACTAGCTGAGAAATGCAATGCCGAGCAGTAGTCTTTTCTCACTCCGGTAATATTGTCACACTTTTTGGCTCTTTTCTTCTTCCTTGGGGAAAATGCAATTGCAATGTCGCTTCGGAATGTATGTATGTTTTTCCATGCAGCACAATCAGTCGAAGCATTGCCTGCGGCCATTGTAGCAGAGATTTTCTGATATTACAATTGTTGTGCAGAAACGTGAGTGGGTGTCCGATTGACGATTCAAAGTATTAGGGCACACTATGTGTTGGGTAAGCTTGGCTCAGGGGAAAGGGAAAGGGAGGGAGGAGAATGGCTGGGTGCAATGAGTGCAGCGTGCTTGAGCACATTTGATATACTTACTGAGCAGTAGTGTCTCCCAGATGGCATTGGAAAGCGCCCAGCAGGAGGTGATGACGTAGTACACGGGCAGGTCGTCATTGGGTCGCCACAGTGCGAGTATGGCAAGCACGCCCAGCTGGCAAATGGCTCCGGAGAGGAGAATCACCGGTCGACTGATGTGGCGGACAAACTCGTGGACCAGCAGTGTGGCGCCCAGGTGAATGATGCCCTTGGTGAGCATGATGTAGCCAATGCTGGAGACGCCTAAGGCACAGCTTACGTAGAGCTGATGGAAAGGGAAAAAGAGAATGAAAAATAGAAAAGTAAATTAATATGACTGTGCTCTACTCTCGGCAGCAATTGACACGCTAGCTAGGACGGCAGTGCCTTAGCCAGCAGGCCAGCAACAATGCAGGCGTCGGCAGTTCCTCTTCCTCTCTACTTCATTCCGCTTCGATGAAGAGAGTGGAATTGCTGTGGAATTTTTTCCTTTACTTTTCCTGCCTGCCTACATATTTGCCGCCGTCGAATGCTAATTTCAATTTGCTTCACAAAACATCGACGGCATAGCCAACTTTGCTGCAGGTGCTCTAATTAGCTTAGCACAGTTTGCACAGCAACATCGATTGGCTTCGCCTCTCTCTTCAGCACCGTAGGCTACGGTTTTCCTGGCTAACACACACACACACACAAAAGAATACTTTATGTTTTTTCTACTTGCAATATCTCCTTTCCGTTCTCTGGTTGACCTGGCCTGCACACATTTTTGTTGCTCATTCGGTTTGTGTGTGCGTTTCAAGATTAAGTCTGCCAGTTTGGCAAAGCCTAGGCCATTTGTCATTGCTGCAGCGCAGCTCATTTGCAGGAAAAAGCAAAAGAAATAGAGATAGTGCAACACTGCGCTTTTGTGAAAAGGTTAAATTGGATTTCATTTTTTGCTCCTTTCAATCCTTTTACAAGTGCACTTGGGAAACAAAAAGTTTGAGCCTGAAAGTAATTTAGCTGGTCAGTGGTGTTTTTGTATTCTCTTACTTTCATTTCTTTCGCGTCGTCCCTAGCCAACAAAATCCGGGTCAAATTAAGCAGAAGCAGCAGCGCATCTATTAATTGTCAGCGGTGGAATTATCTATTGCAGCTTGTAATGTAGTTCACAGCAAATACCCTTTCTTCTGTCAGAGGGAGGCTAAGCTCTTTCCTTAATTATTCAAGTACTTTTTGCATTTTAAAGCGTAGAAACAGATTATAAGTTGCCTGCCTGGTTGAGGAGAAGGGTTCGCTTCGAGTTGTGACGACCGCCGCAGCCCACGCCGCTGGTGCTTCTCTGTCGCCGACTGTCGTCCACTAAGCTGCTGCTGCTGCTGCATGTCAGTGCTGCACCAACTATGAAACAATTAACTTAATGTAATCTGCTTTGTTTACTGAAGGCTCACTAGTCTTCACCCGTCGGTCTTTTGCCTACTACTCTGTCACACTACTGCTACATTTTGCTCTTTTCCTCACTCTCTGTGTTCGCCATGTTTCCAACGGCAGCTACATCAGCAGCCAGCCAGCCAGCCTCTAGTGCCGTCCATTTGCCGTCCATCAGTGCAGTCAGTGTGATTGCAAGCTTTCTGTCACCAAGAGCTCGTCCTTCTTCTTCTTCTCCTTTGCTGCCATCAACACGACCATTACCGAGGCCATGGACACTACCCGGTTGAGTCCTGTTCTGTGCATGCGAGCAGAGAGCGACGATGAATTAGATTTAATTACCGAATTAGTTTGTATAAACATTGGCAAAAAGTGAGAGGCAGTGGTGGTGGTGGTGACCGAGCAATGGTCGAGGATGACACAGCGGCTGAAGGAAAGCACATTGTCGCCAGTGAGTGAGTGAGAGTGGCTGTTGTGTAACCTAAATTGCCGCGTGATGCTCACTGTGCTGCTCAATAAGTCACTACCAGCTGCAGCTTGTTGCGAGGAAGAGAGGATATTTGAGAAGGCAGACGACAACACGGCGCCTCACTGTCAATATTTGCACAAGCAAGCCGGTCTGGTCAGAGAGGAGAAGAGCTAGTGGAATTTGTCTTTCTCACTCACTTTCTTCGTTCTCTTACTGCGAACCACATGGAGCCAGTCAGCCAGCTAGAATGGATAAGCCTGACTGGGGAAAAAGCCTGGACACGCAATTTAATTAAAGGCCACCTAATTTGTGCGACGGACAAACACACAGCTCACAGCACACACGGTTGAAGAGTAAAGAATGCCTGCCACTCTCCACGCTATAAGGTCAGCGTGTACACTACTGTCTTCTTGTTGTTTATCTGCACCCTGCTCACTCAATGTATGTCAGTTTTGCTCTCTGTCTGACTTTGTGTTGTCCTTTCAATAGACCAAACCGTCGTTCAACACAAACAAACAAACCTTGTTGAAGTCGGCAATGAAGAAGCCCTGCTCGAGGCCGACAAAGAAGGCCATCGGCAGGAGCAGTCGCAAGTGGTGGTCGTGCAGCGTTCGGAAGAGCACATTTCGAATGGAGGAGGAGAGGAAGCTGCGCTCTAGCGGGTCCTGCTCCTGCAGGTGTTCAGTCCGCTGCAGCAGACAGAGGACGACGGCGAGTGCGCCCAAGACGATGAGCAGCAGTGAGAAGAGGAGTAGGTGGTTAAAGCCGCTGGAGAAAGGATTGCGAACTGAAGCGCCGATGCCGCCGCCGAAGGCCTGATCCCTCTCGAGAAGTCCATCCGCCCGGGAGGAGAGACGACTGAAGGAAAAGATGTAGTAGAGTGCATTGTCGCACAGTTGGTGAGTAAAGGCGCGTACGCAGGTCGGCTTTGAGGCCCACTGCCACTCGACGGCGGACAGGTCCAGCGAGCAGAGCGACTCGGTGCAGGGTGGCCCACTCTCCAGTCGGGAGGATGTCGTCCTTGTCGTCCAGTTCTTGTTGCCAATGTTGTTGTTGATGTTGTTGTTGCCCAGCAGAGGATGTTCGCCTGCAAATGTGTGCGTGGGGCATCGTAAATAAAGAGAAATGGTGAACATTACTGCCTATTTGTGAATCCATCGACGCTATCGACGGGTAATTTAGGAGCTCTGTTGGTCAGTGGTGGTGGTGGTTCCCTCGTCCCCGAGGAGTGATAACGATCTGCCAATTGTGAGCCCCCGCAGCCGCAGTCGAGACGAGGTCACACACCACACACACTGAATCAGAGTGGCCAGCTGTAAAAAAGAGTACTTTTCCCTGCCTGTTTTTCTGTCTCTATCTTAGAACAGCTGCACACTGCATTTGTCCGATTGCCATCAGCCCAACCAGCCTGTCTACTGGTCACTTGTGATCTGCACCAGTTATGGCACAGATTCAGTGATTCACTATCAGTGTCTGCAAAGCTGTCCACTGCCTGTCAGCTCTATCAATCACGGATCACTTAAAATTCCGTCAGTGTCGCACAGTATTGCTGTTACTGCTGCTGCTGCAGTATCGTTCTTCGGCTAATAGAATGACTGAGTAAGTGAGTGAGTGAGTGAGGACACTTCCTCTTGCAGTTACTTGCTTATAAATTTCTCTGTTGTTTCATTCTCCGTCCCATCTATTTGCCGATTGTCTTTCGAATTAGTTTTCGGCAGGCTCTGGCAGTTATAGTGGAAACTGGGGTACTACTGTTTATTGTTCTCAAAACACTACTGCATCGGAAGCGGAAATGGTTCAATGGTTCAACTGTCTCTACACCACAGTGGTGAGGGTAAACCAAAAACTGCTGCAGTGATATAATCAAAAGACGCAAATGAAATTGTTCCTTACCCGAAACGACATTGGCGAGACTTGATCTTTCTTGATCAGCATTGGGCGATATGGACAGGCGACCGTAGGCAAGGCTGAGGAGAACAAAGACGAGGTGGCCAACAATGTGCGAAGGGCAGAAGAGCAGCAAGTGGAGCAGTCGGTGAGATCGCTCCTCGGTGTACCGCTTCACCGAAGCCGTCAGGTGCACCAGGCGGGAGGTGAAATGGGAGATGAACTGCAGTTGGGCGGCGTAGAAGGGCCCAAAGGCGGTGGCGAGGAGGATGGCGGCCAGTTGAAAGAGGAGGAAGGAGCTGGTGAAGTGGACAAGCACGTAGACGACGATGGAGCAAGTGGCGGCGGCGAGAACCAGATTAGGACCGAAACGTGTGACCGCCGCCTGGGCGTAGTACACGGACAAGGCACCGATGAGAAAGGCGGCAGAGAGGGCGAGGAAGGTCCAGGGACCGAAGAAGTACCGGTCGAGGGAGAGCAGTGTGAAAACCACCCCCAACGTGACGCTGGAGGTGAGGCTGAGCAGGAGGAGGTTGCGCATCAGGCGGCGTTCGCTGGACACAAAGGTGGGCGTGGAGGACTCTTCGAAAAAGGAGCTTTCAAATGGGTGGTGGTGGTGATGGTTGTGATTGTGGTGATGGTTGTGGTGATGGGTGCAATAGTGGTCGTGATCATGGTGGCGACAACTGCTGGCTGTTTCTCCCAGTTCGGTGTAGCCGCTCAGATTTGTCGTGCAGTCGTCGACGTCTTTGGTAGTCGTCGTGGGGCTCGTCTCTTTGACTAGATCCTCAATTGTGCAGCAGCAGTTGCTTTGCTTACTGTTTGCAAGCTGGCCATTGCTCGAGTGCTGATTTGATGTCCTCTGTTGGCTGCTGGCGTACAGCCGAAGGACGTCTAGGCTGAAGGAGCCTGATGGGCCTGATGCAGCAGGCATGTTGTTTTCCTGCTGTTTGGTGCTGTCTGACGAGATGATGAGATGGTCTCCTTTGATGGCTGACCACACAGATCACTGTCGGGAAAAAAGAAGAGAAAAGTTGAGTATAGTCTGTGTGTGTGCTCATTAGTGAAATGCAATAACAGAAGTGACGAAAACATGGTCAATTGCGGTAGCACTAATTGAATTGCCAGTGCCTCACAATGGCTGCTGACTGCCTGCTGAGGCATTTGCTCCCTGCAAAAGCCGTGGTCGTCAGCGCTACTCTCTGGTTCTTTTCATTGATTTGTGTCTGGCAAAGTAGTCACTGACGGCCCACACTGTGTTGCCTCACACTAAAGCAACAGCAGAAACGCAGTTTGTCATTACTGAGGGCGACTTGTCTCATTTGCCGCCCTCCTTCCTCTCCTCTTTTCTCCTATCCAATCTAATAAGTGTGTATTAGTGTATTGTGTTGCTGATGAAAAAAAGTAGCTCAAATGCCTACCTCAAGTAAGTGCATTTATTTTTCACTTTTTGCGCTTCTATGCGTTTTTTCCGCTTTGGCTCATCTAATCTTCAATTTTCAGGTCAGCCATCGTCTATTCATTTTCAATTTTAAGCAGTCTTTCAATGAAAAATTAAGGTAGAAAAAGGTAAGTGTTTGCTGCTGCTGCTGTGTACTTGGAGTGCACTGGACGTAAGCATCCACGGTGATGTGTGAAAGAGCACTAACGATCGTAAATTTCAGTTAACTGAAAACGATGGCCAACTGGTGACTGAGCGCTGGCCATTTCAGCCAACGCCAGGACGGCATCACTCCTGAGGGACAAACTATTGATGGCTGATCTGAGCATGCATTAATAATTTCCGTGCCTCTTGCAATATGTGTGACATTCTCGCCGAGGTTTGCCTGCCACCGCCAGTTTACTTGCTCTAGATCGAAATCAGTAATTGCCTTTGATTGCTAAACTGGCACAGCCGTCTCAGGCATGCCGTTGACCAGCCAGTGCACTACTGCAGATTCGGTACAGATTGGCGCTCGTAATTAGTTCGATTCGCGGGAAATGTTGTTCAGCCAAGTATCGACCGACAAAGTAGTGCATTTTGCTGTCTGCCACTTTGCTCTCTCAGCCACTCACAAATTAATAACTCGCCAGTGGCTTACTTACGTTGGCGTAGACATTCGGCTGCTGCTGTTAATGCAATATCGCAGTTACAACAGCAACAGCAATTTCTTGTCCCCAAATGCACTGCCAAATGCTGCAAAAACCTAAGTCTAATGTTGACTGCTAAACTAGTTTCGATGTTTGCCGTTTGTTGTTGGCGTTTGCCTGTTTAGCCGCCATCAGCTCATTTTCGGGCACTCTACTTTCTTTCGCTTTCTCTCTCGCTTTCTCGCTAACACGAACAGTAATCACTGAAGCTGTGGAAATCACTTAGTCGGCGTGTGTGTTGTCTTTAGTCTTCTGTTGTACCTGCACTTTGATGTTATATGTTTCCCTGCGTCGGTTCATTAGAGAGAAGAAAAACAAAGAGCAGAAACAGCAGAAAAAGAAGAGTCGATCTTCTGATCGAGTAATAGGGATAGTTTTTGGGGCGGCAGCAACATCAGCAACAGCGCCAACATCAGCAGCTGTCTGAACTGAGCCTGCTGCTTCAGTAGCCGCTGTCAGGAGAAAGTGAAAAGTACGGTGCAGTGCAATGCCGTGCACCATGCTTTGCTCATTAGCATAATTACTGCCAGTGGAGCATGCACTATCGGTGTCATTGTCAAGCAGAGTAGTGTGTGTGTGATGTCACCGAAGAATCAGTGACATGCGGGAGAGGGCTGCTGTAAGAGCAAAGGCTGTCGACTCAAACTGCTCCTCCACATTCAGGGAAGGGGAGGCTTCGCTGCACTGCTTTTTGCACCGTGCAGAACAGTCCTATTTTTATGTGCGGTCGAATGGTGATGCTACTGCTGCTGCTGCTGGTGTCTTCTTCCGCCGGTTGCATTCTCTCTCTCTGCTGAAGAAGCAGAAGATTGAGACGAAGTGTGCAGTTGACGGTGAAATTAGAGCTTTTGCAGCTTCCACTGCTGCTGCTGCTGCTGCAGTTTCTCCGTCTGGTCGAGCGGAGAGGGAGAGAGAGGAGCTCAAGATCGCCTCTGCCCTAGCAGCTTGTCAGCTTCTGGTCAGAGAGCCTCCAATTACGGGGCAGCACTTTAGGATGTTGGCTGGCTTTCTGCTTACTACCACCGCCTTACTACTGTTAGCCAGTACCAGCAGCAGCAGTGGCCATCACTCAGCGAACACTGCTGCTGTGTACTGGAGCTTGTGCATGGCTGCATGCAGATTAGATTACGACGAGAAGACATAAAAAGCAGCCAGCAGAAGAATACTTATGTACAACTAGCAATCAGGCGGCTTACCTCGTACACTGCTCACTTACTACCATCGCCACCAACACTGGCCACCATTTTCAGCTGAAGCAATAGCACAGGAGCAGTACAAACCACTGACTAGCTAATTGATTTGTACTGAAGCTGCTCTGCCAGCTAGTCGTGAGGTGAGTCAATCGTGTTTACTACCAGAACTGTTTTCCGTGCCTGTCCTCAGACAGGAGTGCTGTGCTGTGCTGTCTGACAGAAATTGAAAGCACCAGTCTCTTTCTGACATTTCAGCGACATGTCTCTATTAGAGGTGCACACTGTAGCACAGCAGAGTAACTAGCTGCCAGCAGACAGCTCTGCTCTCGCATAATGCTCGCTTATTAATTTTTTCCCTTCGTTCAGCAGTTTGTGGCCAATGCTGAACGTGAACGTGAACAAGGACGGTGCTGCTGCTGCCAATTTAAAAGTATTCGCCCCTCGATTGGCTGTCCACTCTCTGCAGAAAGTTCTCTGGTGTTTCGGTAAGCTCTGAGTGCTCTGGTCAGTGGGCAATTTGTCGACGGCGGCGGTGGCTTGTCTCAACAGCATTCACCACTACTGCCTTTCGGTGTTTTTGTCAGCCGTTTTGCCGCCGTTTGACGTGTCTGTGTCTGCGTCTGTGTGTGTTGTGTGCCAGTTTCTGAGTGTGTGTTTGCTGTACTTTTCTGTTTCTGTGGTCGCCCAGTGCATGGCCTTCCATTAGATGGAGCGATTCTGTGTTAGTGTCTGTGTGCCTGAGGATTCTCTGCCCCCCTCTCACTCTCTTACAGACAAAATGCCATTTTGCCTCGTTGTCCTCAAGCAAACCACGCACAGACACGGCGACTAATTCTCTCTGTTATGCCTGTCATCACTTTTATTATCTTTGGCGTCGGCAAATGGCGGATTCGACAACATCAGCATCAGCAGCAGCACTAGTAGACGAAATGAGCAGAGAGCGAACGCTTGACAGAAATGACAGAATTTAAATGAGAGAAAGTGGAGGGGTAGGAAGGGGCTGTTGAGTGCAGCAGCAGCATCAGCAACATCAGCAGTGCTGCCAAATTGCTGTTTGATTGCAATTAAGATGGCTGATGTTAGCAGTGGCAAAAAGAGAAAGAGAAAGAAAACGGGATGAGTGTGTGAGTGTGCCTAGAACTGCAAGAACTGAGCAAATGTGTCCCAATTAGAGACAGACAAAGACGTGTGTTTTTCAGTTTCAGTGTCCTTCACTGTTTCCAGTCTTTGCCTTGTGATTTGTGCCACTCTGATCGACTCTGGCTGTGATTGCTGAAAAAAACTTCTGTTTGTCGTCGTGGCCATCTATCATCACGGCCGATTGATTTATCGGCACTAGCACGGCCACCACGGTTGCTGCTGCTTTAATTTTGCATCTCTTTTTCTGACGATGGTTGTCGTCCTCCTTTCGTCGTCGTGCCATCTTACTCTGCAAAGTGGTCACTGCCGTGGTGACCACTTTCGCCCACAGTGGCAATGGGCAGTTGAGAATGACAATTTATGAGGGATCAAATTCGCAAGTCGTGACTCTGTTTGGAGTAACTGTGTCCAAGTGTGCTGCTGCTGCTGAACAGTTTGCAGTGTGCAATCTCAGCAGTCCACCACCGTCAAAAGTGATGCCCACAAATAAATGGCGCTCCGTGGAAAACTCATAGTTTGGCGCCATTTGGCACACTGTCTGGCCAGCGCACTGGTCATTTCATTCAACTTCCGATGTGGAAGCTGCTTTTGCTGCTATTACAGTTTCTGTTACAGTTACTCTTTGCTACCATTGACCATCTTTCATTTTTGAAGCTGTATGGTGTGACTGCCAAATGGTGACGACGCTGCAACCAGGGCGTCAAGCAAATGAAACTGTGTTTGTGATTAATTGGCATCAGTGCATTGCACTACTCTCTCTCCCTTCTTCAATGGGTCAGCTGATTGTGGCACAGTTAGAATGAAAAAGAAGAGAACGCAGTGAATCGAGAGTCGCCCAAAGGCAGACAGTTTCAACGTTGACATCAATGGAAAGAAAGAAGGCAAAAAAGAGCACCAACTGTGCTAATTATTATCACTAATGAAGTTGAAAAGCTCTGCCTGGAGGATGTTTAATGAGCGACGGCGTCGACAACGTCAACAAACGACGACGGTGGTGGACTGTTTTAAATTAAAAATCGAACTTACCAAAGAGTTGAGTGATTCAGTAGTAGTCTGCTGTTGTCTTTTGAAGGCCGAAAAAAGATTGAGTGCAGAGTGAAGTAAAAGGAAGACTTGTCACTTGGTATGGTAATTCGATTACTGTGCACACAGACACACACACACAGTGGCAAAGTGGTGCAAGCAAGCGCTCTAATTGAATTGTGTCTATGCAAAACAAACAGAGAAGTGCAGTGGAACGGTAATTAACGAACGAGAGAGAGAGCTTCAAAGAGTGGCACCGAGATGCGAGACAATAGCCGTGCACTGTCAACCGAAAAGAGTTTGCATGATTTGAAGGGAACTGATGATGAGGATGGCCAGTGAAGATTCTGCTGACCAGCGATGCTGATGCTGATGATTGCTGTTGATGAGCAACAACTTTTGCTTCGGTCTTCTCTTTTTTGTTGCTGCCGCAAACAACAGTTCGTCCGTTTTTTGTGTGTCCCAGTGTGCCGACTGGTGCACTCTCCGCTGGTTCTGAAACTAAACTGCCGCCGATCGCTTTAAAGGAGGCTGCTAAATACTCTGCTTGTCTCCCGTTTTCTGGTTCTCTTTCTCTCTCTTTTTACTTGGCGCCATACGATTGGCTGGGCATGCGTCCTACCAGAACTATGAAAGCTGCTGCTGGTGGTGGTGGTACCGATCGCCTCAGCAATCTGCCCCTGGATCTACAGTGCATCTGATCAGCGCATCAGCGATCTGCATGATTTCAAGCTGCCAGCTGATGCTCGGCTGCAGTGTCCATTAATCATACTTTGCATAAGATGTGCAGATGGGCTCTTCCAAGAGTTCATTTCATTTCATTTCAAAGCTGACAATGTCACTGCTTTCACTACCGTTTCCCGCCAGAAGGTGGCGACACCATCGTTGACAAAAAGTTTTGGTGACTGTTTTTGTGAAATGCAACATAAACAACATTTTGTGAAATGCGCTGTGCTCCTCATTTTCAGAGGAGTAAAGAAATAGACCCAAGTTGTTGGGGAAACTTGTTTGGGGAATAGCAAGTTTTACTTTGTTGTTTACAGACACTGAAACAGTGGCTAAATCTTCGCGCCATATCGTCTAGCTTCTTTTTGAGAATCTTCAAAAGCATTTTCTAATGTGTGTCATCATCCGGAGGAAGCAGCATCAATGAACATGCATTCAAAAGCCTTCAAAAATGACTGCAGAACGATGGAAGAGATGCGAAAAAGGAGGTCGGCGTTCTTTGAGAAGGTTCGCAAAGATAAACGCTTTGAAGAGCTAGTCAAGAGGCGAAACATCAACATTGACTTGAAAGATGAAAAGACTGAAGCGTCCTCAGATTCAGTTGATGAATGGATGACCATGATGATTGAGTCGGGCAATTTTGATTTGCTCGAGATGGATTTCTTTAATAATTGTAAGCTTTTACTAACCATTTAGTTCAATTACTAACTTTTTGTCTTTTCAGGTCAACTCGACTATTTCTTTAGCATTCACGAAGAACTAGAAAACGAGGAAATGGAGTGGGCGATCAATAACCAGTATTCAGTGGTTTGCTTCTCTTGTCAAAAAAGTCCACTTACTTTAAACGTCCTTGCGTCGGAGAAGACACAAGTCATCTGTGGTAGCTGTGGCTTTAACTTTGTGGTTGACGTAAGTGAAGTCGTTGAAAAACTGTACAGCAAATGTTAACACACTTTTATTCTTTTTTTAGTTTATTCTTCTACCGGAACAATTTTACGACCGATTAACTCAACTAGTCAATGGTCACAGTTTGAATTGCACTAATTTAATCAAATTTGAATTACGACAAGGTGCTTTCAGACCGGACAACGTCACTGCAGTGTGCAATGTAAGTGATACTCTCCTACACATTTTCAGTGTACCAAATTCTGACAGAATTATTTTTATTCTACAGAACTGTGGCTACTTTCAAGCATTTTTCTAATTTAATTTCTTTCTAATTTCTTTCAAATTATTTTTTTTGCATTTTTCGTTAATTAAGTTGATTATGCACCCGCATGGGACATTGTATAAACATTGCAAGGGCATTTTTCATCACCGATAAGATTTCATTAAACTCATTAAACTCAAGAGCTTGATGCCCTCTGTACTTGGACGCTTGTGTTTGTGTTAAAATGTTGCACTGCACTGCAATCTGATGGTCAATCTTGTGAACGATGCGACCACGACCATCACCGCCGCCACCATCATCAACATCAACATCATCGTCAGACGACGACCTGCCCAGTGGGCATTCTCACTGGCCCACTGCCTCGGGCAGATGACTGCTAGGAAGTGGTGTGTGAGCGAGAGAGTTTGAAGCAGCTCACAACACCTGACCTGCACTCTTCAGAGACTTGTGTCTCTGTGTCTCTCAGCGCACTCTGCTCCTCATCTCTCGTGTCTCAGCCTCGTCTGCTCGAAATAAGCTGCAGCTTGTTCGCAGCAGTCGCTTTGCGTTGTTCAAGGTTGAAGGTAGTACTACAGCAGCAGCTTGGTGCCGTAAGAACAAGAAAAAGAAGAAGAAGAAGAAGAAGGTGCATAGAGGCTAAATTAACTATCCGCCTAAGGCGCAAATCATATGACTTGTGTGCAGTGTTCTTTTTGTTTTGATTTTCCAGCCTGGTAGGGGCAGCAGCAGCAGCAACTGAGATGCTTCCCTTTCCTCGGACACTGGGGTAGGGGTTGTGCTGCGCCTGCAGAGAAGAGTTTGCACTCTTAACGAACTGGCTGCTTTGCAGATTGAGGCGTGGTGGTGCACCCTGACGATGCACTGACAGCCGTACACTGACTGCTTCCCGATCTGCCTCGATTCTCTACCGTGGAAGGTGGTCGGCCGGTGCAGCCCACAAAGCGCAGTGTTCAGGCGATTGTGATTCAAGCAGAGTGAATCCAAAGAGAGGCAGACAGATAGACAGGCAGAGAGGCGCCCTTTTGGAAGTGGCACAGCACTGTGCAGCAGCCAGTCTGTGGCTGGGCTCGTCTCACTGCTACGCAGATCTTTCGTTGTTGTGTATTGGCCAGTCTAGAGAAAGCTGCAGGACGCAGCAGCTTTCTCGATGTTGATGTCTTGAGCACCTCGCGTGCGTAGTCCCATGATCGTCAAGTGGTGTGGTGTCTTGTCCGTACTACCAGAAATATTGTTATATTAGTCACCAGCAGAGAGTGTCCAGTATCTCTTTCTTGCACTCCTTTTCTACTTTTCTCCTTCTCGGGCCCTCAAGTCGAGCCAACTCTCAGCACCCGTCCTCAGCAAGATTCTTCTCCCTCTTCTTCTTCTTCCTTCAACTCTCTACCACTCGCCACCCTCCCTCCTCCCTTCCTGAACCACCACATATTACCTTGTGATCTCGTCTGGTCCCTTCTCATCACTTTTCTCCTCTCTTGCATCATATTCTCTCCCTCGCAACACAACACATCTGGCTCTCTTTGTCTGGATCACCTCATTGTTTTGATTCTGCGAGCAATATTTGTCAGCATTTCTTGTCTGTCATTTTTTCTTCTATTTTGCATTTATTATCGTCTTTGTTGACGTTGTCACAGCTGTTGTTGATTTGGCCGCTAGAAATTATGTTCTTCAAGTGTTAGCCTTTTCAAGATTACCTTCACAACAACACCATCATAAACCGTCGCCAACGACACTCGACCCGACTTACAGCTCCCATCATGGAGAGCATCGGGAACTTCGAGTATAACACTCGCGACATGCTAGGCCATGGCGCCTTTGCAATGGTCTACAAAGGACGCTACAAAAAAGTAAGTTTGATTTCTCAATTTGATTACTCTCTTTAAATCGTTTCAATATGCACTTGCATCACAACTCTCTGCCAATATGTTGTTTGCATTTCTCATCGGACAGACACTACGTAACTAAACACTCACATATGAACGCTTATATAACATGGCCAAAGGATGGATGGATGCTGCTGGCGGCAATACCTTAGTGTGTTGGCCAACGGCGTCTACTAAATGCCTCGTGCAGTGACTAATTGTAATTATAGTGCAGCAGTGGTGGAAACCATCAGGCAACTGGCATCGTGAGTTGGCTAGAGCCTCCTTCTTTGGTGGTTTCAAGTAGTTGGCTTTATTTAGTCATCCTTTCAGACACTGGCTTCAGCTGTGAGGCTGTCCTGTATTTCAATTGTGTTCTGCCAGTTGTTGTT
>JAALOO010000788.1_pt1 | contig 26172 bp, 26 predicted proteins | sample 7257641 | NCBI WGS metagenome assembly JAALOO01 (sample SAMN14085613, study PRJNA598686) | mite metagenome | biome: ENVO:01001000; feature: ENVO:01001002; material: ENVO:01001226; isolation source: single female mite from University of Michigan culture on fish food culture... ...
TAAGCATTGCCGGTGGTTCTCTCGATTTTGCCCTGCTCGTTTCCAATGTACAGCATGTCAAGTTCATCATCGACACAGGACAAGAAAATGTGCCCTACTTTACCTTTCTTATTACGCTTCTTCTCGTGTCCATTGCTCTTCAGGTATGCACAAAAACTTCTTCCTTTTTTCCTAACTTTTACTTGTTGCATTAGCTTCTAGTGGTCATATTTATTTTGCTGGTCAACAGCACTGAGATGGCAAATCGAGGTTCCTTTCGGGCCAACAATTCGGGTCTCTGGCAGAAGATCACCTTGATGATAGTGATGGTGATAAGTGTGCTGAACGTTTTTATTGCCGTTTATGGTCAACGCTCCAATAACACCATGATGAAACGAATGCGACAGATTTGGTCACTTCACGGGTGAACAGAGTAGAGGTCAGTTCAAGAACACTTTTGATGAAAAGCTAAACAGATTATGTGGTTTCTTTGAAATGATTAAGTTTTATGGGCAACAATTAAAATTGTTTTTATTTAAAAACTGTCTGCATTTACTGCAGTGAAATTTCACTTGACGTCAGTAACACTGTAACATTTAATTTTCGATTCTTAAATTAGCATATTTTCCCCTTTCTTAATAAAACACTTTTTGTAATATTAAACTGCTACAACTTGTACCAACCACAATTTTTTAACATTAAACTTTTTTCTTTAAGTTAATTTTTTATGAACTTCAGAAAGTTTGCTTCTTTTTGAAAAAAGCGGTACATCAATTAGTTTTACTTTTTGTTTTTTTCACAAAAACATTTGCAACAGTGTACAAAAGAAACTAATTTGAACGTTTAAAATATTAGCTTTTTAACACTTAAAACTGATTTTTCAAAAAATAAACGCACTATCACAACTTGCCATGAACAAAGAAGATAGCTCATTTGCCTGGGAGAACATAGCCTACTCGGTGAATGAGTACTCAGTGTCTCACTTTAAGAAAAGACAAAAGATTATTCTAAATGGGCTAAACGGATGCTTGCAAACATCATCGCTAAACGCTGTACTTGGACCGTCTGGTAAGAAATGATGCTAAACTATAACAATGACCAGGTTCTTATCAGATCTAGTCATCAGGTGCTGGCAAATCAACATTGCTGAAAATTCTCTCCGGAGAGAAAAACACACCAACAGCTCACTCTACTAACTCGAGCATTTACGTCAGTAAGACACTTGAAGCACCTTTGTCTTTTCTCATTGAACAGCACGTTCAGGAGACCGTTTTTGGCAGCCTCACCGTTGGACAGACTTTTGAGTACGCGTTTGTGCTAAAAAATGGCACCAGTGGCAAGGTCAACAGTCAACGGGAAGGGCACATTAAATCGGTTATGGGACATTTACTGCTGTCCAATGATCTACTAGGAAGAAGATGCGACCAGTGCAGTGGCGGTGAGCTGAAAAGAGTGGTCGTTGGCCAGGAGCTGATGTCACTGGTGCCGCCTTCATTCTGCTTTTTTGATGAGCCAACAACCGGTAAGTTTACTTCAGTTTGGTTGACTTGTAAAATATTTGTTTTTTTGTTCAATAAGGCTTAGACAGTCTCGCTGCAGTAGAGATGATCACTTGTCTGAAAGCACTGACCAGCTCATCTCACTACCAAATTACCATCATTGTCACGATTCACACTCCCAGTTTGGAAATTCTGCAGCAATTTGACAAGTTGTTTGTTCTAGCAAAAGGAGGATATTGTGTGTACGCTGGAACTCCGGAAGACATCAGGTCGACACTTCAGAAAGTAGTCAATCACAAAATGGTCGATGATTCACAACCAATAGAGGACTTGGTTGCCATTGCTTGTCAAAGTAAGCCTCTGAATCATTAAAAAGTTTTTACAACAAAAATTTTTTAGATTGTACACCGACAACTTTAAAATTGGCAAAACATTTTAAGAATCAGGAACTTAAAGCTCTTTTACAACAAAAGTCAAATATGAAACAAAAGCCAAATAGACTATCCAAAAATAGAAAAATGTTTCAAATTACCGATTTCGTCATTGTGCTGTGCCGTCTTTTCAATCTTCTTTTTGTTGCCCAATGGAAACTCTGTGCAGCACAGCTAATCATCCAAGTAATGGTGATGCTTCTTTTCATCTCCATCTTCAATTACGATATGGTAAAACCGAGCGGTTGTGCTCCAGTAGCAAGCAGCAACAAAAATATCAGCTGCTTTGCCGATCTTGAAATTTTTTCACTGGTTAGAGAAAACATTAATTTTCTTAATCTTTCTGTGGACGTATTCTGGTACATTACATTGGCTACTGCTTGCGTTACCCTGATGCCGATGATCAACGTCTTTCGAAATGAATATCAAAACAGTGTGAGTGTTTGTTTACATTTGCCACATTTCAAATTTTATATTTTTTAAATCAGGATGGTACAGTTTGGGATCGTTCTATTTTTCTTTCACCATTGTCTACATTCTTCAGTTGATCGTTTTTGCGATCGTTCTCACTCTTGTTATATACTTTGTTTCTAATCTGTACACAATTGACGCGAGAACCATCAACTGGATACGACTGGGAAACTTTTTCTTCAGTGTAACAGTTTTTAGTCTTTTCACGCAAAGCATCGGTCAAGCACTGGCAGTTATCTTTCTCAATTCCGTTCTTTCTGGTTTAATATTCTCTATCATTCTTCACACAATCATCACCATGATCAGTGATCTTTTCATGAACACCAGCGATATTGACAGCCCTCTTTTTAGTTACCTGAACGAAGTTTTTGGCATCAAGTACCTCTACTCTTATTTACTGTACATTTTCTATGGAATTGATCGGTGCAAAGAAGATGAGTTTAGCTACATTTTACTCAGTCAAAACATTGAAAACAGCCCTTTTATTTTTTACAAGTTTGCCAAGACTTTTATTACAAACACAATCGTCATTCGACTGTTGACTTTTATTTTGTTGTACCTTAAGTTCAACAGTCCATTTGAGCTCATTTGGATGGCTTTAAAAAAGAAGAGCCTTTTTCTTAATAACTCAAAAACTGTTGAAAACAGCAAATCTAGTGCCGTGAAAATCTTAAACGTTGATTTGAAAACTGTGAAAGTCAAAATTGAAAACAAAAAATTTAAACCGCAAAATGAAATTGTTAAAGTTATTTTTGCCTGGCGCAATGTCAGTCTTTACTGCTCAAACTCTATTTACGAGCTAAACACACCTAAATCGGAAGAGATCATTTTACGCAACATCAACGGACAGTTGAATTTTGGCACCCTCGTAGGAGTACTAGGCCCGTCAGGATCTGGCAAAACAACACTGCTTAAAACACTGAATGGGCAGCTCAAAGACAAACTTTCTGAGGAGAGTACCTTTTACGTGAGCAAATGTACACCCATCAGGACCTGTTTCATTACCCAGGATGTGTCCAATCACCTGTGGCCAGGCATAACAGCCAAACAAGCTCTGGTGTATGCGTCCAGACTGAAGAACAGCTCAGTTGATAGGCAAACAGTTGATCATGAAGCGATCGCCTTGAGCATGCTAGAACAACTAGATTTGCTGAATATTGTCCACACAAAACTGGAAAAGTGCTCGGGCGGTGAGCGGCAGAGAATCGCATTAGGTCAGGAGTTGACTTCTGTTCACATGCCAAATTTTGTGCAATTGGACGAGTGTTGCAGCGGTTTGGATAGCACCTCTTCAGAAATTGTAAGTGATAATTACTTTTTTCATCTTTAAACTAATTTTTGTGTTAATATCAGGTAATCTCCTGCTTAAGATCGCTAGCAAAGAATCACAACATCACCATCATTCTTTCCATTCATCAAACCAACAGTAAAGTTCTACAAATGTTTGACCAGATTTTTGTGCTTGCTCGTGGAGGTGTGAACATTTTCCAGGGCCCACCAAAGACTATTCAACATCACCTCCACAGCCTGTCTTCAGCACTGCCTGCAAACGATAATGTACTGTACAGCGTGGAAACACTGCTCAAGTACGCCTCACTTGGTCAGCAGAGCAGTACGGTAAAGGAGCTGTGCCAAATCAACAATCAACAGTACAAGTTGCCACCGCCTGAAACAGACTGCCAAGTGGCACCGGACGGACTGCAGAGGCCGTCACTGCGACTCTCCTTCAGCTCACTGGGCGCCCTCACCAGTCGCTATCTTCTGTACACTGTCAACTACCAGCTGTTTGAGTGGCTGTCTTTCATCGCCTGTCTCCTCCTCTTTGCCCGGTTCATGCTCTTCTTCTGGCAGTCACACCGACTGAACGACCAACTCCTGAAGCCCTTCTGTGTGAACATTGCCGATGACGAAACGGGCGGCAACCTGACGTGCAGCGCAAAGTCCATCCAACGGCTGGAGGACTTTAAGGTGCTGGAGCTGAGTGCTGCCTTCAACTTCTTCATCCACCTGATGGTCAACTTTCTCTTTGCTGTGAAGAGTAGCTCGCACTTTTTCGGCGAGTTCCCGCGTCTGGTGAATGAGCACCGTAATGGGTACTACAGCGCCGGCTCCTTCTACATCATGAAGGCGGTCTTTGAGGTGGCCCTGGCGACGCCACTGCTCATGGTCTACCTCGTCATTGCTGATCTATTCGAGCCGATCCGCCCGGGAATGTACTGGTATACACTGGGCACTATGCTCCTCAGCATGGTCGCCTGGCAATCGATGACCCACGTCATCGTCTTTGCCTTCAGCGAGAACCTCCTGCTGCAGTACATGATGCAGATTAGCGTCAACACCTCCTACTCCTTTCTGGCCAACTTCATCCTCCCTCTGCCTCACTTGCACTACGTCTACCGATTTTTCGCCAACTTTTCCATTCAGCGGTTCACCTTTGAGGCGACCATTCTTCTGCAGCACGGCTTTGGCCGATGTGATGCTCGTCACCAGCTGCAGCCGCTGCTCTACTGGATGGGCATTAAGAACAGCGATGATCACTTTGCGCATTGCATTCTCATGCTCATATTCAACCTAATTCTCTATCGGGTAATTGCCATCTGGTTACTTGTGAGAAAGCTCAACCCAAGTGAGAAGCGACATCAGCGAGTGTCCACAGTGCGGCATCATCTACTGTCGATGAAGCCAGTTCGGTCAACCAGTCACGGACTTTCTAGTTCACTGACAAACTATACCTAAGATTTGAGTTTACTAAAGTTGTTTTGCAAATAAAAAAGCTTGTTTACATCAGCTACAGGAGTCACCGCAAATGGGCAGTGGCTGTCCGGCTCGGTTAAACACCCAACTGTCCAGTGAGAGCAGGTCTGAATCGTCGAATATGAGATAAAGGTACTTGAGTGTGGCGCCGATAAAGTGTGGCGGCATGTAATTGGCCTTCACCGTGGGCAGTTCTTCGACGTTGGCAATGTTTGAGTAGGCACCTGAGAGAGCACTTTGACAGTTTGCCTCAATGGACAGTGCCAACTGCCACGCCCAGTCTCGGTACTGCTCGTTGCGGGTGAGACGCCAGAGGACAAGGTACGATTCGGCCAGTTCGGGACTGTTAGTTAGAAGAGCAGTTAAAAAATGACTACGTTCAAAGTGTAACTTTCGTTACCTCAAGTGGTACTCATTAAAGTAGTCGGACTTTTGGAACAGTCGATCCGGCTCGTTCACCCAGAGGTAGTTGGCAGGCAGGCCGGTTCGGGTGAGGGTGCTAAAGCGACAGGTCTCCGTCAGGTTGATGGCCAGGTCTCGGTGCATCTGCACTTCGTTCTTTGCCTTCCTCATCTGGGCACTGTTTAGCTGTGGTTTGGGCTGAGCATAGCAATCGGCACCATCACAGTCAGCAGCGCTGAAACTGACCGCCACCAGTTGGTTGTTGAGGGCGGCAGAACCCAGGGCAAACATGGCGCCCATGTAGCAGCCATCGTGCATCATAAAGTCGCCCAAGTGGCTGGTGCCACTTGAAAGCGATGAGTAGGAGGAAAAGGACGAGTAGGAAGTATCTTCTGACAGGTAAAAGTAATCTCGGACGTACTGAAAACTCAAAACTAATGTAAAATTCTAACGTCAGTAAAAAGCTTTGCTTACCGTCAAATCAGCCACCGAAGTGTTGAACATAAAATTTCGTGTTGCCGCCTGTATCGCCTGTTGGTACATCTCCAGCGCTTGCTGATCAGTGCCGCCCGATTGGTAGTACGCTTTGACGAGGTACGAGTAGAAGGTGCTTGAAGGGCGGAAGAAGGTGCTCGTACTGTCGGACCACTCCACCGAGAGAATGTCCAGCTCACTGAGATAGAGGCCTTTTTTCGGCTTTGGCAGTCGCACTAGCTGCTGGCGAATCTCCGTGAACCGACGACTGAAAACGGCCTTCTTTGTCAGCGAGTGCAGGTAGTAGTACTCGAGGTGCTGGCCGCCCACCTCTCCTAGAAAAACCTCTTCACCAAAGGCCACTCTGGTGGAAGGGTTGAACTTTTTGAAAGGCAGACTGTAGAGTGACCTGTATGCCGGCTCCAGCATATAGGCCACCTCTTGCGCCTTCTCGAGGAAAAGCGCATCCTTGGTGAGGGAGTAACAGGAGAGCAGCGGGCCGATGACTTCGGTCACCACGAGGAAGACGCTGACGTCCTTGTTGAGCGAACTAGGGTACAAGAGTGATTAGTTTTGATCTGAAGTAAGTTGACAGTAGAGCTCCTACCCCTGTGAAAAGTTAAAGTGCTCCCTGATCCAGCCTCGTCCTCTGTCAAATTCTTCGGTGTAGTCCATCGTCCACAGGGTGGACATTGCCTGGAGCAGCGTCAGGCCACCGTTGGGGCCTAGCCAGCCGGAGTAGGCACTCAGCGTCTCCGTCTGCAGGGCGTCCTGTCCCCAGGCGAAGTTGACGTACGCCGACCAGGCGTTTCGTGTCATTTCTTTTATGAAGAGTCGTCGATGAGCCAGCTCATTGGCTCTCTGTAGCCGCCCGGCTTTCCCAGGCGGCAGATCAGCGAGGCGAATCACATTCTGACCGGTGGCTTGCTCCAACTCAAGACGAGTTGCCTGGTTGAAGAAGTAGTAGAAGACCAGGGCAAAGAGGAGCAGTATGAACAGACAGCGAAAGATGAAGCAGAGGATGTAGCGAAGGCTAAAGTTGGCGTTGCCCTTGTTGCCATTGCTATTTTGTTGCTGGTGCGTCCTTTTTGTTGACAAAAGCTGTTGGGTGGTGTTTGTTTGGTGGACAAGAGGAACTGCTGCTGTTTGTGGTAGTGGTGGCAATGGTCGTTGCTGTTGTAGTGATACTGTCTGAGATTCGGGTGCCAGTGTCACCGAAGAGCACGAAGAGTATGTCTGTTCAGAAGACGACATTTTGGAAACTAAAAAACACAAAACTGTGGTTGTGTATTGGCCAGGGCCAGCATGCAAATGGTCATTCAGTTTTTCTGAGAGTTAGTCACTTAAGAGTCACTGCAATTACTACCAAAGACAGTTGGCTGCAGTGACCAACAGCCAAGAAGGACCTGTTTTAAGCAGAGAATTATGTTTCTAACAAAGATTAGGGGACAATGCCAAAAATTCACTCTCTCTTTCACTTGAGCAGCAGGTGATCTATTGCTTTCATTTTGAAGAATCGAATAAGATTTTTAGCGGATTACTTCAAAAAAGCTCAAATGTTATTTTTGACTTGGCATAAAGTAAAAACACAAATGTTTAAAAAATTTCTGCACAATATTTTCACTTTTATTTATTAGGCAAATAAACTAAGATGTTACAATCTGAAAATGCTATTGCTCTAAAATTTTCATGTACAAAATGGAAATGTAAGTAAAAATCTATAATAAAAAGTTAATGTTGTTTTTTTACTAAAAAAATGCTTTTTTACCATTTGAAACATTTGCGAGTTGACTGGATACTGATTGATAAGTGTAAAGGAGATTGTTTTGATGAGCTCAAAGTTGGACGCAATGCAGTCAAACTAATAATTTAAAAATACATTAGTAAAAGTAAAGCAATCATATAATTGTATGTTTTACCTTAAATAAAACATTCACGCTGAACGGACAAACACTCTGCACTGTGGCACAGAATGCTTGACAGCTCTTGTGCAGTAGTAAGTTTCGGTACACAACCATAGAGCTTTCAAATGAGATCAAGTTGAGGAGCAGCACAAACTCAACTGAGAAAAAAATGAAAAAGAATCGTTGAAAACCAAGTTCAGTTTTCACAAAAATGGCTGTATAGCTCATAACGCAAATTTCGGTAATGTTGTGAATAAAGTACAATGTCAAATATTTCCCCCAGAAACGAGAGTGGCCTTTTTAAGGCGTTTTTAATACTTTAAATGCTTTTAATATTATAAATACCTTTGATTTCATCAAACAAAGCAAGGATTTCGTGTAAATAGAGCTCAAACTGTTGGTAATACTGCCAGTTGCTAGCTACTTTAGGCTGCTCGTACCGTGAAAATTTGCCTTTCATTTTGCTATTCAACAGGGTTGTCAAGTTATCAACTTGTTTTTTAAGGTGGTTCTGCTTGAAACGAATGTACCTTACTGTCATGTAGTAGTAATTAACCATAAAAAGATTACAAAAACAACCGTAGAAGAAATATGTTATAATTACAAAAAGCATCATGTAGTCTCTTATGCGATTGCTCCACTGCTTAAAGAAAAAATGCAGAAAAAACTCCTGACAAATGACAATCATCAAGAGCATCAACAGCGGAGTAAATTGTTTAATTTGACGGCGAAAATTGTACATCTTTTGAGCCACTTCATCTGGTATTAATTTCCCATTTTGAAAAATTTTGATTGTATTAAAATTTTTGTTTTGTACTAAGTACATGTAGTATTTTGACTCTAGCATTGGATCAAAAAGCAAACACAAAGAAAAGAACAAAACTCATGCCAATTGCAAGAAAGATGATGCGATCACCTTCTTTGTAGAGAGCCGCCGGAAAAATGAGATGTGTAAAAAGTTGAGGCATCTCATTCTCTGAATATTTCCAACTGTTTTTAAAAAAAATGTAACTGATATCAAAAAAGAGGTAAATGACTAGTGAAAATAGAGGTAGGTACTCGTAGTTGATAAAACCATTTTTTGTTTTTGTTTTAAATTTTTTTGCTGTAATTTTTTCAGTAAATCCAAAGCGGCCGACATCTTTTATTGGATCAAGTTCATGAAAAAGTAATTGATCATGAATTTGATACAGTTTTTTTAATATTTGAACAACAAGCAAATTTTCAAATCGAGAAAACATTTTTAATAAAAAAGTTTTAAATAAATAAAACAATTGTTTTATTTTGTATTCATTTGTCGTTTTTTAAAACAGCTTTGCATTGTTTTTATAGGATTTCAAATTTTACTATTTTTTTGACAGGAAAAAACTGATAAGTTTTAATTAAAAAATCATTTTTTGAAATGCGTATTGTTTTGATTTTATAAAAACGCACTTATTATTGATTAAAAAAACTTGTACTTGAAATTGATTTAAATTTATATGACACATTTTGTTTAAAAAAATAAAAATTTGGTAAAAAAGTTAGTGAGATAAATTGTTTTTAACAACAACTTAAAAAACATTAAAGAACTTTAATAAAAATAAATTTTATGCAAATAAAAAATAAAGTTCATTTGTTTTTAAAATGTTTAAGTATTTTTCTAATATGTTTGGTACATAAAAATTACGTAATTTAAAATGATAAGAAAAATTGCCAACAAGTTATGATAATTTAGAGTAATAAGATTAAAAAGCCTGAGTTTAAAGATTTCTTGATAAATTTCATCAAGTTGAGGGCTTATATGAGTTTTATTATTGTATTTGAATTGAATAACTTTTTAAATATCTAAATTAAAAGTTTTTCTGGAAATGCATGATAAAGTATTTGTTAATTGAAAATTTAAATGTACAATATAAAAAAGATACATTGAACTCAAAGTATTTTCAAAAATATAGTACAAGTTAAAAAACATAAATTTATTTAATACAATTAAACTGCTGCTAATTATGGAAATTATATCAATGATGCAAATTAAAATGTGAAACATAAATGGAAACGACATTAACTGATTTATTTGTTTATTAAGATGTGAAAGTGATTGAACTGTTGAAACAACTTTTCTCTTTGACAATTGGTCATTTTTTTTAATTTTTAACAATATTTGCAAGCTTCCGTATTGACTATAGTGTAGAATGAAATAAATAACATAATCCGTTAAACTTAAAGTTACAGTTGTAAACAAATTAATATTTTGTAATAATGAATTTTCGTAAACAAAAAGCATGTTAGGATTTGATAAAAAACAGGTAACAGTATGTAAAATCATTATCAAATAAAAAGGAATGGTGACATGAAAATCCTTGTAAATATTCCAAAATAATTGGTGGTCAAGTAAGTTTATAATTTTACGACCATGTAAAAAAAAGTAAATTATTTTGCAATGAAACAAAGTAGGAAACACAACTTTCATTAAACGTTTTGTAAACATAGCCATTAAAGGACGTTTTTGTTTGATGCCTAAACTCATCTGTGATGAGTTCCATGGATCGTTGAAATACAACGTATAAAATAAAACAATAAAAATAATTAAATTTTTTAAAAATATGCACGCATTTGCATTTTTGTAAGTAAATGGCACAAATTGAAATCCTAATTGACTGTAAAAAATAGCAAATTGTTTTACAATTAAAATTTTTATCATTTCTAAACTAGTAACATTTACAATTTATTTTCAACTTAAACAAAATTTTTTTTGTAGACTCTGTTGTCTCAAAAAGTGTTGTTCTGAAAACAATCAATAAAACAAATAGTTTCACCAAAAATAGTCAGACAACTAAAATCAATATTCAGGTTGTTTTATTCAAATATTCTAACAATTTAACTTTTAGTTATTAACATTTTTTAAATTTAAAATGGCGGAAATGCTAAAATTGTCATGTTCACAGGTGCACACAAAGTTTATCTTTTTGTTTACTAATGATAAAAAACCACCTGGCACAATTCACATCAAGTTGCTGAGACGGTGTGCAATAGCACTTCAGAATATTTGATAACCATTTTAGTCATGTTTCATTTAAAATGACCAATTCCACATCATCAATAAGTATTTTTGACCAGTCTATAACAAAAACAAAATAATCAGCTCCCAATTACTGCCTGATAAGTCTTATGTAATAAAAAAGAGTGTTACTGTTTTAATCACATTTAGTACTGTACAACTAATTTACTACGACGTACAGCCGCAGTCTTTTTAAAACTACATATAGAACTCATTGTACGCCATCTGTCTTCACCTCAGTTTGTCCTTTTAAGACTGAGCTGATAAAAGGAGTTAATATCGCTCAATCAGTTATTAAGCACACGTATGGTTTAAGTTTGTCTTTATAATCAATTGTGTATGTGTTTTCTTCTCATCACCCTCTTTGCAGACACTAAGCCAGAGTGGAAGGGCGCACAGAGAGGTATCGCTCATCCAAGGAGAGGTCATATGATGCTATCAGCAGATGTGATTGGCACAACTCAGCAGCATTAGTACGACTTAGGAATAGAAGATGTGCACAGTTTCGTGCACAGCTGTTAGCAAATGACAAGGGATCTAAAGTAGCGATCCACTTGCTATCAATGAGTTCAAGTGCTGCTTGTGCTCGCTTTTAGCGATCTGGCCCTCGTGTTGATAGGGTGATTGGCACTCATACACACTGAAAAAAGGAATGCTATACTAAAACCAAAATAGGCTGATCTACTGTTTTAAATTAATTTCGTCATTGTATTTAGGCTGCTGATTTGTTGGTTGGTATATAAAGTTGACCACTTTGCTTCGGTGGAGGTATACGCAGAAAGGTTTCCTATTTGCAACAACAAAATCACCATGAAATTTGTCTTTGCCGTCTTGGCGCTCGTCGCCGTCGCCACCGCCAGTGAGCTCATCTCCGAAGGAGAGCTCGAGGCTCATTTTAACCTATTCAAGGTAATTATAATGCACCAAGACAAACAGCATTAGCAGTAGAAAATTTGTTTCAGTTAAAATAAACTTTTATATTATCAATCACTAGACCCGATTCGGCCGAAGCTATGCCAACTTTGAGGAAGAGATCTTCCGAAAGCGCGTTTTTGCCAGCAACCTTGAGTTCATCTTCAACCACAACCGAGAGTTTTTTGCCGGAAACAAGAACTTCAACGTCGCCGTGAACAACTTCACCGACATGTCCAACACTGAGTTCCGCGCCCGCTTCAACGGTCTGCGCCACTCTGGCGTCCAGTCGGCCCCTGCCATCCACAGCGCCTCCGCCGAGGGTCTGCCCGCCACCGTTGATTGGACAAAGGTCAAGAACGTTGTGACCCCTATTAAGAACCAAGGTAAGAATTTTTAAACTTTTAAATTTGTGGAAGTTTAAAATAATTTTTTTACTTGTAACCTTTTTCTAATCACTAATTTCTATTTAAAGAGCAATGCGGAAGCTGGTAAGCATTTCGTTAGATAGTTGCTTCTCCTTGTCATTAACTTGCAATGGTTTTGCTTTTTTTAGCTGGGCTTTCTCCGCCGTCGCCTCGATGGAGGGTCAGCACGGTCTGAAGACCGGCAAGCTGGTGTCTCTTTCTGAGCAGAATCTCGTCGATTGCTCCGCCGCCGAGGGCAACATGGGCTGCGAGGGCGGTCTGATGGACCAGGCTTTCCAGTACGTGATCGCCAACAAGGGCATTGACACTGAGATGTCCTACCCCTACAAGGCCATCGATGAGAGCTGCGAGTTCAAGAAGAACTCCGTCGGTGCCACCATCAAGAGCTACGTCGATGTGAAGACCGGCTCCGAGTCCTCGCTGCAGTCCGCTGTGGCCACTGTCGGCCCCATCTCCGTCGGAATTGACGCCAGCCAGCTGTCCTTCCAGTTCTACTCGAGCGGTGTCTACGACGAGCCCGCCTGCTCCACCACCATCCTCGACCACGGTGTGACCGCCGTCGGCTACGGTGCCCTCAACGGAACTCCCTACTGGAAGGTCAAGAACAGCTGGGGCACCAGCTGGGGAATGAGCGGCTACATTTTCATGTCGCGAAACAAGCAGAACCAGTGCGGTATTGCCACCGCTGCCTCGTGGCCCGTTGTCTAAGCGGCAAGTTGTTCACTGAACTGCTCCACGACATTTAGTTGTCAATACACAAAAACAAAATAAAAATAATTTTTAACAAATACTAACATCATTTGACATTGCTTTTGTACAGCATCATTGTTGATCATCCCACTCAACAAAAAAGGGTAAACACTTTGCTTTCCATAAAGCCAGCAAAGAGAACTGGGGTCACAAAAATGACCAATTTTTCGCAATTAATGAATGAAAAGATTTTTAGAACCTGACAATCTAAAAATATACCGAAGTACAAGGATACCTTTAATAGACAATCAGTTTTCTACCTGGTTTGCGCGATGACGTTGTTCTTACAAATCATTTCATAATAGCAATCGCACACATATGCTCACATGCAGTGCCATTGACGGCAGGGCCATTGTCAGTGTCAATTAGTACTTCAGCAGCAGCAGCAACAGCAATCTTTCTTTGAGATTTGTTTACCTTGGGTGTCATCAGCTGCAGACAGCCCCACTTTAGAGCAGCAACCGCACACTTTGTTGCCAGTGCCTAACAAAGCCAATCAACAGCGAATGCAGTCAATCAGTCAGAAAGTCAGTCAGTTAGTGCTTTATCTGGGATGCAGTGTTTGAAGAGTCGCTACACACTCACTCACTCACTACACCTTGAGTCAATCGAGCACTGCTGAGCTGTTGTGTTTCTGCTGCTGCTGCATCTCCTGAGTTTGTTTCACCTCACACTTTGCCGATATGCAGAAGTGGCCAACTGATTGATTGGTAAACATGGGAACTCTGCTGTCAATGTCGAGTGTGTCACAGGCAAAAAGCACTGTGATCAGCGCTGTCCACCGACACTGCTGACCAGTGTTGCTGCTGATGTTGGAGGAACAAAAAACAATATTCTCGGAAGGCTATTGATTTAAGATTGCCACTGCCACCACCTTTCCTTTAAGGTAATAATAATAAACGGACAAGAGAGAAAGAAAAAGTCCAATTCAAATTAAATGAAACTTGCATTCAATTGGCCTAGTAGCGGACAGCTTCTAATTGGTGTGAGGCGACGGCGGCGGCAGTGGCGGCAGAGCTAAATATTTGACAAAGTGGCGGTGCTAATATTGTCAGTGGTGGACACAATCAAAGATGAAAAAGAAGAAAAGAAGATGATGAAGACAATGATGCGAGAAGGAGAAGGGGAAGGAAGTGTGATGAGAGAAAGTGGTGCTGGTGCTAGTGGCCGTAAAAGAAGCAGGAAAGAAGGGGGGGGGAGAAACACAATGAGACACTTGAGAGGAACACACTCTACTCTGAAGAGATTTATTTGTTTATATACCTGTTGAATTACCTGTTAGATTTTTTACATTGAACCTAATGCACAGTTTACATAATGTCCAAAAGTGAGCTGCAACTACTGGTGGATTGCTAGAGAGTTGAAATGCCAAAAACAAAAGAGAAGAAATGAAAGTGAAAAATGTTCAAAAGAGAGACGGTGAAGTGGCAGCAGCCCTCAGAGGAGACGTCCTAAGGTGCAAATGTGCTCTATGTGTGTGTCAACCTGAGACAGCCGAAAGGGAAAGGAAGATATATTCCTTTGTTCACAACCACTGGGCAACTGTTCAACTTGTCCGCCATGTCGGCAATACTTTATCGGTACTGCTGATGCAGCTTCTGCTGCTTCCACCGACGCCACCGCCACATTCAATTCTTTTTTCCATCAACTTTTTTTTAAAAATTGTTGTTTTCTTTACTTGTTCAATTAAAATTGCTGCATTTTTTCCTTTTCTTATCTTCTTCACCAATTGCCATCATGAATCTTCACTGTGAATGCTTGTTGCGGTTGCCAGTTACTGTGTTATTGCTCCTTTCAGTTTGCTTCAGTCAGTTTTTTCTTCCCCTTACATTTGCAGCTGAAATTTCTAGGCTTTCAAAAACGGATGATGATTATGTCTGGAGAAAACTGGTGAACGTGCCGACGTCCACCTTTGAGCGCGCTTTCCTCCCTCCGTACATTGACCTTCACCGAGAGGTGCTGCAGAGTGAGGCCGTCAGCACTGACTGCTCCAATGACCTCTTCCGGGTGCTGGAAGCCCTTCGCAACCGGCAAACCTGGGCCGTGCAGCTCTTCAATGCCTGGGGCAAATTTCCGCCCAGTGGCATAGCCCGCGGGACGCTGACCGACTTTGGCGACTACGACCAGTGTCTGACCGCTGACCAAGCTCAAGATCAGTCGAGCTCGCCGCCGGTCATTGTGCCGCAGTACTGTCTGATCGACGTTGCCCTGCCAATGCCGCCGATGCCCAAGTACCACAACTATCACCAGAAATCAGTTGTTTTGCCGGAACTAAACTCTACTACATCTTCTAACCCGTCAACTCCATTTCTGCGCAACTCCACCATTTATCGGCACCTTGAAGCGAAGGCCTCCGTCTTTTACTACGTCTACGTCAAGCTGGGCATTTGTCTGCCAAAGAGCTGCACTAAGAATGACATTGCCAGCATCACCAAAAAAAGTAATACTTTTTTGCTAAACACTTTTTATCCACTAAAATATTTCTTATGAGCAACTTTTAGAGGTCAACCAAGTCGGCTTGAATGTGCGCAAGTTTCAGTGCGAAACGATGCCAAAGAATCGGTGGAATTTGAACAACATTCAGATCGGAGCAGTGTATGTAGAAAAACTTTTAAATTAAAAGTTTTTAACGAATTTTTTCGACCACTGAAAAAGTGCCTTTCTCCTCTCATTCATCATTCTGACGTTCATTGCGGCCATTTATGATCGTGTCAACTGCAACAAATGTACGTGAAAGTCGCCAGTAGATGATTTATCTCGTTGTTTGACGTTTGTTTATTTTTGTTTTTTTTGCTAGCTGAGTTTCGCTTCAAGTTTCTCTTCTGGTTTTCGCCCTCTCGGAATGTTCGCAAGCTTATCAACACCAAATCTATTGAAGATGAACTGTCCTGTGTGCATGGTCTGCGTTTCATTACCATTATTTGGATCATGCTGGCGCACACTATGGAGTGGACCAATTTGAATATTTACCGTAAGATATCAAAGTTTTTAAACAGAGAAAGTTTTACTCAATCGCTTATCACATCAGGTGACACCTTTACGATCAAAGACCGCCTTTCACAGATGAACCTACAGCTGCTATTCAAAGCCTTCTACTCCGTGGAGACCTTCTTCTATTTGAGGTAAACAAAAGTCTAAGCAATGATGTTTTTGTTTTATCAAAAGTTGCTTATCTGCTCTTTCTTCTTTTTTAGCGGCCTTCTCACCTCTTACGTCGTGCTTAAGTTTACCCGCGGCGAGTACAAGAACTTCAAGTACTTTGACTACATCGTCCTCCGTTGGTGCCGCCTTACGCCCCAGCTGATCATCTTCCTCCTCATCACCAGCCTCCTGCCGCCGCTCTTTGACGGGCCCATCTGGCAGACCTACATGCAGCCTATTCAGAATAACTGCTACAAAAACTGGTGGCTCAATGCCCTCTACCTGCAGAACTTTGTCGATATTGGCAACATTGTAAATAGTGGACTCTATGTCGAGTCATTCTCTAAACCAAATTCTTTCTTTCTTTCTAAACCAGTGTGCCGTCCACACGTGGTACCTGGCAGCAGACATGCAACTGCACTGGCTCTCCCTCATACCAATCGTCTGTTTGCTTATACACCGTCGAAATGGGCTCATCTTCACGAGCGCTTTCATGGCCGTTTCAGTACTGCTCAGCGGTGGCCTCATCTACGTCAATCAGTTTCCGCCTGGCCACATTATTACATCGAAAAAGTAAAAAAAACAACTTTTATTGTATGTTTATAAACTTTTCTTTTGACAGTGATTTCCTCGACGAGTTTGGCATGCCAAGCGACTTTGTCGCTTTCCTCTACAAGCCCTGGAATCACGCCAGCGTCTTTTTCATCGGCTTCATCTTTGGCGTCTACATTCCCAATGCCAAAAGTCGAAGACACCTCAAACTGGAAACAGTAAGTACCACTGTGCTTGTGATCTTTGTAAAGTGCTGACCTAAGCCACTCTTCAGCACACAAAGTACTTTCTCTGGCTGTGCGTCTTTGCGGGCTACCTCTTCTGCATCTGGAGCACAGTGCCGTACGTGCAGGGCAAGCCGTACGACAGCTGGTCGGCGATCATCTTCCCGCTGAACCGCATCCTTTGGGCACTGACCCTCAGCCTGCTCGTCTGGCTGTGTGTGACGAACAACGGAGGCATCGCCGGTCGAGTGCTCTCCTGGAACGGCTTCAAGCCCTTCTCGCGGATGACCTACGCCATCTACCTGACGCACGCCTGGATCCTCTACATCGTCCTCGGCGCCCGTCGCGAGCTGATCGACCTGAGCACGCGCTCCATGACGCTGCACCTCGCAGGTGTGGTCATCACCGCTTTCATTGTCGGTTTCCTCTTCAATGTCATCTTCGAGACGCCCATAATTCATGCACTGGACTGCTACAAAACGTGGCGGACCAGAGGTGCCAAGGGCATGATCAAGGTCGACCAGGTGGCATCAGGCTACGATGTGAACGGCAACGACAAAATGACACAGCGAAAAGATGTCAAGTTGCTGGAAATCAGGTCCAATTTGACGTAGAAGTGTGTTGTTTATTTCTTCTTTGTTTATTTGAACGGAATAAAACGATCATTTTTCTTTGTGATTCGTAGCTGACAGCTTGTACTAAAAAACCAAAAGTTTAAAATAAATCATTAGGCTCTGTAAAGTGTGATAATGGTTTTTAACACAAAAACTTTTGTTAGAAATTGCAAACACTCACCTTTAGAAATGATTTTACGGTAATAATTGAATTGTTTGCCCCATAAGTGAAGCCATAACGCCGAACAACAAAGTTCTGATTGATAAAGCAATAAGCGTGAATTTTTGACCGAGTCAATCCACTGCCAAACTGTCGCACCATAATGGAGCACATTGCTTTTCCAGGAATAATTAGCAGTTTGCAAAAGTGACCCAAAATAAAGTGAAAGCCGAAAATGCACACATTTTGATGAAGTGCAAAACAGACAACAAGTACTCTATTGTGAATCGATGATTTTTGATCATTCACTACCCAAGAGTACAGAAAAGCATTGGTAGGAAAATTTAGAATTATGAAAATTAAAAAAAGTTTACTCAGGGTTTTATTTAATTGCATCAAACTAGTAAATATTTTAATAAATACTTGTCTAAATGCATTAAAATTATAAGGATTTATCATAGGCAAGTTTTTATACAAGTTTTTTAATGCAAGAAAATGACCAAACAAAAGAGTCAAATAAAGTATTGAAATGATGATCATTAAATGAGCGTGATTTACAAGTGAGACGGTAAATATTGTTAGATTAAATAAAAATTGAGTCAATACAAAAAATGAATTAATTTTCAGATAAATGATATCAGCAATAATGTTGACTGTAACAAACAATATTATGTAAATGCAAATTCGTTTGAACCATTTGAGAAAATACAGAAAAATAAATCCAAACATGCGAATTTTGTTTGTTATTAAATGTCGATTTGTGGGAAACAAACTTTTGGGCAGTTTTTGAAACATAAACATTTCTAATTGATTAGTAAGTTTAGGGTCACAATTCAAATATAAATCTTTATAAAAAATTATTCCTTGAACAAATAATACTGAGCAGACAATATTAAAAAAAATGCGAGATGTTAAATAGATTGAAGTATCAAAATTGATAATTTGATTGATTTTGTGATGCGGTAAACAAAAAGAGTAATATAACAGATGAAATGATTCGTAAAGAAAAAGACACATTTTAAGTTTTATTTCTCTGTTGTTGTTATTATTAGTTTTTGTACTATTTACATGATTTAGATATTGTTTGTAATAAGTAAACTTGTTGCGTAAAACAAAAAAATAAAATTTTGAAATAAATTTACTTGTCATTGTTTTTGAAAGTTAAAACTAATTGAACTTTAAAACAATTATAAGTATTTATAACTTGTGTTCAAAAATCATTTAATAAATAATTAATGAACAACCTTTCATTAATCATGAGATCAAACTTTAAGTTTTTTTAATAATTTTTATTTACAAAATAAATAAGAACGTTTTCAAATGTAATGAAAACCAAAAAAAATACTTTTAATTTTTAGCATAAGATAGTTTATGAGAAATAAAAATCAGTTTGAAATATATCATTAAGGACTGAAAAATAATGTTTAAGTAAACAATTAATTAAATTTTTGTACAATCATACCTTGAAAAAGCTATTCATTGTGATCAAATTTCCCCCGGTGTAAGTAAACCCGTAGCGTGCATTTTTTTCGACTGAAATATCACAAATAAAACTATGCAATCGAATTCTTTTGCATATTTTTGAAGCATTAAATTTTTTGACCATTAATGAATGTGCTGATTTTTGAGGGTAATGAATCATTTTACAAGCGTATGAAAAAATGTAGTGGTACATAAAAATAACAAAATTTTGATGCATGCTAAAAAACCCAATATAAACCCGTCCATGCAATGAAGAATCACTGTTGATAACCCAACTTAAAATGTAGGCACTTGGAAATGAGTTTAAAAGCAAAAATATTAAAAATACCGGTCCCAAAGTTTTGTTTAATTGGCTTATGTTTATTAAAAGCCTAGTATGTGTTTTTTTAAACTTGTAAAACTCTTTAATTTTAAAATTATGCAAATTTTTGTACAACTCTTTAAAAGCAATATAGTAAATGTAAGTGAGCGAAATGTAAAAAGCTGCCATGAGAACTAAAACGTGCATGCAGAAGAGGTAAGCAGTTGAAAAAACCACAAAGTTAAATAAAAATAAAAATATTGTTGTAACTGAAAAAATTTGTAAAATGATAATTAAATAAATACAGTAAACAAAAGTATATACAATTAGGTAATCGCACGCAAAAATAAAAATTTGCAACAAATTAACAAAAAGATATGAAAACTTTGAAACTGATTTTTGAATGTTTTTTTCATTGTTTTCAGTTAACATAAACAAATCTCGTTGAAGTGATCCAAACAAAACTTGATCAATTATATTGAATATTTTATAATCAACATGAAGATACTGACGGTAGTAGTAAATAGCTGTTTCAAAAAAAATTGCAAAACAAATTAAATTATGTAAGTTACTATTTGTTAATTTTGGTGAAATATTAAAATTAGCAACAATGTGGGTTTCAGTTGAGTTTGATTTGAATGCAATATATAATTGATGAAGTGATTCGTAAGCTAAAATGATTGTAATCAGTTGATATTTTGCAATAACTTTTTGATTTTGAAACAAATTAATATCTTTAATTTCGTTAATATAAGTTTTGTAGTATTTGAGGTTTTTGAATGGAAGTGTTAAATTGATTGCTGTTTTTGTAATTGTCATTTTAAACATTCAAATTAGATTTAAAACAATTGAACAGTATATTAAAGCTTTTATTGAAAATTAATTAAAACTAGATACAAAAATATGTTTTAAACAAAATTATGTCAAAAATTGTAAAAATTTTTATTTGTTAGTTTGAATTGACATTATAAAATGTTTTTTATTTTTCAAAATTTATTTAATCAATAAAACAGTGTTTCAAAAAACTAAAATACACTAAAAACACTTTTGCGACTTGTTTCATATATTTACAGTAATTTTGTTGGCAAACTTTTTAAAACTTTTACATGTTGTTTTTAAGTTTGTATGAAATCATCCATAGTTTGGCATAAACCAGTAGACTCTGAGAATAAAAAAAAGTCAATGAAACATAATTGAGCAATTTTACAAGTAAACTAAGATCACCTTGACAAATGAGTTTAAAGTGATTAATCCGATAGTTGAATAAGTAAACCCGTACCTCTTATGCACATGAATTGCATTTAAAAAATTGTGTAGACGTATTTTTGTGTTTATTTTGGCAATTTTAAACTCTTTTGGCATTAAAGAAAGCAACGGTTTACTTGGGTAGTGGATTAGTTGACAAAAGTAGGAAAAAATTCCGTGATAAAACATGATGCATACATTTTGATGAGAGCAAAATACTGCAACAAATGTTTTTCCATAGACACTTGCTTTTTTATCAGTGACTAACCATGAGCCCACATAAGCATTAGAAGGGCAGTTGATTACTAAAAAGACTAAAAACAAAGTGCTCATTAGTTTGTTTACTCTCAATATGCTTGTCAAAATATTGCTGTGAATCGTTTGAAACTTTAAAAAGTTTTGAGTATTTATGCAATATATTTGTTCGTAAAGTTGCTTTAATGCCAGATAATGACTAAACAATAAGGTTAGAAAGAAACTGGCAGAAATAATTAGCACATGAGAAACATTTGTGTACACTATTAAAAATGCAATGGCATGAAAAATGAATTGAAGTATGGTAAAAACATCAGATATTTTTAACTTAATTATCACATTAATGTAACAAATTACATTGTAAATTACAAAAAAGTCACAAATTAAAACAAAAATTATCAGTGAATTGACAAAAAAATAAGCAAACAATTTGACAATTTCTTGAACTGATCGCTTTTTGTACTTCTCCGACACAAATAAATTTTTTGGCAAGTTATAAAACAGAATATTTTCTAACGTTACAACCAGCTTCATATCAATTTTAAAGTACTGGATGTGGAAAAAAATAATTCCTTCAATAAAAACTAGTGAATAAATATAATTTAACAAATTTGAATTTGTGAAAAAATGCGAAACGTTAAAAGATGCCAATTTATCAGATTGAGATTGATTTTTAAAAGAAATAAACAATAAATGCACTGTTTCATAGAAAATGATGACACAAAGTAGTTTAATTTTGTTAATTTCAGAATTATTTTTATTTACTACTATAAGTTTGGCATCTTTAAAGTATTGCTTGTAATACTTTAAGTTTTTGTAAGGAACGGTGAGGTTTAGTATTGAGGCTAAAGTTTGATGAAAATTCATTCTGTTGCGTTTTGAAAATTGAAAAACATTGCTTAAACGATCCATTTAAAACATTTTTATTGATCACTTTTTTTGACAATTTTTAAAAACAACTTGATATTTTGATATTTTCATAGTGTTTTTGCGCATGTATTTATAGAATTGAGTTTAAAAAACCAACGCAGTCACAGTGAAAAAATTGGGTCTAACTAATTAAAAAACAAATTGCAAGCATTAACATTCTTTGAATATACTTAAAAAAGACATTAATTTTTGTTTAATATCCTCTAAAAATTTAAATATAAATTATCTCTACAAATTATCGATTAATTTTAAAACTTTTTATTTATTATGAAACTTACAGTACTTTTTTATCAAATTTCATAACAGAAACCACAGAGTTTAAATGTTGTTTAACAAAATATCAATTTTTAATAAAAAACTTTGAAACTGTAATCAAAACAAGTAATTAATAATTTTTTAAATTAAAAAATGTCACTAAAGCAATTAATTAAGAAGGCTTTAGTTTTTTTGCAAAACAATGTACTTTGTGCAATGTATTTACTCAATGTGAAGTGTTGCCTTTGTGTACACTACCGGCGAACCCTTCAACCCCAACAACGTCACTAGTCACTAGTTGACGCAATGTGCGCAGTTTACACCTTCACTCAAGTTGGTCTTAAGTGGTTGTAATGTCAATAATATGCCCTTTACTCACCGGATACGAATCAATACCCTTCTTTGACAGTCACTGTTCGTTGAATAAGAATATTTGATTATCAGAGATTGAAAGTGATAATGGTTGCCAACAGGAAAATCCCCTAGTATTTGTCTAAGAATTTTCAGTTGAAAATAAAAATTCAAGTGATTTTCAGGGTATATATAGACAATTGCCAAAAGAACTACTTTTAGCTAAATTTTTCATCTTGTTAAAAATGGCTCATCTCAACAGTGCTTTTTTGTTCATAGTTTCACTTTTTGTCTTTTCTTCAGCGCATCCTGAAAGGACACAAGAACAGCCACAGCAGCAAGCGCAAGAGCCTCATTACCACTGGAAGCCACTGGTAGAGATCGTCGATTCTACCTTTGAAGCCGCTTTTCTACCTCCTTACGTTAATTTCAGTCGCAACTTCTTTGAGAATGACCGCTCAATTGGCGCCCAGTGCAAGGCTGACCTGTTGTTGGCGATGCAGGCGCTGCACTCCCGTCAGCACTGGGCAGTGCAGCTGTTCAACTCGTGGGGGAAACTTCCACCCAACGGAATGACCGCCGGCGCGATGACCGACTTTGGCGATTACGGGCAGTGTTTGCAGGTGCGGCCTTCAGCCCAGTACTGCCTGCTGGAGTTTGCCTTTCCAATGCCCGGCAAACCGGTGCAGCACAACTACCACCACAAGTCGGTGGTCCTTCCACCGCCACCACCGCTTAATTGGGGCAATCTGTCAGCAACCGCTAATGAATCGCTGTACCGGAAAATGGAGCAGAGTGCAGCCATGTTTCACTACCTTGATCTTCGACTGGGTGTCTGCTTGCCGGTGAGCTGTCGCCGAAGTGAAGTGGCCGCGTACTCTGCTGACAGTAAGTACAGTTGTTCAAGGAGATTGATTTGTAATTAATTTTCTTGTTTTGGTAGAAATTTCACAAGTCGGCCTGCGCTTGAAAACGGTGCACTGTGAAACGAATGCTGACAATCAATTTAGGCTGAACTACGTGCAACTGTCGGCGGTGTAAGTTTTTTTGAGGAGAGTGAAGAGTAGAGTTACTGAGAAACGACAACATATTGTTTACTTTTCAGTGCATTTCTTGTGTTTACCGTGACAATTTCATTGATCGCCGCCGTTTACGATCGACTGTACTATGGTAGGTGTAGTTTTAAAATGAGTCTTTTTATTTACATAAACTTTATCTTTTTAGATAAAACTAAAGTGCAGCCTCTAATTTGGTTCTCGCCAATGAGAAACGTGCGCAAGCTTTTTCAGACAAAGTCATCAGAAAATGACTTTGCCTGCATTCACGCACTGCGAGTTTTTAGCATTTCCTGGATAGTCTTTGGACACACCTTAGAATGGAACAGTTTAAACATGTACCGTAAGGAAAACAAACAGGGTACATTGTTAATTTTGTTCAACATCTAATGATCTTCTATTTGTAGGAGACTCATTTTCGCTGAAGGATCAAGTTTCTTCGCTATTTTTGCAGTTTTTCTTTAAAGGTCCCTATGCAGTGGAAACGTTCTTTTACATTAGGTACTTTTGGGTTTGCACTGAATGAACTTGGTTTTGTAACTATTTTTGTTATCAGTGGCTTTCTCACCTCATACATCATTCTCAAGATGACAGCTCGTCGATACTCAAACTTTCGCTATTTGCCTTTCCTTACACTGCGCTACCTACGTTTGATGCCTCAACTCTTCATCTACATTTTGCTCAGCTTCCTCCTGCAACCACTTTTCAGCGGACCCATTTGGCGGGTGTACACGGAAAAGCTGGCCAACAACTGCTACAAAAACTGGTGGATCAATGCACTGAACTTGCAGAACTTTCTCAGCATGCAGGAATCGGTAATGCCCGTTGAACTTTGAACTTTAGCTCACACTCTTAACAATGCTTTCTGCAGTGTGCGAATCACACCTGGTACGTTGCCACAGACATGCAACTGCATTTGCTTTCCCTCGTTCCAGTTGTCTTTGTGCTCATCTACAAGCGGAAAGGCCTCTTTGCCACCTTGGCAGTAGTGCTTTTCTGCATGGTCATCAACACGCTGACGATTTATCGTAACAAGTACCACCCTGATCTAATCATCACCTCCAAAACGTAAGCAACTGTCAAGAAAACAAAGCGAGATTAGAGATTAATCAGTTTGCCAAACGGTTACTACTTACCACAGCGACTACCGCGATGACTTTGACAACCCCAGCGAGCGGTTGCAGTTTTACTTCACTCCTTGGAACCACGCCATCGTCTACTTCGGTGGCTTCCTCTTTGGCTACTTCCTCCCCGACGGAAACACCAACCTGAAGCTGAAGCGGACGCCAAAGTACGCTTGCTGGGCCGCAGTGCTGCTGCTGTATCTGACGGTGCTGTACAGTACCACACCGTACCTGTACGGCGTCGCCCGAGAGAACCACTACTCCGCCGTGCTCTTCGCCTTCAACCGCACCCTCTGGGCGGTGATGCTCACCGCCATTCTCTGGCTGTGCCTGACCAAAAATGGCGGCATCGGCGGCCGTCTGCTCTGCTGGTCCGCCTGGAGGCCCCTCTCGCGAATGACGTACGCCGTCTACCTGACGCACGCCTGGGTGCTGCACGTCGTCCTCGGCGCCCGCCGTGATCTGATTGACCTGAATGTGCGCAGTGTGCTGGTGCACTGCACCAGCACTTTGGTCATGTGCTACCTAGTCGCCGCCGTTTTCACAGTGTTCTTTGAGTCGCCCTTAGTTCAGGCAATTGACGGCTTCAAAAGGTACCTGAAACCGGCAAATGCTGATAAGAAAAGCTTTCTCGATTTCAATGAGAACTGCTCAAATCCTGCAAAAGACCTTAATTCAGTTGTCTAGTAGTTCAGCTTGTGTACAGTAAGCGTGGTTATTTATTTATTTTTTTATATGTACAGTAATAAAAATCTTTGTTAATCTTGAAAAACTAAATCTGCACCTTTCAATTGTTAGAAAAATGGTAAAGGTCATCTACTAATGCAGTATACTTTTGAAGTACCAACTTTTTTTTATTACAATTAAAGAGCAGGTGTAAAATATTTGCCAGCATATCATAAGTGATTGCTTGTTTCTATGACACTTTCACTGCTCTATCTACCAGAGCACTTATTTTACCCTCCTTCTTGCAGCTTTCATTGTTTTAATGCTCTGAAAGCTTGCACCGTCGTCGTTGTCTGGATTGATGCTGAAACTCTTTCTCTGCTCGTTTAGTATTTTATGATCCTCAGTGTTACACATTAATTTGAATGTGAAGATAACGGGCAGTGTAATACGCTAGCATCACTCTATCAGCAATGTCAATCGTGGCACTCTGATCAAAGCTGTTTCCTCCGCACAGACAAAACACACTGGTGATGGTGGTGGCTGCCACATTGACTTTCAACTTGGAAATCGACACCCTGAAACGCCTAATGTGACGGCGAGTGCACCACCAGTGACTCATTCTCTTTCAGTCAATCCTGTTTATCGTCTCAACAGCCTGCATCAGCATCATCATCACCACCACCAACTGGTTGATTACAGTGGAGGAGTGTGTCGGTGGTGGTAAAGCTGCTGCTGCTGCTGCTTCTGGTACTGTTGATTAAAAGTACAAA
>JAALOO010000789.1_pt1 | contig 26146 bp, 25 predicted proteins | sample 7257641 | NCBI WGS metagenome assembly JAALOO01 (sample SAMN14085613, study PRJNA598686) | mite metagenome | biome: ENVO:01001000; feature: ENVO:01001002; material: ENVO:01001226; isolation source: single female mite from University of Michigan culture on fish food culture... ...
GTCAAAACTAATTTATTTTACATAGAGATTGTGCGCCAAGTCTTTAGCTTTCATTCAAAGCAAATTTGAGCTTTTTGCGACGTTTCAGGCCCAAGAAACGCCTTTTTGAAAAATTGACAGAATTTATCGCAAAAACTGGGTAGTTTCCGATGTTGTCCGCTAGGAACGCCACCGTCGTCGCCATCTTGAAAGTGGCGTCAAAAAATCGCCCGTAAATTTTATTTTTCTCGTGTTCAGAAAAACGTGAAAATAAACTTTGTGGAACCCCTGCGGCCATCTAGCGGCTGTCGGATGAACATGGCAAAAGAATCCGACCAGCCTGCACCAAAGTACGGCAATTCAAACCGAACTTAAGTTTCAAAGTACCCGACAGATTCACCCGGGACTGCTTTTTGGGCAGGTCAGTAGGCAAAGGTAAAGGTAAACAGACGGTTTTGTTTATTAAAAAAGCAGTAGTACAGAAGGAAGGATACTGCCTGTGATTTTATATGCCGGCAAAAGGAGAAAACAAAATTTGAGAGGCCAATCAAAGGTTTACCAGTCCACTTAGGTGGATGGCTACTTGGCGACCACCCGCGAGACGACCTCGCAGACCAGCTCCGGCAGCGCCGAGGTGGTGAACTGCCGCCAGGCGGTGGCGGTGCTGGCCATCACCTCGGCGGAGTGGAAGGCCAGGTAGCGGAGGCAGTTCTCCCGCAGCATGGCGGCGTTGTGCAGGTCGGCGTGGAGGAGCAGCGGAAAGGCCGACTCGGTGGTCAGCTGCTGGGAGAGGTGCCGCTCACAGGCCACCTTCAGGGCGTTCACCTGGTACTGGGGGGGGGGGGAGGAAGAAGTTTGTTAGTGGGTGGAAATAGTCGAAGCTTTTCAAAGTGAGATCAAGCGAAACGCGCCTACCTTATCAGCGGCGTAAAGCAGCTCAGTGGTGAGCGCCGCTTGGCTCTCCACCGTGCCGGTGTAGATGAAGAAGAGCAGGTGGGCCAACACCTGGGCGGACACATCCTCGATGACCACCATCCTCTCGATGTCCTCCCTCGTGTTCTCGTGGCTGAACATCGCCTCGAAGACCGCCGAGTGGGTGGCCAGCAGCAGCCGGTGCACTCTGAACACCTGCCGCTGCTGATCATCTCCCGCAGCAGCCGCCACCAGGGTGACGTCGCTCTTGGTGCCCGCCTTCAGCAGGCCCTTCATCTTCTCAAGGTGGTCGCCACTTTGAACCAGCTGGGTCGAATTGGGCGGCGGCGGCGGCGGAAAGCTGGTGATGCCCGAGAAGGAGGCCGTCGGGTAGGTGACCTTGATCTGATGTTGTTGGAAAAGGAAAAAAGAGATCAGTAAAAGTGGTCATCTCGATATAGTGAAAACAAAAAAGAACTAGCAAATCATACCCTGCAAATCAACTCTAGATTGCCATTCGAGTAGTAGGAGATGCCGCCCTTTGGATCCTCCAGTCCGGTGCGGACTCCATTCACCCCGGTGCGATGATCAGTGCTGGGCAGGCTCACTGACTGCTTGAAGTTGCCGCCTAAAACAAAGCGGAAAAAACAAATGGTCAAGTTGTGCTTACTTCAAAGAATGCAATCCACTTACTGTACACAACTCTATCACCGAAAAAGCTCAGAAACGGCTTCATCAGCGTGAAGGTGTACTCGACGCCGATCAGGGCGTCCCTCTTCCAGTACCTAGTTGCTGCTGCTCCTCCTTCTCGCTGACCACCGGAAATAGTGCCCACCAGGAGACTGGCGTCGGTGTAGTGGACATCAGCAGCTCTTCCTGAAAAACTGCGATGATCATAGTGCCATGCTCGCCCATTAGGGTAGAAGAGCATGGTGAACTGGAGGTCGTGCTCGGGGACGTAGAAGACCGGCGACTTGAGCGGCTCGAAACTGCGTGGCTCGGCCCGGTAGAAGCCGACGTTCTCGATGGTCCAGCACCGCTCCAGGCTGAAGGTGGTCATCCGGGTGGTGTAGGTGTCAGGAGGCGATGCCATGCTGAGGAAATCAGTGGAATTGGTGGTGAAAAAAGATGGCCAGATGATTCAGTGGAGAAAAAGATTCCCGTTTCTGTGTGTTTTGTTTACAACAGCAGCTGTGTTTTCACCCTGTGGAAGCACAGGCAAAGGTAAGCGTACTCTCTGAGTCAGTGCATTGATTGACACAGCGGCGCGCGAGAGAGAGCGTTGCGCTGAAGTTTTCCCTGTGTGTTTTCGAAGCAGAGACATGAGCGGCGCGCTTTGTCCTTTCTTTTCCGTATTCTGCTGCTGTTGTACTCCAATTTACTCCAATTTGAATTGGATTGGAGAGATTAAAACAGTTGCATCATCTTTTCTTTCAGTACAATGTCTTAGGGTGCCTGGTGTGAGTTTTACCTGGTTTAGTTATGTGTCTCCAAAAATGTGTCTTTGGTTAGATTGCTGAGCCGAGTGGTTAGCTTTGTGCAGTGCCTGTGTGATAATGACTACGATGATGGTACTTCAATAAAACAAAACTGCAAGTGATAATCTTCTCTTCATGGCTTGGTCAATAAACCTGGCGCCTGCACTTCTCTTTTCAAGCAATTGATGTGTGTTAGCAGCAGCAGCAGCAAAAAGATGTCCTTGAATTCTTCTTTGCATCGTAGACAATAAATCATCACCGTTGACTCACTTCAAACAGTGCAGTAGCAACTTTTAACTATTTATACTGTTGTAAAGCGACAATTTGATAAATCTAGGCAATAAAACTCAGCAGTATAGGTGAAAGAGATTACAAGTTGTTATCAAGTGCTTCAGCAGCGGCAGCAGCAGGAACAAGTTTTCTGCTGCTTCTGCATCTTAAACGGTATAAAAAGAGACAAGTCAGGAAGGGGCCCCTTCAGCAAACACCCCCTAGCACCTTACCTCAGCAGCCTCTATTTACTTTGTCATAGTAGAAGTAGCTAAAAAAGTCAAAAATGCGACAACGAGCACTTCTTCCATCTTCTTTGTTGCCCTTCACTGTGCTCATCCTACTCCTCTGCTGCTGCTGCTCAACTCCATCTGCCTCCTCCTCAAGAGTGGTCAAAGTTCATCGAGGATCAGCAGCAAAAGCAAAAGAAGTGGCAGCAGCAGCAGCAGCCGCAACTTCCGGCGTGAAGGGAAGCAGTCGCATCGCTGGCGGGAGCAACGCCACCGACGGCAGCGCCCCCCACCAGGTTGCCCTCTTCAAGAACGGGCAGTTCATCTGCGGCGGCAGTCTGATTGGCCTGCGGACGGTGCTCACGGCGGCACACTGCGTCTTCCAGTAAGTGTGCGGGCTTTAAAGTTTTGTCTATTTTGATAAAGCACACCCCTAATCTTTCTTTTCAAAAACACACACACACTTTTCTCTTTCCATTCTCTAGAGACGAAAACTCGCCCGCCAAGTTCCTCGTCCGCTACGGCAGCCTGAAGCTGTACGAGGAGGATGGAAGTTACAGGAACGCCTCGGTCGCCTCCATCAGCCGTCACCCGCAGTACGACGACCTGCTGACCGACTACGACGTGGCGCTGCTGCACCTCTCCGCGGCCATCACCCGCTCGCCGAATGCCGACATCATCCCGCTGGCCACTGAGACGCCCGCAAACGGCTCCCAGGTGCTCATTTCAGGGTTTGGGCTGATGGACCTCGACTTGACCGCCGCCCCGGCGGAGCACCTGCAGCTGGCCGAGCGGATGGTGGTGATGGACCACGACCAGTGCGAGGAGGAGTGGTCCCTGGGTGGCGCCCTGCTCATCTCCGACCGCATCCTCTGCGTGGCGAGCGACAGCCAGACGGCGCTGCCCGGCGACTCCGGCGGGCCGATGGTCTTCGGCGGGCGCCTGGTGGGCGTCACCTCCTTCCTGGTGATCAACCTCGATGACTTCACCATCATGGACGGGTACAGCAATGTGGTGACGGTGCGGCGGTGGATCGAGGAGAACATGAACGGCGGCGCTTTTGGAACTGGCCAGTCCACTTTTCTCGCCTTCAGTCTTCTGCTGCTGGGACGACTGGTGCAGCGGTGGTGGTGATAAGAAAAAAACAAACAAAAGACAGCAGTGTTTTTGTGTGGGGGTGTAATGAGAGTGAGAAAACAAACAGTAAAAGAGTAGAACGCAAAAATAAAGGCCTGAAATGTGTTTGTGTGTGAAGGGGAAGGGGAAGGGGAAGAGGGACTAGAAGGGGAGACAGGCGAAAAAAAGAAGATGTGCACAGTTGAAAGTGGTAAAACATGAGAATGTTAAAGATGTGTGCAAATGTAAAAGTAACAACTTGAGGAGTGCGCACTGATCACACACACTGGCCACCTAGTGGCTAGTGCATCTTCAGCTTCTTGTGCGCCACATTGGCCAACACGGTCCTCGGCACCAGCTGGTGCTGCTGGCGGAAGCGCTCTCGGAGGAGGTTCCCAGAACGATCATTCTGGTTCGTCGCCGCCGGTCTCACGCCTGCTCCCACCCGGCGGCGAAGATTAGGTTGAGCAAGAAAGATGCAAGGTCGGCGGCCCTGGTGGCCGCGAGGGCTGCGACTGCGACTGCGGGAGCGGGAGCGGGACCGAGAGCGGGACCGGGAGTGGGAGCGCGGACGGGGTCGCTTTCGGCCCCGTTTTGGCACTTTGGCCAGTTTGGCAGCGAAGGCGGCACTCTCATCGGCCCATCGCTGGGCCTTCCCTCGCTGCACCATCTCCAGGAACTCTTGGGCCAGTTCCCTTCGAGTGCGCATTCGCATAACGAGCATCCGCAGGTAGATGGCAGCCCAGACCAGGAAGGCCAGGATGAGAAGCCAGGCCACGCGGACACCGATGAGGATGTATCGCCGCCAGGCGGGCAGGTCGTCCCAGGCTGGTAGGGGAGTAAGGGGTGGGAGTAAATTATATGAAATAGACTAGATAGAGCAAAAGTGGAGGAGGTACTTACTCTCGTAATGGGGCTTAGGCGCAAACTGTGGCAGTCTGACGGTGAGGAAATTGGCGATTTCCTTGGTGTAGACTTCGACTTGCAGATTGCCGTGCTTCAGGACTTGAGACGAGAAGCCGTGGACGTCGCCGTAGCTGTCGAACAGGTAGACGGCTTCGTCGCCAATGTAGCCGGCAATCAGATTTTGGAAGAAGAGTTCGGTTTCATTTTGTTGGCATTCAGGCTTCAAGACGATGTGGCCGGGAGAAGCGCCGAGTCTGCACAGCTGGCCTAGAGAACTTGAAAAATGGCAGATTTTTGATGCATCAATAGTACTACCATTAAAGTACAGATGAGTCACATGTCCATTAGTACTGATGACGTAGAAATTTCGGGGGCTGCTTGATGCAACGTGAAGAGATCCGCTGCTAAAACACTCGTTTACATCATTAATATTCTCCGTTATCACTGTAAGCTTATTAGAAGCCAGTGATAGGACCTGGACACTTGAATCGGTCATGACCACCAGGTTTGTGCCACTTGAGTCATGACAGGCAAACTTCACAGGGCCTCTGGGCACTCCACTGGGTAGCGGAACCGGGTTGAGGTCGGCCCTGAGGGCGTCGAGGCGCGCAGCCAGGATGTTGAGCTGGAGGCCGCCATCCAGTTGATCGGTATCGGCAGTCCCACTGGCAAAGAGAGCCAGTTCGCCATTGACAAGACCAATAGCTAAGACCTTTCGCTTCAACTGGACCAAATCACGGAAAACTGGATGTACGCAGCTTCCGGTGGGCTCAGTGCTTACAACGCTTGCAAGAAGGAAACTCCACAGAAAACGAAGGCAAGCTGACTTCAGACTGAAAGCATTCATTTTGAGAAGGTCTGTAGCAGGTGAGGAGCAGACGGCAAATGGGAAGTGATGACTGTCGACAAGCGGCTAATATAGACTGGGCCGATTCTGATGAATCACACTAACCAAAAATGATTGTTGGCCGATTTGGGTGCACTGCGCACGTACCGCACAATCTGTACAGCAAACAGTCTGCCAACCCAAAAGCACCGTACAAAGAAGATGTTACAAAAGAACAAAATGAAACAAAAACCAGCAGTAATCGCTGAAACATATAACATTAGTAAGATCTTGAAAACATTCTTGAAGACTTGTGTGATGAAGTGGTTTTGCGCTGTTTGGATTTACTTTGACGACTACTTCTGCCACCACGACTGCGGTTACAAAAACTTTTGCTTTTCTTTGAGCTTTTCTTGACTTTTTTCTTTTTCTTTTTCGGCAGTGAACCAGCATTTGTAATCGCTTTTTTCTTGCTTTTATAGTTCTCATGCTTAGCTACCTTCTTGTCAACTTTAGCAATACCATCTTTCTTCTTCTTTTCCTCACTACTATTGTAGAAAAAGCAGTAGACAACAATACTGATCCCAATGATCAGCAGAATCAGAAAACTAGTGGTGACAATTATGGCAATAGGAATGCCTTGATCGGTGGAATCTGAGGCTAAAATAGAAGGTTTACTACTGGATTTGTTTGCACGTTTTAAAAGCTACATACTTTCAGTCTTTGACTTGCTTGGAGGCGGTTTATCGCCTGGTCCTTTCCAGGCATCCTTTCTGCTGACCTTGATCAGCTTTGTCGATGGTCCGTTCTTCTTAAAAGCCTTAGCCGAAAAAGTGTAGACGGTGTTTTCATTGTCAAAGAGGTAAACGGTGTGCTCGTCCACAAAACCGGAGATTATGTCGGTGAAGGTGGCTCCGTTGCATTTTTCTTTGCTGAAGAATACTCGATCACCGTTGATGCAGAGAAAACCCATGTCTTCTCTTTCGTTTTCAGGCACACACTGAGATGCTCTTCGGATTGTCACATCGTTATTCCAGGTTTCAAATTGATAGAGAGTAACATGTGCATCAACGTCAATAAAAAAGAAGCCCAGAAAGGTAATTGATGATACGTGGAGAAATCCACCTCTAAAACATGAAGGTATAGAATAGGGGAAAAACCATATATCACTGTAGTTTTTGGTGCCCAGTGAGTATACACCAACAGAAAAGTTGCTCATTTCCACTAAATAGGTGTCCATGACATCACTGCACACGAACTTGACAGAAAGATTTGAGGGAATAGTCGATGGTAGTGGCTCTGGTTCCCCTGTGATAACGATGACACTGTCAACCACTTCATCCACAGTCACTTGATATCCACCGATCGGATCAGTTTTGGAGGCAGTGCCACTCACAAAGAGGGTCATTTTAGTGTGGTAAAGGCCTACGGCAAAGACGCCTCGATTGCCAGCGACCAAATCATCGACGATGGACTATGAAAAATCAGGTTGTCAGAATGAAATTAGAAACAGATCACAATAACAAACCCTTGCACTTCCATCTTTAAGGTTGTTTGGCTGACTTGAAGTGATCAAAAAGGCAAAAGGTAGCAAACACAAACAGAGAATACTTTTGAAACTGAACACGTACATTTTTGAAAAGTACTGCTTCAAAAACATCATTAACTGATTAGGAAAAGCAAAAAAATTTTAAAAAATGAGCAGGAAACAAATAAAATGATTCAAACTAGTGGAAATTCTAAATGGAATTCTAAAACTGTTGTCCTTCAAACAGACAATTTTAAGCATAAACCTAATGACTGGAAATTGCAGATGATCTACGAGAGAAACTGATCCTTTTTTGTTTTGAAGAACTTCTGCCACCTCGACCTTGGCTGCGAGATCTTCTGCCTTTCTTATAGCTTCTTTTGACTTTTTTCTTTTTTAAAAGTGAGCCAGAGAAAGTGGCCTTTTTCTTGTTTTTAAAACTCTTCCGTTTTGTGGCCTTCTTGTTCTCATCGCCACTATTGCAAAAGAAGCAGTAAACTACGAGACTGATCCCAATGATTAGAAGAATCAGAAAACTAGTGGTGACAATTATGGCTATAGGAATGCCTTGATCGGTGGAATCTGAGGCTAAAATAGAAGGTTTACTACTGGATTTGTTTGCACGTTTTAAAAGCTACATACTTTCAGTCTTTGACTTGCTTGGAGGCGGTTTATCGCCTGGTCCTTTCCAGGCATCCTTTCTGCTGACCTTGATCAGCTTTGCCGATGGTCCATTCTTCTTGAAAGCTCTTGCTGAAAATGTGTAGACGGTGTTTTCGCTATCAAAGAGGTAAACGGTGTGCTCGTCCACAAAACCGGAAATTATGTCGGTGAAAGTGGTTCCATTGCATTCAGAACGGAAAAATACTCGATCACTGTTAATGCAGAGAATACCCATTCTTGGATGAGGCCCACAACCAGTTGCACTATGGATCGTGACCACTTCATTGAAAACATCAAAATAATAGGGTCTCACCTGTGCATTAGATAAGATGATAACAAAATCGAGAGGGGTGATTGATGATAAGTGAGGATTTCCATCCATAAAACATTCAGGTACAGTTACACGACGTATCCCTAAACCACTGTAGTTTTTTGTGTCCAGTGAAAGTGCGCTAGCATTTGTGTTGTTCATTGTCACCAAATAGGTGCCCGTTGAGTCACTGCAGACAAACTTGACAGAGTTTTCGTACCAGGGAATACCTGATGGCAGTGGCTCGGGATCCTCGGTGATAACGATGACACTATCAACCACTTCATCCACTGTCACTTGATAGCCACCAATTGGGTCAGTTTTGGAGGCAGTTCCACTGACAAATAGGGTCATTTTGTTGCGGAAACGACCTACTGCAAAGACGCCTCGATTGCCAGCGACCAAATCATCGACGATGGACTATGAAAAATCAGGTTGTCAGAATGAAATTAGTCACAGATCACAATAACAAACCCTTGCACTTCCATCTTTGAGGTTGTTTGGCTGACTTGAAGCGATCAAAAAGACAAAGAGTAGCAACAACAAACAATAAATATTGCCGTATGCTTTTGAAAAGTACTGCCTCAAAAACATCATTAGCTAATAAGTAAAAGAAAGTTTTGAAAAAGTGAGTAGAAAACAAAACAAATAAGATGATTGTGGCTGACGACAGTTCTAAGCTGAATTCTAAAACTTTTGGTTTCAAATATACAATTAACAAAAAGTGCTAATTAGTAAGATAAACACAAATTTTTAAATTGATTCTTTAACATAAATTTAATGACTGAAACCTGCTGATGATCTACGCGATGAAATGATCTTCTTTTGGTTTGAAGAACTTCTGCCACCTCGGCTACAGCTACGAGAGCTTCTTCCTTTCTTAGAGCTTCTCTTTACTTTTTTCTTTTTTGAAAACGAGCCAGTGATCTTTTTCTTGCTTTTAAAACTTTTCTTTTTTATGTTCTTCTTCTTCTTGTTGTCATCACTATTGCAAAAGAAGCAGTAAACAACGAGACTGATCCCAATGGTCAGCAGAGCCAGAAAAATTGTGGCGACAATTATGACTGTTGAAGTGCTTTGAATGCTGGAACCTGAGGCTAAATTAGAAGGTTTATTACTAGATTTGTTTGCACGTTTAAAAAGCTACATACTTTCAGTCTTTGACTTGCTTGGAGGCGGTTTGTCGCCTGGTCCTTTCCAGGCATCCTTTCTGCTGACCTTGATCAGCTTTGCCGATGGTCCATTCTGCTTGAAAGCTCTTGCTGAAAATGTGTAGACGGTGTTTTCGCTGTCAAAGAGGTAAACGGTGTGCTCGTCCACAAAACCGGTGGTTATGTCAGTGAAGGTGGCTCCATTGCATTCAGAACGGAAGAATACTCGATCACCGTTGATGCAGAGAATACCCAATTTATCACGAGGTCCACAACCAGTTGCACTATGGATTGTGACCAGTTCATCTAAAACATCAAAATAATAGGGTCCCACCTGTGCATCAGAAAAAATGATAAAATAGTCGAGAGGGGTGATTGATGATAAGTAGGAAACTCCATCCATTAAACATTCAGGTATGGACAAACGACGTAAGTTTGTACTACTAAAGTTTTTTGTGTCGAGTGAAAATGCACCAGCACTAGTGTCGTTAATTGTCACCAAATAGGTGCCCGTTGAATCACTGGACACAAACTTGGTAGAGTGGTCGTACCAGGCAATACCCGATGGTAGTGGCTCGGGATCTTTGGTGATAACAATCACACTGTCAACCACTTCATCCACAGTCACTTGATAGCCACCGATTGGGTCAGTCTTGGAATTGAGGCCACTGACAAATAGGGTCAGTTTGTTGCGGAAACGACCTACTGCAAAGACGCCTCGATTGCCAGCGACCAAATCATCGACGATGGACTATGAAAAATCAGGTTGTCAGAATGAAATTAGTCACAGATCACAATAACAAACCCTTGCACTTCCATCTTTGAGGTTGTTTGGCTGACTTGAAGCGATCAAAAAGACAAAGAGTAGCAACAACAAACAATAAATATTGCCGTATGCTTTTGAAAAGTACTGCCTCAAAAACATCATTAGCTAATAAGTAAAAGAAAGTTTTGAAAAAGTGAGTAGAAAACAAAACAAATAAGATGATTGTGGCTGACGACAGTTCTAAGCTGAATTCTAAAACTTTTGGTTTCAAATATACAATTAACAAAAAGTGCTAATTAGTAAGATAAACACAAATTTTTAAATTGATTCTTTAACATAAATTTAATGACTGAAACCTGCTGATGATCTACGCGATGAAATGATCTTCTTTTGGTTTGAAGAACTTCTGCCACCTCGGCTACAGCTACGAGAGCTTCTTCCTTTCTTAGAGCTTCTCTTTACTTTTTTCTTTTTTGAAAACGAGCCAGTGATCTTTTTCTTGCTTTTAAAACTTTTCTTTTTTATGTTCTTCTTCTTCTTGTTTTCATCACTATAACTGCAGAAAAAGCAGTAGACAACAATACTGATCCCAATGATCAGCAGAATCAGAAAACTAGTGGTGACAATTATGGCAATAGGAATGCCTTGATCGGTGGAATCTGAGGCTAAATTAGAAGGTTTACTACTGGATTTGTTTGCACGTTTTAAAAGCTACATACTTTCAGTCTTTGACTTGCTTGGAGGCGGTTTATCGCCTGGTCCTTTCCAGGCATCCTTTCTGCTGACCTTGATCAGCTTTGTCGATGGTCCGTCTTTTTGGAAAGCTCTTGCTGAAAATGTGTAGACGGTGTTTTCGCTGTCAAAGAGGTAAACGGTGTGCTCGTCCACAAAACCGGAGATTAAGTTAGTGAAGGTGGCTCCGTTGCATTTTTCTTTGCTGAAGAATACTCGATCACCATTGATGCAGAGAATACCCATGTCTTCTTTTTCCTTATCAGGCGCACACTCATTTGCTCTTCGGATTGTCACATCGTTATTCCAGGTATAAATTTTATAGAGAGTAACCTGTGCATCAACGTCAATAAGAAAGAAGCGCAGAAAGGTAATTGATGATACGTGGAGAAATCCATCTCTGAAACATGTAGGTATCGAATAGGGAAAAAACCATATATCACTGTAGTTTTTTGTGCCCAGTGAGTATGCACCAACAGAAAAGTTGCTCATTTCCACTAAATAGGTGTCCATGACATCACTGCACACGAACTTGACAGAAAGATTTGAGGGAATAGTCGATGGTAGTGGCTCTGGTTCCCCTGTGATAACGATCACACTGTCAACCACTTCATCCACAGTCACTTGATAGCCACCGATTGGGTCAGTCTTGGAGGCAGTGCCACTCACAAATAGGGTCAGTTTGGTGTGATAAAGTCCTACGGCGAAAACGCCTCGATTGCCAGCGATCAAATCATCGACGATGGACTGTGAAAAAAATCAGATTGTCAGAATGAAATTAGACACAGATCACAAAAACAAACCCTTGCACTTCCCCCTTTGAGGTTGTTTAGCTGACTTGAAGTGATCAAAAAGGCAAAAGGTAGCAAACACAAACAGAGAATACTTCCGTACATTTTTGAAAAGTACTGCCTCAAAAACATCATTAACTGATGGGGAAAAGCAAAAAAAAGTTAGATCACTAAAAAACAAAGCCAAGTTTGCAACAATTCAATTTGTAGAACATAAGTAGAAATAGAAAAAACTTCCTCAACAATTCCACCACTGATAAAGAAAACACAATCTCCCCTAAACAGAAAAAAGTGCACTCCTTTTTCAGCTAGTTCTAAATTCCTGCCTTCCACTTTCACCCCGTTCACCAATGCAATGCCTGGCACTCTCTGTGCTCTTTACCTTCTTCTTCTTCTTCAGCTTCAGCTTATCTTCACCATTTTGGCCGCCGTTGATAAGGAAGGAGGAAGAGACGGAGGCGGCGGCGGCGGCGGCGGCGGCCACCTGAAGAAGTGCACCGAGGACGGCGAGTGCAGCCCGGGCGAGTTCTGCGACCACGAGAACGGCAACCTCTGCTACGTGAAGGACACCTCCCTGCCGGACTTCATCTTCGGCGTGCCGAGGGCGATGTTCCTCGTGCTGGCCATCATCGCCATTCTCTTCGTTCCCGTTCTGATCACCGCCTGCGCCATGAGCCTCACCGGGAGGTCGCTCACCGAGCTGTGCAGCTGCCTCTGCTCTTGTGGTGATGACGATGGCCACCACCACAGGTCCTCGAAGAAGAAGAAGACGAAGACGAAGAAGAAGACCAAGAAAAGAAGCAAGTCGGAGAAGTAATAACTGGCATCTGATCTATCACTCGGTGGTGGTGGTGCTGTGCTACACTGCGAAAATATATCTCCTGTAGAACTAGTAGTGCACCGGCCTGTGTGTCTAACACCGATGTAATGCTGCCATCTAATATTTTTGTTTTGTTTTGTTTTGTTTACCACAACTTCCACCCCAAAATATACCACCGAAAGAGTGCAAAATGCAAACAGCTTGGCGGATTGAAGAAATAGAATGCCCTTTTTCCAGAATATTTTTACTATGTTTGTAAGGTCAGTATTTGGGAGTGGAAAAAGAAGAAAAGATCAGTTTTTCTTTCTCTCTCTCTCTCTCTCTCTCTCTCTCCCGGCAGAGCTAATTAGCCGGCTCTCCTTTGAAGCCACCACCTCTGCTAATCACAAGACCAGCTATCTATCTGCATCTGCTCTGAAGTGCTTTATTTATACCAGCCATTGGCTACAAGGGACACTTACAGCACCGATGTTATCTGAAGACCATGCTGTCTTGCGGTGAATCTAATCACCCTCCTCTGTAGTGCGGTGTTACCGGTGTCCTGTGAAATACACCATCTGATGCTGATGATATTGTTAAGTTGATGCCGATGCTGATTACTCCTCTTCCAACCCGATGATGCCTCCCCGGCGATGCGTGTAACCGAGAGAGTGCTTGCGCTACTTTGTACTTTCTGAGTCTCACCAGTCTGCCCAGTCTCAACAATCTCAACACACAACAAACTCTAGCCACCAAAAAAAGATGAAACACTTTACTTCTTCTGTTCTACTTTCCACCACCACGGCCATCTCCTCACTTCTCTTCCTTTCGCTTCTTCAAAATCAAAACGTCCAAGCGGCGGACAACCTCGCCCGGGACAAGTGCCGCGAGCTGCATCACGCCGAGGCGGACGCCAGCTCGGCGTACTCCAACAACAACTGCCTGCTGCACTGTGTTATCCCCAAGGGCGGCGCCGCCCCCGCCCCCACCTCCGCCGCCGACCACTTCATGAACGAGGGCTTTCCCTGTCCGCTGGCGGAGGCGGGCGTCTGCCGCGGTGGGCAGTGCGTCCCCCGAAGGGCGGTGCTGCCCGGGCTGAAGCTCGGTTCGCTGGAGATTGAGCTCCTCGCGGCGACCTTCCCCGCCGCGGCCAACCTGAAGACGCCCTACATTAACGTCTGCCTGATGAACAGCACCAACCACCAGCCGGTAAGCACAGTAAAAGAAATAGAAATAGAAATAGGAGATGTAAACAAACAAAATTTTTCAACTTACCCTTTCGCTCCTGCAGCTGCCCCTCCAGAACACCGCCACCTGCAACGCCCACTGCAGGGCCAACTTCGTCAGCAGCGGCCCTGGCGGGTCCCGATGGGCCACCGCCCCTAACAGCACCGACCGCTGCGCCGGGCTCTTCGTGGAGCACGCCGGCGTCTTCCTCGAGGCGAAGGGATTGATGAACGGCCAAACGGCTGGTGGTGAGGTCTTCCTGGGCGGCATCAGCCTGACGGTGCCGCAGCTGCTCTCCCACGGCGACAACAACAAGCCGCTCCACTTGGAGCTGACCGGGGCGAAGGCCAGTCCGCAGCTGCCCGCCAGCGTCTTCCTCGACACCCGAATCACCTGGACGGCCAGGAGGAGTTAGAAGAGAGGTTAGAAGAGGTGGTAGGACTGGTTTGCAAAGACGATGTTCTTCAGTTTTTGTCAGCTTGAAAAAACAAAAGAAAGAAAGTGTGGAATGATGCAACAGAATGTAACAGAACGCTCTGATGAAATAAACCGCTTTCAGCGTACAGCTTTTTTTGTTTTCCTAACTTGGTGAGGAGCGATTTTGTTGATTCTATCCTGCAACAGCCGCCGCCAAAATGCTGTCTGTGTGTTTGTGAATGTGTTTCGAAAAGAGATGATGGCGATAAGAGAGAGAGATGAGATAAGAGAGAACAAAAGAAGATGGCAGCAATCAATGTTTGTCAGCATTTTTACAACAGTCAGCAGTTAGTCATTGACGGCTTTGACCGTGCGCTGAACGTGACACTAACAAAACTGATCACACACTGTGAACGGAGGAAAATAGAAACAGAGCAGAACAGAACAAAGATCACACATTACTGAACAAACCTGCTTCTTCCATTCTTCTAAAACAACGAACTCATCAACTTCAAGATTGTCCTCCTGAACTGAACTGCCCGGACTCTGAAAACTTGGTTGAGGACTCTGGTTCACTGACTGACAACGACGACGACGACGATGACGACGACGACTATGGGGCTGCGATTTCGCATTGAAAACTCGAAGCTGGTTCTGATACAGTCGCGTAAGTAGAGTAAAGTGCTCTTTGTTTCGACTTCTATTTTCTCAAGTTTTTGGTTTTTCTACTTCCAAACTAACCCTTCTCACCGACAGCTCCGCGACCGAGCAATGTAGCTTCGAAAGCGATAAAATTACCAAAGGCACAAGTACCGAAGAGGAAAGGACCGGAAAAGCGACGAAAACAAAAACAACGACAACTGCTCAATATTTGTGAGTACTGAATAACGACGACGACGACGACATCACCCTGCTTTCTTTGTTTCAGTTGTTTCAATTTCATCATCATCACCCGTTTTTTTGTTTGCTTTGCAGGCTTCTCCAGAGAGAAGTGCCCTCTGTGCTCGAAACCGCTTCTACGCAAAAGCCTTCCCCGGCATCTGGCGAACATTCACAAAGTCGAGGCGAATGAAGTCGAAAAGATGATGCTCAAGATTGCCAAGAGGAAGAGTAAAGAGGTGGAGGAAGAAGAAGAAGATGATGATGACGATGATGATATTTTGTGGCTCGAGGATGAGGACTCTCCAAAAATGGAAGCCAAGAAGAAGCCAAGACTGGGCTCTGAGACGATCGTCGTGTGCAGCTCTTCCGAATCGTCTTCTTCGCCGTCATCCATTTCTTCATCTTCCTCCCTGTCTTCCTGTTCATCCTTATCTTCATCCCCTTCCTCTTCCTCCTCATCATCCTCCTCATCCTCTTCCTGCTCACCGCCCACAACTTCGTCATCCTCCGACTCCGACTCATCCTCCTCATCGCCTCAATCATCATCGGCCGAAGTGGACATCAGCTCGGACTCGGACTACTACACCAGTGAAAGTGTCAAGGTACCACCTCAAACACCGCTGGAGACAGGAGGAGGAGGAGGAGGTTTCTCCCAGGAAGCTGTAAAGGAGAAGGAAGAAGTGGAAGAAGATCTGAAGTACTTTTGTCATCGCTGCAACCAGGAATTTCGACTTCCACTCGACCTTCTTAATCACAACAAGTAAGTAGAACAGCTGAAACTGAAACTGAGCCTAGCAAAGTTCTAACTCTCAATTTTTATTTTATCAGCTTCGTTCATCGAGGAATGAGACTTCCAGAGGAAAAAGCGAACCCGAATCCGGCGGCCACATTTGGGCTTTCTATCTCTCCCAGTGACCACAGCATCTTTGGCCAGCCTTTCGCTGACATCGAAACTGCTGGCAGCCCAGTGATAAACAACTCCATTGACCTCCTGGACCTGGACGGCATTGACCTGTCCTTCTTTCAGGAGGACTTTTCAACGTCGCCTCTGGAGGATATACTCAACTTCAAAGATGATGACTTTTACCTGAAGGAACTTTTGTCGTCCTCGCCGCCGCCGCCGCCGTCGTCGCCGTCGTCGTTCTTAGCCGGACCTAGTCAACCGAAGCAGCCGAACAGAAGCACTGAATATAAAACTGCGCGTTAGTTAACTTCTTTTAGAAACACTGGAAACACTCTTGAAGCAGCACTACAACTCCTTACTTTTACCATTCTTTGTTAACTCCTTCTGCAAAAATACTTCTTTTAGTTTATTAAAAACACAATTTTCTAAAAAATGCCCCTTTTTGCCACTACTACCATTTCACCAGTCATCAAAGTTCCAAAAACTGTCCAGAGCAGACATAGTTGTGGTTCTAAGCATCAAAACAGAACAAAGCTTCACTGCCTTTATAAAACGGGGCCAAACAATGACGTCCTCTTTGAACTCAACAACTTTGGTTTCCGACTTTTGTTATGATTCCTTTCGGAAAGGATCGCCTCAGGCCAACATTTGCCCTGGTGCTTACCATCATCACCACCATCACCACCATCACCAAAACCTCCACCAAAGCATCAGCAGTTTCTTCACCTTCCCTGGTCGCCCATCCACTCTCCAATGATCACCAAGGAACTACCTTCCGCCTGACTGCCGACCAATGTCTTCACCTGGCGACAATCTTCACCGCCAGCGGCCTATCTGGAGCGACCTACCTCGAAAGCTGCTCGGCCCGCTTCCTGCGCCTGGACCGCCTCTACGATGACGCCCTGCTGCTGGGCGTCTCGCTGGCCGGCTGGCATCACGGTAGGCTCCTACTACTAATCATCATCGGTTCTAAAAACAAGGTTTTTCACCTCTTCTCAGGCAACCGAACGGTGGTGAATCTGGCGACGGTGGCCAAGCAGATCACCGGAAGCAGTAGTGGCGGCCTCGGCGACTTTGACTACCTCAACGCAGCGCTGGTGGTTCGTCTGGACCACTGTGTGCCTACTAGAAAGGTTCCAAATGGAACGACCAGTCACCACCGTCGGTCAGTCACCGTGCGCATCAGTCCTCCGCCGAGACTTCTTTCATCGGCGGAGAACAACAACAACAATGGCCGTGCCTCGGTGGAGCTCACCGAAGAAGGCAAAGTCGGCGAGCTGCTGGTCACCTCTTTTTCGAACTCGCTCAACGCCTTCCGGCCGGACATTGTCGAGGTGGCGCTGGTCGATGATGATCACCAGAAATCTCAATGTTCACTTGCCAACACCCGTCTCCTCATTTGCGGCCGCCGCTCCTCATCAGCTGATCAAGATCAAGATCAAGATCAACAACAACAGCCGCCACCAAACTGCCAAGTGCACCTCTTTGACAGTGACCAGCGTTTGGTGGAGTGTCGTTGCGATTACTCGACCACTGGAAGCCAGTACCTCTACGCGCTGGTAGTCGCCGGGTACCTTCTCCTCCTCACCGTGGGCAGTTTGACGATCAAAAGTGGCAGAAGAAGAGGTTCAGCTGAAGAAGAAGAAGAGGCAGAAGAGGAAGAGGAAGACGAAGAGACGCAAAAATCAACGACAACGAGCATCAATCAAGCCGAGCTGAAGCTCAAACAACGCCGAAACAGTTTCGGCCTCACCGAGGAGCACGTCGTGGGCAATGTGGCCAGCCGGGCGCACGCCTACCACTACCGGGTGATCTACCGGGTGGCCTGCCCGACGGTCACCTTTGACCGCCGATCGACGCTCAGCTTTGAGGTCCTGGGAGGCGGCGGCGATGGTGGCGGTGATCTTCAGCCGCTTCGACCGCTCTTTGCCGCCGTCGGCTTTGCCATGGCCACCGAGGAGGAGGACGATGGCCCAAGCATTGGTGGCCACCTTCACTGGAACGTCTTCACCACTGACGTCTTCCTGCCGGCGCCGCTGCCGAGGGTGAGGGCGGTTCGAACCGGTCACGACGGCCGCCCCCAGACCGGGCTCTACCTCTTTGACGTCACCGTGGTCTTTGTTCGAAGGCCGAAGCTGGTTGACTTGATGGAGGGGGATGAAGATGATGATGATGAGGGTGATGATTTCGAACTTCGCTCCCCAAAGAAGAAGAAGAAGAAGAAGACATCTATAAGCAGAAAACGCCCCCAACGACTGCCCATCTACGCCTACATCCTCGACCACCCTAATGTGTACCAGAGGGCGGAGAAGGGCGTTCCAATTGAGCTTCCGCCAGTCATCGGAGGAGGAGGCTTCTTCACCTCGGCTGACCTTCCGCCGCCTTCGCTGCCCTACCTCAAGGTGCTGGCCTGGCTGGCCACCTCCGAAGCCTTGCTCTTCTCTCCACTGGTTCTCGGTAAGCAAAAATGCATCTCTTTTATTACTCACAGACATTCTTTGGGTAACTTTTTCTCTTCTTTACTTTGTAGAGCGCCTGTACCTGCGCTTCGAAATGCTCCTCAGCTCGATCCTCGCGGCGGCGGCCATTGCCGCCGTCATCCTTCTCCAGCTAGTGGCCATCATTTGGCTGCACGGCCGGCTGGGCGCCGAATCGCTTCGCCACCAGCTACTGTACGACTGTCTGGCTGAGCGGGCTGAAGAAGAGGAGGAAGAGGAAGAAAATGACGAAGATGATGAGGAAGAAGAAGATGACAGCAAGCAAAAGAAGAAAAGTAAACAAAAGAGGAGAAAGAAGAAAAAGAGCAAGAAAAAACAAAAACCACCTCCGCCCTGGAACTGGGGCCACCTGTTGGACACCCTCCTTTTGCTGCTCCTACTTGCCGCCATTGCCGCCTGTCTAGGAACGCTCCTCCTCTTCGGCGACCACCAACGCCTCCTCCTCCTCTCCCAGCCGCCTCTGAAGGCCTTCTACGCCGAGGTGATCGCCCTCCTCAGCCTGACTCTGCTGGGCGGAAGTCTGTGGCTGACACTGGAAAGTGGTGGCCTCCTCTTTTGCTTCAGCCATCGACGGCGGCTCCAAATGGCCAGGGTGGCCACCGAGGAGCGCCTGATGGCGGAGAGCAACCAGCGCGGTGGTCTGCTGCAGTGGTCGTCCAATACCTCGATGACCAGCAATTCTAGGACGACGACAACAACAACTAAAACGTCAAAAACCAAAACAAAGACTGCAGAGGAGAAGAAGAAGAAGGGAAAAAGAAAGAGCAGTAGTAGTAGAAAAAGAAGAAGTTCAAGTCCATCCTCGCCAGGCACTACCACCGCTCCCAATATTGTAGGCACGCCAAAAGGCACCTTCGAGATGATAAGCAGCAGTGATGATCGGAATATGAGGTAAGACACACCCACACACATCCAAAAGAGAGATAGAGTTTATTATCAAAATATATGAAAACGCGCGGCACTGTCGCTGGTTGACGGGAAAAAAGGTGAAAAAGAAGTTTTAAAAACAGGCTCTAAAAATACCATACCAAAAGTAATACACAGTGAAGCACATCGATCAATCAAAGTGGGGGGGGGGGGTGTGGCAAACTAGTAGACGCTGTAGGGATTACGTCGGCCCACCTGTTCGCCCACCTCCTGCAGGCCCGACTTTGCGCCACCGTCTGCGGCGGCGGCGACGGCCCCTCCGCCAGTGCCCGGCAGGCGAATGTTCTGCGTCATCGAGCCGAACCAGTCCATGAGGCTGAAGCGCTTCCCGGTGGTGGTCCCGGTCGTTTCCGGCTTGGCCGGCTCGCCGCCGGGCTTCGTCTCCACTATTTCCACCTCGGGGACCACCGAGTGGATGATGCTGTCGAGGGAGAGCGAGTCGCCCTGGTTGTTTGCCTTATGGGCGCCATCCCCATCCCCGGCGCCATTGACCAGCGAGTACCGGTTGGCGCCCTGGCCGGAGACGGCGTCCGCCAGCGCCTGCGTCCGAGCGGTCAGCTGCCCTTGGAGGGCGGTGGCGCCCGCCTGCAGCCGACTGCCCAGGCTGCTGGCGCCCACGGTGTTGGCCCAGTTGCTGAGGGAGGACATGGCGTTGTTCCAGTTCGATCCGAGCTGGGCGCCCAGCTGGTCGACGTTCATCTGATTGTAGGTGTTCTGGACGGTGGCGACGGCGCTGTTCCAGGCGTTCGTCGCCGGCTCGGTGATACAGTTTTGCGTGGGGAAGGCGGCGCAGGCGGTGCGGTAGGGCGCGAGGGCCGCTGGCGCCTCCAGGGCGGCCACCTTCTCGTCGTAGGCGGCCTCGGCGCAGATGCGCGTCGCCTTGGCGATCGTAGCATAGGCGCGGACGCTCTGCACGGCCATGTTGTAGCGGAAGAGGGTGCAGCAGACCTGCTGCGGCTGGGCGATGTCCTGCTGAAGCAGGCGGTCGCGAATCTGGCCGCAGCCGTCGGCCATGGAGGTGAGGATGCGGTCGCAGTTGGGGTCGTTTGGGGCGGCTGCTGCTGCTGCTGGGGCGACCGGGGTTTGGGCGAGGGTGCCTGGAAACAACAAAAAAGGTTAGGGTTTAGAAATGAAGATCATTTAGAAACAGAAAGAGTTTGAGCTTACCGACGACGAGGAGGAGGAGGAGGAAGAGAAGGGGTGAAAATAGTGACAAATGCTTCATGGTTGGCTGGGATTTAGTTGGACTGTTGTTGGGCACACAAAATAAAACTGTCACAATGTGTGAAAAGAGGAGATGAAGGGTCTAAGCTAAGAAGGACGAATCACACTTGTAGTGTTGGTGGTGGCTGGCTGACTGACTGACTGAAGAGGACCCACCGACGGGGAAGAGTACTTTATACTTTATACTGTGGTGGTGGTGGTGGTAGTAGTAGTAGTAGTAGTAGTGGACACTGCTTACATCGATGCAGCATAAGCAGAAGCTTCGACACTGAAAGACACTGTTGGTAGTAGTAGTGGTCTTCAGCTCGACAGCTCGAGCACACAGTAGTCACGCGAACGTGCCTCCGTGATAAATCGATGATATCCGATGATGGTGGTAGTGGTGGTGGTGGTAATGGCGATGCCAGTGGCCAGTGTGTCACACTCTCTGCTACTTTGGTAATTGTCAGGGCTATCGACTGTCGTTCTCTTCTCGAAGCGACTGTTTGCTGTTTTCTGTGAAGAGAAGTACACTCAAGCTACCAGAGAGTGTTCTAACAACAACAACAACAACAGAAGCAGTTGCAGAACATCACCGAGCTACCATGAAATCGATGACACAGTGTGTTCAACAAGTTCGCCAGCCAGCCCTCGAAGACGTCACTCACCACTCTAAGCTGTTGCAAGCAGATCTTCTGCTAAGGGAAAGTTTGAGGAAAAAGAGAGAGAATGTCGACCAGCAGTGTTAGCAGCAAGTGGTGATTATGTAAAGACACACACATACACTTTAGCAGATTATTTTTGGGGGATTTCAGCACTCACTGTGTGAACACCATCATCGATTAGCACTTTTAGCACTTTTTTTCTAGTGAAAATCTCTTGTGTCAACTTTTGTGTCTGTGACTCATTCCTGTCTGGTCTGGTCAGCCTTGTACTTAGAGTGTGACTGACAGTCGTACACGGAAATTGCAGACAGATAAGATGGCGAAGAAGAAGGAGAAGATTTATCTCAATTGATTTCAGTGCACTGAAGAAAGAGGAAACGGTCGACTGAACTTTGTTGGCTGGCTGATTAGATGTAAGCTAGTGCTTGACCACAAAGTGCAGTGTGTGTGCGAATCTTCTGAACTCCGCCAAAACTCGGCGAATGTTTTGTGAAATGTGATCAACTGTGTTTGTGCTGATTGGCATCAATAAAGAGAAAATAAAATCAGCAATCGTTCAGTTTGACTCGACAAATCAGCACACACACATCAGCAAAACGGTCTCACTATCTGGCAACACACAGCTCAGTTCGTGGTGGTGGTGGTACTTCAGGCAGCAAAAAGATGGCAAGGCAAAGTAATGAACTAAATGTAGCGTTGCTGCTGTTGCTGATGTTTGAAGTGCACTTCAAACAAAGTGAAACAGAAGCGAGGATTCGGTCGGTCGGCTTGATCATTCAGCCGCCGACTCGGTTCGCCAAAGTTGCTGAACTGAACTGAACGTGAACTGAACGTGATGTTGACCGACTTTGTGACTTTGTGACGTTGATGTGCTGCCGCTGCCGTTAGTTAGCTAACGATCCAGTGTAATGAGTTCATTAGTGCAATGTGATGGACAATAATTACACACCAAGTGATTGGTTTGATTGACAGGAGAGAGTGGCGCATTCTGAGGAAAGCGCTGCCCTTCAAACAAGGTAAGAAAAGGAAAGTGCAAACTCCGCTGATTCGTTTTAGAACTTCTGTGATGTGCCTCCTTTTCAAATCTTCTTCATCCCCTTATCAGCCGAAACAATAAATGTCTCCTTTACTTACTTATGTTTCCGCCAGCACACTCACGCGATGGTATTTACGCGATGCAATGCGATGCTTCTCTCTTTGTCTTCACTTTACGTAATTCGTTCTTCCTTGTTTGCACTGTTTGCTTTAGGTGCAGAATCGAAGGTGGTGGTGGTGGTCGTGGCCGTGGTGGTGTTGATGGTGATGGTCTTCTCTTCTCTTCAGCGTATCTAAACTCCTCGAGTACTCTTTGTCGTTGTTGAAGACGTTGTCAGGTTGTGAGTACTGCGTTGAAGATCGATAGCCAAAATGGCAGCAGCAGCAACATTAGCTTCTGTGGTAGCAGACTAATGATGCGTGTGCCGCTTGCTTGCTTGCTTGCTTCAAGGGCAGTGATATATTCAAATGAAGGAGAACGAGAAGAGTAGAAAGTCGTTAGATGAAAGTGAGAGAGAGCGTTTCATTTTCTTCGAGGTGGTCTCTCAGAGACACACTCTCACAGCAGGCATTGTCTGTTTTGTCAAAAGGCTTCAACAGAGAGGCTCCGATTGATTACCTAGGGAAAGGGAGAAAAAGAAAAGGCTCATTAGGAGAAAAAGAAAAAGAAAGAAAGGGCTGATCATCGAAGAGTCAGACTCTCTTTCACTTCATTAGAGTTGGAAATGATGATGTCTAATCTCTGTGACAGCCAACGACTCCGACAATGGCAAAGGTGTCTCGCGCGATTGACTGCCTCTGCTTCATTGGTGATCATCATTCAGTGATTAATGATGATGGTAATTGCGCGGTGGTATGCTGCAGAAAGGTAACACATAGAAAAACTGTTTCCTGTCATCGATCGTCAAACATTATCACTTTTCTGACTGCAAAAACAAAGAATTTGACAATTCAAAACTTGTGCATGAGAATATTTCTGGTAAGATTTTTTGCAAAAGATGCAAGAAGTCTTTCGGAAACTAGCAAAGTGTGACAAGCCGAGACGTTTAGGTATGCACTGGGAGGACAATGGAGGAATGGAGGAAGAACTTCCCCGGTGGTGAACAACCTCCGACAATATAGACATAAAAAACTGCTTGCATTGTTGACAACATTGACATTTCTCCCTGCTGGTGACAACCAAAAACAAAGGCTGAAGAAGGAAGGAAGGAAGGTTGCCCTGGTGGTCAGCAGTGTAATGGGCTGAAGGAATTGCAGATCGAGATGTAGTGATAATGGTAAAATGGTAATATGGGTGCAATCTCGCCATTTGCATAAGTGAGTACTTGGAAAAGATGTTGTAGTGTTGGGGTGATGGTAAACATTTCAGTTCAGTTCAGTTGACATCTCAGTCCGCCATCAGAACTCGAAGACGATGGGCAATCTGCTCTTCTGCCATCACAAAGACCACGATGGAGCAGTAAAGAGCTGGCGAAAGGGCAGAAAAGAAGAGGTTGAGGCTCGACCTTTGCCGCTGACCGGGAAGCAGCCTCAGCAGATTGGAGCAGCTGATCATCTGGGATTCTTGGGCGCCATCAGCCTTCAGCGAATGTCACAGCCACATCACAGCCATCACCACAATCCTTTTGGCCAGTACTTTCACCGGTATCGCCGGACGGGTAAGGAGCACGGAGAGGAGGAGAAGAAGAAGAAGTCGAAGAGCAAAGTATCGAGCAAGTCTGCTTCGAAGGTAACGGCTCCTTCCATTGACAACAACAACAACAACAAAAACAACAGCAAATTCGTCTCCTGCTCAGGACTCGCCTACAATTCGGTTGCTTCAAGCAAATCAACAACGACCGTCTTTCCTTCTAGCTTTTCGAACCTCAACAACAAACCTGATCACCCAAATCATCAGCAGCAGCAGCAGCCGAAGCAGCAGCTTCTTCCAAATCGAAGCCTCTCTCTTCAACCGCCTGTCACTTTGAGCTCATGTCCGATGATTTCCCGCCAGGAGTTCTCCATTCGCCACCGGAAGTACCCGCCGCTGCCGTCGGTGCCCGGCGGCCGGACGCCCACGCTGAAGGTGCCCACCCTGAAGAAGATGATGATGTCCAGCAGTCCTGCCAGCTCCTCCTCCTCCTTCCACCGTTCAGTGAGTCTTGGTGGTCGAGGTGGTCCTGCTGCTGCTGCTGCTGCTAATGTCCACAGTGGGAAGTCGTTAGCAACTAACCGAGGTCATCAAAGCTTCAAGTCCTCCTCCTCATCTTCCACTCCAATGAACAAGACAATGACGCCAGGGAAGCCATCCTTGGTGGCTCGAAAAAGGTAAACAATCAGGCAGGCAGGATTTGGTTCAGTTTTACAGTTTTGCTAGATTGTGTTTGTACTAGTGGCCAAGATTTGTACAGTAGAAAATAGAACGTCAGACTTGATCAGACGGTGTTTAAATATAATGATAATAATAATAATTGCATCAATTTCAGCATGAAATATACAGAAGGATATGAAATATAACTCTAAAGATGTTCCTGATGATGGCGTTTCCCGATGTGTGAATGCCGCCTTTTGTGTGCGTGCCTTTGTTTTTTCGTTAAAGTCGAAAAATCGGGTGAAAAGGAAGGGAGGGAGAGATTATATACTAGTTAGAAAAAAAGGATAGGCAGGCTTATGTGGAACGTGTTGGCCTTTAGTGATGAGAAAAGACGGAGAATCGGACAGAACTGTGATTAGACGTGATGAAAGCGGCAAATGCGAGTAGTGGTAGAGGTGGTGGTGGTGGTGGTGGTGGTAGTGGTTGAACCGTACGTGAAAAAGAGAGTGTAGACACACCCACTCACCGGTTTTACCGCCTATCACTGCGGAGTGAGCGTGTTGATGAAGCGGTAGCGGGTGCCGTTGAAGGTGATCAGCGTCTCCACGCGATTGGTGTTCGGGTCGACGTTGACGCTGACGGAGCGAACGCCGCCCTCGTTGGGGTTGACCAGTGCTCGGGGAATGGAGCTGAGGCTGCTGGCGGGGGATGAGTATGATCGGACCGGACTGGCGCCCCCGCCGCCGCCGCCGCCGTTCAAGTCCAGGCGGGGCAGTACATTGCGCTTGTCATGGCGAGTCGGAGTCGAGGTGCGTGGAGAGCGAGGTCCTCTCTTGGAGGGGCTGATCAGAAGGCTGCCATTGAGGGCGGCAGAGGAAGAAGCCGAAGTCGAAGCCGAAGCCAATTGAGCCGGCAAGCTCTTCCTCGCCGTAGGCAGTCCTGAGCCGCCGCCGCCCTTGGCCTTGGTCACCCCCCGTCCACCACCGGTCTTATTCCTGGCCGCCACTGCCTGGCTGTAGGTGGTGATCAGACTCTTGTCGAGGATGTTCTCCGCCGGCTCCCACGTGTTGTCCTTTGCGCCGTAGCCCTTCCACTTGACTAAGTACTCCGTTCGGCGGTGGTTGATGCGCTTGCCGACGATCTCTTCGGCCTCGTAGATCTTTGAGTTCCGGGCCATGGTGGGGGTGATAATGGTAGTGGTGGTGGTGAGGGTTGTGGTGGGAGTTGTGGTGGGAGTAGTGGTGGTAGTAGTGATGGAACGAGCGGTGGTGGTGACCAGTGCACCCGTGGCTGGGCCGATGAGTAGTCACTACGGGAAAACTGAAACAGAAACAGCTGTTTTTAGTGGTGGTGGTGGTGGTGGTGATGGACCCCGGAAAGGAACATACCTGAAAGGAGTTCTCCAAGGTGAACTTCCGGAACCGAATCGGCGGTGGTGGTGGTGGCTGGTCTGATCTCTGATGACACGGTCACGGGCGAGCGATTGTTTGGGTGAGTGTTCGGATGACGGGGGTGAATGGCAGGCAGACAGGGCAGACAGGCAGACAGAGCAGCCGAGGAGAAAGCACTGGCAAAGCAGAGAGAGCGAGCGAGCGAGAGAGAGAGAGAGAGAGAGAGAGAGAGAGAGAGAGAGAGAGA
>JAALOO010000265.1_pt1 | contig 26135 bp, 30 predicted proteins | sample 7257641 | NCBI WGS metagenome assembly JAALOO01 (sample SAMN14085613, study PRJNA598686) | mite metagenome | biome: ENVO:01001000; feature: ENVO:01001002; material: ENVO:01001226; isolation source: single female mite from University of Michigan culture on fish food culture... ...
TTTAATTACGTTTATGGCTTGCCAGTTCGGGTGACAATGTAAGCAAAGTTAGTGGCGGTGTCATGCATTGTCATTAATTATTGATGTTGACGGAACGGTGCCATGACTTGAATTGCTGTTTACCGAGATGGCATTTGTTTATTAGCCTGCAAATGACGGGCCTGTGGGGCGGCCTTGGTGGCCAGTTCTGTGGCTGCCCAAAGGCGCAGCCCTCGATCGATATTGCCAGTTTGATTGAATAAAATTTCAATTTGTCTAATTAAACTATAGTTACTTCACTACTTGACAGGTGTGGGTGCGCTCTTAATTACTAGACGCCTCCAGGTTATCGTCTGGTAGGCCTCTTGGTAGTTCTCGGGACATCGTCCGATGTTAGAGCGAACCTCGGAAAGTGACTCTGTGATCGTAGGAGTAACAGTACCCTATATAGTTTGTCGATTTGAAGAAGACTTGCATTCAGCACTGCTCCCACCGAGGAACGAAGTGAAGCCCATTCGCGGTCGTACCACATTCAAACGAAGTGCGAACTCTGCCGCCAGCAGCAGATAATCTGCCCGTTGCGCCGGCCATGAACTAGTGTCAGCATGACTTGTGCCGCGAAATGGTGGCTAGGCGCCACGCTACTACTTTCTCTGGGCCATGTGCCGCACCATTGCCTTCCCCCTGACAACGGCACCTATAATGTTCTCGTTTTGATGGTGCAAAAGAGCTCAACTAACCGATTCGACTTGGTCCACATTGGACCTGCCATCGACATCGCTAAAATGGTCTGATTACTGGGGGTGCTCAAAGCTCGATGCTCACATCTTTGCCCTCTACAGAAATGTCGCTCCGAGTACGATATTGACCTCAACTTGATCTATGGTATTGTTGTAGAAGGCAGTGCCTTGCATGCATCAGTCTATCCGGGGACTGACCAAACCTGTCACATACCAACTTTCAGGTACCTACTCTGACAAGTGCAATGAAACAGCGGCACTGGGCAATGCTATGGACGTGGAGAGCATCACTAAAATTGTCGCCCTCATTGGACCTGCTTGCAGTGATGATGTTCAAGTAAGGCTCATTGCTGACCTCACTACCTCTCAAGTTTGGTTCACTCGTTTTTCATTTTGAATTCAATGTCAGATTGTCGGTCGACTGGCTGCCTACCGAGGTATTCCCCTGCTCACCGGTCTGGGCGATGTCATCGTCAATAAACGCAATGAATACACAACTTTAATTCGCACTAGCTACGATTTAAGGGACAAGGCCAAGGCTATATTGGCATTCCTGGCTCATCACAACTGGTTTCATTTTGGCCTCCTCTTTCGCTACCAGGACATCTACTATTCGACGCTGTCCGATGAACTGATGAAGCTGCTGAAGAATCGCCCGGAGTACTCTGACTTTGTTTGCACATGTAAAGAGTCGTACACTCGTGATTCAAACCGACAGCTAAACGAAGACCAAATAAACCAAGTTATGACCAAAATGAAGTACTTCGCTCGAAGTAAGTTTAACCATTCGACTGAGCTAGTTATTTATTATGCATTGTCGTGTTTCAGTTGTTGTTATAATCGGCGGGGAGAAGGATGTTCGAACCATGTTGCTCACTGCCTTTTCTCTGAACATGACTTCGGGTGCCTATGCTTTCATTTATCCTGAACTTATTGAGAAGGAAGCTATTGGAAACACTTCTTGGGCTGGTGGATCAGGTAAAATGTCGATCACTAACGTTTATGTACATCGATTCTATTTTCCACTTTGCAGAATCGGTGGCTGTTAAAGAGAAACTGAAAACGGCCTATCAAAGTTTGCTGATTGTCTCTTTAAATCAGCCACCAAGTGCTGACTACAAAAACTTTAGTGAAAAAGTGAAAGAACTAGCTCAAAGCGAGTACAATTTCACGTACAACGAACAAGTGGTATGCGCACTAATTGTTAGTGCCAGTGATTGCGCTAAAGACATGCCTTGTTTATTTGCTTGTAGGCCAACTATTTTACCGCTTCGTTTCACGATTCGGTCATCCTGCTGTGCAAGTGCTTAAAAGAGAGTCAGCTTTCTGATCATCTTTTCAATAACAAGTCAATTCAAATCATTCGCCAAACCATTTTGCGCCAAATGAGAAATGTTACCTTTTTAGGCATTTCAGGAAATGTAACTCTAGACGAAGACGGAGATCGTATTGCTGACTACGCTCTACTGGACCAGACTGATCCGAAGAGTGGCCTTTTTGAAGTATACTTGAACTGAGTCTTTTATAAGTATTTACTTTTACATTTGAAACCACTTTTTGCAAAGGTCGTTTTGCGATACTACGGAGCAACAAAGAAATACGAATCAATTCAGGAAATTCACTGGCCAAACGGAAAACCACCAATTGACAGACCTGAGTGCGGCTTTGATGGATCAAAATGTAGAAGTGAGTTTTTCAAAAAATGCTTTGTGTATGTAATCGATTCTATAAACATTTTCCAGAATTTACTTTTTGGGAAGTAATGATTTCGGCAATGACAACACTACTTTTAATCTTAATCATTTCAATAATTTTAATCTTCAAGTATGTACTCTTTCCTTATTTTGTTTTTAATGGCATTAACAATTTAATACCAGAAAAATCAAGTATAATTCATCTCTAGCTAATATGTCTTGGAAAATCCGATGGGAAGAAATTGATCAAGTCAACTTGGACAAACTCATTCAAAATGATGATAGCAAAGTACAAGTCTAGCATCTAATTTAAAACTGTTTTATTAAATCAATGTAACTAAACATTTTTGCAATAGGCCACAGAAACGACTTCGCTTAGATCTTTGAAAGAAACCTTGACCACTGGATTTTACAAGGTAACATCGGAAGTTTAACCATATTTAGTTTTTAAAACATTTTTCAAGGGCAATCAAGTTGTGGTCAAGAAATTACGTACCAATAAACTTGATATTACCAAAGACTTGCTTATTGAACTCAAAGTCGTAAGTCAAAATTTGTCTAAGCAAGTAATTGAATAATTCACTAACGGCATTACACAATGTCATTAACAGATGCGTGAAACTTCTCATGACAATTTAACCCGTTTCATTGGCATTTGCACTGAAAACTGTATTGCAATAGTGACCGAGTACTGCGCTAAAGGCTCTCTGAAAGAACTGTTGGCCAACACATCACTGAACCTGGATTGGTTAATTCGCTGCTCTCTCATTCAAGACATACTGGCAGGAATGACGTACCTTCACAACAGCGAGCACATGTTCCACGGCCGCCTCAACTCCAACAACTGTCTGGTGGACTCTCGGTTTTGTGTCAAAATATCTGATTTTGGCCTTCGCAAGTTAAAGCACGACACGGGGTACTTTTATGGCTGCAATTCAATGAACAATTTGACAGACAGCATACCCAACTTGCAGTTCAAGCTGTCTCGCAAGTGCCAACACAATTGCCTGGTGGAGCACAGTGACAAACTGCTGTACATTGCACCAGAATTTTTCTTTTCATGCAAATGCAAAAAGGGTCACTCAGAGAACTATTGCGCCAAAGTGGACTGTGGCTCTCAAAAAGGAGACGTGTACAGGTAAAACCAAAGCAGTCTTTTTAACAGTCATTATACACGGAAAATTTCGTTATAGTTTTGGCATCATTCTTCAGGAAGTTATTCTTCGACGAGAACCATTTTACCCTTATACGAATAGAATGGAATTGCTGGGTATACTGTGACACTGTTTCCTGTAGGTAGTAACTTCATTTTCACCATTTGTAGACATTGTGAAGCTAATCAAGTTTGAGCATTTACGACCAGCAGTCTCTGCCGACGCGTGTATTGCTGAGCTGCACAACCTCATGGTCAAATGTTGGTCGCCTAATCCTGATGATCGCATTGATTTTTCTTTGATGAAGTACGATATGAAAAGTATAATGAAAAGTCTCGGCTTGAACAGCAGCCTTTCCGCCAACTCTACACTGACAGAAAATTTACTCATTCGAATGGAGCAGTATGCTTGCGACCTGGAAATGATTGTCAAGCAGCGCACCAACGAGTTGGCTGAAGAAAAGAAGAAAACCGAAGAACTGCTCTACCAAATACTGCCCAAGTATTCTCGAGTGTTTTCAGTTATAAATTTCATTGCATCTATTAACACTTGTCTATCTTTTCAGGCCGGTTGCTGATCAGTTAAAGAGAGGAAAGATGTTTGAGCCCAACTTTTATGACAGGTAAGTATTTTTCATTGCAGCTTGTAACTGGCACTTAACTTCAAAGTTTAGTGTCACAATCATGTTTGGCGATATTGTCGGCTTTACGCATCTTTGCTCGAAAAGCACACCTATGCAAGTGGTAGATTTTCTCAATGATCTTTACACGTTCTTTGATTCTATTATTTCTGACTTTGACGTCTACAAAGGTTTGTACAGTAAAGTGCACTTGCTTTTGTTACTTACTTGCAATATATTTTGTGGAAACAATCATCAAGTCGAAACGATTGGCGACAGTTACATGGTAGTGAGTGGCCTGCCTGAACGGAACGGCATTGAGCATGCCCGTCAGATTTGTCGTATGGCACTAAAAATGCTGGAACTTCTGCCCAATTTTCGAATCAAACACCAGCCAGATGAAAAGTTAAAGCTGAGAATAGGAATTAACACTGGACCGACATGTGCTGGCTGTGTGGGTAAATTCAATCAGCCAGAAAGAGAAATGCCACTGTTTTTAATCACCTTACCGATACTTCGTTCTATTTCCAGGAAACATTCGGCCGCGATTCTGTCTTTTCGGTGATGCAGTCAACACCGCTTCTCGAATGGAAAGCAATGGAGAACCACTTAAAATTCACGTCAGCTCATCGACCAAATCAGTGCTTGACTTATTTGGCACCTTTATATTGGAACCTAGGGGAGAAGTTTCAATTAAAGGAAAAGGGACCATGCTTACATTTTGGCTTCTTGGAGAAAAGTAAACTGTCGCCTTAAAAAATATGTTGTAATACATTTATTGAATGTAAAAATTAAAATTGTACAAACTTTTCATTTATCTACAATGGAATCAACGAGTTGGTATATTTGATCGTAAACTTCTTCATTCAATGAGTTTTGGTTAAGGATAAAATTTCCTAGCCCAACAAGATTTTCATACTTTTGGCTCAATTCAGGAAAAGCTGCCTGTAAATCTTCATCGAGAGTGTCCTCCTCTGTCAGCATCGCTTCCATTCTCGGTCTCATCGTGTCGAAGTCTTGTGAATTCAAAATGTTGAAATCACTGTCTGCATTGTCACAGCGAATCAAACTGTAAGTGTGCATGTTATTCACTGTTTCAAAAGTGAAAAAATTAATTTCGGTCAAATGTGAAAGTTCCGCTTTGAGATAAAATTGTGACGAGATAATAATGTGCGGCCGGTTGTAATCTTCTGCCCAGTGTCTAATGAAAGAGGAGAGCAATGAAAAGCCATCAATTGAAAGGGTTCCTTTACCGAAGAAATCAATCACCACAAATGAGTGCTTTGAAGCATACTTGATAGCCATAATGATCTGGTTAAGGTCGTGTTTGAAAGCAGAAAGCTGTGATGATATCGACTCGGGAGTTCGAATGCGAGTAAAGATTTGATCGACAATTTTGATGTCTGCTTTTTTAGCAGGAACAAAGCTTCCAATATGGGCTAAATAGATGATTAAGCTGACCTGCTTGAGGTAAACCGATTTTCCACAGTTGTTTGGTCCAAAAACAATGCAAATTTTGCCGTCATCTTCACTGCTAGAAAACGGGTTTGGAACGAACGATTGGTCAAGTAACTCATACAGTGGGTGACGTCCATCGTCGATTTGAGTGGTTCCGCAAACATTTAAAGTTGGCCGAGTATACTTGTACTTGGAGGCAGTGTCTGCCATTGCAATCATGGCGTCAAGTTGAGCGCAGAGAGAAGTTGAAGCTTTGATAGTCTTTTTGCGCTCGATGATAAAGTTTCTGCAACCAATTAAAACTTTTCTGCTTTGCTCAGAAATGTTGAAAACGATATCGCCATAGTAGGTGTCAAATTCTTTGGTCTTTTTGTTTTTGCAAAAAACTCGGTCATTGGCGCAGAAAATCGCTTCGAGACCAAAAAGTTGCAAGTCCGGAACTTTTTGTGCTTCAACTAAAGGAACGGCCAGCAAAAATCCGATTTGTGGAACATACAAGTTAGTGAGGTTGCGAAACTGGAGCGCCAAGATGCTATTGTCTTCATCACTTTCATTGACCATCACTCGGTTCAGTACTTCGGGCAGTTTGTTGAAAATCACCTTCCACTCGTCGAGTTTAGTGTCAATTTTGGTGTTGATTTCTATATTTTCTTCACTTGAATTATTGAAATCAATAGTCGTTTGAAGACATTGGCAAATTTCTTCAAGTTCCTCCGTAAAAGCTCGAGTAATTTGAGAAAACAAGTTGAACTTTTTGTCAAAATTTGCAATAATATTTCTAATGAAAATCATATTAGAAATTACGCCAAGTAAAACTTCAAAGTCGCAAAATTTAAAAGTTGACGCTTTGAATCGATTGATTATAGGAGAAATGTCCTTTACGTGTTTAAGGTGCTCATTGAGAAGATCTTTGATGTTCTGGCTTGATGGATGAGTGAAAAATTCAATAACATCTTGTCGTTGGTTTAAACTTGCGAAATCTGTTATCGGTTGCTGAAATATTTTCTTAAGATAAAATGATCCCAACTTAGAAGCGCAAGAATTGAAGATGCCAAATACACTGAGGCCTTCTTTTTTGTAAATGCCCTTTTTCAAAGTAGAAGGATGCCATTCTTGCTGAAAGATTTCTAGCGAATCATAAGTAGCTTGATCCATTGTCACGTAATAAAAGTTGAAATACCCAAATTCACTAAAGTTTGGATAGTTGAAAAACGCATTCTTTTCTAAAAAGTATAGTAGAACTCCGAGCGACTTTAGTGTGTTCGTTTCTGAAAAGTTTATGTTAGCAGTCAAATAGATGAATCGTTCGTTTAGGTCGATCATGTTTGCGATGCTTGGTAAATTCATCGACAAAACACGGTTTTTGCAAGAATCATAGTTGAAAAATCGTCTTGACAAAATGTGAAGCTTAAAACGAGCTGAGAGGCGAGTATTTGGATTGCGATCGTAAGCAGCGTAAACATATTCATCTGATTCAATAGAAATGTTCGGTGGAACGTCAACATCTGAATCTTGCTCTGTTTCGTTGATGCTTAGAGAGAAAACTTTGAGGTAGTTTACCAGTTGTGTGTCAACTTTTGAGCTAATGATAACATCAGTGGGCTGCACCTTGTGAAGAATAGTTTTGATGTAGTTGAAGTCATAGTACTCGTGAACTTCGTGAAGCAATTCAAGTTTGTCAGACCCAGGGCGATAAAAAGCGATGCCAAGTTTGAAGTCCTGGTAGCTGATCACCAGAAAACACTGAAAGTTGGTTGTTTGATTGTTGATGTTTGGCGGGTTATCCAATGGTCTTTCATTATTTTCACTCTCAGACGTGGACTCTTGAGAACTGTCCAAGTCCGACATGGTCAACGAATTGAAGATGAACTGATTTTGCAAATGAAAACAGTGCGCGGTTTGCGTCAGAACTGATTTCAAGATCAATTTCTAAAATACACTGCGCATGCGCAAATAAATTAAATTTTAGATTTCAAAAAACAAATTAAAATGATTTTATTCACTTTTGCATTGAAACTTATTTATTAGTAAAAAACAGGCTTGAATAGTATAAAAGAGATGCTGGAAGCAAAGTGAATACTTTTGCTATATTTACAAAATAATTTGTCACTATGCCGAATGTGGATGCCCCACGAGATCACCTGTTGAATCACTGTAGTCTACCTGCATCGATTCCCTACAGTTTTGTGAAATGTTATTAGTAATGGAAACATGTGTTACAAGTTGACTTACTCTTGATTTTTCAGCATTTTCCTTTGATGAACCGACATATTGAGGAAGCCTCCTGTCCGCTGATCGTTGATGTACAAGAAAATCAAAGTTATGAGGCAAACTGCAAATAAAAAGAGCAATTAGAATGGCCCACTTCGTTGAAGATAAAGCTTACGTGATATCCAAGCAAGGAAAAAGATTTCCAAGACAATGTTGCCTTTGAGATCGACAATGTATCCGGCGGCCAAGACGACACAGCCTAGTCCAAAGTTCTGCACTGACTGCATGATGCCGTAAGCCGTTCCCAGCTGGTGCTGCGGAATGACCAGAGAGACCATTGGCCACAGAGCACAAGCTAACACAGAGTAGCCGACGCCCATGATGCACATTGCAACCAGTGGGTTGATGAAGGTAAAGGCCAGCATGGCGTGAGCCACCTGAGTGATGAGAATGGCCACTAAAACCCAGAACAGGTTTCTTCCAGTGTAGTCCACCAGAATGCCCAAAACTGGCGAAATGAAAGCTGAGATCACATAGATGATACTATCCACCGAATTGGCCTCTTTCTGGGACATGTCGTACTTGCGTTGAAAGAAAGTGCTGTTGAAAATAAAGTTTTAGTTGAAACCAAATGCCAAAGTTTGGATTCTATGTACTTACCTTCCTAAAGCGGTAAAGGGAAAGATTGTCACGTAGTAAGTCACACAAATAATGCAAATCAGCCAAAATGAAAGACTAAAGTTTTTTGCGTCGGTAAGATTCACCTTTTCGCCAATTTCAGTATTGTCTTTTTTCAAAATTTTGCTAGCTCGCTTGTCAAAATAAGCCAAAATGAGAGCGCAAATAAAGGAAAGAATACAGGTAACAGAGGCAAAGAGAAGTGCATAGCCAAGGTTGAGGTATCCTGATACCCACTCGTGAATTTGATTGTACACCAGAACCATAGTCAAGAAGTTTGCTGTGCTGCCAACTCGTGCAATGGAAAGCTGTAGTCCAAACACCATATTTAGTTCTTTGTTTTTGAACCAACTGACTGCATAGGTGCTTTGAAAACGAAAAGGTTAATATCCTACTAAATTCATTAAACTTTTATCTTACTTTTGAGCGACTGCCAATGATTCTCCACCAATTCCAAAACTGTTGAATTAAAATGAGAAATTAAAACGTGATACAAACAAATTCAACAAAATAATTACATAAAACGCCCTAAGATCATAACCCAATATTGGTTGATAAGGGCTCCTCCGGCAAAAACGATTTGGCCAAGCAGAATAAAGCCGGCAAAAACAATAGCCCCCATTCGGATGCCCAAAATTCGATCAATCAGGAAGCCTCCGAAAAAACATAGAATTGAGTTGGGCCATGAGTACCATGCATAAAGTTGTGAAAAACTTCCCACTGAGATGCCCATGTCAGCCACTATCTGATTTTGAAGGGCTCCCGGATTATCATAGCAGTAGTAGCTTCCTAAATAATTCAACTAAAAATCAGTACAATTATTCTATACAAAATGATTACGACTTACCAAAACCAAGCATGCACATGAAAAAGAGAACAAAGTAACGGTGCAAAGCGGAAGAAGGAAAGCATAAAACCCGAGGAAACGAACGAAAACATGTTGTATCCTCTTCCACATCAGGATCATCAGCCACTTCATCAATGTGCTGTGCTGTACTCATGGTTGGTTTCCTCGTTTGTTCCAGAGAATTGTTGATGATCCAAATTGCAGCACAACGATGCACTCAGTGAATGCCAAGTGTCAGCCCAAAAAGACAGTGGTAATGAGTATTACCAGTTGCATTGATGTGGGATTAGCAACCAGTGGTATCGTCTTTTGAGTGCCGGTGCTTAATCGCCACAGCTAAACACCTCTTGCCCACTGTTATCGAATGAACGTGATGAAATTGTTTGATTGGCGATGATCACACTCGACTGGTGGACAGAGACAGCAGACCGCTTGTGGTTGGCACTAAACAGCTGAAAGCTCTCTGCACGGCGAAGAAGTCACAGGAAATGGCTGACCCGAGAACGAGGTAAAGTTGAGCTGAGTGGCACCCAAAAGGATCATATCAGGAGGCGTATAAAGAGTTTGATTTTTGTGATTAGAAAAACAACAACCAGTAGATTTACAAACAAACACACAAAATCTCTTGTCAGTGCAAATAACGTTCTTTGCGCATGCCTACTACACAAAATCATTTACAAAATTTTTACATTTTTGTTCGAATTTTATTTAACCAAAAACTTATTTAAAACATTTTATTTAAAAGTTTTATTAAAAGCTATGTAATTAAAATAATACCGATTGATGAGTGTGACTCCAGAAAAAGAGACTATTCACTAATGGAAATTACTGTAGATCATTTTAGATGAGATGAACATTTGCACTGTACTGAAGTTAGTTGAACAGTCTCTGTGATGGTCGATAAAACAACTTCAGTGGTCCATGCTGTGAAAATTGATAAGAAACATGATAAAAACTTTAAATAGGCTCATTTGTTTTCAAGCAAACCTTAAGCCGCCATCGTGTAACGTAAACGAACTTCAAAGTGTGGTCTTTCCCAAGCAGCTCTTCATTGTAAAGAATATCAATCTGAAAAGGGACATCGGTTACAGTTAGTAATTGTCAAAATGACTAATTGTTTTATTACATCTCGTTGTTTTTCGATTTCTTTGAAGAACTTTGTTGCAAGAAACTTTTTAAGGTGCTTTATTGTGGTCTGAGAAGAGCAGCGTAAGAAAGGCTCGCGTAGTTGTGCCATTTGTTTTTCATCCAAACTGAGCAGCTGAACGCCCATTTGTTCGTCACTTTTGTGAAAATTGCAGGTGGTTTCTACTGTTTCCGGCACACTCTGATTGCAATCTGTTTGAGATTTTTCTAAAATTTCCTTTGGATATGGCAGCCCTCGAGATCGGTAAAATTCTTTTTGTCGCCTTTCTTGGCCTGAAATCAACAGCATTTTAAAAGTTAGCTAAAGTAATATATATATATTGGTAATATTTGTACAACTGACATTTTTGCATATCCGGCACCAGCTTGTACACCACATCTTGCAGTGTTCGGTCGTAGCTGATGTACTGAAGTGGATGTGACTGATGAATGACAATTCGGCATTTTGGGCAGGTATTCTTTTCTTCGAGATGCTTCACTAGGCAACTCTTACAGACTATTTTTTGAATTAAAGTCAGTCAGTTTACAGCTCAAATTATTCACTCACAAGACAACTTACAAGTATGCAAACACTCAGTAACAGTGGTAGCATCAATAAGATACCCCCGGCAAATGATACATGAGATATAAGGATTCAATGTCCTCAGCTTCACTCTGCGCTCCATTGATTGCTTGAAAGAATTGTTTGAGTAAATTCTCAAATAACGTTTTAATTATTCAATTTGAATTCGATTGAAGAATAAATAATACTAGAATTGAAACGGGAAGATTCACAGAAACAGTAGAATATCAGTGTGCAAGCTGTCAGTGTTTTGACTCAAACTTGTGAGCCACTCTGAGTAATGTGGTGATGCAGGGCAGAGAACTGTTTGGGAACTGTATAGCCCACCGTCGTAGCAATCATCGTTACAGTAACTGTGTTACTAATGGCGCACATCGAGTGCAGAGAGATCCACCGAGGGCAGGGCCAGACTCGGATATCAGTATCCTTAGTGTTTTGGTGCAACTAGCCATCATATTTATCGCTTTTCCTTGATTCACATTTTTACCTTATCTGGTATTCTGTTTACCTTTTCACTGTCTTATCACACTTTTGCCATCACCGCCACCAGATGAGTCACTTTATGGCCACTTGAAGGGTGTTTTGTTTTATTCGCACCAAAAAAGTTGAAGAAAACATCACCACGATGAGTTCAGCCGATGAGAAGCACCAGAAAAGACTTGTTCGAATGTTGTCCAAGTATGGCGAAGTCAAGAAGCCAGTAGTTGAACGACGCCCCAAAGCGGCGGAAGTCGACGGCAAACATGTAAGAGTGATAAAGCAATGTTTCTATGCTTTCAACTAAGCATACTTTTTTGATAGATTAATCAAACTCCTTCTGAGCCTAAAGTGGTACAAGTTACTAAACGAAGTAGTGATGCATCAAGTGAATCGTACGATGAGGTAGATTGCCCTTCGATAAAAAATGGCAGCTCAGAGAGGTGTAAAGAATCGGTAAGTTGAATGTTATTCTATTAAAAATGCTCGTCTCAGCTTGCACAACTCGTAAATGAATTCTACTAAATACGCAAATAGACTTTGCAGCAGAAAAAAGAGCCACTGCGTTACGAGTTTTACAAACTGAGAGGGATAAATAAAAGCTTGAAAATAATTATAATTTTTTTCATTGCAGAACGAAGAGCAAAGTGTACAGAATCAGTTTAGAACTAACCGATCATCTTCTATCGAAAACAAAGATAAGATTTTATTAAATGCATTAGGCCCTGAGAGTGAGCAAACTGATCACAAAGAGGGCACAGAGTTTGGCATTAAGCCTTTTGACTTCTTTGCTTGCGACATGAACGCTGAAAAGCCATCTGAAAAACCATTTTTACTCATCAACTCTTTTGGAAATAGTGAAATTCCTTTAATACCAACGAACTTCTATAAACGAAAAAATACCGGATTTTTCCTTCGTTGGACTGGGTTCAAGTGCTTGAATAAGGTTCTTGATAGCAAACCAGAGAGACATATACCCATCTTCACCTACTATCTAATGCTCATCGAAGTCATTTTATTTCTCGTCATACTTTTAACAAACGGCACTGGCTATTTTGGATTTAATCAACGGAACGTCACTGACATTGTTCGTCATCAGAGTAACTCACTACAGGTATGAACTTGCCAGTCATTCAATTTGGCTTTACAAATTAATTATCCTTTTGCCTTTCTGCCGCCCAGCCTGTAACATATTCCGAGCCGAGCAACATATGGATTGGCCCCAGAACGTCTATCTTGATTCGGACTGGCGCTATTTTTTCGCCCTGCATGAAAAAGGTGAAGCACATTCACGATAACATTCAAGCGGTGAAAAGAAATGAAAGTGAAACCGGCTGCTGTATTCGTTTGGACAACAGCGGCTGTGTGCAGACTCCCCAGGAGAGTTGCTCTCGGCGAACTTCCGTATGGATCAAATTCAAGAACGGCAGTGGCCCCCTCTGCGGCCAGGACCCAAAGTACTGCTCTGGCAGTGAGCAGTGGCCCGCCAAGATCACTGAGTGGCCCATTTGCAAGAAGAGCAATAACACCTATGCTATTGCTAGATCAGACAACCACATGAAGTGCAAAGTGCAAGGTATGTGTTTTGATGCAGACAGCACTCAATGCCCTCAATAATAACTTCAATCATGTTTCACACTTGTAGCTAAACCGTGCTGCATTGGAATATACGGAAAGTGTCAACTCGTTTCCGAAGAGTACTGCGCTTTTGTCAAGGGCACATTTCACCCGAAGGCTAGGTTGTGTTCGCAGGTGAACTGCCTGAATGACGTCTGTGGTTTGATTTCCTTTGACAAGAAGCCCAATCAAATGTACCGCCTCGTCATGTCTCTCTTTGTTCACGCTGGTATTCTTCAGATAATCATCACCCTTCTCATTCAATACTTTTTCCAGGCAGTGATTGAGGAAACCTATGGTACACGAAAAATATTGTGTAAGTTTTAGAATCAACCTGTAACCGACTGACAGTCAATTAATGGCACTCCTTCCCCTGAATGCAGTCCTCTATGGCATCTCGGGCATCGGTGGGAACCTCGCCAGTGCAATATTTCTTCCTGAAACTCCGGAAATAGGCCCAATGGGTGCCTTCTTCGGCATTCTATCTTTACTTCTTTATCAAGTCATCTCCAATTGGGACCTGTTGCACAAACCGTTCTTCATTTTCCTCAAAACAAGCTGTTGCTTGCCCATTATCTTTGTTCTAGGGTTTTTCGTGCCGTGGATCAACAACTTTTCCAATATTTTTGGCTTTATATTTGGTTCTTTAACGGTGCCTCTGATGCAGCCAAACAACTACAAGAACAAGTCATTCTACATCAGCCTCACTCTTCTCCTTTTATTGTCATCGTCGTTGTTTGTTTTCTTCTATAACAGCCACCTGGTTGAGCCTTATTTGGACAGCTTCAAGTATCTCAACTGTTTACCACTGACAGAAAAGTGGTGCTCAATGGACGTTGGCCTGAAAGAGATTAAAGTTCTTAACTAACGTTTGTTGAAATTATAAACAATAAAAATATACCTCATGTTTTTACACTTATATGAAAAATATTTATTGGATATCATTTTGAAAAGATGCACAAAATAATTTGCTTAAAAGTAGAGTGGGAGCTTAATGAACGCAAAAAAGTGATGAGAGGAATAATCGTGAAATGACAAATAGAGCCAAATCACACTTCGACGACAATTGGCAGAGACTTCTTCTTCTTCTTCTTCTTAGGCAACTCCTCGACAACCTCCTCCTCAGCCATCTCCACTTCATGGCCATTGGCAGCATTGCCATTGGCGTGCTCCGTCTCGCCTACATCCTCCTGCTCTTCCATTTCAGCCAACTTTCGCTTTTTATCCTTCTTCTTCTTCTTCTTTAGCTTTCGAGCATCAACAGCAGCTTCTTCAAGTGCTTCCTTCATCACATCGACGTTCTTTTTTGGCACCACACCCGAATCAAAAAACTTCAGCCTCTCCTCGACCTGTTCTTTGAGTTTATTGCCAAAGACGGTGGTAGCTTCCTCGCTGAAGCAATCGATTCGAGAAGCAATGGAGCACTTGTTTGCGAGAAATCGAGAAATGCGCCCTTTGTTTTTGTTTCCGGCTCTTCCGATGAACGTCGAATGGTAAATGAGACCGTACTTTGGTGTGTTTCCCTTCTTTTTCAAAGCACGGAAAAGAGCCTTTTCAGCTCCCAAAATCTGTACGGTCGAAGATGGGTACTTGGAAAGATTCAACAAACTGCCAGCATGGGAAATGAGCCTCGCGCCAACCTGAAAAGTCAAGTGCCGTAAGTATAAGTAACCATTGAATTGCTTTTCTAAATGAAACTTACAATTTCACCAATTAACGAAGAGAGGTTGGGGGCAATGTTGTGCATACGCGAAACCAGGTAGTCCATCAGCTGCTTGCGGTAGTCAGCGAGAGAAAGCAACTTTGAAGTGAACATTTCAATGTTAATCAAGTCGATCTTGGAAATGTCCATTCCCATAGAAGATTTAGAAGCACTGAGGATAGCCTGTGTCTTTGCTGAATCCTGAACAATGTCCTCAATTTGCTCGGCAGCGTCCTCCAAGAGATAGAATTCTTTTCGATCCCCGATGACCTTAGCAAGCTTGGCGTAAGTGTAACTGTCGGGAACAATTTTGGCCATCTCCGGGAAGTGGTAAGAGTACCATTCCTTGAGTCGCATCGAAAAGGTGTTGATGTCTTTGTCGAGTTGATCAATTAAGCTGATACTCTGAATGACCATGTTGTCGGCTCGGTTGACGTTGAATTTGACTTTTGCTCGTGAATAACTTCGCCCAAGACTGCATTCAGCAGAGCCCAAAGAACTCAAAGAAAGTCCCTTGACCAGTTCGTGAAAGTGGAAGCGGATGCCACGCAAAATTTCAGGAACCACATCGGTAAACTGGACAGAGTATCCAAGAGACTCTTGAATAGCTGAGCCAATTTTAGCATCTCCAACTCCCAAAGAGAACTTGGACTTTTTCACATTTTGCGGCAAGTTAGTCTCCAGAAAAGCTTGCAAATCTTCGTGAATGATACCCTCTGAAACGCTGTTGATGTTGTCCAGAGCATTTGTTCCCGATTTGAAGGGCAAGAATGCCACCAGGTTCACAAAGGACTTGAATTTGACCGGATTCAGCGTGGCCTTCTCTACTTGAGGTATAAACATTGCGATCTCCTCAAACTCCTTCACTTTGAAGAGAGCATAGCCAGCAGCGTGCTCGTAGAGCACATACAGTTGATTAACCTGAAAAGGGTAAACAGAATGGGTAAGGCTTTAGCCAAGTCCATTGCCACATCAAAGAACTTACCATGATGACCAGCGTCAAGTGAAGTACTCGCTGGAACTGCCTCTCGTGTCCGGTAAAAGTGAGGCTCAGAGTTCAGTTTGTGTTTCAGTGCGACTTGAGGTGCGAAAGTGTGCTCCCGCAAACACGTGCTTGAGAATCAGTAGAGTACGTAAGGACTTGGGGCTCCACCTGGTGGCCAGCAGAACACTAGTTCCATGTGCGAATCAGGTGATCAGGGGAAAACAACGCTGATGCTTCGCTGGGCTTAGTGCCTTTATCAAAACGTCCTCAAAACCCTTCTTCATTTCTAACGAATCGACCCCTTGAACCATGGCCCTTCTTTTGGCCAAGTGCATCACTCCAGCCAAGAAAAGTGTTATTCGCCTGCTCGCACCGCAGCTCAAGTTTGACGACTTTTTGAGCAAGCATTTTCGCGAGAACGATGAAATCATTGCCCATGACCCAAAGAACCAGTGCAAAGAAGGCGACTGGGTACTTTTACGCAAGCTGGACCAGCGCTTTAGTTTAGAAATCAACTACCAAGTGGAGAAAGTTGTCTATCAGTCGGGAAATGTAGTTGATCCGATCACTGGCAAGAAAACGCTCGGATATGAAAACGTCGAAGACATCAACAAGCTAGCGGCTCTCTTTGGAAAGAAACCCAACATTGAAAGATAAAACACAAAGTTGGTACAATAGAAAACAGTATGTAGTATTTTTATTTGTTAATTGGAACTCAAAAAATCAACCACATCTTGGTGTCCGAATTGAAGTGCATTGTCCAGTGCCGTGTTGTTCCATCTAAGGATGTTATGACATCATTAACTAATAGTCTTAATAAATTGTAACAATATAATACCTGTCCTTGATTGTCTTGTCCACTTTGCACACATTGACTAAGAAACAAACGACGTTCAGGTGTCCTTCAGATGCTGCAGTAAAAAGAAGTTAATATTCAGGTCTTTTATGCAAAGTAAATATGCGTACCGGCAATATGCAAAACTGTTCGTCCATCGTAGTCCTTCCGGTTCATGTTCATTCCCGACAGGTAGAATCGTCTGATTTCCTTGATATCGCCGTTAGTGGCGGCAAAAAGAACGCTACTCATTTCACTGGCTTTAGCAGTGGCTTTGCGTTTCCTCGGGTCGGTCTTGTGAGGACTGTGTCGTAAGTTGTCGTACTGGTGAAAGTTAAACACCGACACCAGCTCTTCGCAAAATTGCACTCCTCGAACAGAGTTGCCGTACATGTCCAGATTAGGGGACCAGCAGCAGATGCCCATCACATTTGGAATGACTACCATCAACGAACCAGACACTCCTGCAACAAATGATAAATACACAGATGTTCAAACTAAAAGAAAGTTTTACCTGATTTAGTAGGTAAGCCAACGTTAAATGCAAACTGGCCAGAAAAGTCGTACATGCCACAGGAATGCATCAAGGAGAGAACGTCTCGGACAGAGGATGAAGTGATCACTTGATTGTTAGTCAGCGGACAAATGCCTCCGTTGGCCAGAGTAGCTGCAATTGAGCTCACTGTTTCGCAGTTGACTTCCAAGGAACACAGCTGCATTGAATATAATTTTGTTAAGTTTGTAATTTTGATTTTCAAACACCATTACCTGAAAGTAAAAGTCCATCGTATCCTTGAGGACGGCATTTTTGGGAAAGCACTTGTACTCCTTCAGGTAATAAGCAATAGCGTAGTTTCGATCAGCCGCCTCTTTTTCGGACAAGAATGTAGCGTTATTGAAGCCCAAGTATTCGCTGCCGGACATTCGCTTATAGTAGTTGCACACCCATTCAAACTTCTCTGAGACTGCCAAGTTGGGCTGCATAAAGACAGTTAGAGTAGTTTGGCGGATAAAAGTTGCAAAGTTCGCTTACCTCAATCAAGTTAATCAGCAAAGAGCAAATCACAATTGCACCGGCATTCACCATAGGGTTGTGAGGCTTGTTGTACTGATCAAGCACAAGCTCATTGAACATACGACCGCTTGGCTCCTGAGTTTGTTCGGGTTGGTTAGATTTTGTAAAAAGTAGTTCTTCAACTTACCTGTCCAACATATTTGTGGACCACCTCCGAGCCAAGTTCGCTTAGTGCGATTGCATAGTTAATTGGCTTGCCCTGTGTAAAAGTTTTAGTCAAAAATATAAAATGTCTATCATAACTAATTCGATTTGGTCACATACAGTAGACTGAATAGTAAATGGGACTTTGGTATCTCCAATTGAGAAACGCTGACCGTCCACCGTACACAGACTAACTCCCCAGTATTCTAGAAACATGCAGAATAGTTGCTGGTTAGTGCTGGGAGAAAAGGTGAAGGCTTCCAATAACAAACCTGGATTTACTTTGGCCAGCTGAGGAATGTACTCTGCCGGCTTCCCTGAAGTGTTGGCTTTGCATTTAAAGTAAAAATTTTCAACGTATTTACAAAATTCGGGAAAGTCGGGAATCACAATGTCAGAGTTTTGCAGGGCTTGACTGATGATGATAACACTATCTTTAATCACTTTCTCAAACTGTTCTTCATTGAGTGTTAGCCTGTCAATGGAGGTTTCGCCGAGCTCCCGAGAGAGTGAATGCAAATTGTCAATCATCTTTTTAAAGCGAGGGTCGCTTTTCTTAAAACCAGTAGACTGAAGATCTTGAAGGAAAACGTCTACTGGAACCGTTCCTTGGTTGTCTTTGAACAAATCGAACAATATGGCCACTTTTTCAGACCCAAAGTGTCGGTTAGATGTTGAAAATCTGCAGAGTTTGAAAAACGAAATGTCGTGTCTGTTGGAGAAACGCAGGTAAAGGATATCAACTTACCGTCGAAAAGAAAGGCTTTGCTGTCCGGCGTTCTGAAAGCCATGCTTTCGTTGCGTAAATATTGCACGATTTGGCGGCAGTTTTCGCCAAAGATAACGACCGGCAGTAAGCAGGTCAACAGCGAACTTCATAGTAAAACAAATTCACGTGTGTGGTTGTCAAAGCGTCGGTAGTTGGTGTGAGGTGGGAAGAATCTCGAATTACAAAAACTGGTAAAAACAAAGTATTGGCAAAAGAGAGAAGAAAGGGCAAATCATTCCATGGCGCACACGGCACAGGCGGGAGCGATGTGTTTATTTATGGCACGCGAAACGGCAAGTGACAAAAGTTCACCAAAGTGTGCGAGTCGTTCGGTGCGAGGTTTCGGTTGCGCAGCCTTTGGCGCATGCAAAATTCGGTTGCACTGCGGTTATCACACACTGCAGTGTTTTACAACTTCGACATGATCAATCCGATAAGAACTATCACTATGTTCTCTCTCTCTCACTGCTGAATACAGTTGCTTATCTACCTTTGGCCTTTCTCTTGCACTGCCGCAGCGGCACTATCGACAGACACAAAGTGCGAGACACTTCGTCTGCCGCTGCCGCCGCACTTCTTCGCTACTGATTTTCACTTCACTTTCTCCTGCTACTAAATGGGCATTACGCACTTTGGTATTAACAGTTTATATTTGTCTTAGATTAGGAAATCAGTAGTACACGGCATCACAAACATACACATGCACACCAATGGGAAAGTGAGAGAGAGAGAGAGAAAGGGACGAACTGATTAGGGATCGTTGGAAATAGAATGTGGTAAGATGGAGAGAGAGGTAAGTTGAAAATGAATAGTAAAAGGTGGGTTTGCCGACCAATGCATTATTATATGGTAAATAAATTGAACAAAATGAAAAAGAGCAGGTGAGTGAATTGGTTTTGTTGTTTACATTGAGTAAATCTTAAGAGATCGATCCAGGCTTGTAGAGCAAATGTAAGAGGCGTTTTCAGCAAAGCGAACACCGGTGACCGGAGAGTGGTGATCCACGAAGGTTTTAATGTTCTCCCAGTGCTTGCTAATGTATATACGAACGTCTTTGCCTGCCACCGCTAGGTAGTTTCCAGTTTTGTCATAGCACAAGTCCTTCACCACGTAATCATCGTCCAATGGGATTGACTTGAAGTTTTTCAGCTTACGCAAATCCCAAAGTCTAATGTAGGGATCCTCGCCTGCAGACGCCAGGTAGTAGCCATTTTCAGAAAATGACATAGCAGAAACGGCGCCAATGTGTCCAGGAAAGTTTGCAACATTGGTGCGTTCTTTCAGATCCCAAATTTTAATCAGCGAGTCAGAGGTGCCGGTGCCAAAGATGAGACCATCAGGATGAAAGCGAGCCGCAGTAAGAGAATGATTCGTCGTCTGATCACCTGCTTTGATAAGCGCTTTTCCTGTGCTTAAATCCGAGAAAGCCCAAAATTCATCATTGGAAGTACTTAAAATGTACGATCCGGTGGCATGAAGACTGATCGATGTTACGGGAGACTCATGAGCACTAACAACTTGAACTGTCTGCGATTTGGCCACATCCCAGACGCGAATTTGACTGTCCAGCGAGGCGGTAATGACATTATCACCATTAGGGTGGTATATGACGTTATTGACCTTCTTAGAGTGGCCCTTTAGCACAGTAACAATCTCTTCTTTCTCCTTGTCAAAGATAACTGCAGTGTGGTCATTTCCGCCGGTGACAATTTTCTTTGAGTTTGTTGGGCAAATGTCAAGAGCCGTAATGCCAGGAACGCTGACACTGTGCAAGGCAGTTTGCGAAGATGTTGTTTTGAATTCACGTATCTTTTCAGGTTTCACCAGTTCTTCGGGCACGGTTTTGCAGCGCTTTTTGCGTTCTGCTGTCAAAGTAGCAGCTTTGTTGGTGATTATTTGGGTAACCTCTGCACTCAAACCTTCTTCGCCACTGTGGACACCGGAATCTCCTCCGACTTCTTCGGCCTTAGCCGGTGTTGATGATGGCGCTTTGGGTTTAAGCGTGGCCAAAGCATCTCGCGCTGCCGTCAGTTCTTTGGTGAGGCGAGCAATCACTCGACAGGCAGCATCGTGCTGGTACAAAGCATGGGACAATTCTTGCCGGGTTATATGCAGCTGTTGGCGAAGATTGAAGCTGTGCAGCATCGTCGAGTCCCATTCGTCCTGCAGTGACTTTAACAAAGCCGGAATGCTCGTTGCCGATGGTGGCTTGGGCTTGACGATTGGGGCAGTTTTCAGTTCAATCAATTCGTCCACTGTCATGTCTTTTCCAGAGACTGGATCAACTCCATTTTCTTCCAAGTACTTGACAATCAGTCGTCGCTCAAAGACGCTGCCTGAGCTTGGAGAGACGACCGGATTTTCGGGAATCTCATTGCTCAGCACACAATGAAAGTACATTTTCAAAGCAGGGAGTGATGATGATGATGATAATGATAAGGAGGGTTACACACTTCAAGATCTCGAGATCAAGTCAACACACAAAAGATTGGACACAAAATATCAGTTTTTCGGGCTAATTCAGACCGCACATGCTCGCACACAAACAGCGTGATCGCTTCTGAGACATCTGCCGGTGGGTAGTGACACTGAAAACAAAACATCTGAAAAAGGAGCATTGTCGATGTGATTCCTAAGAAGCATTTCTCGAAACAGTGAGCTACAGAATCTAGTCATTGCAAAACCGAGGACACTGATGAGCAGATGTTAACGACTTGAATAATGAACGCCTTCTAACTTGAAACAGTGTGCTATGAACCTCCATCGTTTATCTCCCAAAGTTTTGTCGTCCATAATACTTTGCTTGTTTACCTTTTCCTGGCTGTTCATCTGGACTTTATTTCCTAGCGAACAGTCCTCACAAAGCCTATGTGGTCAACCATGTTCCAGCAACAGCGAAGACACTTATCGGCATAATGGCTGGACATGCTCAGAGGATCAACACCGACTGGCAATCGTGGTGCCATTTAGAGAGCGCACCAACGAATTGCTTAGATTGGTGCCGCACCTTCATCAGTTTCTCAGGCGACAAGCTATTTGCCACCGGTTTTATATAATTAACCAAGTGGACAAATATCGCTTTAATCGTGGCATGCTAATCAACATTGGCTTTCTATTTGCCTCCAACGAGAGCACTTACATGGCGATGCATGACGTCGATTTGTTGCCAATCAATGACCAGCTATCATACCAGTTTCCATCAAACGGACCGTTTCATCTGTCCGCGCCTAACTTGCATCCAAAATACCACTATGAAAAGTACGTAGGTGGAATTTTACTCATTCAAAACAGACACTTTGTTCAAGTGAATGGGTTTTCCACAAGATACTGGGGCTGGGGCTTGGAAGGTTCGTTTTGCTGTTACCCCGTTGAAAGTAGCACTAATTGTCCTTTTGTTTTTTTGTCAAACAGATGATGAGTTTTACACTCGCCTCCGCGAGTCAAATCTTGAAGTAAGATTTATTTACTAATTGCTGGAATCACGTACTTATGTAATTACACATTGCCCTACCTAGATTTACAGGCCACACAACATATTGACCAACTCTAGCAATAGCTTTTTGCACCTGCATGACCAAAGCGTTCATAAACGCGACACTGCTAAACTGTTCAACCAAAGAGAGGTAATAATTGGTCAATTGGCTGGCATCTGCTCGCTGCTACCCTTTGCAGCTCAACCTGACTTTGAATGATTGAATTCAATTCCATTGTATTAGGTAACACGCAAGAAGGACCGCCAAACTGGCTTGAATACAACGCGATTTCAGCTGCTTCAAGTGCACCGTCTCACAGTGGAAGGCGTTCCGTTCCGCGTGTTCGATGTTGCCCTACACTGTGATACAAACAGTACTCCTTGGTGTGAGCGAGGATCTTCGCCAGGCACTGCTACCCGACAGACGAAACGAGCAAAGACGACGGCACCTTAGAGAGAGGAGGCACTGCCAACTGGCCAGCAGCTCTAACGGCAATAACCCTGACTCGATCAGTGCACCAAGCACTGTTGCTGTGAGTCTGCCTCTGTGTTGACTCTGTGTTTGCCGAGTTGCTCTGTCGCCCTGTGCTCTCCCTAACCACGCGAAGATAGCAGTCTGCAGAGTAGACGGCAGGATTCCCAGTGATTCATTCGCTGCCTGCGTCGTGCGTGCGGCGTCCACTTGTGTCAGTGATATTATTATGATTGCAACTCCTCTCCCTCTCCCTCTCCCTCGCTTGTAATTGCTTCCCTGTCTCTGTGTGTGATGTTGATCTCGATTGCTGCCTCCTCTTTGCTGCCACAACGTGCCCTGTACAGTTCCCTCCAACGAGCGACCATGCTCGTCACAACCCTTTCCTGCCTTCTTCAACCCTCTTGCTGAGCTCAGACCCAGACCAATGCAATCATTTGCCTCGTCCCATTGTCTGTGATTTTCATGCGAGTTCTCGCAGTCACCCCTCCTCATCATCCTCATCATCCTCACCATGAAATTGTTTTTACTTACCATCTTATTAACTGTAAATCTTTTTCACTCATCCCACCAAGGTAATAAATAACATGTCAAGTAGAGCCCCGTTGTGTTATTGGATCACAATTTAGTGATTGCTAATTTATAATGTGTTTTAAATAATAAACTCCATCACGCTAATGCTGCTCTAGAGTCTCAATGGACAATTCCTCATATCCACTTCACCTCTGGCCGTCTGCATATCAAAATTCAAGCATTCAATCACAATTTTACGTTAGATCTCAGGCAAAACCCATTTCTCACTTCCAATTACCATGATGCTATTGTCTCGAGAAACTCCACTAAAACTTCAAGTCACAATGAGGTACATTATAGTGCCCTCGTATACCATCTCTTTCTAATTGTGTTCTTATTACTTTTGGCACAGAACTGGTGTCACTATAAAGGAAACGTCGTTGAAGCGAATCCTTCTTGGGCCGCCGTATCGTACTGTGACGGCAAATTGAATGGTGCTTTTGAAGTGGAAGGCCTTACATATCACCTTCACCAATCGATCGACGATAAAAAAGTCAAAATTTTTACCAACTCCAAAGCTCCTTTTTATCATTGTGGTAGGATGAGTTTGACTGCTACTTTTGACTTATTAAGCAACTATACTAACTGTGTCTAACTAATCCAAGGCTACAAAAGTGATCAAGATGCAGAGAGGAGAAACCGAGTTCGAAGAGAGGCTAAGGATGAGTGGAGTTCTTTTAACGTTACCAGGTACCTAGAGCTTGTAATTGTCAACGACTTTAAAGTGGTACGTCTTTCGTCTGCCTGTCTCTGTTGATCGGTGATCAATATTTGGTTTCCCACTCTTCCCGATCTCCCTCCCTCTCTCTAGTACACAAAATACGGCAAAAACAGCGACTTTATTGTTGAGCGAAGCAAGAAGATTGTGAATATCGTCAACTCGGTAAACGAAAACAACCACATTTGTCGGCCAGCGCAGTAGTGCTCACCAAACATTTTTCCTCTTTCCCTTGAAATGTAGCTGTACAGTCCGCTAAACATTTTAATTGCCCTTGTCGGCGTTGTTGTTTGGACAGAGAAGAACGAAATCGATATAACCAGCGATAGCAGCGCAACGCTGAATAGCTTCCTCAAGTACCGCCGTGATGTCCTCCTCAAAATGTATCCTAACGATAATGCTCAACTCATAACGGGCACTTCCTTCGAAAGCGGAATCGTCGGCAAAGCACTAAAGCAAACTTTATGGTATGTGAATCAACATTGACGCCACTGACTGGCCAGCATTAATCCTCCTAATGATGGCTTCCTTTCGGCTAACCCAAACCAAACCAAACCAAACCAAAACAGCACCTACGAGTACTCTGGAGGCGTCAACTCCGACTACAGTGAGGTAGGCTCTCGGGCAGTCACTTCGATCTGACTGCTACAGCCTCTTTCAGGCTATTAACACTTGAGAATTCTCTCTCTTTCTTCTCACCCTTTGTAGAGCATAAGTCTAGTTGCCACCACACTGGCCCACGAGCTCGGTCACAACTTTGGAATGGAGCATGACGGCAGTGGGTGCGAGTGCAAGGGCAAAAACTGCATCATGGGCGCCTCCTCCTCCTTTCCTAGTCCTCGCCACTGGTCATCCTGTTCGGTGAAGCAGATTGAGGGCGCCTTTAAGCACGGCATTGACCACTGCCTCTTTAACAAGCCCAAAATCCTCTTTCGACCTAGCTGCGGCAATGGCTTTATCGATGAGGGCGAGGACTGTGACTGCGGCTTGCCGGAGAGCTGCACCAACCCCTGCTGCAATGCAACCACCTGCAAGTTTAGCAAGGGCGCCGAATGTGCGAATGGCCTGTGCTGTGATCGCAGCAACTGCAAGGTCTACCCCTCTGAGGCGGCTCATATCTGCCGATCAGCTAAATCGGCGTGTGACCTGCCGGAGAAGTGCGATGGCCAATCAGAGGACTGTGGAAGGGACTTGACGGTCAAGGACGGAACTGAATGCCTGCCCGGATATGCGTACTGCTACGCTGGCCAGTGCAATGCTCGCGAACAGCAGTGCAAGCTACTGTGGGGCGAGACGGGCGAGGTGGCCGACTACCGATGCTATCAGCACAACATGAACGCCAGTAGCAGCGGAAACTGCGGCTTCGATAAGATTCGCCGAAAGTACCTGCCCTGTGAGACGCAGAAGGACATGATCTGCGGTCGTCTGCACTGCTCGCACCGCAATGAGAAGCTGGAGTACGGACCGGAAGGGGCTGCAGTCATCTCCAAGTCAATTGAGTTCCGCAAGGGCAAACTAGTGTCCTGCTACTCCACCGTCATCGACCTGGGCCTCAACGAGTCAGACCCTGGTCTGGTGCCGGACGGCGCCAAGTGCGGCACCAATCTGATGTGCGTCGACCAGCGGTGCGTCTCGGTGAGCAAGTACACGCTGAGCAGTCCCTGTCCGTACAACTGCAACAACAATGGCCACTGCGACAACGAGGGCACCTGTCACTGCTTCGACGGGTCCACCTCTGCCGACTGCTCTGGCTACGGCAGTCGCTACTTTCTCACCATCAGCATTTACATACTCTTCCTCCTCATACTGCCCCTGCTCACCCTAAGTGCATTTCTCTTCTACAACAACCAGCAGCGAATCAAAGCCTGGTTCCGCAAGAAGACCTTCTCCTCCCCTGAGTACCACAATCAGAAGCGAAAGAAGCTGCCGATGAACCTGCAGATATCCAGTCCGGTTGAGGCTGGAAGAGGAGGTGACCACCACCAGATGACGACCATCTTCTCCAGCAATGCCCACAGCAATGCCTCCACCACCAGTACGGTCATACTGAAGCCAATTCGACCGGCGCCTCCTCTGCCGCCAAATCACAATCCCAGCAACGGCGTCGTGCAGATGTCTTCCAGCGTACCGTTGCAGGCTGATCAGCTCAACAGCCTTCGGAAGGGAAGCGTTCGCAGGCCAAAGAAACCGCCACCTCAACCGCCACCT
>JAALOO010000790.1_pt1 | contig 26122 bp, 18 predicted proteins | sample 7257641 | NCBI WGS metagenome assembly JAALOO01 (sample SAMN14085613, study PRJNA598686) | mite metagenome | biome: ENVO:01001000; feature: ENVO:01001002; material: ENVO:01001226; isolation source: single female mite from University of Michigan culture on fish food culture... ...
CGAGCTGTTTATTTTTTACAGGATGCGTGTTTTATCTGTATCTGATGTCTTTGATAATATATCGCATCTCATTTTTTGAATTGCATGCCGAAGATTTAGGAGCCGCCTATTGGATTAATATGGGGGCAACCGCGATAACGGCATTGGCGGGGTCACTACTGGTTATAAATGGTAAAAATGTGCATCACATAGCGATGTTAAGTCCCTTTATTAAAGGGTTGACCTTAATGTTTTGGTCAGCGGGTACTTGGTGGATTCCCTTATTAATTATGCTGGGTATCTGGCGACATGTGATACGCAAGGTGAAAGCGCCGATCACAGCGCGGGGGTACAGCCCTACGTATTGGGCTTTTGTGTTTCCACTGGGGATGTATACCGCGAGCACCTTTAGGCTTTCAGAAATGTTTGACGTACCTTTTCTGATGATTATCCCGCGCTACTTTTTTTTTATTGCCCTATTCACATGGTGCGCGCTTATGGTAGGGCTCATAAGCCGTCTTTTAACGTCTCCAAGGGCGGTATCCTGAACGCTTGAAAAGATACTTTCCTACCGATATTTTCAAAGTTTGGAATCACCAAGAGCGACGAAAAGTTGTAATTTTGAATTATGGATATAAAAACAGAGAAAAAAAGCATATACCTCACCGTTCCTAAAAAGGAGGTTGAGGAGTATGATGGAGCATATTTTTATCATAAAGGCTTGCAGAAGGAAGATCAGTTAGTGGATCTTGATATCCCCAATTGTGTTAATGCAACATTCGAAGGATTTGAGGTTCTCAGCGATTTTGAGCAGACAGAATTACTCGGAGAGACACCCTCGGTCCCTTCGGTAACAGCGAAGCTTCATTATTATGCCGACATTAAAATATAACGTTGGCTGAATGATGCGGCGTACATTAAAAAATGGTTAGAATTTATATTTTAACCTCTTAGCTCGGCGAAAATCTGTATTTTGGCACAAACTCCTTTTTATGCAAATACTTGTCGTAGAAGATGATAACCGAATCAGCGCCTTTCTTACTAAAGGATTGCAGGAGCATGGTTATCTAGTTACGCTCTGTAAAAATGCAGAGGACGTGCTTAAACACTATATCAACATCCAATGGGACCTGATCATCCTTGATGTTATGCTCGCTGGTATGGATGGTGTGCAATTGTTGCAGACCTTGCGTTACAAGAAAGTATATGCACCCGTGTTAATGCTGAGTGCATTGAACAGCGTGCAGGATAAAGTTTCTGCGCTAGATTACGGTGCTGATGATTACCTGACAAAACCTTTTCATTTCGATGAGCTGCTCTCCCGCATAAAAGCACTAACACGCAGGAGCAAATATCAAGGACAGGAATCCCCGCGTGCTACCATGCAGTTTGGAGCGCTCTCGATTAACCTGGAGCAGTACAAAGTTTTTCTCTTGGATGAGGAGATCGAGTTATCCCCACGAGAGTACAAACTTTTGATTTATTTGGCAGAAAATAACAATAAAACGGTAAGCCGGGTACAGATATTAAACGCAGTGTGGGGGATCACCTTTGATAACCACACCAATGTGGTCGATGTCTATATTTCCTACCTACGTAATAAAATCGAAAAAGCAGACTTTAAGTATATTTATACTGTTAAAGGTGTTGGTTATATCTTTAAAGCGAGCTAGTTATGAAACTTAAGCATCGCCTATCTCTTTACTCGGTTACGATATTTAGTGTTGTTATGCTTGCTTTGGCGGCGCTCATATATTTCGCGTATTATAGGCAGATGGAAAAAAAGGAGCACCAATCTCTAGAGAACAAATCCCTTCTAGCGGCAGTGTACTACCTGGAGCGTGATGAAATATCATCTGTCGAGCATAGTAATGTGCAGAGCCAGTTAAACAAGACAATATCCCGTCGTAATATTATCGTTTTTGATAGCCTGGACCGCCGTTACGAGGGTGATATGGAATCCGCTAAAACAATTCCAAAATCTTTCCTGCAACAAGTGCGTCAGTCGAGCAATGCTTTTTTATCGACCGACACCTTTTTGTATAACGGCATTTTTTATAAAGATAATCAAGGTGATTTTGTAGTGATCACCCGAACAGCGATGGATGAATTTAAGGCTCAGATGGATGCGCTTCTACACATTTTATTTGCCGTATTTATCGTGGGGATAATTTTTATATTCCTTTTCTCGCAATACCTAAGTTATATCGCATATCAACCGATCCTGCGGATTGTCGATCAAATAAAAGAACGCGATACCAAGAATTTTAACGAGCCATTATCGCTAACCAATACGTACGCTGAGGTGGAAGATTTGGTGGAAACCTATAACCATTTTGTGACCCGGGTAGCGGAAACATTTAATGTGCAGAAGAATTTCATTGATTACGTATCCCACGAGCTGCGTACGCCGATTGCCGCGTTGCTAGGAACGCTTGAGGTAACCCAAGGTAGACCGCGAAATGTAGAGGAATACCAACAAACCATCGAGCAGTTGCAGCAGTATACGATCGATCTTCAGGAAACGCTCGATAAGATGATGCTCCTCTCGGGAGCGAAAACGAGTTTTGAATTTAGTAAGATCCGTATTGATGAGGTGATTTGGCAGCTCATCGAGCACATGATCCTTTATCACCAGGCGCAGATAGAGGTGGACATCCAGGTCGAAGACAATGCTATGCTCTCGCTCGATGGTAACGAGAAGCTCCTAGAGCTAGCGATTGGGAATATTATAGAGAATGCGATCAAGTATTCAAATAATCAGATAGTTAAAATTATTTTCACGCAAAGGCGGGGACGTCTGGTGATCTTAATTGTCGATCGGGGAATTGGTATTCCAGTGCAGGATTTGCAAAACATTAAAAATAATTTCTACCGTGGCCACAACACGGCTGGATATCAAGGTAAGGGAGTAGGGCTATCGATCGCTAATATTGTGTTTGCACTCCACGGCATTACTGTTCTAATAAACTCTGATCAAGAGGGAACTACGGTCGAACTTTCTTTCTAATCAATTTCTAATCTATCGTAAATTTTGCTTTAATACCCCGACGTTAATTTTGTGGTAAACGTTAAATAAGTGAAATATACCTATCTCTTTTTTCTGCTTGTCGCTAGTGCTTTGGTGAACACCGCTAAGGGACAGTCTTACAGCCTTGAAAGTTTAGAAAAGGACTTTCTTTCGGGAAACTATATGTTGATCGCGGCGAAATATAACGTCGCTGTCGCACAGGCAAATGTTGTACAAGAAAAGCTATGGCCTAACCCATCGTTGTCGATCGGAGAGGTAAACCTTTGGGCCAATTCGGGCAGCGAAACTCTTCCTCCGTTGATCGGTAATTATGGTAAGCATCAGCAGGTTTCTTTTGAACTTGAGCAGCTGCTGGAGACTGCCGGTAAGCGTAGTAAGCGCGTCGCTGTAACGACGCTCCAGCAAAAAATGGCAGTTGCCGAGTTTGAAGCCCTAGTGCTTGAACTTAAAAAAGAACTCCGTCAAACCTATTACCACGCGCTCATTTTAAAACATAATCAGTCACAGATTGATCAAGTCGTCGCGCTATTCGAGCAGCTCGCTCAGCAGTATGCCGCTCAAGCTAAGTTGCAAAATGTCGCTCTTGCCGATTACCAGCGCGTCCAAGCGGAGTTAATAAATCTAAAAGGTGAACAGGCTGCATTGGATGATGATATTGCCATCACGATACATACCTTGCGAACATTAACCCTGCGTGAGGATATTACTATACAGGGACTGGAAGATGGTGATGCATTTGAAAGTCGCAAGGCGCGGATACCCGTAGAAATAGAAAAATTAGCTTTAGAATCCAATAGCACACTTCAGCAGCGAAGAATTGATTTGGAAATAGCTAAAGGTGAACTTACCCTAGAAAAAGCAAATGCTAAACCCGATGTGACTTTACAGTTAGGTTACGATCGTGGAGGAAATATCATGCAAGATTTCATTGGTTTAGGTATCAGCGTGGATTTACCCGTGTTTAATCGCAATAAAGGTAATATTCAGGCTGCAAAGCAAGCGATCAGTATGCATGAAGCAAATCAAGCTTCCGCAAAATGGGAGGTTGAATCCACATTGCGGAAAAATAGCGAGCTGCTCTCAAAATACGAAAAGACAATAACGGCTATTCCCCACGGATCGATCGATCAGCAACAAGTTACAGTCGAAAAATACAAGAAACATCTACTTGCCCAGCAGATCACCTTGATGGAATTTATAGATTTCACCCAGGCGGTCCGAGATGCGAACTTGACGATGCTGACAATTTGGGAAAATTATAATAACACATTTGAAGAATTACAATATCTAGTAGGAAATGATTTTTAAATACTGTAAACATTCTGTGAGCTACTTTCTGACTCTTGTAGCACCGCTTTTTTTATTAGTTTCTTGCCAGAGGACTGAAGGTCACCAGCAAAGTGAGGACACTCCGGCAAAACAGCACTTCTGCCTGAATACGCAAATGAAAGAATCGACCGAAATTATTGAAGTGAGCAAGCAACCCATCAGCGAGCAGCTTAACCTTTCAGGGAAGATCGAATACAACGAGAATGATATGATGGTATTCCGGAGCTTATTAGATGGTGTGGTGGAAGATGTGAAGTTTGAACTAGGGGATTATGTACATAAAGGACAGGTGCTCGCTCGTGTAAACTCCAGTCAGATTCAGGAATTGCATCAGCAGCGAAGATATCAAGAGAATCAAATTGTCTTACTAGAAAAACAGCTTAAAAGTAAAACTGAAATGGCCGCTGACGGACTTGTGGCGATGTCCGAGGTGCTGGCAAGCGAACATGAATTAGAAAGTGCACGCATCGAACTTGATAGAGTGAAGCAGAGCCTCACATTATATAAAGCAAGCGGTAGTGGAGGTTTTCATATCCTTGCTCCCAGAGATGGCTATATCATTCAAAAATCTATAAGCATCGGACAAAGTATCACTGGAGAGAGTGAACCGCTTTTTTCACTTTCCAATTTGAAAGAAGTATGGGTAATGGTAAATATCTATGCCAGCAACCTGCGCTACGTGCATGCAGGGGACCGCGTAAAGGTCCGTACGATAGCGTATCCAAATCAATTCTATGATGGCACGATCGATAAAATTTATAATGTTTTCGACGACAATGAACATGTATTGAAAGCGCGCGTGGTACTAAAAAATCAAAATTTAAAGCTGATGCCCGGTCTAAGTGCCGATATTTTAATTAACACCAGCCGTGATACGCAGACCGCCTATGCTATTCCAAATCGGGCGAAAGTATTTAATAATGATAAAGAATTCATTGTCGTATATAAGGATGATTGTGACTTAGAAGTACGGGAGATTGCGAGTGTGGGACATAACGAAGAATACACCTTTATTGCCGATACCTTGGCTGCCGGGGAACGCGTTATTGGGACAAATGCGTTACTGGTTTTTGAAGAGTTAAAACAGCAAAAATAACGGTCATGAAGAATTTAGTACAAAAGATCGTTACCTTTTCTCTGCGTAATACCACAGTGGTATTATTTGCTGTTATGGCACTAATTTTTGCGGGTATTTATGCCCTACGACATACCGCAATTGAAGCTTTTCCAGATGTGACCAGCACGCGTACACGGATCATTACGCAGTGGTCCGGGCGAGGTGCCGAGGAAATGGAGAAACTAATTTCGTTACCTATTGCCAAAGAAGTCAACAGCATTCCTCGTAAGACCAGTGTGCGCTCGATATCGCTGTTTGGCTTATCGGTTGTCACCGTACAATTTGAAGATGGCGTAGATGATTTTTACGCCCAGCAGTATGTGTCAAATAAGCTTGCCGGCGTAGATCTCCCCGAAGGCGCGGAGGTTTCCATTGAACCGCCTTCGGGAGCGACGGGAGAAATCTTTCGTTACGTTATTAAAAGCGATTTGCCAATAAAAGAGGTGTCTGCCATTCAGGATTGGACAATTGAAAGGGAGCTCTTGGGAGTGCCAGGCGTTGCCGATGTGGTAAGTTTCGGCGGTGAAGAGAAAATCTATGAGATACGGATTCACCCTACTGAGCTTAAAAATTATGATCTCTCACCGCTAGACGTATACGAAGCGGTATCGAACTCGAATATCAATGTAGGTGGAAATGTGATACAACAAGGTGATCAGGCCTATGTCGTTCGCGGAGTAGGCCTACTTGACAAGCAGGAAGATATTGGTAATATCACCATAAAACTCAACGGGTCGACACCGGTACTGATAAAAAATGTCGCTGAGGTGGTTGTCTCCAGCAAACCTCGACTTGGACAGGTGGGGCTTAATGATGAGGATGATCTGGTTCAAGGTATCGTCATTATGCTGCGCGGAGAAAACCCGTCGGAAGTTATCGCTTCCCTTGGCCAGAAGATTGAGGAGCTGAACGAGCGAATATTACCCGAGAATGTTAAAATAGAGACGGTCATCGACCGCACCAAGCTGGTCGATAATACCGTTCATACGGTGTCCAAAAACTTGATTGAAGGAATCCTATTGGTGTCTTTAATTGTACTTATCTTTTTATACAATTGGAAGTCGACCTTTATCGTTGCCTCAGTGATCCCTTTATCCTTCTTGTTTGCCATAATAATGCTTAAAATTCAGGGACTACCCGCTAACTTGATTTCGATGGGTTCTCTGGATTTTGGGTTATTACTGGAGGGGACGTTAGTCATCGTAGAAACGGTATTTGTGGCGATGGCCTCACTCTCCCATAAGGTGGGCCCAGAGCGCTTTGCCAAGATGAGCAAGATGGGCGTGATAAAAAGGAGCACGGGAAGTGTTGCCTCTTATATTTTCTTTGCGCTAATAATTTTAATCGTTGCGCTGCTGCCAATTTTTTCTTTTCAAAAGGTAGAAGGTAAGATGTTTACGCCGCTGGCTTTCACCTTAGGCTACGCGCTACTGGGCTCACTTATCCTAAGTTTGACCTATGTTCCAGCCATGTGTAAGCTGCTATTCACAAAAAATATGGACGAACGAGAGAATGTGGTAACCCGCTTTTTTCAACGAACTATATACGGGCTCTTCGATAAAACATTTACCTATAAGAAGACCACGATCGCTATTTTCACTTTACTATTAGGCGTGTGCATGGTGCGATTCTTACATTACGGATCGGAGTTTTTACCGAAGCTGAATGAGGGTGCGATTTATATACGCGCAACCTTGCCCAACAGTGTGAACCTGGAGGAATCAACACGCCTGACAAAGGAGATGAAACATATCATGCAATCCAAGTGTCAGGAGATAGATTTTATCCTAACACAAACTGGACGACCCAATGATGGTACTGATCCGACCGGTTTTTTTAACATTGAATTTAATGTGCAATTAACGGACGCAGCGGAGTGGAAACGTAAGGTGTCCAAAGAAGATATTATTCAGGAGCTACGGGAACAGCTCAGCCACTATCCGGGTATAAATTTTGGTTTCAGCCAACCCATACAGGACAATGTGGAAGAGTATGTGGCAGGCGTAAAAAGCTCTCTAGTTATTAAAATCTTCGGAGAGGATTTATATGACTTGGAGAATTATGCTGGACAGGTTGCATCAGCGATAAAGAAAGTCGAGGGTATTACCGATATCAATGTGTATAAAAATATAGGTTTGCCAGAACTCCGTATACAACTGCATGACTCCAAGATGGCCAAATACGGTGTTGTGACAGCCGATGTACAGGCCGTTATTGCGATGACGATCGGTGGGCAGGCAGCAACAAAATTTTATGAGGGTGATCGGCAGTTTGATGTCATGCTGCGCTTTAATGAGGCGTACCGGGATACACCTGAGAAGATCAAGAATATCCTAATTCCCACCAGCAATGGGCAGCGTATCCCACTGCAGGAAATTGCTACTATCGGTTATCAAACAGGACCTGCTTTTATTTACCGAGAGGGTAATAGTAGGTATATCGGCGTGGGATTTAGTATTGAGGGACGTGATTTAGGTAGTACGATAGCTGAAGCGAAACAGGTGGTAGCCAGCGCCGTCGAGTTACCACATCCGCATCATATGGAATGGGCAGGTGAATTCGAGAGTAAGGAACGTGCTGCCAAGCAGCTCGCACTGGTGGTTCCAATTAGCCTAGCGCTGATACTCATTCTTTTATATTTTAATTTTGGTAATATCAAGGATACCTTAGTTTCGTCTTTAACCCTAGCTTTCGCGTTTATTGGTGGTTTCGTGTCGCTCTGGATTACAGGGACCATATTTGGCATATCCGCGGGTATTGGTTTTATCATCTTATTTGGTGTGGCGACGATCGATGGCATTGTACTTATTGGTGTGATAAGAGATAATTTGCGCCATAGGATACCACTGGTGACAGCCATCAAGCAAGGTGTCAGATCAAGAATACGTCCAGTCGTGATGATTGCACTGATGGGGTCAATGGGGTTGTTGCCAGCGGCAATGTCTACAGGAATGGGGTCGGAAATTCAAAAACCACTGGCCATTATGATCGTGGGCGGTCTTATAGTTTGTTTAATTTTAAGCTTTACGGTAATACCTATTGTTTTTTACTGGGCAAACAAAAAAATACCACAAGAGCAGGCTTAGCCGTACTTTTGTGGTATTATCCTAGTCCGTTTTATCTCCGTTACCAGCAGTAGTTAGGCTGGTTTTCGGCCAGTGGTTATTCCTATGCGGTTCCATGCATTCATCGCGATGATGGCCATCATAACTTCTGTCAAATATTGTTGACCCAAAAGTTCAAGGGCAGTATCATATACCTCGTCGGAAACACCAAAATCTGCTATCAATGTCATTTCTTCACTTAAAGCTAAAATTGCTCTTTCTTGCTCAGAAAAGAAAGGCGTTTCTTGCCATACCGTCAGGGCGAAAATGCGCCGAGAATCCTCCCCAATTTTTAAGGCCTCCTGGATATGTTTATCGATGCAGAAAGAGCAACCATTGATCTGCGATACGCGTATCTTGATCAGATGAGCGTGAATCTTATTCAGTGAACTACTTGCTAAATATTTTTCAAATCCTAGCATCGTCTCGAATGCCCTTGGATCTGCGTCTTGTAGAAATTTTCGTTGTGCCATGGTTTTATTTTTTTAACCTAAAATAGCGAACATTTTTAATTATCGCTGCCATATCGTGTTTAGTACTAATATACTATGTTTCCTTGATAGATCAGCGATTTCACTTTGGATATCCTAGAAACCGCTTCTGCAGAACAGCTGGCATCAACAAATGCTAAATCAGCCTCGTCGCCCACTTTTGGCCATTGCTGTGTTCCTTTTTCATCCAGTGGTAGGGTTCCTGCTGTTGCAAGTGTTAACATTCTAGACAATCCAAGTTCTGAGGAATACCCATATAACTGTGCTGCCAAATTCGCCTTTTGCAACATGCTTCCGCTGCCGAAGGTATTCCAGTGATCAACGATGCTATCGTTTCCACTCATCACGTTTACCCCATGTTTTAAAAGCGTAGGGATAGGCATCACTAGCCCGCCAAATGGTATTGTGGAAATAATTCCGACCTGTGATTCAGCTAGCTTTTCTGCAATAGCCTCTTCCTTTACTTTGTCCAGTCTTCCCAGCGCAAAGCAGTGACTGAGGAATGTTTTCCCTTTTAACGTCGGGTTTTCATTCACTTTATCAATCAAATATTCAATGGTTTTTATGCCCGAATCACCCGATTCATGAAGGTGGATGTCAATTCCCTTATTATTGTCTAGTGCTAGTTGTACCGTGAAATCTATCGTCTTTTCAATGGCTCCGTCAATAGAATATGGGTCTAACCCACCGATAAAATCGACATCCATTTTCGCAGCCTCCTGCAAGTAAGGAACCGTATCGGTATAATATAGACCGTGTTGGGGAAAGGCTACGATTTCTACGCCGAAAACATTTCGTTTATTATCGATCGCTTTCTGTAAATTTTTCAAAGACTCTAATTTCGATGTGGGCTCGATATTCACGTGACTACGTGCGAACGTAGAGCCTTTAGACTGCAGGAGCTCAATGATTTTTTCAGCTTTAAAGGTTGATTTTTTTAACAATTCTGGGATTGTTTTTTGCTCTAGAGCAATCATACCTTTCACCCCATTGGGTCGTGGTCTGACGGCCTGCCATTTGTCCCCATAAAAGGTTTTGTCCAAATGAATATGCATATCCTTAAAAGCGGGGAGCATCAACATCCCTTGTGCATCGATGGCTTGGGAGTCGGGCTTATTTACACCTACATTTTTTATTTTTCCGTCCTGAATTTCAACGGTAAAAAGATCTGTTTTTGTCGAAATCACTTGCTCACCGTCAAATTCAAACCCAGTTTCCAGGCGTACATTTTTTATTATGCGTGCCGGGGAAGGATCTATTGTTTTATTTTCCTTGAGGTTTGCTGCGTGCGCGGAGGCGATAGTTGGAGTTAACGCCAATCCCGCAACACTTATTGCGGAATTTTTAAGAAAATCTTTTCTAGACATACCTGATTTTTTCATGTGATCTTGTATTTATTTTTAATAACGATACTCGGCCCGCTATGGAAACCCGAAATATCTAATACAAAATTAAGGGCATTCATATACAGGACGTTGCAAAATTTCTTTCATTGTTTGTAGAATTTATAACTTTCTGCGAAATTCCGTCGGATTCAGTCCAGTTTGAATCTTAAAGAAGTTCGAGAAATAAGCTTGGTCTACGAATCCCAATGAAAATGCAATTTCCTTTACCGAAAGTGATGTACTCAGCAGTAATCGTTTAGCCTCTATTGATATCCGCTGCTGGATAAGACGCGTGGCAGAAATTCTAAGATGCTTGCGGCAAAGTATATTCAGGTAATTAGCCGAAATATGTAGTTTGTCTGCGTAAAAGGCAACGGATTTCTCTTTTTTATAATGTTGGTCGATCAGCATGTTGAAGGTCGCTAGGCGCTCATTGGATTGATATACTTTAAACTCAGTAAAGGATTGCTCGGCCTGGCGGCTAATGATGGAGGCAATAACAGCCGCGCGCGCACTAATGAGATTAACTAGGGACTCGGGGGCTTTTAGTTCATTCTTGATTTCCTCAAACTCATATCGTAGAAGATCAAAAGCGTGATTGGATAACGGTATGACAGGGTGGTTTTGATAGTTTGTGAATGAAAATCTAAAGTAGGGCGCAAACTGCTCGAAAAATTCGCGTTCGACCATCAATTGATAACCAATTGATTCGGACTCAATATCCCATGTATGAAGCTGCCCAGGAAATAAAACATGCACCTGCCGATTACCAATAGGATAATCAACGGAGTCAATAGTGTGCATGCCGGCTGCGGACTCAAATAGAATGATGATGAAGAAATCATGACTATGCGGCTTATCTATCTTTTTCTTACCTTCCAACAGATTAAATAATATTTCTTTGCGACCGGCAATTTGTGTATTGCGGAAGCCCTGTAGAGGTATTATAGTTGAATCATTGCTTTTTGGATTTGTATTCATGGCATATCAAAGATTGTTTGTGCATAAAAACCTCAAAGAGTTAAATGGCATTCAATTCAAAGCTTCCGAATATGAATTGTTTGTGGAATTTATAAAAAACCAGCGAGTTCTTCGTTATGATAGACTAAATATATTTTAGATAGTCGGTGCTTTTGTTTTGGCCGATGCGCGCAGATAGCCCATCTAAAATGTAGTTTGTATTCTGACTTTTCTAGCGAACAACACATGAGCAAAGAGTGCTAACATGGCCATTGAAAATCCCACGATACAGACTCCTTCCCACTTAGCATGCTGCCAAGCGATAGAAGCCGCATAGGTACCAAAAGACCCACCGATAAAATAAGAAACCATGTAGACGGTATTGAGACGGTTAACGGCTCCCGTTCGAAGCATGAAATAATTGGTCTGATTCATAATATGACTCGACTGTACCCCTAAATCAATAAGTACGACCCCTGCAATCAAGCCCCAATACGTGTCGTCCGCGAAATAGGTGAATCCCCAGCTACCGATGAGCACCACCAGTGAATAAAAAACTATACGATTAAGGCTCATTCTTTTTTGCAAATTTCCGACTTTAGCGGCGGCCAATGCACCAACGGCACCTGCTAACCCAAAACTTCCAACGACCGAGGCTCCCACCTCAAAAGGAAGTCTTTCCATATGAAAAACTAAGGTCGTAAACAGTGCACACATTGAGCCAAATGCCATTGCACCACGGAATGCGGCTAACCTTAAAACGGGCTGTTCCCTAGCTAAAGAAAGTACGGAATTCATAAGTTCTAGATAGGTTCCTTTGAAATTAGGTTGAATTTCCGAAAGCATTTTATATACGAAAAACCAGACTAAGACCATTAATGCTGCTGCGATACCAAACATTGTTCGCCAACCCCAAAGTTCACCTATAATCCCCCCGATGAATCGTGAGAGTAAAATTCCCAACAATAACCCCGAAACAACGAGTCCAATATTCGCGGCCTTCTGTTCTTCGGAGGACAATTCTGCGGCAATAGGAACAAATAATTGCGGTATGACGGATGTTGCGCCAATGAGCAAGCTGGCGGCATATAGCATCCACAGCTCATTTGCAAATGTCATCCATAAAAGCGCCGCGAAGACGAAAAACAGATCGAATAGTATAAGTTTTTTGCGAGGAAATTTATCGCCTAGAGGGACAATGAACAGTAGCCCTAAAGCATATCCCAACTGCGTCAAGACGGAGATTTTTCCCGCCGCACTCTCCACTACATTTAGATCTTCTGAGATTAAGCCCAATAGAGGCTGATTGTAATAATTGTTGGCTACCACAAGGCCAGAAATGATGGACATGGACCAGATTACCGCTTTGGAAATGCTTGGTTGATTGTTGTTGTGCATAATGCGCTATTGCAGTTTATCTTTATAACAAGAGCCTGGACGTGTTTGAGATTTGGTTCTCCCTAGTCTCTAGCAAAGGTATTGCTTTTTCTTATAAAGCGGATACATTGATTATACCTTTTATAATTTTTGCTTAGAGCGCAATAAAAATAGCAGCTAAGTGGGTAGCTATAATTTAAATTTCATTAAATTTAGCTTGGAATTTTTTTAATCGAAACCAATGAAAAGAAATGTAATCACCTTTTTTATCGCTTTTCTACTGCTTGGACAGTCAGCAATTGCCCAGATCCGTACCGGCGCAGATCAGACAGAAGAATACCTAGATTATCTAAAAGGGAAAAGGATTGGAATGGTGCTCAATCAGACCTCAATAATTGGTGAAAAGTCTAGTGTAGATAGCTTGGTGGCACTTGGAGTGAATATTGTAAAAGTGTTTGGGCCTGAGCACGGTTTTCGCGGAGATGTTGGTGCTGGTGTGACCGTAGGCGACGCAACAGACCCTGCAACAGGAGTTAAAATTGTTTCCTTATATGGAAAAACGAATAAGCCGACCAAAGCCATGCTCGAAGATCTTGATTTAGTCATTTTTGATATTCAAGATATTGGAGTGCGATACTATACCTATCTGGGAACTTTACACCGAGTTATGGAAGCATGCGCACAAAATGGCAAAGAACTTTTAATTCTTGACAGGCCAAACCCAAATGGGTATTTCGTTGATGGCCCTATCCTTGACATGAAATATAAATCAGGAATTGGAATGCATCCTGTACCCGTGACGCACGGAATGACTGTGGGTGAATATGCTAAAATGATTAATGGCCAGGGATGGCTCGAAAATGGTGTTCAATGTAAATTAAAAATAATCCCTGTCGCCAATTATACACACGATATGGAATATGTACCTCCGGTGAATATGTCACCTAATATCAATACTTATCAGGCAGTATTACTTTATCCGTCTACCTGTCTATTTGAAGGCACAGTACTTAGTGAAGGAAGAGGAACAATGTTTCCGTTTACTGTTATGGGAGCCCCAGCACTCAAAGGAATATATTCATTCTCTTTTACTCCTGTCAGTATTAAGCAGATGAGTGCAACGCCAATCTATTTGAATCAAGAATGTTTTGGTATTGATTTACGCAATGTTGATTTAAAGGAACTGAGAGCGCAGCGCAAAATTAATCTCTCTTGGTTAATAGAAACGTATAATAAGTATCCCGATAAGAAGATATTTTTTGATTCGGGACAAAGTAAAGAAATCGTAGTGTTTAATCACTTAGCAGGAAATTCCATCCTGCAGAAACAGATAGCAGATGGCTTGAGCGAAAATGAAATTCGTAAAAGCTGGGAACCAGGCCTACAAGCTTATAAGGAAATGCGTAAGAAGTACCTGATCTATAAATAAAGTACCACCCATTTTTGTTAAAGTTAATAGTGCTCTGTATCAGTATTTTTGTATTGAAATGTAATTTGTAACTACATTTTAGTTTTACTATATTTAAAGTGTACTTTAAATATAGTAATGAGCTTTTATCAAAGAAGCATACTGTACTGTGCTGATCAAAAGATATAGGTGTATCTAAGCTTGAGAACGACAATACCAATTCTTTCTGTGATTTTAATTATTCATTTTTGGATTTTGTAATGCACACTTAATATCCTAATTTTAGTCCCTCATACTAAGCCTCATGCACCTGGTGCATGTCAATTATAAATACATGAAAAATAATAAGCGAATTCTTACAGCCTTTGCGGGTGTATGCATTTTGCTGCTGAGCTATGTTCTTACAGCTTATCAGCATAAACCTGATTATCCAAAAAACAAATTTAGGGTCATTCATAATAATGATGGAACCGATGCGCTCGCAAATATGTGGTTCAATAAAAAACAAGGCTTGAGCCGCCAAGATATCAATAATTACGTAGATATTGTTGCTCAAAGTGGCGTGGTGACAACCTTTATGATGTGCACGGGAAGTGACTTTGTTTTCTATCGGTCGAAATATGAACGTCCTTTTGGAGATAATAAATCAGGGACATTAGACTGTAATGGAAGCGAGTCGGAGCGTGCCGCATTTGCTTCTTATTACCAGAATATTCTCAGCCTTGAGAAAGAAGGTACCGATATAATAGATGCGTCTCTTAGCCGCGCCAAGGAGCGCGGAATGGAAGCATTCATCACTTTCCGCGTCAATGATCTTCATTTTGCCGATACCTCTACGAATTGCCGGGTGTCATATCCTGATTTTTGGTATAATAATCCCCAATATTGGGTCGGTGATTCAACTCAAGGAATGAATAGCGCCCAGGCATTGGATTTCACTTTTGATGAGGTTCGCCAGCACAAACTAGATCTTATCCGAGAACAATTAGAAAAATACGAACAAATTGATGGTTTTGATCTTGACTTTATGCGCTTTATTGTCCTGTTTAAAACAGGAGAAGGGGAACGTAAAGCTCCCTTGATGACATCTTTTGTCAAATCGGTACGATCAATGGTCGATTCGATAGGGGCGGTTCGAGGGCATAAAATTTTATTGTCTGCTCGCGTACCCATTACTGTACAAGGAGCTTTAGAAAAGGGTCTGGATCTGCGTGAGTGGGCAAGCCAAGGATTATTAGATTTCCTATCTATTGGTGCTCATTGGCGGGGAGAAACTGCGACACCGATTGCCAAATTTAAGCGCGAACTTTTTGAAAGGGACATCCCGAATATTCCGGTGTATGGCTCAATCGATGATGGAGGATATCTCCCCCGGGAACTTTATTCTGAGGGGATGTACAAAGGAATGGCATCGCATATCTTGGGGCAAGGGGGTGATGGGCTTTATATGTTTAATTTTTATTTTGCAAACCAAGGGATAGTGGATTACAGCCAAGCGCTTAATGAAAGTGGGCTTGTATCACGAACACGTTCTAATCGCCTACTTACTGAAATCGGGAGTCCAGAAATATTAGCCATCGCAAACAAGATATACTGCGCCTCAGACGGCGTGACGAGCGCTTATGGTGTGAAACAGGTGGCAGACCTACCGCTTACCTGCAGCTCGGAGGAGAGGGAAGCTCATATTTTTGTAGGTGATTCCCTCGAACGTATTGCGCCTCAAGAGCAAATTTTATTTTTGCGAACTGATCAAGCAGCACAAATGAATATTAAAGTCAACGGTAAGCAGGTGACGCGGTTGGCCGATAATTATCCGGAACGCTATGACCGGTTGCATGGGTTACAGCATGGGGAGAAGATGTATGCCTATACTGTACCTGCAGGGCAACTCCAGCGCGGTGAAAATACAATTACCATTACAAGCAGTTCAGGTCCCGTTGTATTAAAACGCTTGGAAATAGCCTTAAAATATGGTCAGGTTCAAACGAATGGTTATTTTTAAAACGTTCCAAGCGGAGTGTATACAATATGAGGACGGTACGATGCATCATTCAAAAAGGAGGTCGGGTAACTTAATAGTTTAATAATATTCAGGTGATATTATGATAATTCCAAAGGACGACTTTTGGCAGCAAGTGAAGTCCTTAACATTACCCCTTATTGTAGAGCTTTTCTCTTGAAATAAAAATGGAATAAGTAAGCAGAATAATGATAAAAAAAATTCTCCATATTGTATTGCTCATAGTTAGTATGACGACAAGCATTCTCTCAAGTGCGTTTGGGCAAACTAGCTACAGTAAGCCAGCGCTAGAAAACGAAGAATCTTGGTCTATGGTCATGATTCCCGATATCCAGAACTACGTAAAATGGGGACGAAATCAGCCGATTCTAGAGCTGATGACCGCATGGATCGAAGAGAATATCGATACACTGAACATCCGAATGGTCGTTTGTGTGGGTGATCTGGTGCAGAATAACGAAAAAATAACGCGAGATTACGATGGTAACCAGTCAACACAGCGGCAGTGGGAAGTCGCTTCTGGAGCTTTTAAAAGGCTAAATGGAAAGGTTCCATATCTAGCTGCCACAGGAAATCATGATTACAGCGTCGACAGACAAGGTAATCGAACATCGCGTTATAACGAGTTCTTTAAAGTAGATGATAATTTTTTGAATACTAAATATTTAGTTCAAAATTCACGTGACGAGCAGCAACAGCAGACATTGGCAAATTCGGCCTACGAAATCAAAGGTCTTTCCGGACGCGATTATTTATTTATGGCGATGGAATTCGCACCTCGTGATACGGTGGTGAGCTGGGCAAAGAAAGTAGCAGCAATGGAGGAATATAAAAACCACCGGATCGTGCTGGTTACACATAGTTACCTAACTCCAAAAGATGAGCTCGGTGCTGGACAGAGCAAGTGGTTGCTATGGGAACCGTATCAGGTGGAAGGTAAAATATTAAAGTCAACCGTTGTGCTACCCGATGCAAATAATGGACAGCAAATCTGGGACAAGTTCGTTAAAGAAGCGAATAATGTTGATATCGTGCTAAGTGGACATTTCTCTGGTGAAGGCTATAAAAAAGGTACTAACGATCAGGGAACAGCGGTACATCAGATCTTGTTCGACGCCCAGGCAATGGGAGGTGGTGGTCGTAGTGGAAACGGTGGAGACGGATGGCTGCGTATACTAGAATTCTTTCCCGACGATAAAACTGTGAAAGTACGCACATTCTCTCCCTTATTTGGAGCATCTCCAACAACACAGGAGCACGCGTGGAAAAAAGATGTACGTAATGAATTCACAATCGAACTTGACTAATAGTTTCCTTTTTAATACGGAGGCGTGAGATCTATTCCTTCGATTACTTCGCAAGGAACACCAAACTAAAAATATGAAAAGTAATACGATTTTAATTTTTTTGATTTTTACACTCGTCTCGAATATATTCTCGCCCGTATTTGCACAACAGGATGAGAATATGAATAATGCGCAAATTTTACGTTCTCAGTTATTTAACGAGCAGAGTCAGAAGGTTTTCGTAGTTGCCCACCGGGCAGATTGGCGGAATTTCCCCGAAAATTCGATTGATGGTATACGAAGTGCCATAAATATGGGGGTTGATATTCTTGAACTGGATGTGCAGCGAACCAGAGACGGTGTGCTTGTCTTGATGCATGACGCTACTTTGAATAGAACGACTTCGGGAAAAGGCAAGGTGGCTGAAATGGATTATGCTGAAATTAAAACTTTGCGATTAAGAAATGGAGCTGGGGTGGTCACTAGAGAGCATATCCCTACATTGGAAGAGACTTTGATTGAGATCAAAGGTAAAGTGTTAGTCAATCTAGACAAAGCTGACCGTTATTTCGATGAAATTTATCCAATGTTGCAGCGCAGCGGAACAACCGACCAGATCATTATGAAGGGCTCGGGGGAGGCGCAAGTGGTCGCAGAGAAATTTGGGGCTTATTTGAAAGATGTTCTATACATGCCAATCGTAAATATTGATAAGCCTGGCGCGTTGGAGGAAATCCGTATCTTGGATGAACAGCTGGCACCCGTAGCATTTGAACTTACTTATAAAGATACCACACATACCGCTGCTCATAAAGTTAAACCATTACTTCAGGGGAAAAGTTTGATCTGGTACAATTCCTTATGGGCCTCGCTTTCGGGGGGGCTTGATGATGATAGAGCTATAGAAAATCCTGCTAAGATTTATGGATATTTGGTCGATACGCTTGGTGCTCGGATCATTCAAACCGATAGACCAGAATTATTGATCAAATATTTACACTCTCGAGGATTACATGAACAGAAAAATAAGACCAATTAGTCTTCAGTATTGTCCGAAACAAAAGAATAATTTAGAGTAAAAAATACAAAATGATACCTGAGCTGTCGTAGAAATTATCTAGACAACGCAGATATCATTAACAGAAAATTAGAAAACATAGGTCATAAAAAGGGAGTTTTGGCTCCCTAGTTTTCTATTCTTAACTTACCGATAAACGGTGAGTCGTCAATCGTCGCGATAGCTTCCGAAAGTGCATAGCAAATCTGGTATTGAGCAGCTATGTCATTTTGATACTTTTGGAACTTTCCTACAGGTACTTTTTCAAAAAACCAAATAGGGTTGATTGGGTCTGAATTTAAAGATGTTACAATCGCATTAAAGCCATCCGCTTTGGCGGATAAGAGCTTGTCTTTTGTTATTTCTACAAATTTCATAGTACCTCTAAATTACAAAAAAAATGTAAACATCTACATTTTGGTATTAATGAATGGTTAAATTTTAATTAATATTTAACTAATAGTTATCTTTTTCGGATTTGATTTTTATTGATAACAGGCTGATTATTAGTTGTTAATCATTATTTATCGTTTTTATCGGTGACTACAAATAAAAAAATCAATTTTTTTTATTTGTAATGATTTACCACCGAAAATAACGTGATTTTGCGTGAAAATAAAGAACTAAATTCATCCAATTTAGAGGAGGTTATTTGTGATTTTTTACCACGGCTGGCTTAGAAAACTTCGCAAATCCATAATCTTTATACCTTCGATCGTGTTTCCCTCAAATGATTCCATTGTGACCACTATCTTTGGGTAATTATCTTGGATTTTCTGCAAGTTTCCAAACTCTCTTTTAATGGTTTTTTCTTCATACAATGTTAAGGCGACTTGGATGTATATTTTCTCACCATTTTTGTTACCTATAAAATCAATTTCGTTACCTCCCAGTACACCAACGGTGACCCTATAGCCAGAAATTAATAATTGATTAAACACCACATTTTCCATAATCTTACCTAAATCTTGTATGCGGTAACCCCACAAGGCATTTCGTATACCAATATCTTCAAAATAATGCTTTTCGCCAACTTCGAATATGCGTTTTCCGTCAATGTCATAGCGACTAACTTGGTGAATTAAAAATGCATTTGCAAGATGCTGAATGTATAATTGCACTTGATTTGGCGCTATGTTGGTCCGTTGAGATTTAAGGAAATCGCTGATTTTTTTTGCCGAAAATATATTTCCAATATTGGACGCCAAAAAATATACGAGTTGTTCCAGAAATACGGTGTTTCGTACAGCATAGCGGTTAATTACGTCTTTGAAGACGATTGAAGTGTATATATTCTTCAGGTATTCGAAAGCAATATTATCTTGGAGTGTCAGATGTCTTAAATGTGGTAAACCACCATATTTAAGGAAGAGCGATAATGATTTTTTATTATCTTCGAGCTTATGGAATACTAAGAATTCTGTATAACTTAAACTGAAAACAGTGATTTCGATTGATCTTCCACTTAAATGGCCTGCTATATCACCAGAAAGCAAATTAGCATTACTACCCGTACAATAAAGGTCTAGCGATTCATCTAATAGCAATGATCTTAATGCGGCTTCAAAGTTTTCGATATCTTGAATCTCGTCTATGAAAATATAATTTTTTTTGTCCTTCGCCTTATTCTGAAGTATATAATCGTTTAGATCTGTTGCATTTTTGATGTTTGCGAATTGTAGATCTTCTTTGTTAATATAGATAATTTTTGCCGTAGGATCATCCGTTTTGATAAGATCAATTAATTGAAATAATAAGTGACTTTTACCAACGCGCCTTTGACCCGTGAAAACTTTGATTAGATTCTTACCAATAAATGGCTTGACCCGATCGATATATAAAGGGCGTAGAATACTGGATGATTTTGATAAGCTCATATCTTTTTTGTCTTTTCTGTGTCTCGTGCGATTATAAGTATACTTATAACATTTGTAAATATACGGAAAAGTTATAAGTATGATTATAACTTTTTAATAATTTGCTGTTTATTATAGGTATGATTATAACTTTTTTTTGCGACCCGAACTTTCTTGAAAAAGAAAGTTTCCCTTCTCGTAGTCCACTTTTTACATAAACGAGCGTGTTTGAAAAAACTAAAATAAGGTGTTAATTGTTGGACACCTAAATAGATAGTTATGTTAAATAATGGGTTAATAGTGGTTTTATTGGTTGCGTTTATAGGTGCCAGTTTTTCCAGTTGTCAGCAGACAGCAAAGCAGACCAGTAGTGAAGATCCAATTTCCGATAGCGTAGAAATTCCACTTGAGGATACTTTTACAGTGATTAGTGATCTAGATTCGGCAACGAGCGTGGCAGATTCTTCTATTTCTCAAAGCGGACCTTCATCGAATGAACAGGAGTTTCAAATTCGTGAGGGGAAGCACGGTATAAGTTTGCAGTGGATTAGTTGGGATCAATTGGGAGAGGCTGAAATTAAATCCCTAAGTAACGGTACTTATCATATTGCTGGCGAGCAAACAAATCCTAAAAACGATGATTATTTGAAAATAGAGGGAACCTTAGAGCCGATTTCTAAAAATGAACTTAAGTTTGTGGGAACCGTGATAACGCAATCAGAATCGGTCAACAACGGGAAACCATGTTCGAAGGATGGTGAACAGCTATTCTTATCCACAAAAAATAGAAAATATTGGCGTATGCAGAATATGGAAAACTGCGAAGGAGGTATGGTGGTTGATTACGTCGATATATATTTTTAATGCCATTATGCATATATAATCAATTATCGTTTTAGCATATCATCCCGTTAATAAGTCTTTGGTGTAAAAGTTTAATAACCCGCGAGTAACCGCTGTAAAGTACACGATTTCCGATAACGCTACCGCTACTTTTCTCCGTCATTTCGTTGGAACTATGATGTTTATCTTATTTCTTTGAGGATATCGATTTTGATACTCACTGATCAAAATAAAATAAACCATAACGATTATGATACGAAAATGTTTACACAAGCAGTTCGGATTAGTAAGTCTTTTGAGCCTCCTGCTTATTACCTATTCAGGCCTCCTACAGGCTCAGGCTCAAAGTACAATACGAACAGTAACGGTACTCGATAGGTCTAACAGATCTCCGCTCGCGGGAGCAACCGTCACTAATCTAAAATCAAATTCTTCAGCAAGTAGTGCCGCTGGTGGGGTTGTAACCATCGAGGCTTCCGACGGTGATTCCTTACAGGTGACCATGCTTGGTTACGATGCTCTTGTAACGACCACTCCCACAACGCCAGCCGTTGAGATTCTGCTCTCCCCACAACAGCAGACCATTGGTGAGGTTGTGGTGACCGCTCTTGGAATAAAGCGGGAGACAAAGGGGTTGACCTTTGCCACCCAGCAGTTATCCGGGGACGCGGTTAACGACGTGCGAGATAACAGTGGAAATATTATGAGTGGTCTAACAGGTAAGGTTGCCGGAGCAGTTGTTACTACGGCATCCTCTGGCCCCGGCGCGGCAGTACGCGTCGTGTTACGCGGAAACAAATCTATCTCAGGCAATAATAACGCACTGGTCGTGGTAGACGGCGTGCCTTATGATAATTCTGCTGGACCACAGGCCTCAGGTACGACCCCGAGCTATGGTACAAGTGATGGGGCGGCGAACATTAATCCCGATGATATAGAATCTATTAACATTCTCAAAGGCGCATCTGCTGCAGCACTCTACGGAAGCAGGGCTGCAAATGGAGCAATTATTATTACCACCAAGCAGGGTAGCGAGGGCCGTTATCAGATTGATTATAACGGCGGGGTCTCCTTAGACCAGGTGAATATTTTAAGCAAATTTCAGAATAGTTATGGTCGAGGTAATGGCGGAGAGACAGGAACGAATGTGGCTGAAAGCTGGGGTGCTCAGGGTAATACGGTGCCTGATAATGTTCGTAGCGTTTTTGAGAATGCAGCAACTATTAACAACAGCATAAGCACCTATGGAGGAACCGAGAAAGTGAAGGGATATATGTCCTATTCGAATAATAATATCGGAGGTATTTTTCCGGGTAATAAACTTGATCGAAATAGCTTAAATTTACGTGTAAATACGGAGCTTATCCCCAAGCTAAAGACCGATGTGAAGCTTAATTATATGAATCAACAGGTAGATGATCGTCCGCGATTAGGTGATATGGGCATTCCTATTGAAGCCTATATTATGCCTCGGGATCTTAGCTTAGCAGAACTAGGTGACTATGAGGAAATCAATTCCACAAACGGCGAGCCGCAACGTAAATATTGGTCGGGATCATCCATATACGACAATCCATTATGGAGTTTGAATCGTACGCAGGTTAATGAAGTACGCGACCGTATAACAGCTTTGGGTAGCGTGAGTTATGAATTAATGGACGGACTCACCATCATGGGACGTTATAGTTTTGATAAGTACATCGATAAGGTGGATGGATCATTTTATGATGGTACGGTCTCCCTAGGTAGTGTGCGGCCAGGAGGTATGTACTACCAAACGCATACCCGTTACTGGGAGCATAACCTAGACTTCTTGATTACCGGGGAAAATAAACTAAGCGATAACATCCAGCTGAATTATAACGTAGGAACAAGTTTCCTGAAACGTAATTATGAAACCTTCCAGAATATGGCCAATGGGTTATCTATCCCTAACCAGTTTTCTTTGATGATGGCAACCACACCAGAGTTCCTGTTAGTCAATAACTATGTACGGCAGCTGAATTCTGTATACGCGAGTACTCAGCTTAGTTTTTATGATAATATTTTTGTTGACCTTACGGCCCGAAACGACTGGTCTTCCACACTTCAGGCGCCACACAGCTATTTTTATCCTTCGGCAGGGGTGTCCGTCGTGTTTCACGAATACTTAAATCTACCCGATTGGGTAAATTTCGGGAAAATTAGAGGATCCTATACTCAGGTAGGTAACGATCCGGATCCTTATCTCCTCAATCAACTCTATCAATTTGGTTTAGGAGCTGGTAACGGATTCGTGTCTAGAAATCCTACTAAAGCTATTCCTGATTTAAAACCCGAGCAAACCAAAGCATTTGAAGCTGGTCTAGACATGAAGTTCTTCGGGGATCGGCTGTCGTTTGATGCCACCTATTACAAGAGCAATACCATAAATCAGTTACTTTTCTTGTCCTTACCGATAGCAAGCGGCTTTAGTCGTGAATATATAAATGCGGGTAACATCGAGAACAGGGGGTTTGAGGTGCAGTTAGCAGCCACGCCAGTTAGAAAGGCTAACTTCACTTGGTCCACTGCCGTGAACTTTTCGACCAATACAAACAAAATTATTGAACTGCACGAAAAAACAAAACGCGCAAATATATCCGAGAATACCAAATATGCGACAGTAGTGGTCAATGAAGGTGAAAAGTATGGTGATCTATACGGGCATACCTGGATGAAAGATGCGACTACTGGAAAATATATCGTCGATGCAGAAGGTTTGCCTGTTGTTGAAACCAATAAAAAGCTTGGTAACTTTAATCCAAAAGCATTACTGGGTTGGAGCAATACTTTTGATTATAAAAATTTCTCCCTGCGAACATTGATTGACGCGCGGATTGGTGGAGAGATCGTTTCAGGTACGGCAGCCTACCTGGCGGCATTTGGTGTCGCAGACTTCACCGACCAGTACCGTGAAGGCGGATTGGTATTAGATGCTGTAACCCAAGACGGGCAAGCCAACAGCACTGCCATAAGTTCGCAGCAGCTCTGGACAAAGGTTTCTCAAAATGGCCGGGATGCTTGGGGGGAGTTTTTCACCTACGATATGACTAATGTGCGGTTAAGAGAATTAGCATTAAGCTATAAGTTTAATCTTCCCCAGGAGCATGCTATTAAGGGGGCGCAGGTTTCTCTAACAGCACGTAATTTATTCTTCTTTTACAGAGGGAAATCCAAGCTCGATATTCCAGGTATTGGCAAGATTGATAATCCTATTGATCCCGAGGGTGCATTAGGAGCTGGGAACTATCAGGGGGTTGAAGTTGGTCTTCCTCCCGCTGTACGCACCTACGGGGTGAACGTAAAGTTATCATTTTAAACCTAACAGCTATGAAAAAGACATTTCTATATACCGCAATAATAAGTCTCTCGATGCTTTCTTGCACGAAAGATTTTGAAGAGTATAATACCGATCCGAATAATCTAACGGAGGTTGGTGCGCGCGAGCGGCCCTTTATGTTCGCAAAAGCGCAGTCGTCCTCGGCCATGAATAGATCCTTTTACCAAACGGTACAAAATTTAGGTCCCGACATTTATGCGCAATATTTCGCCTTGACGACGACCTCATTTAGAACCGATCGTTACATGTTAACGCCCGATTGGCAGCGCCGCTTTTGGTCAGTCGTGTATGTTGATACCGCGCCACAACTAAAAAGTATTCTTGAGAACGTCGAGGAGGATTCTGGTGAAGCTGCTCTAGCAAATATCTTATGGGTATACGCTTTTCACAGGCTGACAGATCAATTTGGACCGATTCCTTATTTTGGAGCCGCAACAGCTAGTGATGAAATCCCCTATGATGCGATGGATAAAATTTATGCCGATTTTTTCGTTAGACTCCAAAGCGCCGTGGAGATACTTAAGGAACAACCTGCAGATACAAAAATATATGACGGTTATGATTTGATGTATAATGGAGACATCCAAAACTGGATCGCTTTTGCCAATTCACTGCGGTTGCGACTTGCATTACGGATTTCTGAAATTGATCCTGTCAAAGCAAAGTCGGAAGCAGAGGCTGCAATTGCTGGTGGTGTGATGGACGATAATAGCCAAAATGCATCTTTAGAAAAATCTTTAGACGGCAACGATACCAATGGCTTGTCTCAGGTTGGTGTATGGAATGAGTTTGCGATGAGCTCCACGATAGCTTCCTATCTAAAAGGATATGAAGACCCAAGGCTAAGCATCTATTTCCAACCAAGTATTGCTGGAGGAGAGTTTAATAGTATCCGTAACGGAATGAGTGCAACGGACTTGGGGATTGCCCGTAACCAGTCGCCAGCCAACTCAAATATTGGGGAATACTGGATCAAATATAACGGAAATACCATTGAAGGAAATTTAACCAATCGCCAGCATATCCTGAGTGCGGCAGAATCCTACTTCTTACGTGCTGAAGGAGCACTTAACGGATGGAATATGGGTGGTACTGCAAAGGAGTTGTATAATCAGGGTATACAAATAAGTATGGCTCAGTGGGGCGTTAGCGACCCGGCACAGATCAGCGCTTATGTAAGCTCGACCAATAAACCCAGCCAGCCGGGGGATTACCACAACTCACCAGCGGTGTCAGAGACACCGGTAGCCTGGGCTGCAGATCAGCAGACCCAACGCGCACAAATTGGTGTGCAAAAGTGGCTTGCTGTATTTCCTGATGGCATGGAAGCGTGGGCAGAATTTAGACGCACGGGCTATCCAGCGATGTATAATGTGCTAGTGACAGAAAATCCAGACCTTCCGCGTGGAACATTCATTAACCGCATGCCATATCCATTGACCGAGGAAACGAGCAATTTACAAGAGCTTGAAAAAGGTCGTATCTTACTTGGAGACGAGGACAATGCCGCAACCCGCG
>JAALOO010000791.1_pt1 | contig 26019 bp, 30 predicted proteins | sample 7257641 | NCBI WGS metagenome assembly JAALOO01 (sample SAMN14085613, study PRJNA598686) | mite metagenome | biome: ENVO:01001000; feature: ENVO:01001002; material: ENVO:01001226; isolation source: single female mite from University of Michigan culture on fish food culture... ...
GAGAGAGAGAGAGAGAGAGAGAGAGAGAGAGAGAGAGAGAGAGAGAGAGAGGGATCTGCCGAGGCCCAGTACCACAGTTGTCCCCAGTCGTACCCGTCGTACAGTAGGCGCACGCCACTGAGACCACTGCACCGCTGTCAATCTCTGGTCCCTGGGAGAATTGCAGCAGCAGCAGCAGCAGTGACAGTGAGCACCGAAGTGAGTGTGCACTTCGCCTGCGGGTACAACAGCACATGCACTGCAGAATTCCGCCTGACACGAAGCTGCCCGAATTCCTATCCCTCTGACATTATCACTGCGAAGCAGCAGTCTGCCAGCAGAATGTAAACTGCACCGTTCCACTGCCGCCCTCACCACCACTGGCTACCCCTTCTGGGGCCAAGTTCTGGCGCCAGAAAGACTTTTGAAATACTACCGTCTCGCCATCTTACGGCAGCGACTTCAGGGCGGCAAAAGAATGTTTTTTAATCAAAAAATCTGAACCGGGATGAAAGTGTGTGTGTGAAAATGTCTAAATATAATATAATATACATTAGATGAAAGTTTTTACAAAAGATGTGTGTGATCCTGAGTCATTTAAAAGCGCTTTATGAGTTCCTCTTTATATTTGGAAATTGTATCGGTATAGCGCTTCTCAATCTCCTGAAAGTCCTTGTCCAGGTTGTCATTGGTATTCTGAAGCTGCTTCAATGCCTTTTCTACCCACTGTTTCTGGCCCTGCAACTTGGCAATGTCTTCCGATTTCTTCTTCTTTGACTCCTGCAGCCCATTGTTCAGTCCTTCAAGTTGACCGAAAATACGCTGGTGCTGCCTTGCCCAATTGTTTATCTTTGTCTGCCAGCCCTGCTTGGCCTTTTGGCATTCGCTCATCTTAATTTTAATGCTCTTAATTTCCTCCCTCAGTGACAAAGTATCTTGCTTGATGTTCTCCAAATTTTCGCATTCTTTGTCGGTAGAAGAGAGCATGATAAGCAAATCTGAAGAAATCAACAACAAAAAAGTTAGTGTAAACAAAACCACACAAAGCATCCCGACCACTTACTGCTAATGTCCCCAGTCGATGGTTTCAGATAAGTCAAGACCGCCTTGTAGCAGTCGATCATTTTGTTGATTGTCATCAGCTGTTGCTTCTTTTCAGGCACCTCTTTCTTCAACTCCATCAGAGCCCTTTCCATGTCGGCGGTAATTTGAATCGACTTTTGTGGTGACTTTATGATAAGCTCTTCCAGTTGCTTGATTTCCTCTTTCCCCTTGCTGATTTCAATGTTGACGCTACATAGTCGGTCTTCCAGTTTAAGTATCTCAGTTTTCGTCAACTTGAATTGCTCTGATTTCTCGTCACTTTCGCGCTTCTTCTTTTTGTTCTCCTCGATTAGAGCGTTTTTCTCCTTTTCCATAGCTTCCGAGTTATTGTTCAATGACGTGAACAGCATAGACTTTTCCTCTATCAAATGCTTCAGCTCTTGATCTTTTTGCTTAAGCTGCAGTATTTCAGTACGGATAGCAAGCCCTTCGTTCTTCAATCGCAGCCATTCTTTCTAAAAATTCAAACAAGTGTAAACAAAAGAGTTGACAAAATCAGGTTTAAAAGACTTACCTTAACTGCGCTGTATCTCAAGAAGAAGAAACACAAAGCACTGATGATTCTGTTAGTTCGGCTGCGTTTAGGTGAGAGAATGTCCATCAAGTTCATGTCGTGGATGCCATAGTGCACTACACATTGCTGGACAATGGTGTAGATATGAATTGGCACCAGGATTCCGTCCATTGCTTCGACATTGGTCATATCGCCGCAAGCCATAAAGTCGCGTTGGGTGATAGAGTTGACATCAAAGTCCAACTCTTGTAAAAACTGAGCGTAAATCTCAATAACAAGTTGTCTGTTGGGACTCGACAGCTGTTCCCTCTTGACCGTGTAGCTAAGCATGTCCTTCATAAAGTTGATAATTTCATCGTCCGACAGTTTGGCCATCTTGTTGATAAGGTTAATGAGGAGCAGATAAGAATGCAACAATCTGGAGCAGATCAAACACAAAAGAATTAGCGGGGAAAATCAACGGCTAAAACAAAAAAATAAAAAAAAATATCAAACGTTCAGTCCTTTCACAGAAGACGTTACAAAAAATTAGCATTTCAGTTTTGAGATTCAAGTTGAATCATTCAACTTAGGATTTGAAGATGTGAATTTATTCAGATTGATGAATTTACTGAAATGATGTATATAAAAAAGACTAATTTTAATTAATAACAAAAATTATACACTAGTACAACTAACAAAAGAGAACGGCAACAAGGAAATGGTCATTTAAAAAAATCAAAGTTGCTGAAAGATTAGTTATTGTTGACACGTAGATTGCATTGTGAAGTACAAAAACTATTGTGAAAAAACACATTAAGAAATCAAGAAAGTGAGATAATTTACATTGATTTGTGATCACTGCGCTTTTGAGGTTGCAACTTCGGTTGACGTTTCGTTGGTGGACGATGCTTCCATTTCGAGACTTTTCATGTTCAGTGGGTCTGCCCCGCTTGGATCCTGGTTGATGGCATTGTTCTCTTGCGAGTACAAATTCGGGTACTTGGTCATGCAGCTTTGCATCTCCATAAACTTGTCAACGCAATCACTGCCTTTCACTTCAGCCGTCGAGTAGTGAAAACAGCTAAAGGCGTCCCGAAACTCGAACCCACAAGGACCTGATGCCATGCCGCCCAGACAAGGGCAGGCAAAGTTGATGTCACCATTGGGCATGATCAGACCACGATTGTAGTCGTCCGGCATGTCCTTAAGCTCAATTTTGGACTCGCCTCTGGCGCTGTCTTCTTTGGTCAGGAAGACCACCTTGTCCTTGCCGTACTCTTCACACGATGACATGATGTTTATTATTTACAAAAAATGTCCGTTGTCAGACTGAAGATTCAGCTGGATAGTGGCTCAAAATGGTGATCTCTGGAATGAATTCAACCGAAGAAGACGGACAATCCAACGTGATTTGCACCGTTAGCAATGCGGTATCGCCAATCAAAACAGCAACATCTTCTGCAAACACCAGCCGTCTACCACGTGATCACTGCTAGGAAATTCATAGAATACGTATATTTTCGAAATTGACCCGCTTTTTACGCAAATAATTCAGCCTCACGGGATAACTCGTGTGCTTTTTATTTTTTGAAAAAAAGATTCGTATGGACTGCCTGGCAAAATTTGCTGTTTGTGGAGTTGTAAGCATCTGAGAGTAAGAAAAAACAGAGAGAAACAATAGTGGAAATGAACAGAGAGCAAGAGAGAATGGACACAACACGAAAAGTTATAGATGCCAGTAGAAAATATAAATGTCAAATGTGTGTGTTTTGAAAACAAAAAAAATATAAAAAAAGAAAATATGAAAAAGTGGAAATGAAAAAAAGAAAAGATCACAAGAACATGAAGTGAGATAAAAGTGGGAGGGGGAGAGAAAAAAGGAGAGAGAAAAACAACAGAAGAGAGAAATGCGCTAACGCTAATGCGATAACAGAACGGGTAGACTAGCTCTGGAGCTCTACATCATTTGCGAGGATCAGGTGTGGTTGTAGAAGTAGGACTTCAGATGATAGTAGAGAATAAGAAAAGACGGAGTGAGAGATTGATAGGACATGAATATTCTGTTTCGCCAAGTAGGTGTAGGAGTAGTGGACCCTGGGATCGGACAGAGTGGACTTGCCAGTGATAATGACACTGACCGATGCACCAGGAGGGAGAAAGGAGATAGATAGGGTAAAGAGGTCTCCTCCAGTGGAGAAGAGAGTATCTTTGCTTGCCAAAAGGGAACAAGCTAGTTAGATTCACCAGACTCGGACTTTGCTTCTAATTGGGGAATAACATGAAGGATTACACTAGAATACTATAAGTTCCCATTCACTTTAGCATCTTGTAGTTGTTAGACAAATTGCCAAAGGGGGAGCTGTTCACTGCGAAGGAATCAGGCGTAGAGAAGATGACCAGCGGGAAGAACTTGATCTGCGTCTGCCACTGAGTGGTCAGCTGGAAGAACTTGACACCGGTCAGTTCAACACCGTCGATGTTCACTGTAAACACATGAAAAAGTTACAATTAAAATTGATCTAAAGAGCCACCAAGGAATCAGGCCTACCTTTGATCGGTGACTGTGTGGCCTTGTACGAGCACACCAGTCGACAGATGCCCTCCACCACTTGACACTTTGACTCGTTTTCCTTCTCCTTCTTCTTTCCCAGTCGCATAACTAAATATGAAAGCTTGGTTAGCACAGAACCTATTTTAGCTCCCTTTTTGCACTAGACATACTCTGTTTCTTCTTTTCCTTGAGCACGTAGAAGAGCGTCAACGATGATATGCTCTGCTCGCCCAGCATCGGCAGTCGAGAGATTTGCAAGTTGCGGAAGCAGTTCTTCAGCGTAAACTTGCAGTTATCACTCTTCTTCGCCTCCTTATTCGAGAGATCATTCAGTTTCTGCTGCACCGTCCAGTAGTCAATCTGCAGGTCAATCGCCTCGCTCGCCAGTGCGTCCTTCTCCTTATCCTTCTCCTTCTCCTTCTCTTTATCCTTCTCCTTTTCCTTCTCCTTGTGCTCCCTCTCCTTATCTGCCTTTCCTCCGCTGCCAGTCTGGCTTAGAAATGTCTGGTTCGAAGATATGCTCGGTGAGTTGGGCGGAGTGAGGGACATTGACGCGTGTTGATCCTTCGTCGACAGTGGCGAGGTGACCGACTTCTCACTGGTCGCAGCATTTGCCGCCCCCGTTGTCTGGCTGGGGGTACCGCCCACGACAAAGGTGGCGTCATCGTTATCCATTGAGTGGTTGCCGTATATGCTGTCAAGCAGACCTGGTGGAGCAGAAGTGATCGATAAAAGTAATGAATGACCCTCAAAAGGGGAACTTACCAATCTTGGCATCACTGATAAAGGGAATAAAGACCTGACTAGGTTCATCTTCACCGGTCTTGTCCTTGTAGGTGACCATCGCCTCGGCAATCGGTATCTGCAGCAGGGTTTGCGCACCATTCAGGTAGTTGACCACCTTGCTGTACAGCTCCTGAACACTGACGAGGGAGCCCCCAGCAGCACCACTGCCTCCAGCGACAGCACCAGCAGAGGAAGCAGCAGCAGCTTCAGATGAGCCTCCGGCGTCTCGACTAGATTCCACCGAGTCCTTGCTGGTGTGAAAGTAGCCAGCATAGGCAGGGTCAATGCTGGCGAGGTACTTGTGCAGTGGGGAGGATGACGCCGGCGAGGAGGAGTTGATGAAGCTGGCAGGAATCAGGTAGAAGCGCAGGTAGGTCTGCCAGTCGGGAGATTTAGAGCTGAGTAGATCGACGTAGATGCGCAGAAATGAGTTCACGTACGCCTCAGAGCCAATGAGCGCCAGCTTAATGGGAATCGGCGTCTTGAGGTTACTGTTGCAAAACTTCTGGATTTTGTTGCAGAGAAAGGTAAACGAAAACTTGACGTCTGACAGTGTGTTTGTGCCAATGATATGGTGCGTCCGCTCAAAGACGGCCATCAGCAGGGCTGCTTGTGCACACTCAGCCATGTTGATGAAGAGAATCTCGTCGGGGATGTTGTGCTCATCAGAGGAGAACACTTTGTTCAACTGCTCAAGAATAAACTCTTTTGGCTGTGGAGAAAAGAGAATAAATCAGAGGTGACAATTAGAACAACTGGGAAGCAATAAAATTAGCATAATCACAGTCAATCACTTACACTGCTGTCGTCTTTGCTCATCGACGCACTGGTAAGGGAAAGCGAGTTGCTCACAGGTTGTTTCCTCTCTTTCGGCTGGCTTTTGTTTTCCTTGTCTTTGGCAGTGGGAAAGAGCTTCACCCGTTTCACTTCCTTGTCATTTGCGGCCTTCTTCTTTGTCTCTTCGCTCTTCTTCAGGCTCACGGGCTCCTGTGGCTCCGTGTGCTTCTGACTGGTGTCAGAGGTGTCAGGCGTCTGCTCAGCACCAGAGTTCTCCTGGCTATCATTGTCAAAGGGCTTCTTCCCTTGAAATGCAGGAAACTGTTGCGTAAAAGGACAATTAATTGATAGATGAGCAATACCAAAATTTTAAAATCCTCAAACACTTACCTGCTCTTCCGGCTTGTCCTGGCCGACGAGAGTGCACGAGGAGAAGAATGGCCTTAGACTGGGCTTTGGCGTTGACGATATGCTGACGTCATCAAACTCCTGTCCACTGTCGCTCATGTAGTCCAGCTCGTCGATGTCGTCATCGTCAAAGTACTCGTCAATATCCGCTGGCTCCTGATTGCTGCTCATCAGCTCCTTCTCCAGCGCCTCCTGGAACTTCTCCTCCGAGTCGTACACGCCCTCAGAGTCGGGCAGTCGAAACTTCTTGAGCAATGAAATGAACTTCTGCTTTAGATTGCGCTGCTGCACATTCGAAGGTACGCCCGACTGGAACTTGTCATTGCCGGAGAAGAGCTTTCTCGGCTTTCGGCTGTTCACTTTGCGCCGGAAGTGATTCATCCGATCGCGAGCATTACCCTCCTCGATTGTCTCACTATCGCTGCCGTCTTCCGCCGAGGTAAAATCATCCTCGTCGCTGTACACATCTGGACGGTCAATTGACACCTTTCCCCGGCGAAGGTTGCTATCCTGATCGATTGGCTGACTGCGCAGAGTGGAGATGGTAATGCGAGCCAGGTTCTCATTTTTGCCCGACTCTTTGACGTGCCCTATCAGATCAATGTCCTTCTCGACTATCGTTGAGCGTTGTAAAACTTCGGCCATGTCAATAACACCACAGGCCAGCGTTTTGAAACCTGAAAAGGGGTGCACGCATCATTTAGAAATTAAAACTGAAAGGGGTTGGGCAAGCACAAGCAATGAAACGTACCGAGGATGGCCTTGTTTTTATACTTTTTGCGTCGCTGTAGAATGATTTGTAAGTAGTTGCAGTTTCGTTTGAGAAAGTGAGGATATTGAAGTGTGAAGGACAAATCGAGCTCAATGTCAGCGGAAGCAGGAGAGTCACTGGTGTGCGATGGTAGCGCTATGGCAATCTCATTAGAGCGTAGAATGCGCTTGGAGTTTTGCATCTTCACGGCCACAATGATTGCAGTCACATCCTGTCGCATGGATGGCGTCCAGCTGAGGCGATTGATGTTCAGTGAGCACAATCTAAAGGGGAGGGTGGTGGTTGTAGCTGTTAGGGGTACTGAAGTGCTGCCAAAGTGTGAATCACCCTTACCTTGGAATACAGTCCGGCGGGGTCTTGTCAATCTCCCAAGCTCCGAAGAGCTTCATCTTCACCGGTTTGCTGGACCACATTGTGGAGGGCTTTACGCTCGACTTTTCAGCCATTGTGAGGAGGATGACAGCTACGAGTGCGACTGGCTGATCGACAGTGCGTCTGCAGTTGGATCGCTGTGAGAAGGGAAGAGAAGGGGGAGGAGGAGGAGTGATGCAGTTGATGAGTGAGAGAGCAAGTCAGCCAGAATCATAGTGTCATATAAATCGATTGCAGTTAATGGTAAACAGAGACAACCGTACAAGCACACACACACACGCAACAACAACAACAAGAACAACAACACCAACAAGCACTAATCGGACTAATGGGGCGATATCTGCAAAAGTGCGGTCAACTGTGTCCAGCGACACACACGGCCACTGAACAGAGTGCGAGAGACGACAAAGTAGAAGCTGAAGTCGAATCGACGCTGAGGCGCACCAAATAATGAACGCTCGATTGAGAGACGGCGACGACGACAACGACGAAGTTTGAGAAGGACTGGTCGGGGAAGAGGAGACGGATTGCTGTGAGCACTTCAGTGTACAGCTGACGATTAAGACCGTTTAGATTGTTTACTCGACTGTAAATTTGCATTGCCTTCTGTGGTGGAGCACTGGCGCAGCGGTGATAGTTCGGGTGACACAATGGCAATCAGCACAGTGTAACATGACTCGCCACTCGGCCATTACACTAATTGTACTGTCAGGGGGGGGGCTGTGCAATGCCAGGCCACACTCACTTTGCCAGTCACTTCTTGGTCGGAGGAAGAGTGCAGAGAGAGGAGGGAGAGGGAGATTGACTGGAGGCGACAGGAGCACTTGTTCCCGATTCATACGAGTCAGTGGATTGAACCAGGCTGTGTACAGAACACGCACAGGCTGTTTGCCATCAGCCTCAAAGCGGTTCGATTATGACGGCACAGCACCACCACCACCACCAATAGTGATGATGGTGGCTGATAAGCGGATGGCAACTGCCGCTGGAAAAGCCGCCGTACAAGACATATTCTGGGTGGACACTGACCTCCCTCCCCTCCGCTCTTCCTCCTCCTCCTCCCTTGGCGACGACTCAGCGTATATACCCTACTGATAACGATTGGCGCGGTGAAGGACCACTGGCACTTTTGTTGTGATGATGATGATGGGAAGGAGGTTCGCTTCCAGCAATGTGGAGCCATGTGAACGCCATCCAACACAGATATTTCAATCAAATGAATAGAATAGTTTGGCCTGCTCGGGTGGTGATTAGAGCAGGGCAACTTGATCCACAAAGCATATCTACAATTAAATATTTATATCAAACCTGCGCTACGTTTAATTACTGAAAGCACCATCAGCACTGACTATCGCACTGTGTGGGCGCAGTTGACAACACACACAGGCACACTCCAGATTGTAATTACCACCGTCGTCTAGCGCAATTGTTCCTAATGGATCGTGTGATCAGGGTTACTGGCGCGGTGTTGCAAGGTTGCAGATGGCAAGAGAGATAGTCTGTCTGTTGTCGTTTGCTGGCAGCGTCAGCTGTGTTTTGGAAGCTTTCACACTCACCTACCTATTTAGGGTGGCTGGTAAATTGTGCATTGTTTTGGGGGAAAACGGCGACGGTGATGATCCCAAACGGATGAGAGGAAGGATGCTGGGGATCAGGTCATTTGCGCTGATCTGTTGACAGCTGTTTGTTGGGTTGCAGCATTGGTGTCATCGCGCTGTCACCGACAGTCCTCCACTGCCTTGTGCGTCCAGTGTTGTTGTTGCTCGGTGGTGTTGTTGTTGATAGTCTCTTGAGGTGTGCGGCCAGAGCGAGCAGGTGTGAGTGGTGATAAGGGTGCACTCGAAGTGTTCACTGCTTTAGGTGTACTGAAGTCAGCGCAGAGTAAACATCGACACTCTTCCTGGGAAACACTTTGGCACGGCTACTCGGCTGCTACAATTCAATGAATGATAGCAATTTGGAGTGTTTGTGGCCAAGCCCAATGAGCGCCAACGACGAGTGCCCATGCGCTAAAAAAGCGAAAACAGAAAATACAAAACTGCCGTCGCCAAGTACTTGTTGGCGGTCCATTTGGAGCGCACTGCTTGCCCCTTTCCTCACTGACGCCTACAGCCGGTGACAGGCTGTTGACAGGCTTTTAGCGGAGGATGTCACACTCGATGACAGCAGTCGCCAGGTTGACCTTGCACTGTCCCCAGAGAAGAAAGGTGACACGGCTGCTGGAATGCGTCCTTTTCTCCCCACTTACGCTGCAATGGAATGCAGCGCCTCATTAGCATATGTCGGTTCTCCTCCCGTCTGAACACGTGCTTTTATTTATAAAATTACTGTCATTAACTTCACATAACCTGTTCATTATTTCCAATTGACAGTAATTGCTGTTTCATTGATAGATGACTCTTTTCATCTGAGGAAACTTCAGTGCGTTTCAAAAGATGTCTTTTGTATGCTATTTCCACCATAGTGTAGAAACGGTGCAAACATGTGTTTTGCCAAAACTTTTGGTATTTCGGCAAAACATTGAACTTGCATTTCGTGATCGGCGTGTTTGGACCAGTTATTCTTCCAATCTCCAAGGCTGAGCCATGTCAAAACTAAAGTCAGCAAAGAAGGGTCTTGAGAAGGTCATTCATAGCACCCCGTTGCGCATTTGGATCGGCGCCGCATCTGCGCAACCCGGCCCACCGCTCGGACCGCAACTCGGTCAGGTTTGTTATTGATGTTTTGGTATCAGATATTGTCGTATCTAACTCCTCTTTTTCTCTCCAGAGAGGCATAAACATTGCTCAGTTTTGTAAAGACTTTAACGAACGAACAAAGGATTATAAAACTGGCACTCCACTTCCATGCACCATCAGTGTCAATGTATGTTTCTGCTTAACGGGTATTTTGGTTCTCTAATGCACCATTTTACATTTCAGTCTGATCGAAGCTATGAAATTCAAATTCGTGTTCCACCACTTACATACTTTATTCGGCAGGCTACTGGGCAAGATCGCCTAGCAATGGACCAGAGCAAAGAGGTGTCAGGTATACTGAGCCTGAAGCACGTCTACGAGATTGCAAAAGTGAAAAGCACCGATCCACTGTACGATTGTGTGCCTCTGAAAAATATTTGCGAGGAAATCATTGAGGAGGCCTTTAAATGTGGCGTGAAGGTAGTAGACAAAATCGACCCTGACAAGTATGCTAAATTTATGGCTGAGAGGCGCGAAATTGTCGCCAAACAACTCAAAGAACTGGAAGATGTGCGCCAATCTAAGCTTCTGCGAACAGCCTAGTTGAAGCTTTCATTTTCATTTTGTAATATAGTCAGATTAAAGTGATAAGACATTTGGACATTAGAGTTCAAATGTTATCAGTGAACCATTGCAACTCTGTTATGTCATCCTCAGCATCACAATCAGTCCTCAATTCTTACATCCAACAAGTGACAGTAGCTGCCGCCGCCACTGCCGCTTGCCCCGCGGCCTCGCAATGCGCCAATTTCTTAATCAGTCACAGGCAGTCAGCTATTGATACCAGCGGCATTAATTGCATCTTCAATTCCCAAAATAGACTCATCAACTGTGCAAGACTGTGCCTATCGTCTACTGGCATATTTTACAGCAAGAAAAGGGAACTTGTCAACTAAACTACTACTGGTTGGGATGCCTTCCTGATAATCGGAGAAGCAGTAGTAGTAGGTGGCACCTTAGTTGGTGAATTTAGCCAGCCTGAATAAAGGACAGTTGTTGTTGTCAGGCTGCATCACTCTCTTGTTCTCTCTCCGCATCTGAAGACCTTGGGCGACATGTGCTGCGAAAGATGGTGGTGAAGAAGACGCAGGCACGGGAGCTCGGCAGCTGCACAAGCGAAGCCAAGTCAATCCAGCAGCGCTGGTCGATTAGTATGGCAGCAGTGTGATACAGTGAAACTCACTGAGAGAGTGGTGTAGAACTATCTTCTCTGCAGGCTGAACCTGGCGCGATCCGATCCTCTTTCTTTCCTTCCTTTCCTTTCCTATCCCTTTGCTGTACACTGTCTTGTCGCCTGCGGTGGCAGTGGTGCTGGTGGCGCCCTGGTATATAGCGCGCGGAATGACTCGAGAATGCGCCCTGATCAGGGCTGGCTGGTTGGCTGTGATGGCTGCCATGAGTAACAAACAAAAGTTGTGCCCCACTGAGGAGCATTGCTTGATAAACGAACTCTGCTGTGGGGCTACACACTGTTTTGCCGCACATGTCTGGTCGCACATGAAGATCGACTGACTGCGACGCTGACAAAGAAAGGGGGCTCCAGAGGTGCTGCTGTTGTCGGCGTCGTTGCAGCCATTGCCTGTTTGTCTGTTTGCAGCCCTGGCTATCCTGCAGCAAAAGCAGCAACGAGACAACAGAGAGGTGCAACTCCACACAGTGACTGCAACAGTGGCTGCTGCAGCAGCACCATCAGCTCCTTTCACACGGCATGTCGGCAACGGTGGACAGCATCTGAATGAACTGCCTGCGGCTGCTGCGGCTGATCATGCTACAGCACCAACAGCACCACCATCACCACCACCAACACTACTACCACTGACGATCACTGTCAATCGATGCAGCGTTCTCCTTTTCCTCTGCTTCTGCACAGCCTGACAACCACCCACTTGTCCTCGCCACCCAGGCCTGGCTTCAAGTGACAATACAGTGCTAAAGAGCGGTGCACCACCATCTAGGCGCTGTCAGCGAGAGAACAACTGAACGAGAGGCACTGTCTGTGTCTTATGTTATCCCGGCTAAGCCCAGCACACACACACACACACTGCAGTGCACATTCGCCACACCGGGCAACTTCGCTTCAACAGCAGGCACAACATCCTCATCAACGAAGCTCTGACTCATCATCAGCATTGGGCGCCAGTGAAAGGGTAATGTGAAATTGGCTGTCGCCCAGTGCTTCTTCACCTCGCCAACTTGCCCGACCAGTGGTCGCAACTAATTGACTGCGACGACCAGCGCACAGGCACTCGCACTGCAGCTGACAGTGAATCGAAAGGCTGATCACGTCTGCAGCAGTAGAGACCACTGTACTGCTGTCAGCAGCACCAAAGTTCACCCTCTCTGGAACAGTGTTCACAAGCGCACTCTTGGTCCACCCAGTGCTTGCGCACCCATTTTTGCGCCTCTCTGCCGCGCCTTCTTGTGGTCTCACCAAGTCACCGCCACCACCACCGCCATCAGCAGTGGCAGTCGCTGGCCAGTGAACTTTTGGTGGGCGCCATTCACCTGAAGACGAAGAAGGATAAGAAAGAGGCAAATGTGTGTATGTGTCTTTGATCACGACTGCACAGAGCACTAGTGTGAGTGCACTTTTGCCTATTGGTCAGCGCAATGCTCAGTGACAGCATTCAAATAGTACAAAGTGTGTCAGAAAGCAGCAGCAGCAGCAACAGCAGAAATGGATGAAGTTTTCCAGTGAAAGTACATCAACTCATGTGCGCCGCCCAGACGCTGCTTTCTCGAACTCCCAAGAAGTGACTGCCCAGTGGCAATCAACAGTGTCATCACGTCTTCATTGGCCTCAGTAGCAGTCACTGTCTGTCATTCGCTGCACTGTATCTGTCTTGCCCGTATCTCTTCCCTCGTCGTCCAATCTTAGACGCGCGCGCGAAGTAGCAATTGCAGCAATCTTTAAATTTTTGCATGCCGTTAGTTGGCCAGATTGCCTTCTAAACAGTGTGCTTCTTCTTTTCCTCTTCTTCTTTTTCAGTAGTGTGATCACCAGTGATTGATCATCAGATTCCTCCGGCTACGCTTCTGAACGACCAGTGCCATCACACACACAGACACGTAGAGAACACTGAGCAACACTGAGTCTCCTCTTGATTAGCTGCGCTTATCAGCACATCTCCCAACTCGGTCTCACTCTGCACCTCAGCTCTCACTGAATGACTCTCTGGGCGATGTAGTGGCACACTCCAAGCTCAAGTGCTGGTTGCTTGTTGTCTTTGCCCAGACTGTTTGTGATTTCCCTTGCTGCATATCACAACACACACATGCACACAGAGACACACTCAGACAGCTCCAGCACTGCTCGATGCAAATGGATTGCCAGCGAGATCGGCGTCTCTCACTCTCCCTTCGCTAATGCTCTCCTCTCTACCTATCATTATTTTGCCAGCAACCAGACATGGTCGACATCTGAAGACAGCAGCGACAGTAGCAGCAGCAGCAGCAGCCAACAAGCGCCGCCACTACTGACGACCAATAAATAAACATACCACTTGGACTCTTTACAACACAGACAAGCGGAGACTTTGCTCTTGAGACTCTCTGCCATCTGAGCCATTGAGACATTCCACTGCAGAGCCGCGCATCTACTCACACACACCACTGTCCAGAGAAAGTGCAGTAGTCTCGCTGTGAATAATTCGGCGTCATTCCTTCGCTCGATCAGCAAACACCGGCATCCTTTTTCCTTTTTCCCTCTTCATTCTGCCATTGCATTTCAGTCGAGCACTTGGTGCACATGATCAGTTGAGTGCTGGCGACTGAGTGAACCACCACCAACACCACCGCCACTCGCATCAAGAATTTGCTCTCAGTGAAGAGCTGCATCAGTTTAGTATATTGGCAATGGCCCCAAACATCTTACACCAAAGCATCATTGATCACCATGTTTTCTGACGTGCCATCATCCTTTGTTTGCTGCACCAGCACTAATCAGCACTAATCGCACTGGTACCACCACTTGCCGATTGCGCACAATTTGAGCCGTTCAACATCATTGATGCACTTCTCTCTCATTTTCCCTCTTTGAGCAACATTACGCCTGTTCATTGATTCAGGTCACTTGAATTATATTTCACTTTGTCTTTTACACTTGAGTATGTATGCTAATGTTCCTGCCTTTTGTTCATCTCCACAGTCTAGCAACCATTTATTTGCAATTTTTTCCCTTTGTCAGCAGTTAAAGCGCACAAATTCAAATGGCGACAATGAGCAGAATACGTGTCGGCTACTGGTGGAGTGAGAAGAAGAGTCAGAAGATGAATCTTGCTGAATTGGCTCGGCAGTTCACAGAGAAGGGCTGCGAATTTGTCCGCCTTGACCTCGATGCAGACCTTGAAGCTCAGGGCCCTTTTGATGCGATCATCCACAAGCTGTCCGATGTGATGTGCAAGGCTGACCGTGACTCCTTGGCTGCTCAGCAGGTCAAGTCTTTTGAGGTAAGTGTTTGTTTGTTTGTCTTTCTCCCCTGCCCACTCTCTCTCTCCCCACTTCTCTGCCCAGTGCGAACTGAAACTAGTTCAGTCTAGCTCTTTCTTTGGCGCTCCTCTCTTGCCTTGGATTGCACTGACATTGCAGTGGCATTCCACTTGACCGCTCCATTTCATGTGTCAGCTGATTTGATTTGAATGCACAGGCGTCTGTCACACGACCACCACAGAACGCACAGGCACTCTGCACTTTTTGGCGCGCTCTTGCCCACTCTTGCTCTTCTCTCTATCTAATCGTCTACTCTCGTTTTCTCCTTTGCATTTTTTTCTCCCTTTCACTGCTCACCACAGAACTACGCAAAGGCCCATCCGGAGGTGGTCATAATCGATTCACTGGACAATGTTCGAAAGGTGCTCGATCGCTCACGACAGTACCAGATCATCGATGACAGTGAGCTGGCCAGTGAGGGTAAGAGTCAAGCGCTGTTCCTCCTTCCGTCACCGACTGTCACTTTCACCTTTGTTCGCCCATGTCTAGATGGAGTCTTTACGCCCACCTTTGTCGAGATGACGTCCACTGATGTGCAGGAGAACCTGAACAAGATGAAGGAGTACTCGGTCAAGTTTCCCTTTGGTGAGTTTGCAGTGAGAGTCGCTCAAGTGGCAATCGCTAACTTACCGTACTTTTACCGCCTACCCAGTGTGCAAGCCCATTCTCGCTCATGGAACGAAGTATGCCCACAAGGTAAGTGTGCGCTCACATGACGCTAATCGATGCTGTAGTTGCCTGCCCAATCTAACCGTACTACTGTGCACTGTATACTCTTTCTCTGCTAGATGTCAATCATCTTTGACGAGAATGGCCTGAAAGACATCAATCCACCCTGTGTTGCACAGACCTTTATCAACCACAATGCCCGTCTCTTCAAACTGTTTATCATCAGGGACCGCTACTTTGTTATCGAACGCCCGTCGATTAAGAACTTTAAACCAAGTGGTAAGTGTGCTACTGCTGATAGGAGCAATAGCATTACAACAGCAGCCATGTCGCTGTCAATTGCCAACATCTGCTTTCCACGGAACAGACAAGTACGAAACGGTGCACTTTGACAGTCACGACATCTCCAAGCCCTACTCATCATCGGAGCTGACGGCACTGGACGAAGAAGATGCAAAGACGGCGGACATTGCCATTACCCCTGAAAAGGAACGACTGGACCGCATTGTTAAGGTGATTCGCGGTGAGCTGGGCCTCAACTTGATGGGCATTGATGTGATCATTGAAAATGAAACTGGTCGCTATGCTATCATTGATATGAACTCATTCCCAGGTAGGATGATAAATTAGGAATTTTTTGTCATCGATAGTTTAATCTTTTTTCTTTTAGGCTACGACGGTGTTGACAATTTTCTCGAGCTTTACTGTGGCATTGTGATGGAGGACATCGAAGCTGCTCGTCAGTCACAGCTGCCACCACCCTCAACACAGTCGACTCAATCGGACCACAACGGCGCACCAAATGAACCAATCAGTGGGGACAGCAAACAGGCCAACATCTCTAACGGCAAAGTGGGAGCCACCAGCAGTGAAATTGACTCAGGCATCGACACCTCCGACTCGTGTGACGAGAAGAAGCCCAAGTCGGCGAAATCAGAGTCGGCTCAGAAGAAGAAGCAGCACTGTCGTGTTGCCCAATAAGCCAAAGAGATAGCTAGTGAGAGCTAACTATATGAGCCCATTCCTCACTTCCATTAACTAAGCAAACACACAGTGAATAACTTGCTTTCCATTGATAAAGACAAACCATTCATACACTCACACATGCATACAATTCTCCTTTCCTTTTGTTATAACTTTTTTTGTTTTACATTACCATTCTTTTTTTGTTTATCAGTTTCAGCGCAGATCTGCGTTTCACCTGGTGTGTTGTTTGATTGCAATTGTTGATGATGATGAACTGGTTGACTGGTTGATTCCTACATCTACTATTTATTACTACCTGACTGTTTGTTACCCTCAGACAACTCTGTACGCTACAAACCGACCATTTACCTAAGCCTCCTCAGAATCACCCTCTATCCTCTATCACTTTTCCCTCACCCAATTAATCTTCAACTCCAACTTGACTTCATCAGCAGGGAAACAAGTTCACATTCTCGCACACAAGCCAGCATTCACATGCCCATCTCGCAGTATGGCTATTATCTTTTATTTTTCTACCAATTGGTGTTATTTATTTGTACTGATGGCTATTTTACAAATATACCATTTATATACTTACTATTGACCTTCCCATTTGCAGTCTGCACAATATGAGATGTATTTGGGAGTTGGCCAATCACAGGAGGACAGTGTTGACAGTGGTGAAGGTATGCGTTCAGTAATGATTACAGTTAGTAATGATATATCGAATATCGATAGCTGCACAAAGGGCAAGAAACACGAACTGAAACGAGTTAGGAAGACTCGTTTTTCGTGTGTTTGTGTTTGTGTGGGTGTGTTTGAAGGTGAGAAAGTGTGTTCATGTGTGCTCGTTAAAAAGATAGTAAGATGGCTACAAAAGGGGTGAAAAGGAGGAAGAGGAGGAGAGGAGAGGAAAGAAAGGGGAGAGGACTGGAGAGTTGAAGAAGTTACGAAACAGTTAGGAAATGTAAGAGTAATGTTCAGAAGAGGTATTGGTAGTAGTGTTGGGTCTGCATCATCACCACTGGGCGGCTAGTGGGTACTCTTTGTTGGGCTTCTGCTGTCCGCCCTGGTGGCTGCTAATCACATGGGTAGTAGGTCTGTCAGCTCTGCTTACTTGCAGAACTGCTAAAAAGAGAGAGAAAGAAGTTTAGTGCTCTTGGAATGTGTGTTGGTGTGTTGTGTGTAGTAGAGATATTGAGTGTGAAGGCATATCGGCAAAGGATGATCGTAGCAGGGAGAGTTGATTTATTTAGAAAGTTTAATCCGGTTACGTTGGGTGTGTTTGTGTTTGCTGAAAACGGTGTCATCGTCGTCTTTGTTGTTGTCTGAATCAGATAGTCCAGACATTGATCTTCTCGGCGACGATGCACCAGCTGGTAGCGTACTCATTGTAGAAAGAATCGATGATATGCAGATTCTGAATGTGCTCCTCGATCAGGTTCTCCAGTTCGCCTCCGCGAAAGAGGTGAAAGTACCGGTGAAGTGTGGTCGGTGCTGACTGTCCATTGCACTGTTCGCCATCTTCGTCATCACCCGAAGTATCATTCTCATCGTCGTCATCGTCGTCATCATCATCATCATTTTCCGCATCCTGTACTTGTAGTTTTTGAGCTGCATCGTCCGGCAGCTCTTCCAGCTCACCGCCACTATTGAGTGAGTCGGCACTCTTATTGGAAATGGCCGATCGAATGGTCGCCTCGAGAACTGATGAAATGCTGGTGTTGTCGTCAGAGTCAAACTCATCATTGGAAAGATTCTCACAGTAGGCATCATCGTCCGCTTCATCAGAGGGCGAATCATACTGGTCGATTTCATTTGGGGAGACGTCCTCATTGCTGGTCATCAGGTCGCCTTCAAAGTCCTCCAGCTCCAGGTCAAAGTCAGAGGCAAATCCACAGGCTCCGCCGGTGACTGCCACGTCCGCCATGCTGTTGTCTCTGGTGCATCGAGAGTGGTTGGCAGGTATGATCGTCACAAATGACTCCTCACTGTCGATGCTAATCTGCTGCTGGTGTGGCGTGTGACTGCTGCTGTTGTAGCGGTGTGTGCCGATGTTCGGACTGGCTGAGAAGCGACGCGGCAGTTCCGGCTGAAACTTGACCACCTCAGGTTGGTAGTCGGCGCTGAAGCTTCGTTGTCGAAGCAGCTTCTTTGGGAACTTGCCCCCGCCAGCCTGCTGCAGAGTGCTCGGGTTCTCCTTCATCTCATCGGCCAGAGAGCGGTCTGCTTCTGTCTCGCAGTCAGTCTTGCAATCAGACAAAGCAGGACTAGGCGCCACTGGGCTTGGAGGAGGAAGGGGCACTGCTGCAACTTCCAGCAACTCTACGCTGTCGCATTCCGATCTGCTCAACTCCAGTTCGAGCTCCATTTCAGCGAGGAGGCACTCTTTACTTTCTGACTGCTGGCTTGATGGAGTACCTGTTTGATTGTGCAAGCAAAACAGTGTTAGCAAACATTTCGAAATGAACCATACCTGACAATGTCCTACCTTGCCGACTGCCCAACTGCTGTTGAAGTTGAAGTTGTTGAAGTGGATCCGAACTGGTCTCGGTTTCCAGCGAGTGCAGATGAGCACCGCCCATAGAACTTGCCGTCTCTGAGCTACTCTGTCCATGCATCATCATCATCATGACACCTTTGCTCGACGAGGTTGGCTGTTGGTGGGCCTCACCCTCAGGGCGGTCAACAATGGTTCGTAGTTCAGGCATTGAGTAGTAGGCGATCAGTTTGTAGCCGGTGCACTCGAAGCTGCGGGAGGAATCGGAAGAAAATGACTTCTGAAGGACCATTCGCGCATCTTTGCCTGGCACTGCTTTACTCTCTGATGTTGCCACTCTTTTAGCTGCCTCAATCGCCACCACCTCCTTTTCTTCCTCTGCCTTCTGCTGTTCAGATGGTCGGACCACAGTGGCCAGAGCAATGGCTTCATGGTGACTTGGCAGTCGTCCATAAAGTCCCTTTCTTTCGCTTACATTGTCGTCTTTTGTCCTGGGCAGTATCACTTGAGACAGATTAAGCTCGACTTGCTTGACGACGCCGTCAATTTCAAAGTTTGCCATCACTGGCTTACCACCGATGCCGCCCTCATTCACCGCGTACACCTTGTGCTTGTTCTTGCCGTGGCCCCGCACTACACTATTGCTGCGTGTTGATAAGGATGAGCTGAGGGTGCCACCGCTTTTGCGGTGCTGCGGCAGATGATGCTGGGGGTGATGAGGGTGATGAGGGTGATGGTGGTGGTTATGAGTGGCCCTGTTTTCAGCGGGGCCGTTTCGAAGGCTGGAGGGTAGACTGAGGCGATGACTTGGCTGAGTCTGATCGACCATGTCTGCCGTTTCATAAATGGGCGTCTGATGTTGACGGTACTGCATCTGCTGGTGTTGCTGTCGCCGGTGAGCAGTCCCATCACCGTCAGCCTTGCCGTCCATCGCGTGCCAGACGATGCTGTTGGCGAATTGGACCTTCCAGTTGCTGAGGTGCTCCTTGATGGCAGCCAGCAGGGTGGAGGGAAAGACGGTGCCGTTGAAGTGGTTCACATTGGAGCTCGTTTGACTGAGACATCCTGAGGAGCTGTGGTGGAAGGAGCTGAGCGCCGAATCGCCGGTTGTGGAGGAGCAGTTCGAGCTGCACTCACTGCCGGCGCCCTCCTCGAGGTTCCTCAGCTCAATGGGGTACATTTCATCGTGCAGTGACAGTGCAGTGGAGTACTTTGATTTGGCCGAGCTGCCCTCCGAGAGGCTGTTCTTCATTGAGTAGATGCTGCTGGTGATGCTGAAGCGCTTCAGAGCCTTCTTCACAAAAGAGTAGCAGTTCTCAAACTCTGAACTGGTGGGACTGCTGGCGCAGTTCTCATAGGCATTGTTCAGTTCGAGGCTAGAGTTGCTCAGACTGGAGCTGTAGCTCTTTGAGTCAAAGTCACTGCCACCGCCGCTGAAGTAATTCAGAGCGCCAAAACCGCCATCGCCAGCTTTTTCGGCGTTTCGATCAAATCGAATGAGCACATCTTGCGAGCCAAGGTCTTTGGCACCAGCAGGTCCACTGGTCACCGTGAGCATCACCTTTCCGCCAATCTTCATGACTCTGGCAATCTCTTTTAAGGCATTGAGTCTGCGTTCAGTGGTGGAAAGGTGGTGCAGGACACTGCAGCAGAGGACACCATCAAAGAGCTCATCGCGAAAGGGCAAGTACATCACATCGCCCACTGCCAAGTGGTTTGGGTTGGAGCCGGTGGTTTTGGGTGACGATTTGCAGGTTTCTCCACCCCGACTGAACCACTCTGCACAGTGCTCCAGACCAAAGACGACAATGTCTGGGTTGAGGTTAAGGTACTTTCCGTCACTGCAGCCCACGTCGAGAAGAAGACTGCCTGGCTCAAATTGCTCCTCCATAAACTGCTTCACCTGTGCATGGACGGCAGGAGGAGTGGTCGAGTCACCGGTGAGGGCGATGGCAGCGTAGACGTCGTGCACGTACGCCTGTTCGAGGGCCAGTGTACGAGAGAGTGACTGGGCGGAGGGCACACGGCGCCTCTTCCGCTCCTTGCACACCTCCACACCGACCATCTTTGCGCGAGCTGAGAGCGATGGTCATCGACGACGTTCTACGGCTAAAGATGTGCTGCTGTTGTTGGTGATGATATTCGATGTAATGGGACTGCTGTGGTCGCTGCTGCTGCTGCCACCGCTGCTGTTGGTCCATTGACCACAGTGGAGCTGAATGGATGATCTTGTGCCAAAACTAAGTGACATTATAATGGCTGGAGGTGGAAGTAAAAAATAGAGAAAAAACAGTTACGTGGTGATCTATCAGCTACGAACGTAAGGAAACTGACCAGGACTCTGATTAAGCGATAAAAAAGAGGTGCTGTTCACAGGTTTGTTGATGGCAGCGTGAAAATGAGTAAGAGTGCTCCTACATAACCCTCGAGGTGTTGTCAGAAGCAGTGTCAAAGTGTACAGCTGTGACAGTGTAGAGGGAAGCAGTGAGCAGAGCAGATCAATCACCAATTTGGGTATAGGTGATTAGCTCGTTTGCAGTGCTGCTGCTGCTGTGTGTTTATGCTGACGGCGGTGGTAGTGGTGAGGCAGGCGACATGAAGCCAACGATAATTAAGTTAAGCAGCTCTTGTAGGTCTGCAAATCTTCTAACCAAATAGAACACAATAGAACTGTACATGGACCAGACGAGGGCGATCATTTGAACAGGGAGAAGAAGGAGAGAAAGAGAGAAATCATTTCGTGTCTTTTCCCATTTCAACACCGTCTGGTTTGATTTGCAAGCGCTGACGTCAAAGAGGACTGGCCGATATATGCCAAGAGAAAAAGAAGCAGCAGAGAAGTGTACGACAGTGTACGAGGTGAAGTGACGGGAGAAAGAGAAAACAGGGGCACCAAGGAGACCGACCGAAGTGGAAAACATATATAGGAGTCTGGCTAGCTGACGCCGATGATCACTTTTTGCCTTAGCCGCTTCTCTGGCACACTGGCACACTGAAGAAAAAGAAGACTAAAAACTGTGTGCATGTGTGTGTGTGTGTGCACTTGGCCGTCTGCTGGAGCAGCTGCAACGGCTCCGATTGGTCTGCCTGTCTCGGACACTGACTGACCGAGACTCACCTAGTAACATGGTCACCGATCGATCACTGACACAGTCGCCCGAATGCCAGCTTCCACGCTCCACTACAGTCCGATCAGGTGAAATTGAACTGTCCAAAACATGGCACTGCCTACGCTGAGCCGTCTCGAGGCAAAGATTCTCTGCGGCCATAGCCCTCTCATTTCTTTCTCTCCTTCCTGGTGAGAGCCACTGGCGCCGACAAAGTTCAATCGTTGCAATGTCACTCATTCGCGCAGCACATTTTGGGCGTCGAGCATCCATTCGCGCATGGCCCGCCAAACTAAATAACCTACTCACTGACAGCAACCATATCGAAAGGAGATGGAGAATGAAATAGAAGAAAGGAGGAATTAATCAAATAGCCGGCAGTTCCGTCAGATTGAAAATTGCTTCTATTTATTACTATTGACAAATGTAGGCGTCAGTGGGGCGCCTGCGCCCGGCGCTGACGCTGACTAGTGCGCAATGCTCTCAGTGCACGCGTCTGCCGTCACTCCTTGAGGGTGTACTGCTTGTCCTGTTTGGCCAGGAACGCCTCCACCACGTCCTGAACCGACTTGGGCAGTGTCTCCTTGGGGACACCCTCTATTGGTGAGCTGGGCTTCAGGCACACAGAAACGGTGGTCTTTGGATGACGCCTTGATCTGCTGATGCTGTCCATGCTGCCCTTGCGACTTTTCAACAGCTGAGTGCTGCTGAATCGTGAGGGCACCAGCTTCAGTACCTGCAGACTGTGGCTGCTGGTGCTTTTGCTGCTTGTGCTGCCCTGGTCCACCTCCACCTTGGCCTCATCAGTAGCAGTGCTCACGATAGCAGTCTTCTTGGCCTCTTCGGCTGAGAGCGGTGGTCCACTGGGCTGCTGTTGCTTGTGTACACTCAAAGTAAGACGACCACCGATACCTCCGCCACCCCCAACAATAGGATTATTCTCAGCAGGAGTCGAATTATTCTGGAAGGCCTGCTCTTCATTAAGTGACTTGGGCGTGTCAGAGGGTGTGCGTGTAGCGTGCACTGATGGCGAGTAGATCTTTTCTTTAGCGCTGTCCTCCTTCTCACAGTTCCAAAAGAGGTGCTTGTTGTCAAAGAGCGGATCGGACTGAACTCGCTTGGCGCTCTTTTTCTCGTTTTTCTCTTCGAGAGGCATGGCAATGGTAGTGAAGGTGAATGCTCGACTGGTCTAACCTGGACAAAAACAGTTTCATTTTACAGCGCAAATCACGAATTGTTAGAACAACATCGCTAATGATGAATCAAATAGCAAAACCGCAAACATTGCAATTAGAACAAGCACAATCTGACGCTCACTGGGCTGGACTGTGCTTTGATTAGCAAGTGAAAAAACTGCTGCCTTTTTCTGATGTACAAAAGCCAAGTGGCAACGAATGTGTTGCTCAATCATTAGAGCGACAGCAACAGCATTACAGCAGTCAGTGCAATCACTCTAACCACTTCACTCATTCAAAACTGGCTGCGATGGTTGTGGTGGATGTGCTAAAGTAAAGCGAGGTGGCACACGAGAGCTACCACAACAATCACAACAACAACAACAGCAGCAGCAGCAGCCTGCAGTACTCTGACAAGCACAGTGTGCTCCGTCACCTGGGCGAAGACCTCGAGTGAAGCCATTTGACGGCTGGGAAAACACTCTGTCAGTCTGTCGACCGGTAACATACACTCACGCTGACACTCGTAGGTACGGTGGCCTTTATCGTACAGCGGACATTGCAGTCGCCAGGACAACGCGTTGTCTCCTCACCTGTGAATTGTTGTCGGTGTCTTCTCTGCTTGGGTAGCATTCACTGCCGTGGGAGAGAGAGGGAGAGGGAGAGAAGATAGCACTGGCAATGCATGCCAGCAGAGAATACACACACACAACGTCACAGCTACCTACTGCTGGTTGCCCCAGGTGTTGATAAGTCCGACTACTGATTACCTGCTATTTTGCCGGCTTCAGCTGACACACACACACACACAGACACGCAGAGTGGCCATCGGCAGAGTACCAGCTGACGAACAGAACAACATCGTTTTTGGCAAGCATGGTTCGAACGAGTGTCATCGGAGCGGGAACGCTTGGCATCAAAATTGCCGGTGAGCAGTGTATTTGAACACAAGCACATTTATCGTAATTTTTCAACCCTCATCACCTCATTTTCATCAGGCTATCTCGCCTACAGAGGCCATGAAGTTAGAATTTTCGACAGTAACAGCGCCGTGCTGAACACGGTCAATCAGCGAATCAGCGAAGATGCACGCATCTTCAAAGAGGACGGCATTATGGCAAATGTCAAGTTTCTCGTATGCTTTATACCCAACTTTTTCCATTGCAAATCGCTAAACTAACTTACCTTAAAGGGAGACATTTACTCGTTCAGCAAACTCGAGGACGCCGTTCGTGAAGCTGTGTTCATCTTTGAGTGCATTCCTGAAGACCTGACGCTGAAAAGGGAAATGTTCAAACGTATGTGCTACCCATCACTCGCACACATAGTGACCAATCATTGAATCGTTGCAGAAATCGCCCAGCATTGCAACGAAAAGGCTATTCTGGCGACGAACACAATGCGCATCACAGTGGAGAAGATATTTGAAAATCTCGACTGTACAGATGTAAGTGTGATTGCTTGAGAGTTAAACCCCAACATAGTTTACTTGTCTTGCAGAGATGCTTGGGAGTGAGGTTCCTATTTCCGGTCTACTACGTGCCTGAAGTGGAGATCTCTCCGCTACGGGCGTACACTTCAGTGGAAACGTTAGAAAGAGGTAGGAGTGAAGGAATGAGGTTCAAACACAACAACATCACAACTGAAATGATATCAATTTGCAGTAAGACAGTTTCTCGAAAAGATGGGCCAGATTGCCTTCTTCCGCTCCGGCAATGAGCCAATCGTGCTCAATGAACAGCAGCGAAACTCTCGCAAAGAAGGTAACAGATATTTGCAGAATAGCACAGTGGCTAACACAGGTGTTTATAACCCTTCATTTAGCCTGCATCAAGCAGTTGATGGAAGGCAAAAGCATGAACAATCGATTCTCACAGAACATCCCAAACCTGGGAGGCGTCCAGCCGTCGTCCGCCAACTCCGCCACCGAGTCCGCAGAGGAGCTCGCCAATGGTGATCGGCAATCACTGATCGGACGCAATAATGAGTGCGTCATTTGTATGGACAACCAAAGAGGTGCGTTGAGGAGTCGTTGCATTTTGCCAAAAGCTTTTAATCTTTTCTTTACTCTCTCCAATCACCACCTCACTTAGACTGTGTCCTCCATCCCTGTCACCATCTTTGCGTCTGCATCAAGTGCGGCCGATTGCTGCTTAAGCGAACTGACAGTTGTCCTATTTGTCGTCGACCAATTAGCAATGCTTTTCGGATTTACCATTCCTAAGTCTGTCCCACGTCTAAATCTCAACAACAAATATACTCAAGTTTACAATAAATATTTATTTATAGTTCATTATAATATACATTTGTTGTCTGAAAAAAACTGTTCATACTTACAAAACAACTGAACTACCGACGTTTCCGTTTGTTGTTATATGCAGCTTTGCTGGTACCGCTTCTATTGTTATTGTAGTAGTTGCTCTTTTGTTGATACTGGTGTTGCTGCTGTGCAAGCGACTCGGTCTTTGGCCGTATGTTTTCTGGAGGTGGGTCATTTGTTGGATCCCATAGAGCATTGCGAATAAAGTTTTGGGCAGCTTTTAGATTCAACTTTGGAGCAGACTTTTTTAAGAGCTCCAGCTCTTGATAATACTTCCGCACACGGCCAAGCTCATCCTTGATAGGATGATCTCCCAGCTCGGTACCTTTTAGCGTAAGATACAGTCCATAAAGAGAAGCGTTGGCAACGGAACAAGTCACATTGGCATCCAATTTGTTCATGACGTTCTCACTGTCGTCAGGTAAGTCCATGAGGTCAAAATAAAAATCTGAAAACGTCGCAGACATTTGCTCCAGAGTTTGCATATTTTCGCACAGTTGTTTCAACTGCTGGTTTAAATCATCCGTTTGATCATCGATGGCCATGATGAAGATGATTTAGATGATTTAGATTGGATAACTTGAAGACCAACAGCTACAAAATAAGCAAAACAAAAAACTCGCTGCGAAACACGTGCCAAATTACGACAAGGCGCCCCCTGGAGGAATAAAAAGTTTCTATGAGACCGTGATCGGTCGCACTTAAAAAACTAAAAACTTTTACCTTTCCTAAACAATCTCTCAATAAACGTTATTTAGCGGTAGCCAGACATCTCCGCGAAATGACATCTTCGCGAAACTCATAAGCCCTG
>JAALOO010000110.1_pt9 | contig 26002 bp, 28 predicted proteins | sample 7257641 | NCBI WGS metagenome assembly JAALOO01 (sample SAMN14085613, study PRJNA598686) | mite metagenome | biome: ENVO:01001000; feature: ENVO:01001002; material: ENVO:01001226; isolation source: single female mite from University of Michigan culture on fish food culture... ...
CACACACACACACATACCTGGCTGCAATGCCGTTGTCGTGGATCTCCTGAATGAAAATGCCTTCTAAATGCTTCTCCGGATTGTTGACCACCTTAAAGCCCAAGCTCTGTCCTTCGGGCTTGTACAGCTCTACCGTCTGCACCAGGCGCCCTTGAGCTAGTTCGGAAATTTGCTTTCGAAAAGCATCATCCTGGTAAAAAAGAGAATCATTACGATTAATAATTCATTTGACCACGAGCCCCCAAACTGGCCGTAATGGCCATTTAATCATCATAAAAATCTGCCTCTTATACCTGTAAGGATATATTTACGTAATCGGGCTCCTGATGGACCAGCTCAGAGGAGTCATAAATGTACTTTTGAAGGGAAAACTTGGAGGGAATAGTTCGGCTATCATAGTCAAAGTTGTTCTCCGCATCGGAGTTGTTGTTATCAGGCACATTAAGTCTCAGTTCAAGCGTGGAGGGACTGATGTCAAAGTCGTTAGGCAAAATGGAGGGATGAAGGGCCACTTGTTCCCGTAACTGCTCTAACGATTGCTGCACAATGGAGAGAAAGCGAAATTGATGAATGAGTTGACTGTTGATGAAAATCAGGTGAAACAGTTAAAGTTACCTGAACGCAGAGGATAGAGTCAAAAACCGGACAGTGGAGAACGTCCAGAAGAATGCCAATGTCATCTTTCAGTGAGTTGGTCTGGTGCACTCCATTTTGGTTTAAGGAAACGTGCAACTTTTCCAGCGAGTCTTGCAGCTTTTTTATATCTGACGGCGAAGACATCAGAAGGGAAAACGGCAAAAAAAAGAAACCAGTGTTTGATAAGTGGTCGATTATAAATGATTGAGTGTCAATCAAAGGCTAAACCGATTGGTAAACAGAGCGACACACACATACCTGTGACAGCGCTCATTCTCCACCGACTTGCATCGTCACTTGGAACAGCGACAGCGAGGACAACAGAAGAGGAAGCAGAAGATAGGTAAACAAAGAAAGAAGAAGGTATATACAACAACAGAAAACAACAGAAGCAAAACAAGGAGCACTACAGAAAAAAGGAAACAAAAGAAACAGGTGATCACGGCGGTTGGGGTGCTTCCTTCAGGCCATCGGGTGCTTGGTCCGTGGAATGTGTGTGTGTGCTGCGCAGAATGCGTAGCACTAGCAGTGGACACAGCTAGCTAGTGCATTAGCAGCAGTAAGGCAGAAGACGTGGCGGTGGTCGATGGAATGTGCAGTCTGTGTTCTCTCTCTAGGTGTGCTCGAGAATGAGGAACATGGGCCAGAGAAGAGAGATGAATGGAAACAACTAGAGCAAGGATGGAGTGATGGAATGATGGCGGCTAGAGCCACTGGCTAGGGTGAAGGGATGAGAGCAGTGGACTGCTGTTTGTTGTCCTCAACGCTACTGCAAAACAGAAGAAATATGTCTGGGCCACTGTGGCGAAGAGAGAGCGGTGACAATTGTCGGTGGTGGGGATAGAGATGCGGAGAAAGCGGGAGAGAGAGGCAGTGAGCGAGGGGAGAGAAGCGGACGGCAAAGTTGGATTCCAGTCGATGCGCGAGCAATGCAACGAGATATGCAATGGGAAATGGCTAGGGAGAAGCACTCTGCACTCTGGCTGCTACACAGGCAAGGGAACTCAACTGCTGCTGCCGTTGCTGCGGCTGATGGTAGCACTCGGCTAGACAACAAACTCAGAGTACCACCACCATTAACATTACCACCGCCGACGCCGCCGTCGCCATCACCGTCAATCGAGCTCCCTTACGCACATTCTACTTGCTGTCTACTACTACTGCTACCATTTCCGTTCGTCTCTTTTCTTCCTCTGGTGCAGGTGCCAATTCAGGTGACAATATACTACTACTGCCCAATTTGAAAGAAAGAAAGGACGAACGAAAGAGAGAAAGGGAGCAGCATTGTCTGCCGAGTACAATGTTTGACCACAGCATCATCATCAGCATCAGCGGCAGTAGCACTTTCGACGGAAACGATTTCTGATGATTGTCGATTGCTGCTGTTCGGTTGATGGTTGATGTGTGTGTGTGTGTGTGTTCATTTCATGTTCGCTTCATTTTCGTTGTCTCTAATCGACTGCACTGCTGGCACAGTGCCATTGTGCTGCATTGATTCCGTTCGACGATGAAGATATGTTCCGGAAAGCGAGTCAGACTGTACGACACTGAGTGACTGGTGCCTTTCAATCTGGGAATGAATGCTTCAGCAAGTCTATCAGCAATCTAAACCATCTGATATATCTGGTGGTTTCTCGGTTGTTTCTAATATAACCATTAGGCGGTAGTGAACACATTTCGGATGCCGAATTGTCCTCTTTCTTCTCCTTCTCCTCCCTTTTCTTTTCTGTCATTCTAAAGACGATGGGTACTAGCACTAATTGGCGATGCTGATTGTCTGTAGCTCGTCAGTGAACAGCGAACAAGAACAGTAGCCAATTCAATTACATGCACTCTGCTGCACTGCTGCACTGCGACAGTTGCATCAGGTTTGTCTGCCAATAATTAACTGGTGCTGGTGTGCACTCATTTGAAGTCACTGGCACAGAGCACCAGCAGCAGTCTGAATGAACAGAAGCTTCACTTTTCCACCAGCCCTCTTCCACTTAATGAATGGCATACTTTGACTAACGAGGCGGTTGCAGTACGGCTGTGAGTACTAGTCTGCGTGCACTTTGCTGCAGTAGTAGGCGACAAATCGATTGCTTGTGTGTGTGTGTCGCCATTGAGAAGAATGGACCGCTTCCTGAACTGGCGACAGAACCGGCAAAACCGTACTCACTTTGGCTGCTATACTATTCTCTCTTTTTGGAACAAATATCCCACATACTCAGAAGGATAGCAGGAGAGACTGAAACGGAGGAGGAGGAAAAGTAGTACTGGCGCTCAGTGCTTGTGCCTGTGCCTGTTAAATGGTTGATTCTACTCCTTGCTGGCGGTGTTTTTTGCAATTTACGACATGGTAATAGTGCTGCTGCTGCAGCTCTTAAGTAGTGGAGGCAATCGGTGTCCGATATCGGTTGCCATTGAGTACCGAAATTGCCCCCTCTGCTACTCTGCTGCACAATTAGTGGACGCGAGCACTGCTTTGAGTGCTCCAGTATTGGAGACCACTTGTGCAGGACACCAGTTGTAAACTGCTAGTGCAGCAGCAGCAACACTTATTCTACTGCGGAATTGGCCTGCAATTCCAGTTTAGGGCAGTTGGTGATGGGGCTAACAAAGCAAGCAAGAGAGAATGAGCAACAGAGAGCAAACAACAGTGGCAGCCATCATTAGCAGCTTCAACTGGCCAATCTGTTTACAGGCTGATTTTTCTTCAGGCACATTTTCTGTGTGCCCATTTTTGTTCGCTCAACGTCGCTCTACTGCTGTGATTCAGGTGAGCCAACTGTGCTGTACTACTGCCTGCAGGGCTGTAATCCTTTGCCATTCAGGCGCACAGCAAGGGCCAACACAGTCCACCCCATATGAACGTGTGTGTGACTGTGTGTGAAATACTGGTAGTGGTGGTGGTAATGGTGGTGTCCACAGCTTGACAAAAACTAAATCGGATTGTAGGCAAGAATTGGCTAATAGTGTTCCTGCCAGTGTGTGCACAGAGTGGACAGATTGTGCTGGCCCACAGTGAGGCCTTTCACTTTGCCTTCCAGGCGATCACAGAGGAATTCTTGCTGCAGAAATGAGAGAATTAGTGAGGCACAGTGAGTGCACTCTGTGGAGAACAACAAAAGGGCACACACGGCGAGTCAGTAGAGAAAAAGAAGAAGAAAACCAGTGCTGTGTGTGTGCCTGAGACACTGTGGCCTCGAGTGGTCAGTTTCGCTGGTGGTGGCAGAGGGGGTACTCTCCCTGGAGTAAACACAGTAAGCAGTGGACAAGGACAAGACACCGATTAGCTGGTCATGCAGGGGAGGGAAATGAGAAAGGGAGAGAGCACATGTGTTCTGCACTGAAACGATGACCAGCGACGCTGGAGGTGGCAGAATGGCAGTTCAAATCTGCGACTAAAGGGGCGAATCAAGAATACGAGAGAGGGAGAACTTTGTTCAAAAGTCGTTGCCATCTCTGTTTCCTCCTCCTCTTCTCCAGCAACATGATTGCCAAAAGTGACAACCACACGCCAACGAATTGTAACCAACACACACCGGAATGTAGTTTCTGGTAAACAGTTGAACCTAAAACAGCAGTTTTCACTTCCGCGCGAGCGTTTGTAAAAAGTAAGCATTGAAAGAGGCTAATGATTCTGCGAAAAGGGGGAAAAGAGTGAGGGAAGCAGGAACAGAAGGAGGCAAATTGAATTGCACTGCTTTTTTATTATCATTACTAGCACTCGGCGCTAATGAAGGCTTTACCAGTTGTTGCTGTCGACAGTTTGCCAATCAGTAGTTTCTCCCTCTCCCTCTTTAATTTTTCTGTCCGAATAGGTGACCGTGTGTTTGTTCGCCCACCTCTGAACATGGCAACCGTCGCTGTAGTGGTCGTTGTTGGCTGGCTACCAGCCACTACTACTACTACACACACACATGCCAATGGACTCGATTTGGCGCGAAAGTCTAGTTCACTCCCTTCACTAAAGAGTTTGGCCCCCTCACTGGCCAACTCACTAGGCTACCACCTCAGCCACTGAGCATAGCCGGAGCAGGCTGCAGAGATTGCAAAACCAACTAATTCCAATGAGAATGAGTGCCTGCGTTGTTGGAGTGTTGTTGCGCCTGTAGAGCATACAGTTTCTACCTTCCTTCAATCATCGAGAACTGATGATGGTGATGGTAATGGCAATGTCGGCCTGATTGCATCAGCAGCAAAAAACCGCAGGCATTCTACCTTAGCGTCAGCCAGCACAATCGTTGTCCCCTGTTCAGCGACGATGAACTGTGTCTAACGGAAAAGCATAATTGCAAAGTGGCACGAACCTGACAGCAGCTCTAGCAGCAGCAGCAGCAGCAGTGTGGACCATCTCCTCGGTCGCCCTCCTTCCTTCGTGGCAGTCTTCTTCATCATCTTTTTCCTTGGAGGCAATGTGCCTGCTTGCACTTTAATTGCCTCGTTGGTGCAAACATCTGTCCAGCTTGCCGTTGCTGCTGCTGCTTTTGCCTGTCTATTCTGTCGGTCTGCCTGTCTTACTTGTTCGGTGGCCAGTGCGTTTCTTGCTTCTAGGCTAAGGCTAAGTTGGCTGCCGTTGCCGCTGCCGCTTTGTTTGCCCCTCTTTGACGACTGAGTAGTTGAGGTTGAGGCTGCTGCCAGTGAGCCAAATGGGCTCAAGTTTTTCAGCCCAGCCGGCTGCTACTTCTTACAGCAGTAGCTGTGCAGCTCACTTGGCGATCGCTCCTTTGTGTTCTTGGCAATGTCAAATCTCTGAACTTTCTTTTCCAGCATGTATAGTGGTGGAAAGAGCACCAGCAGCAGCAACAAATTGCGCGCCACTGGTCTACTCTCTAGGCCTGTTCGGGGACTAAGGTGAGCCTTTGCTGCCTTTTGGACTGCTCCCATTGTTTGGTGTCGCGAATTGCACACACACACACCGAGCAGGACCCATTCACATTTGCAGTTATTTCAATGGAGATTGTCAGGCAGGCAAAGGAGACAAAGACGTTGAAAGGACACTGCCAGGGCAAAGGTGGAATACACACACACAATCAGTCAGCCAGGCAGCCAGTCAAAGTGCTACTGAGGTCCGGTGTGTCCGCGGACACAATGGACCTGGCTCGAATGCCATCGAACAGCTCATTTGAATAGTCGGTGAATGTGCATGTGTGCTCAACAAGCCATTTGAGGACGACGGCGACAGTGGAGAGTGCTCTGCACCGGTGCAGCAACAGCAGCAGTCGATTCACACATACATTACCACTGAATGCACACACTTGCCGATTGTGCTGATTGCGGCTGGGCGATAGTGCCGCTTTGGCCGCTCTCAATCACTAACGATCGCCGGCGATATGATTCATTCGAATGTGGAGAAGACAACACAAGAGCAGTGGTGGTGGTGGTAGTCGTATCCGAATTGGTGGTGAGCAGCAGTAGCTTTAGAAGCAGAGGCGAGTCAGCCGGAAAGCAACAGGCTGCCACCGCGCTGGAGACATAATCACAATGGCAAAGAACAGCAAAGGAGTGCACTGGAAAAAAGGAAGAATGCGCAAAGAAAAACAGATAGAAAGTAACTGAGATTCAGTGGAGACGAATGATCAAGACAGGACAGCACGAAAGGATTATCAGGATGCATTCTAGAGCGATTGGTTGGTAGTCACGAGAGAGAGGATGGCAGAGATTGAGAGGCATTTTGTATGCACGAACGGCGTAAGTGAAATCAGCGAGCACAGGTTTGAAGCACAGGCGCAGTTAGTTAGGTAGTGGTTAGTTAGCAGATTGGTATTTAAATTAGCACAACTTGTAGGTAGGCAGACCATAAAGGGTTTCCGTAGGTAATTTCAGCTCTCACAGGCCGGGACGAGTGCAATATTGCTTTTACTTTGTTGTAAGAATATCGTCACGAGTCACGACCTGTGCTGAGCATCATCGAAGCAGGGTGAAACAATGAACAGAAATAGAAGAAGATAGCCAAAGAAGGGGTGAGTTGCGGTACCTGTAAAATGGAAAAAGTAGTCATTTCGAACACTTACCGGATATGAGGTGCAAGTGAGCGGTACATCCAACAGACAGGCCAGAAAAAAGAGAGCACTGCCAATGATCAGCGAGTGATTGAAGACTGCCGAGCAGCAGCAGCAGCAGTGAAAGAGTGAAGCACACTGCAGAATGGACAGAGTGCACTTCTGCGGCCGCCAGCGAAGAGGTGAGAGGGAGAAGGAGAGTGAGCGAGGAGCAAATGAACGTCTGCGAGGAGGACATGCGACGAGTGCCGAGTCTGCCAATGGTAATGGTCGCGCTGGCAATGCCGCCGCTCGTGGTGCCGTCGCTCTTCTCGTGGTCGTCGCCGTGGTCATGGTGCTGCTGCTGCTGCTGATCGTGGTGGTCGTTGTGGCGGCGGCGGCAGTGGTGTCTCAGCGGTGATGGTGTGTCTGCTTCACTTGAGACGACGAGAATGGCCGAGAATGGTCGACTGGCAGCCGTATTTATCGGCCTGCCTGAGCGCTGCCACCACGAAGCAGTGCGCCCCTTTCGGCTGTCTTCCACTGAGGGAGGAGGCGGGACAAGAGTCAATGCACAAGTACCACCACCACTACTGCCAATGCCACCACAGCTGGACCTAGGACAAAGGGGAAAAGGGGCCACCACTACCACAGCAGCAGCAGTGATACTTGATGCCTAGGGCCGGTTTTTCAGGTACCTTCGCCTCAGCCGGTACGACTGACTCGAATCAGTGGCTGCAGTGGCTGAGAAGTTGCTGACAAGTCGGGGCCGCTGCCGTACCGATAATCTTGGCAAGAGTGAAGCGGTGCACACATGGATAGGCTAAAGTGAAAGATAAGGGATGAAAAGGGAGATAAGACAGACAGTGTGCAGGAGCAATGAAGTTGAAGTAAAGAGGCAGCAGCAGCAGCAGCGTGGTCCATTCAGTGAAAGACAGAGAGTGCACACTTACTGAGACATCATTTTGGCGCCAATCCGAACAGCGGCGGTGGTGGTGGTCACTAGTGGTGACCAGTGAGAAGACACTTAGCCTAGCTAGGATGAAGAAGAAGAGGCCATCGCGGGCGAGTGGACGACGATGATAATGACGGTGGTGATGCCCCTTGCCTTGTGCAGCCATTGCCACTGGCAGAGCACTGACTGGCGGAGAGTGAAAGTGAGAGTGCATGACTCTTCATCCTCCTCCTCTGACATGCTCGATCACCACCACCCATCTGGTCAGCAGCAGCAGCAGGCGAACACATACTGACACTGACGCTCAGTTGCTGAGACTTGGCGTTACCTTGAACGTGAGCAAGATGAGGGGATAGGATAGGATAGCTGATGGAATGGATTCGAGGCACACACACACACACTGCCGACACTCCATGCCGCCATGTCCTCCCTTCTGCTACAGAGTTGTAGTCTGCTCCTGCTGCCTTCTGCTCAATGAATGAATGCGTCTTCTTGCAGCCTTCTTTTTCTCTTTCGCTCTTGTTCTATCTATCTCTTTCGCTTTTCTCCTCACTGGCACTTTATGACCTTTCCGGCCTTGAAAAATTCGCCTGTCCGCCGTCGCCTCGCTCGAAATGCACCGCCACCACACGCACACTTCATGTCATTTCCGTTCCTTCACATTTGTAGCAGCAGCAGCAGCAGCTTAAAACCTGCTGAACCCAATTGTGCACCGGGGAGTGAAAGTTAGATTTATTGGACATGTACAGAGGGGGAGGGAGGGAGGGTGATGTTGGCGCTCTACAACGATGGAGATGCGACTGACACTGATAGTGGTAGCAAGCAAACAAGTAAGCAGTAGGGCTACAGCAGTTCCCACAGCTTGTAGAGGCGCGAGTTGCGCTTGCAGATGTCATAGGCAGTGTCATTGGCATCGTTCACCGCCTCAAGGTCCACCTCGTCGAGAAAGAGCATGTACTCAATCAGCTGCCGATTGGTGGGCCGAGTGACGGCCAGGTGAAAAGGACTGTTGCCGCCGTTGGTGCGGGCGTTGATGTCGGCGCCCATGGCCACCAGAATGAGGAGAATCCGCACGTGGCCCCACTGGGCAGCGCTGTGAATCGCCTGCCAACCGTCCACTGTCCTCGCGTCAATCTGTGCTCCATTTTCAATCAGGCACTTCAACACTTCAATGCGGTTACTCTGCGCGGCCCGGTGCAGGGGCGTGTACCCGTCGTCATCGGCCACATTGACGCAGCTTGGATCGTGACGCAGCAGTTCCTCCACCAGGGTAAGGTTGCCCCTCTGGGCTGCCTTTAAAATGGGTGGCTCATTCGGGTTCTGCCCATCCTCCTCCTCCTCCTCCTCTGAATCTTCTGAATCATTAAAAACGTAGTCGGATCTGCCGTAAACCAGGTCCTGTTCAAATTCGTACTCCTTGTGGTTCGCCGCATTCGCCTGGCTGACAGCTACCAAATCAAGATCATCACAGTTGTTTACATCGTCGGGAGGGTGTTCCATCAAAGGAGATGTGTGTCACGGGTCGGCCGGTTTCAAATGGCCAGATGATATCGACAAAATGTCATTCAGATTAGACGAAAGTGGGTGTAGGCCGTTTGGTAAAAGCTTGGTGATGGACTGGTGTCTAAAATCTTAAAAATCACTCGAGTTGTTTTGATTTCAATTTTTTTCGAACTGCTTGCTTCGCCCTGCCACCTGGTGGACTTCCCCAACTGCTGCTGATGTCGTGTAAAAAGTTTTCGGAAAGGACAAACAGTCAGCTTGTGTTGTTTTGCTCGATTTATTGTTTTCACATCTTTTCGGTGTTTTGGTCTTCGAGGGACAAGGACCACCGCCATCATGGACGCCATTGTCTTCGGAAAGACGGGCATTCCCGACATTCGCTTCGACACCTACGTCAACCCGGTCGGTGAAATTTTCAGTCCAGAGTGGACGCATAAATCGTTTATCAAAAAGAAGCTGAATGGCGAAAATCCCTATGAAGAAGTGGAACATCCTACATACCTTCTCAACAAGTACATGGAGAAGCCCGACTGGGCTGAACCCAACAAGAAGATGCTCTATTCACTATTTGCTGGCATCAATTTGTGTAAGATGCTTGATAAATTGTACTGCCTTTTTTAATGTTTACACATCATGCACTTGTTCACAGCCGTTGCCAGTGCTGGCCTGGAGATTCTCAACATGAAATCAAGACAACCTCAACTGGCAATGTGGCTCGCCGCAAAGAACACCTTCTTTATGGGTAAGATTACCAATTGTACCATCATTTAAACTGGTACAAATTAAAATATTGTTCTTTTAGGTGGTTCGGCCATCTCCTACGGAGCTGTGACCTGTGCAGTGGCCAACTTGCGAGGCAAAAAGGATGACATCTGGAACCACGCTGCTGGGGGCGCCTCCCTTGGACTCATCTGTGGTTTCTCAAGTAAGACTGCTGTCCTTGAGTAGAACCGTCAAAAGCTTTAACGAAACCATTTCTACTTTGTTCTGACACACAGTGAAATCTTCTGCCGCCGGAACCGTGATGGCCTTTTTCGGCGCAGTCGGAGGCGCCCTTCTCAAGGCGTTCTACCTGAACGACCGCAAGGGCATTTCTGCCTGGTACAACGGTCCTCGCGAGCTCCGTCTCATTCAAGGTTATGACTTCTACGATTTGCGAACCCAAAACTACTACGCCCACACGATGTTCAACAAGCAACGCTCAGAACACTACAACCTTTGAGCAGGTGGTGTAGTCGTAACAATATTTTCATTAAAAGCGCAAATAGATTTATTATTAATTGAACGCACGCAATAGAGAAACAGAGCACAGTTTGAAAACGTGTGATTAATCTTAACAATTAAAGAAAATATTGCTTCTGAATAAATCTGGTCAGTGTGGTAGGGGGCGTTTAACAGGATCAAGGTTTAATAATAACAAGTGATAATAATATGTGCTTGTGTGGCATAAGCTAACAACAATGCAGCGGAAGAGCGGTAGATTTTAGGGATGTGCGTGTTGGGGGAGTGGGTAGTGCGGTTCGGTTTACAGCTGCTTCAGCGTGCGATTGAATCGCTCCAGAAAAGTGTCCGCGTGCTGCTTGGTAAAGGTGAGCGTCGTTCGGAAGCGAAGGGTCGCCGCACCACTTCCGCCGCAGTGAACACCGTTCATGTGGAGAAGCTGTAAAAGAGGGGAACATTAGTAATAGAGAAATCAACAGTATCATTATCGTTTACCTTAATGGCCTTGTCGCGCAGCTCCGGCGTCGTAAAGTCAATGGCGCAGAAGGTGCCCTTGCCGCGAGCATTGAGCACCAGATTGGGAAACTGGCGCTGGGCGGCCTCCAGACCGCTCAGCAGGTGCGCCCCTGTGGCGGTGATCTTCTCGAGGAGACCGTCCTGCTTGATCTGCTTGACGACCTGCTCGAGCAGCACCAGCTTGGAGGGGTCGCCCAGCCAGGTGTTGAAGATGCGATAAGGCTTGTCCGGGCGGAAGGGGTTCTTGTAGAAGAAGCCGCCGATGAGCATCTTCTTGCTGAAGGTGACAATGTCCGGCGGGGATTCGAGGTCAAAGTGCTCGTGAGCCCAGAACTTGCCCGTCGGGCCGCATCCGGTTTGCACCTCGTCGATGATCAGCGCCACCCCGTTCTTCGTGCAAATCTTGCGCAGCTGCTGGTAGAAGTACGCCGAGCCGTGGTTGTCTCCACCTTCGCCCTGGATCGGTTCAATGATCATCCCCGCCACTGGGACGCCCTTCTTCTTGTACTGCGCAATGAGGTCCTCGACCATGGCCGCACATCGTTGATCCTCCTTCAGGTTGTAGTCCTTGTTCTCTTCCAGCGGGAACTTGTACTTTGGGTAGTCGGCAATGGGCCAGTCAAAGGCGGGCACGTCCACCTTGTGGATCGACTTAGAGTGTGTGCAGCTGGAAGGGAAAATTTAGTTTGGTAAAGTCAAACAAGTCAAACGATAGAAGATGTAATTACCTGAGAGCACCAAATGTTCGCCCGTGGAAGCCGCCATTAAAAGAGAGGATGCTCAGATTGGGAGATCCAGGAGTGAGGTTGTTCATGCAGGAGCTCATGTCCAGTTCAGTCGGGCCACCTCCTCGCTCATTGTTTCGGTACCAAAAGCAGACGGCTGAAAAGTGAAATGAAATGTGATTAAATGATACCGCGATTGTCATCATGCTCTTATTACCCTTGAGAGCATTCTCCACTGAGCAACTTCCACAGGCCATCGTCTGCACTTCGGTGAGCCCCTTTGGAGCGACAGAGAGCAGGGCGGACTTGATCTTCTGGTTAAAGTCCTCCGGTGGCAGTATTCCCAGCGCCGGTCGGTTGATAAAGGCGGAGGCGTTCTTCGGGTCGCGCAGTGCCGCCAACAGCGCCGGATGGTTGTAGCCCAGCGGAATGGAGGAGATCTGACTGTAGATGTCGAGGAAGGTGTTCCCATCGACGTCCACCAGGTAGTTGCCCACCGAGCGGTCGTAGTCGACGAACATTTGAATGGCGCCGGAGTTTTGCACATGGCCGAGCTCTTCGCGCAGCTTGTTCGACTTTGGTCCGGGAACACTGGCAGTGACAATCTTGGGCTCCTTTGGCTCCTGGTACGACGATGACGAGGCTGAGCGAGCTGATAAAGTGGTGGCAGTGGCAGTTGTTGGCAGAAGCACCTGCCTACCAACAGCAGCCTGCAGCTTGGCAGCGCGTTTCAAAGCTAGGTTCAGCATTTTTGAGCTTGAAAGAAGCTGATGATGACAGTTGACAGTTAGCTTTTGGGAAGGGGACCTTCTTCTTCTTTGATTGGCACAAGATGACTGTTTCACCTGCTGCTGTTGTCAGTGTCAATCCACGCTGGGAATGTGACACAATAGGATGGCTGGTTGCTGTTGAAGTCGTGTAAGTGTCTCCTCAGTAAGTGGCAGTCAACTTCGCTCTGGCACCTATCGGTTGATGGGTAGGTAGAGTAGTGCTGCTGCAGTGCTCAGGCAGACAGTCAGCCAGTGGAAAACACTGCAGCTGTCTGGCGATAAGGAAGAGAGTGGGGCGATGTGAGGTGCTGCTGCTGATGCTGGTGGAAAGCACTGGTTGGAATAGCCAGCAGCCAGTGATACGGCTGGGCAAGACAGCATCGAGGAGGAGAAAAAGAAAACGAGACGACGACAACGGTGGTTGTGCTGGTGGCGATGGCAATGCGTCTATCCAAGCAGTGGCAAGCTGGCACCACTCTCACTCTCTCAAGTTACAGTGTGCTCTGTTCAGCGACTGCACTACCATCATCTGCACCAGCATCAGCAGCAGCATGTGGCCAGCCCGGGAATGCTTAACCTTCAATCGCCGCTATATAACTCGCCACCGGATACTACTCTAGTGGCTGACAGCCATTTATTATTTTGTTCAGCAGGCAGCCTGGCCATAGGGAAGATAGCACTGCTCTTCTTCTCCTTTTCATTCGTTTTCAGTGTCAATTATTTAGCATTCAATCAGTTTCAATTATGCCTCGTTACGGACACACTCCTTCTCCTTCTCGTAGAGGCCATTTGTTGTTTATCAGTTTATCGTCGGCTCGATATAGCTCACTCATTCACTCGTGCCAAGTCTTATCGAATTGTACGACTTGTGCATCAAAAGCTCTGGTGCTGATATCTGATTTCTGAGCAAAAGAGAGAAAGATAGAAATTATTTCTTGCTGTGTCAGCTAAAGCGGCAGCCTTTTGACAGCTAAACAAACACGAATTGACAATTCAAAAGTGTTTTTATTTACCTTTTGTAGGAATATTTTTATTTCAACGTCCATTCAGGCTGGTTCAAGGTTGAGAACAGGTTGGCCGTTAAAACCGTTTGGACCACGGATCAGTTGATAAGGTGTCTCTACAGTGACACTGTCAACCGACTGACAAGTTGGTGTTGATCGTAAAGTATACATTTCTCCTGACTATTTGACTAGTTGAGACTCTCATCTCGAGGCAGGCACCAGATAGCAGCAGACGGCACAGTGAGGATGCAGTTCAAACGACTGTTCAAACAACGGTCAGACCATTAAGCTGTTTGCTGAAAATCAGCTTCAAATTCACTCACTTCCCTCGACAACAGCGGGCGGTTCTGATTTAGCCTAGGCTGTCAAAACACACTGGTACCACTTGTTGTCAACCACCGCCATCATCATCATCATCAGCAGCAGTAGTTAGCTAAAAAGTGCAGTCTAATCTGGTGTATCGTAAACAAAACCGTTATCCACTTTTGTTGGGTTATATTGCACGTTCTTAGCTAATTCCTTTGCGGAACTTTTGTCGTGCACACATGCGAACGACTGATGCGCACACTGAACACATCATGTATGACTGATTTGTGCTACTATCATCAGCACTATCTAATCTCCAAGCAAATTACAATTCCTGCCGTCCCATGAGTGCCACCAGTGACTGAGTTCATGAGACTGAGATGAGCAGTCATAATAATAGTAGGTAGCACCGGTGCTGACCAGAAAGTGCCACCGGCAGTCAATGGCCTATTTTCATTGCCCATAAACTTAGACCTCTACACCTGCCGGACAGCAATTAACCGGTGCCAGTGTTTTGTCTGCTGATATGATACGATGGCAAGTGTACCCAGCAATTCTGTGCCGCTGGTTTATCCTTTCATTACCAGTCCGCAATTTGTTTGCTTTCTCAGTTGTCAACTGATGATTACGCAAGCAGCTCTGTTACAATGTAGCACCAGCACCAGTGCACCAACACTGTTCAGTGTTTGCTGCTGCTGCTCCATGCTTGCTGCACACTGTGATTTCGAAATCCCACCGACAGCTGCAAGAGCGGCATGCGTGGCTGATAACTAACTAGCACCACTGTGCAAAGCAGTGAAAGATAGTGTGTCCGTGTGTGTGCTCACATGAAGTGGCCATTCGAGGTACACACATTGTTTTCTTCTTCTTTTTCTTCCTCCTTCTATCCCTTCAACTGTCGTCCGGTGGTATTTAAGCCTCTGGAGGCACAGTGAGCAGTGCAGCACTTGCTCAGCGCACCTCATCATCATCATCATCCTCGTCGTCTCGCACGTTGCACACGTTCTCTGCACTCCGCTGGACACTGCTGCAATACATCTTCAGTCTTCGCCGTCTTCCTCACGTTGGGTTGACCAAGTTCCTAGTTCTCGTCCCCATTCCAGCAGCTGCTTTCACGCAAATCAATCAATCTCCCCTGGCAACATGAACGGCAACTCGCATAAAAACAAAAACAGTCCGGCCATTGTGGTAAGTGCCGAGTGATGATAAATGGCTGATTGTTTGTCCTTCCGTCAAAACAAGACTAATCCTCTTCTCCTTTTCCGAAGATTCCGGACGACTTTGAGGGACATCCGCTGGAGTCTTTTTGCATCGCTCCCAACCTGACCAAATTCCTCCAGTATGTCCTCATCCCGGGTGGATTCGTCCAGGACAGGTCAGTGCAGTGGTGGTTGCGTTTACTGAAACGAGACTAACTTTTCTTTTTATCTCTTGTCAACAGAATCGAGCGAATGGCCTGCGACATTGCCGTCGACCTCGCTAATGAGCCCTTCACAGCTCTGTGCGTCCTCAAGGGCGGCTATCTGTTCTTCAATGACTTGCTGGAGAAGATTCGCCGCCTCTACCGATATCGAGTGATGGATCTGTCGGAGGAGGTGGCCGACGAGGCGCAGCAGATCAGGGTTGAGTTCATCCGCCTGAAGAGCTACGAGAATGAGCAGTCCACTTCGAACATTCAGGTGATTGGCATTGAAAGTCTTGAGTCGCTTCGGGGAAAGGTACGTGGTCTTGTTTGTTGATTGTTCATTGCGGTTAATCACTTGACTGAATCTTTGATTGCCTTTACAGAACGTGCTCATCGTCGAGGACATCATCGACACTGGCCGAACGATGGTGAAGCTGCTGAATCTGCTGAAGCAGTTTGGACCCAAGTCCATTCGCGTGACGAGCCTCTTTGTGAAGCGCACTCCACTGAGCAATGGATACGTGCCCGAGTACGCTGGCTTTAACATTCCCAACAAGTTCGTCGTCGGCTGCTCACTGGACTATAATGAGCACTTTCGTGATCTGAACCATCTCTGTATTTTGAACTCACTTGGAAAGGACAGATTTTCTCAGTAAAGATTTCTTGTAGGCGGTGGATTATCAGTGGAATCTAAAATAAATACGCATTATTACGAGTTTACAGCAGTTACATTTGCGGCAATAAAAGTGCACCAGTACAGACATTTGTTGATGTAATGTAGTTGCACTAGTTCTTACCGGCATAATTGCTGATAGCCAGTGATGAGTTATTTTCAGAAATGCGATACAGTGCCACTTCTTATCTAATCAATTTATGTTTTATGTCACTTCCATCACCTTTGTACTTTTAGTACTTCTATTTGAAGATAAGGAGATTGAGCGAAAGGAAGTATTCCTAAATCATTGGCGTTTGTTCTTTACTTTGTACATTTTTTGTAAATTGACATCTAAAAATGCTACCCCGTAGCTTCTTGCTGCTCAATCAACTTTGGTTTCGGCGTCATCCTTGACCTGTCAATTAGCTCGGCGATGTAGGAGTGGATAACGTCCGGGTGCGTGTTGAAGAGATACTGACCGGCACTGCGAAAGTCGACCACCTTGAGCCAGTTCTGGTTCGTTGATGACTGGATGAGCTCATTATCGTACTGCTCGTAGATGTCAAAGTCGTTCGCCGATGCCTCCAGCTCATACAGCTGGTCGTAGAACACGTTTGGCGTGTACTGCTGGTCGTTCGAGCTGAAGGTGAACAGGGTAGGAATTTGACTGTCTGCCAGCACCTTCAGCCGCAGGTGGTAATTCTCGTAGTTGGACAGATTCAGCGTGAGCGCCTTCCACGCGGCCACGTCAAAGTTGGAGAGAATTGAGGACTTTTTGGCCTTCTTCTTGTTCAGCAGCTTGGAGGAGGACATCACTTGTCGGCCGATCAGCTGCCGGAGAGCCGAAGAGCGGCACATGTTGGCAATTAGCCCGAGTCGCAGTCGCTCCCGTCGACTTAGCTTGTACATGCCCACTGGACTGAGCAGACAGATGGAGCCCAGTTTGAAGTACGTGTCCCAGTTGGCGTAGATCCACAAGTACGAGGTGGTGTACGCTGCCATCGAGTGCGAAATGAGACAGTCGACTTTGCTCACATTGAGGTGCTTCAAAAAGTCTACTACAAACTCGGACTTTTCTTCAGCCGAGTGCCAAAAGCAGCCGGTTTTCAGTGTCTGCGAAAAATCGGGAAAGTTGGGTATAATTATGCGGTACATGTCGCCGAATGTGACGAGCATCTTGAAGTAGTCGTAGTAGCTTCCAGGCGTCCCGTGAAGAATGACTATCGTCTTGATGGACTCGTCATCGTTGTTCGCTTCCGGCTTGGTGTCAATGTAGTTGATGTCAATTGGGTAGCCACCTTTGGGAATGTACCGCAGAAACCACGGCCGGAAAAGGACATTGTGCTGGGCAAAGCGGCCACAAACGTTGACTCTTGCAGAATGGGCAAATGTCTCATTGATTTTACTGATGACCGGAGAGGTGACATTGCAACGGAGACATTGACGAAGCAACGATGGTCTGGTAGTGAGACCACGACCTAGCAAAGACAAAGGAAACATGGTCTAAGGTAAAAGGAAAAAATAAATACTTGGCGCCGGCAAACAAATAAACACAGCTGACGAGTCACGTGACCCGGACAGACGGCAAGTTTCCCCGGCAAATCCTTTCGGCAGATTGCCAACGGTGAATGTGAAATTCACAATTTGTGACCATCGATCATGGATTAGGAGATTTAAAGTCGTTTTTGCAAAACCAGAATCTTCTAATGACTGTAAGTTAGCTGACTTTTTTTATTTAAATTACTTTACCCATTTACTTTAAAATCAGCCAATAGAGACATCCACCTCGGTTAGAGGTTTGCAATACCCGCTAATTGCGTGAAAGTAATAAGCAACAAACATGCTGTCTTCAATTGCCCGGACAAAACGGTACGTAATACAAAAGTATGTCAATTTAGTAGCAGTATCTGATCAATCACCACTTGTTCTCTCATTCATTTGATCTGATTGACATCTCGGGCCAGTGAGAAAGCAAACGATGATGGCGCGTCTGTCGAAGCGTGAAATGAGCGATGAGGCCAATCTGCCGAGGTATTTACATTGACACAGTCCCACCAGTGTTTGCATATTAATCAGTGTGACACGGGGTGCAAATGGGAACCGAACAGTCGTCGGGGGCACAGTAGTCCACTTCTCTTCCTCTCTCTCCCTCTCTCCTTTCTAGGCCACAGATCAATTCACCGACGATTGATGGTGGCCGAAAATATGTATTGTTTTACGAGCAGGCGGGAAGAGAAGGGGGAGGACGGAACGGTGTGCTGATGGTGCTGTGGTAGAGCTGATGGTGGTGATGGTGGACTTCTTCAGCTTCTTCAGGCATCGCTGTGATCATCTTCAGCCACCTTCAGCACTTGCACCAGCAGCACTCCTGCACTGCACTTCTGCTCCCTTCTGCGCCTACGGGACCGTTCGCCGGAGTGTGCGATAATTAAAGTCAATTTCATGGTTGGTCCTCTGGTTCCGCTCGGCCGAACAGCACTGCACTACAGTCCGAGGACGACGACGAAGACGACACTGAGGAGCCAATAGCTACTACCACTACTGGCTACTCTTTCACCTCTTTCTGCCGCTTTTGCTGGTGAATCTCGATGTCACCGCCGTGCTGGAGTGCCCACCAGTGTGTCGTCGATTCAGTTCGAAGACACCCGCCAGCTGCAGTGCTCGCAGTAGTCACTTTGCTCTCGTCTTAGTCGTCGTCGTCGATCTATTTAGATCAGCTCTGCTGCACCGACACTTGCGATTTGACATTTTTTTCGGCAAGGGATCGCGTGATTTGCCTCTCATGCTCTTTCTACCCGTCTTCACTCTGTCTCTGCTTGGCGCCCGGTGCTGTCACCTGTCCTTCTGTTCACTCGTTTTGTTTTTAACTGATGTTTTCTGATGATGATGGTGATCCACTGCTGATCCATTCCATTCTATCTGTTTGTGTGGTGCTCAAGCAGCCGCCTAGAATCTGTGCTACTGTTCATCAATTGACAATTTTTCCTTCTCAACTGTCACCTTATTCAATTTCTCGTTTTTGATCAAGTTTCTTTCCCTACATTGTTACTCAACTTTTTACCTCAACAAAATTTGATTCTGAAATTGCCGAATGAAGAGAATTATACGGCAAAAGAGCCGCTGCGTCAAGCAGTTGTAGTTTATCAATATTCGTAGTGCTGCACCGAACTGTTTTAAACAACAAAACAGATCTTAAACGTAAAAAAGTTGCAAACTCCAGTCCGAGTGGACTATGTCCACAGTTCCCACCGATGACTACAATGTCTCTATCAGTAGCGCCCCTTCCTCTACTGCAGCCATTACCATTTATTGTACTGCTAACCCTTCTTGGTATGTTAACTACATCAGCTCACCTTTTGCACATGTATCAATTGTTTAATTTTCCTTTTCCCCTTTTCATTCTAGCCGTTTCCACCAAACTGGTTCACCCTTATGAGACATACGATCCAAATGACCAGATAGCCGAAGAGTCTTTAGACGTCCCCCAGACAATCGTCTCTCCATTTGAGGGAAAGGTACGTGCTGGCTGCAGCCATCTCCTTTCATCTCAGACCTTTCAGTCTGAACCAACTCTGTATCTTTCTCTATGTGGCTATTATCTTCTATCCAATCCTATCGGCCATTATGCCGCTATCAGTGTGCTAGAGTGCATTGGCCTGTTGCTGCTGTTGCTGCAGCTAGCACTCGCGTAGAAATTGAACTTGATTGGGCGCACACGTTAGGTGATCTCGCCAGTCGCGACACAACTTGTCAGTTGCCACAAATCACACACACACTCCACCGCCATTTCTGTGACATTTTTGCCACTGTACCTGTCTAGTTTGTCTGGCAGTTTTCCCCTTTCCCTCTCTCTATCTCTATCTCTCTGCCTTTACCTGTCCACCGACGATTGTTCGACTGTTGAGTGGAGAATAGGCAAAACTTTGTTATTTATATCGTCTGCGGGCTCCTTCATAACAGCAAAGACAGGACTCCTCTTCAGTGCTCGATCCTCCGTTCAATTCCTTCTTTTCTTTTTCTTTTTCTTCTTTTCGCGGTCTTCACTTCACCGCGGCGCGTCTGTCATTAGTCAGATCGCCTGGCGCTTGCACTTATGATTTGACCCACTTATGCATATAAGCGCGCACATATGAACACCGTCTTTGCCGGCACAATGTGAGTGAGTGAGTGAGTGAGTGTGTCTGAGGAGAAAACGACCAATGAAAAAAAGTGACTACGAATGGGACCTGGTGGAGGCAATCGTCTTCAATACGCTCTTCCACTGCCTCTCGCAGTTGCCTTCTCTGCTCTCCCTTGCTAATCGGACGACTTTCTTGGCTTGGCTCGTAATTAAGTGTGCGCCCGAAGAAAGGCGCCCGAGCCTGACACTAAATTTAGCCCCACCATGTCAATTGTCACAGGCACTGGAGCAACTCTCGCTCTCGAGTTCTCTCTCCCTTGATTACGCCATTTAGCGTCGCATTGTCACTTTCTGGCTACTACCTCGCTAGCCAAGATTAGCTTCTGCTGTACACTTCTCGTACTCTCTCTCATCAGAGGCCGATTATCTGCCACTGTTGCTGCTGCACTGGTCAGGCCCCAGTGACCGAACTCACTTTCCATTGAGTTTTTATAGCAAAAAATGCATTCATTTTTACGGGGTGAAGAGGAGAAGGGACGTATTACACTTTCTAATAATCTCATACACTGGCCACGCGTCTCATCTCATTAGGAAGTGAAGAACATCAGCTCTGTTGGTGGACAAGTGGTGCTCGACCACAATGACCTGGAGCATGACGAGCCGACGACAAAGGCGACGGCTGCGACTACCACCAACTCAATGGAAAGAACCACCCTGTTGATGACAGGTAGTCCGATGACAACAATGGACAGTGCCATCCCTTTCACCACCAGCACCACCACTACTACCACTTCCGATCCACTCAATGTCATTCTTCCGCGCATCAAATTTACGTGCAAAAACAGATCCGAATCGTACTATCCTGATTTGGACTTTTGTGACATCTTTCATTACTGCAAGGTAAGTGCAACTGGTAGCCTATTAAATCTTTACTACTCATCCATTTCATTTTCAGTCCAACGGCTACAGGTTCACCTTTCTCTGTCCCAGTGAGTCCTTCTACAACAGCAAACTGATGGCCTGCGAACAGAATGCCACTCATCTGAAGTACTGCAAGGAAAAGGGCAGTACTGTGGAGATGGTCACGCTGACGCCTGAAAGCACTACTACTCAATTGATCACATCAAAAAGACCCGCTCTAGGCCGACAGACGTTTGGCCTGAGAAACTCCGTTCTCGGGCAAGAGATGCCTAAAAAGTCGGCTGCATTTGAGAGCATTCGCATCAGTCATCAGTCGCAGTTGCCCGTTGTGTCGAGCAACAGTATCGAGCCGTCAGTACCAGAAGATGGTATGGTGGACAGCGAAACGGAGGAGCCGAACTGGACTACCTCTACTACGTCTACTACTTCTATGACTATGTCCAAAAAGCAGCGTCCTCATCCTCTGAGCTCGACCACTCTGATTCCTCCCTCTCTCTTTGTTGAGCCCACCATTGCAAACCTTGTCATCGACAACTTTCCCACGCCGTTTGACCAAATTGTAGCATTGGCTAGTTCCCTGTCTCCTCCTAGCACATCTGCGCCCACTACTACATCGACCTCTACTTCTACCACCACGACTTCGGCCACAACTGCAAATTCTAATCCATCGACCGAGCCGAGCACCACTTTGGCCAATCTTCACTTGGCACTTACCAATGAGCCGGAAGTTATGCCCGAACATCGAGAAACAACAATTCACATGGAACCGATTCCTTCTAGTTTGAGAGAAAATCAAACTCAGTTTTTAGACTTTTTTCTTGAAAAATCAACGTCTACAAAGTCGTCAGAATTGCTAGTTTCGACAAGCAAACCGTTGAGGCCAAACCCGACCAGCAACTTTCACCAGACGATAAAAGACCTGGACATGTCCAACTTTGAAATCAACAATGACGGACAATTTCCCACCTTTCTCAGTCCGCCTTCAAAACAGAGCAATTCTGACTACCTGAACAGTTTGTCTTTTTACGAGAACACTTTTTCCGGACTCAAACCGACAAGTACAGCAGCCGACACAGCGGCCAACAAGTCGCCCGCTTTTACAATGTCTCAGATTCACAAATTTTTTCGAGAAAGTCTACCGACAAGCTACCTGAAAAATGTACCTAAAATTCTACGCACTCTAAACTCCAACATTCGAGACTTTGAGGCACTGTCGAGTACTGCTTATGGAGAGAGCTTGTCCCCGCCGATCAAATCAAATCCGACAATGCCTCGCAGCGCCGGTTCTGCCAACCTGGCAACCTCTGACGATGATTCCTCCTCTTCCTCAGCAGCAGGCGTGTCAATGTTGAGCATTCCAGTGCTGGTGCCGGTGAACTTGTCTCCAGAGGACTACCGTCGTCGCATCTCCGCCAGCGTACTGAAACCGATTGTTATTCCTCTGAAGGAGAAGGGCAAACTGATTCCCGCTTATGTGCTGCACTTTGGCAGCAGACGCACTCGCCGGCACAAGCGCAGTGCCCTCAACGGCAAACGACTGCTCAGTCTGTCCATCAAACCGAACCTCCTCTACCAGGTGATACCTTCGCTGCTGAAGAACGTCTACACCAAATCGGGCAAGCAGCATCAGGGCAAACCACATCTAGCCTCTCCTCACCAGAAAAAGCCAACCTTTGAGATGTTAATGGCGCAGGCGGCCATGATGGCGCCGCTGTACGCGATGCCCAACGGCAAACGCCTGCCCCCAGGTCAGATGGCGCAGATGCTCAAATTTGCGGCGGCTGGCGTTGGTGGTGCTGGTGGTGGTGCTGGGGGCGGAGGAATGCCCTACGACCTCACCGACTACAAGTACTTCATTCCGCCGTACTACTTTATTGACCAGCATCCCTATCTGCACCACCACCTCCCGAAAGGAGCGGCCAAGATGAAGCACTTGAGCGGGGTGGTCTTTAAGCGGCCGCCGCTGCGCTCAAAGATTCCCTTCGGTCCGCTCAATGGGACAATGCTGATGGGCGGGGGCAATGGAACTGGTGTTGGCAGTACGAGCACTCCAAGCACAGCCTCCAGTTCAGGTGGTGGTGGACTGCTGGCAGTGGGCAGTTCACCGACCGGACTGGCAGTGAGCACGCCCATTCCCAGTCCACTGCTGTACGGCGGGGGACTGGGCCACCTCGGAGTGAGAGGACTTCTTCCCAAAGCCATCAGTACCACTACAACCCACCAGACGCCCACCTTTCCCAGCTTTGCACTGCCTCCCCCAGGCATGTCACCGCTGGCAGCTGTCCACCACGGTCACCGTCATCCTCATCTGATGACCACGGCAGCGGCAGCAAACGGTGGTGGTGGCCTCTACTCGCCCTTGCTCTACTTTGGCAACACCTTTCTCGGCACTGACCCGGCAAAGTTCAAGCCAATGCTGAAGAAGGCGACACTGCTGCGCAGCAAACAGCTACTGCACAGCAAACTGCACTCAAAGAATGCCTTCAATAGCAAGCCGCAGAAAGAAGAGGAGGAGGAAAAGCTGTCTTCACTGTCGTCATCGCCGCCAGCAAACGAGGCAACGGCCAGCAATATAACAGCGCCGGCAAACATTTATGTGCCCGATGAGATTCTCGGTCTGGAGGACGACGTTCCGTTGCCAGAGAGTGGAGCATCGGCAGCTGTACCGGCGACCCAGCAAAAGGCTAGCAATCTCAGTGAACTCTTTGAGCAGCATCAACTGCGACAGCAGCAACAACAACTGCAGCAACTACAGAATACCATTGACCACAAAGTGTCCAACGATCTAGCTGATAACATCACCGGTGATGAATCGCGACCTGTTGAGGTGTTTGCTCGTCGGCATACTCACGCTGCCTTTAGCATCGGCAGCGGCAAAAACAATCGGGCAATGCGAGGTGGTGGTGGCAGGAGCATGGCCACAGCTGCCTCTTCCACTCACCACCAACGGGAGCTATCTCCACAGGCGAAAATAAATGCAAACTTTTTCAATGGAACTGCCGTGAAGGTCAACAAGGCCAAGCCGTCACCAGCATCAACAGCAACAACAGCAGTCAACACTGAGACATCGTCCAAAGGACAGTCGCATAAAGTGCCGCGAGATAGTCGCAGCGGCAGCAGTTCATCTTATCACCGCATCCACGAGGTCAGCAAGTCGGCGCCAGCGTACAACAGCGGTGAGGCATATGGAGCAGAAAATGGAAGCAGTAGCAGCAACTCCGACGACCAACCCGCGGACGACATCAGTGATCGAGGCTCTGATCTGACCAGCTACTTGCGACACTTGAAAGCCACCGTGGACACTGTGGATGCCGTCTGAGAGAAAGAGAAAGTGAAGGGAGAGTTTCATGCAAATGATGGCGCACTGTACACCATTAGCGGCATCAGTGTCAGTGGCACCCGGTGCACTACTACTGCACTACCATATTTTAATTGGTCGCCTCTTACGTGCCCATCATCTTCGAGGCACTGCGCTGTTCACTGTACACCCCCACTGGACGTGCATGAACTCTGCCAATCAGCAAATGCTAAACATCAACTTCATCTGCATCTGCTCCACTGACACCGACCGACTGACTGTCTGACTGACATTTCCCTTCTCGCTCTCTCAGCTTAGCATACACAAACAAACACAGCACTAAACACACATGCCATCGCTCATCATCATCATCATCACCTTCGTCATCATCATTTTTTCTCTTCTCCTTATTCACTGTCACCGCGGCACTGTGACAAATTTTGCAAATTTTTTTCTTGTTACCAAGCCACTTCAACTCTCATCTTTTAATCTCCTCTTTTTTCTCTCTTTCTCTTATTTTGGCGTTGTACTAAGCAAATTGGCAATTGGTCCAATCATAATTTTTTTCTGTTTGCTCTTTGCACACAAATGAAACAGCTGAAGCACTTTGCAGTGCACACACATGCACACACTGAGATTGCACTGCGCTTCTTTCAAACGTTGATCGTAACAACCAAACTTCTTTTTCTTTCTCCTAAAGTCTGCCATCACACATACACAAACATACAACAAACTCCGACAATCCGCTTACTTCTCTCTCCACTGTCAAATTGTACATTTTTGCACTTTCAATAGCAGGCGATTGTCATTTAACTGCGAAATGAAATAAATTATTCATTTATTTATGCTCATTAGCCATCGGGCGGAACTGCGGACAGGCAGGGACAAGCAGCAGACATAGGGCAGCACGAACACAGCCAGTGGATCAGGAGAACAAGTGTGTGCAGGCCATGCAGTCCAATAGTTGAGTCAATGTGACTACACAACTGTCGTCAATTCGGCCGCCGCGACCATGTCATTAAAGATTGCTGAATATGACGAGGACAACACTTGGCAATCTGTTTCTGTCGGTGTGTGTGTCAGCTGAAGCACTGCACCGTACCGATGACACGCGACACGGATAAACACACACTTCTTGGCAGTAGCACCTGTTGGTGCCCGGCGCGGGCACGGGCACACTCGTCAACGATTTGTCGCCAAAAAATTGACTAGCCGTTTTCACATTCATTTTGCAGCAGTTTCTCTGCCAAAACGGTTGTCCGCACACCGTCAGCGGTTAATAGTCGGGTAGGGAGATAAAGAGCTGCAGTGCTCTGCTTTTATTCGTCTCTCGCAATGCACAGTTTCCCGACCGCACACTTTATAATCCCGACAAGGTAATAGAGAGAAAAAGAGACAGTGTTCGATGATAACAGATTGGCGTTATCGAACAGTGTAGCCACGACCACAACCACAACCACAGTCACAGCCACCACCACCGCCGCAACCACCGTCCTCGTCATCATTCAGTACTGTACTGATCATTTCCTATTTTCAGTGGCTGATTACCAGCAAGCAGCAGCAGGTCGGAGCAATCGATTTGGAGGAAAACAGAGTGCTCCAGTGATTGATGCCACCGGACAATGAGCAAACAGGGGAGAAAGGTGAGCTATGATGAGCCACTGCTTCTACTGTCGAGCACTGCCTGCCTGCCTGACTAACTAACTAACTAACTAACTAACTTACTGGCTGACCACTGCATGGGTGATGGCGTTGGCGTGATCACCGCGGAAATGTGCAACAACTGTGTGCACAGTGGCTCACTCACTCTCGCCCGCAGTAGATCGTGTCTTCTCGCGTAGCAACAACTGCAGTAGTAGTCCATTTTTGCTACCTGTTGGCGCCCACCAAGTCGGGCAACACAACTGTGCTGCCTTCACAGTATTACCGCACTATCGTCCGCCGTTTTTAATATAATAATATTAATATGCTAATCGTATGCTCTCTCTCTCTCTCTCTCTC
>JAALOO010000626.1_pt1 | contig 26002 bp, 18 predicted proteins | sample 7257641 | NCBI WGS metagenome assembly JAALOO01 (sample SAMN14085613, study PRJNA598686) | mite metagenome | biome: ENVO:01001000; feature: ENVO:01001002; material: ENVO:01001226; isolation source: single female mite from University of Michigan culture on fish food culture... ...
AGGAATAATACGAGAGCCAATAAATGAGAAAATTCGACTCACTCTCACCTTAACTTCACTTAATGATAGCCGCTTATAAGCACTGTCAGTGGGAAACATTTCTGAGAAAATCATTCGATTATTTTTTAGGTGCAAAAAAGGATGAAATGGTAAAACCAAACAAACAGAAGAATTGTTGACTAGTTTTTTGGGTGCACGCGCCCTTTTCAACCACAGAACATACGGCGGCTAAAGAAACAATTTGCACTAATTCTAACTACGAGCCACAATTCTGTGCTCCATTTGGAGAAACAAATTATTGACATTTGCAGAGTGATGGCCTGGATTAAGATTGGCTCACTATTTATTGCGATCATCAACGGTCGTTGTTGCCGTCTAGCTGGCTCTTTCTGGACCATTAGGCAAACCGCCAAATCAAATCAAATTGAATGAAGGCATAGACAGCGGACTGCACAGCTCAACTGAACAGGCAGTTTGTTCTCCTGCTGTTGTGCCACTTGACTCTATCCACTAATGGAGACAAGTGGCTGTGCTCCACAAAGGCAGACTTTGGATAGCAATGGAGTGGAATGGACTGAGGATCTACTGCTGAATGATCGGTAATGATCTTCTTGCTTACTAGCATTTTGAAAACCTCAAATTTATCCCATTTGTTTTTTGCTATATCCACAAACAATATTATAGTTTTGAAAATTTTGAAAATTTAAATTTAGCTTACTTGAATGCGGTCTTCAGGTAGATCGGTCTTGAGTGAGAGCATCTCCCTTGCGTACACATCCGGGTAGTGGGCATCTTTGAAGGCCTTCTCCAGCTCCTCCAGCTGGTAGCTGGTAAAGATCGTTCTACTTAGGCACGGTAAGAAAGGAAAAAACAATGGAAGAAGATCATTATAAATTAACTTAACATTGTTATAGTCGAAGATGGGCACACACAGGAGGAGAGAGGGAACAAACGCGCTGACACAGTGGCTCGCCAACTGCCAAGTCTTTTTGGCTATAATGAGGCGACTTGGCGATTTTAATTGGCTCAGAAAGTAGTGGATCGACTATCGACTGTGATGGGCTGCTGTATTTGTCGCCGATCGATGTTTGCCGCTCTTTCTCTCATCTAACACACACACACACCGTCGCGATTGATTATTATCGAGTGCAGCTGAACTGTGCATTGTGCATTTCGGCATAATTAGCGATGAAGAATGCGCCGCGGCGATGACAATGACGACGACGCCAATGACGACAATGACAAATGTCATCGGCGCTGGTGGCAAGCCCAGTGGCATCTCCTCATTCTAATTAAGTACAAAATGACTTTGCTTTCTTCATTCCCTACTGTCGCTGCTTAGCAGACTAGGGCCTAGTTAATTACAGTTAACAGTAGACTACTGGCAAGGGCACGCGTCCGGGACACGCGACCTTTTCTGGCTCCCTTACTTTACTACCAGTGACCTTGTGACCATGTGACTACTCTGTTTAGCTTCACCAGAGTGCTATTTCTTTCTGACGTGGCCCTCATCATCGTCACCATCGCCATCAACACCACTTCGATTCAAATTGGCAAACGTCTGTTTTTTCATTCATTTCAAATAACTGTCGATAGTGAAGCAAAGTGACGAGCACGAGAATATGAGTGCGATCCACTGCACAGTGCACTTGCTCAGTTCTGCTACCACCACCACCACCACTACTACTGTCGTTCAGTGGCCAGCCCAATTAGAGTGGCAATGAATTGAACAGGAGTTTGTCTGTTTAACACAGCACACACCTGACACCTGACAATTGAAAGAGCTGTCAACGTTGTCAGAAAAGAAAGCTCTCAGTTTTCGCCAGACTACAGCTACCTCAGTCAATTAGACTAATTACACTAATGTATACTTGCCACTATTAGCTGACTGATTCATTTACTCTCATTTTTTCTATTCTATACTCCCTTCACCTTCAATGTTAGTGACAAACTGAATCACTGAGCTGTTGATTCAATTAGTCGCAATACACACAGTTTTGCTGTTGCTAGTTCTGCAAAAGTGGAGTAAGTGTGTGCCTTAATCAACGACCAAACAAATGGAAACACTGCCAGTTAGGCATAGCAGACCTACCTGTGACGCCTTTTCTTCTTCTTCTTCTTTCCCCCGCCGCCACCAGCGCCGCCCATCGAGGGTCCCAGACTGAGATGTCCATTAGAGTCGACGTCGACGAGTGTGTTTGCCGCCGCACTGGAGGCCAATCGGCTGGCAAAGTCATTTATTAGATTACCTACATAATTAAGCATACCGTTAGTTTAGGTGTAATGAGAAAAGGTGACAAAAACGCTTGTTTGCTCATTTGATCTACTAAATTGTCCCCTGTGAATGGATAAGAGCAAAAATTGAGAGAATAAAGGAAAAAGGCGATTGAGACAATAAAACAGAAGAAAAAACTTCAAATGACTAAAAACTAACCAACGCAACTGCCGGATGGGTAAATGCAATTTAACTCGCTAACGAGCACACGAGGCTCACTAAAAGAGAGGATGCTGTAGTCGGGCAAACTAATAAACGTGAACGCATCACAAGGGAGAGAGATGTGAGCAGGTCGTAATAAATAAATGATTTCACGCCAAGAGAATAGTGAGCTAATGTCACGAACCACTGCAAGGCTGCTGCTGCTGGTAGTGTGTCTACCAAATAATGCCGCATTGAGTTTGAGTGGCCCCCGCTGAGCAGACACCGGTGAAGTGATCATTACCAGAAGAACCAGAAGGACCAGAAGAGAGCGGTGTCCACAGTTAATAAGCACCTCTGCCACTACTACTCTGTGACAAGGTTGACCATGAGGCACTCGCCAGCAGTGCTGCTGTTGCTGAAAAACTAATTGGTCACTCTGCTGGTGCTCGAATGCTGTATTGTTTCACTAATGGTGGTTCATGGTATTTTCACTAAAGCAAACGAAACTGGCGTTTTAATGCCACTAACATTGAGTGTGGTCAAGATTTAATTAAAACCAGAAAATTATATCAGTTGATTTTTTGGTTTATAAGCCCAGTGCAGATATGCCACTGATGATGACAAACTCAAAACAATACGCAGTTAATTGGTTCATTGCTGACGATGCTGGGCGAACCGACTTCATCGCACTCACATTTTCTACGTTAAATCACCTCCGAGTTTTAAATGAAAGTGCATTTAAAATTAAAATATAACAATCAAAATATGGCACATGAAATTGAGAGGAATTTGCCATTCTTTAGCAGAGACAAAGGACTTTCAGTTTTTGGCAGGCCAGTTGTTCAGTTGCTCGCCTAGCAGACAATAGAACACTGTCACTTTGCGTTCTGTTTAGATTAGCACAGTGTGTTGACGGCCATAGCTGACCAGAAAGCTAGTTCCTTTCACTCTCGTCCGCTTCTATTAGGCCTAATAACAATAATGACTGCAGCGAATGATTCTGCTGGCGATGTTCACTTTGAGCTAACAGCAGCGTACACTGCTCACAATGAGCCCGCTCCTGAACCGTTGACCGAGCTTAACACTTTATTATTAAAGAGTCAACAGAACGACTGCTTCACAGATGCACACGCTGACAAAGTTAGAGTAAACTGACAGGGGCCAAATTCCTCAAGCACCGAGTCCAAAACGGGAGTGAGGGCAAATTTGATTTAGAATTGCTCCCCAAAAGAAAAGTGAGAGAGAGAGAACTCGCCGATAATAGGCCCTATTTAAGTGTGACATTCTTGCTAAATTCTATGATTATTTATTAGTTTTAATAACGGCACTTTGCACTCCACCAAATAGGAAAGAAAGAGAGAGCCCAGTGCAATAAGCCAACATTGGGTTCAGTGCAAAAATGTAAACTATGTGGCAGGGAGAAGAAGCGTTTAACGTTTATGAACGCGCCAATATTCTTAATGGCCGTAATAACAGAGTGCCCCAGTGCAACGGACACGCAAGGGCATCAACTGCATTCTGGCGGATTGCCATATGCTCTGACGCTATTTGGTGCACTGAGCCAGGCGGTAATTCATGGCCTTTTAATAGTCCCTAAAATCTAAACTAATTTCGAGCTAACAAACTAATAAAAGTAATGATTGGAATTCAATTAGATGCGTGCAGAAGGAGAAGGCAAATGCTCTATGGATATCTGGCGGTAAAAGAGGTGGTGGCGGTAATGATAGACCTCACACGGGCGCACTTCAGCTTTCTCAATTGGACGCACGTTCAGCCCAATTAGTGCTGGCAATGGCGCTAATGCCGCCGCTGCCGCTGCTGCTTCTGTCACCTTGCAAATCGTGCAGCCTGGCAAATCGAAAGGTGTGGGCGCTTTTAGCGTTCTGAGGGCATTAGGCAAATTAATTACCTTGCAGAGGTGATCACGATCATTGCAAACGCTCTCTTTCCCTCATTCCCTCTTTTTAGTTGACCAGAACACACTGCCACCCAATGCCAGTGCCCGCCATTGGCACTGTTGTCCATTGGAAGTGCAGTGTGTTCAAATGTAGATTAGGTCTCCTCCTATTTTGCCTTCTTTTCCGACTTCCTCTTTGTCGTCATCGTCCATCCACAATCATTACTCTTGCTGGCTATTACCACTATGAATATTATTAGCATCATCGCCACACTTTGTGAACTGTCAACGCAGAACACGTTGACAGGCTGAGGTCCACAATGGACTGGTAGGCAGAAAGTGACTACAACTACTAGTTAGCTATTAGAAGAGTACAGGGACTGACGCCAGCAAAGCGGCAACTTCGATCAATCAACCCGTCGTGTGTGCTGAGCTGCGTGAAAACTAATTCAATAATTTTCAATTTGCAGGCAAAATAGTTCTAAAAGAAGAAAGACACTGTTTGCAGTATAATTGTGAACACAAAAAACCAAAAATGTTAGTAGTTCAACCGGAGACGAGAACGCAGTGGTTAGCACATTTATCGGGTAAACCTTCATTGTGCAGAGTTACAGCAAATTAGAAAAGTGTGCCCAAAAATATTTGACCACAGTGAAAGAGAAAACGGTAGGGCAGATGAGAAAATAATAGGATTTGTGGCCAGGTATTAGTGGTAAGAAATGGAAGGAAAAAAGAGGGCAAAAGTAGACGCATCGACAGCAGCAAAGCAGCCTTCCCCGTCTGACCGACTGGTGCTAGTGATAGCTAATCACAAAGTGAAATGCGATTATCAAAAGCTTCCGTTCCAAAAACTTAGCGTACTAGATTGCTGTTGCCAGAACACAAGTGAAGCTTCCTTTTCTGCAACAGCAGCAAATGAATTTGCTTGCCAAAAAATTAACTGATTGCTCCATAGAAAAGAGAAGGGCAATCGGTAACGGGTGAGGGGAAAAAAGATCTAGCAATCAATGCGGCCAATAGACAAGCCCAAGTGTACACAGTGAACTGGCGTGTGTACTCTCTTTTTTCTTTTTTGCATTAATTAATTAATTAATCTATTAATGGCTCTAATATGACTAATGGGAAGGAGACAGTTGACGGCAGTAGCAGTGGAGGCCAATTGAAGCAGCGACGAGCGACTTGTCTTTCTTTTTTTCTTTTCTCCCTTTGGCAAGCAAACCAGACTTTTTTCTGACTTTTTATGTGATGAATGAAGTAGTGAATGAGTAGATAAATGAATGAATGAATGAATGAAGCAGTGACTGTCAGAGTGAACGCTGCTGAAACAATGCCGTGTCGTACACTGACAGGGCACACACTTGTCTGTCTCGACAACTGACTTCTAATGAAATAATTGGCACATGCTTGTCAGACTCTACGGACGCTCAAATTAGAACGCCGAACAGGGCATTGTCTGTCGGGCTGCCATTTACTCTTCTCATTAACCCGAGCTGAGGAGGATTTGTGCACACAACTGCAACTGGTCATTATTTGATTGACTTCAGCACTCTTTCCGAGTTTCTCTTCAAGCATCTGCATCCGTTTGCATGCGTCGACTGCTGTGTATTGGATGGGCACTACTGTGCAGCGGATGGGTCATCGAGAGTGGCACTTTGTTCTCGCTCACCTCTCATTCTTGTTCTTCACCATGTGGTGTCTGTGGAAGCAACTGATGATGACTGAAAAAAGGCTGCAGCTAAGTAAGCACCGTTGCTTGTGCAAGATAAACAAAAAAGTCCATGTAGGCTGCTTAACTTGTGGTAGCCACTTTTTCAGCTGGCGCATCCTCGTTAGCGCATCCAATTAGGCCGTGCCACCGAGTGAGCAGGCTGAAGGTGTTGGCAGGTTCACTGGTGCTGACTGTGTGTGAATGTTAGTGTAGGCAGCACACGCCAGCACATCTCACCACCTAGCCATCATCATCACCATCTCCCTCGCTTTTCTACTTCTTCACATTTCTTCCCTCTTTGCCCTACCTGTCAGTAGCTTTTACATGGCTGAATTGGCTGCCAATCAACGCCGCTAGAGCTGCTAAAGCCATTTGCGCCTAGCAAAGGTACCCTGACTGACTGCCTGACTGCTGCTTCTGTCGCTCCATGAGACACTTCTTCACGGCAGCAGCGGCAGGAGCCAATTCGAAGGCACTTGAGTCTTCTCTCTTCATTGAAGTGTTTCTTTGCTCGTTTTAGACACACACGCAAGAGAAACGGTGTGCAAAGTAACAAAGTTATGAAGTCATCAAGTAGTAGATGGTTTAGGGGCTACTTCTGCAAGGTTAGCTGCAGGCAGGCATCAAGTTCGAGGCGAGTGCGAACACTGGCAATGTAGCCAATGTGCACATCCTCGTAAATTAATTTGCTTCTGCAACGGTGTCCTACACACACACCACTGCACTACCACCTCAACTTGATGTGTTCTTTTCCCTAATTCTTTAGCAAATATTTACCCACTGGCCATTGTCTTGACTGGCAGTCATCAGCTTAATTTGTTTCTTTTTACAGTCAGTCAACCACTACAGCTTGCAGACCATACTCCTCATTTGGGCAGACATCATCATCATCATCAGCGCATCACTCAGTGAAGACAATTAGGCAAATAAAAGAAGATGATGAAGATGATGATGGCACGCGGATGTGTGCGTGTGTGTGCGCGCACATTTCAATCCTATTAATAGTCTTGCAATCAAGTGACATTAAATCAATAATTGGGCATAATCTCTAATATGTGTGTTCACAGAATAGACAAGCTAAGTCAAAGAAAAATGTTTTTGCCATTTTTTATTGTACAACTTGCGCGCGGCAAAGCACGTTGGCAAACAATACAAGCAAAAATATGAGAAAATAAAAATGAAAAAATCAAATTACTGACATTAAAAAAAACTGCTGCTGCCACCAGAAACCTAACTTTATCAGTTGTGCTTTTAAATCAGCTTCTAATTCAATTATCAACCAGCAACCAGAGACAGTGAACACTGGTAGCCAATGTTGCCATGCATAATTGCGATATAGTTAACTATGATCTCGTTAGTCAGAGCGATTCCTCTTGCTTGATTCCCTTACTTCGTGTGTTGCCTTTGATTCCTGTCCCCGTTCGTCCATTCGATCGGGCCCCTTTTCCTCGTAATGATTCTGTCAAAGATCATTAGTTTCATGTCCTCATCATCGGAGCGCAGTGCACACTGTTGAATGAAAAAAAGGAAGCTCACTCTGCCATTTAATCTGCACTTGAAGATAGACAATATTTTAAAATTTACAATTTGACATCAGTTCTCAATGAGATAGCAAATAAAGAGACACTAATTTGCCGAACGTACACAATTTAGTGCTCCTAATGTGTGCTCAAATGACTCGAGATGAGACGGGCAAACGGGCGCCGTGCGGCAGTTTGACTTTTTTCTTTTTTTTGCTGCTTCTAATTGAGCAAAACTAGTGCTGGTGCCGCATTACACATTGGTCGTCTGTCCATTCGACAGAGAAACAGTAATGTCACCGCTAGTCGGTAATACAAGCACACACACATGCACTCACTGTCGCCCATCGGTACTATATGACTGCCTCACTGCAGATGGCCATTTAGGGCAATGGAAGCGATGGGCAAAAGGCCGCGCAGCAATGGCACTTACACAATTCGCACAATTAAAAAACTGATGTGCTCTCTGTTGACTTGCCAAATTGACCGTTTAACTTAAATTGATCTGCACTTTGCTTTAAAGTGACGTAATTAACAAAAGAAGAAGAAGGGCATTTCTAAGGATTGTCCATTAGCAGTGAAAATGGATAACAAAAAAGAATATGATCTAGCAATCAGCAGTGATGATGGTTGAACAATGCAAGAGCAGCACGGTGGCCTGCTACTACTTGCTTTATCTTTGAAGGCACTCTACATAAAAAAAGTCAGAGCTACTGAAAAGAAGAAGTCGATTAGTCAATTATGCTGCCACTGCACTTGTATCGACCATCAATGCCAGTTCGATTGGCTTAATTGTTACTTTTTCAATTGTTACTCGTGTGCCATCGGTGAAGGAACGCACACATAGGCAGAAAGAGAGAGGCAAACACACAGTAAAGTCCAGCCAAGTGTTGCTAGTTAGGACAAACAAAGAAGTGAGCTCTAGTCAGCTAGTTTAACTGTTGTCACACACACACAGACAAGCACACTGCGAGCACTTCTAAGTGTCCATAAGACAAGTTAATTGCTGTTCACTGCTGTATTCGCAACAACACACAGACAGCTCACTTGAAGATCGATTGAACTCCTCACTTTCTTGTGGTTTACGAGAAGAAAGAAAGAGAATTGCCCACTGAAGAGGTTCACTGAGTGGCAGTACGTGCTTGTTGGCACCGTTTTTCTTTCTTAAGTGCCAGCACCACCACCTAACTGGCTAAATGTGTGCTCGCACTGGAGGCTGCTGCTGCTGCTGTTGCTGCTGCACATTGTGCTCACCAATTTGACGAAAACGAGGAAAAAGAGGAGGAAGACAAAGTAAACAGGCACTCAAAAGCGCGAAAACGAATATAGAATCGTGCCAGGAGCACAGTGCCTGTCTCAGTGGGCACCTTTATTTGCCTTGTCCAGGTTGTCGGAGGCAGCACACAATGTGCTCTCATTGAGGAGTGCAGCACCAACAACTTCACTCACTCACTCACACACACTCCTTACATTCACAGTGCGTCTTGACACGCGTACATCTCCGCATTTTTTGTCTACTATTTATCGAGTTCATCATTAGCGTAGAGCGCTTTTTAGTCTACTAGCTCATGCAGAGAGGGCAAATTTGAATTCGATAATTGGAGACAAATACACACAGGCATACACATTCACTTGGCAGGCCCACCACATAACACACACACAGTGTGGGCCCCATACTGGGCGACCAGCCGCTGCTGACTTAATGTACAAATTGTCACTTCTCAGTCACACAACGTAGAGCTGTGAAGCTGCCAATTGCCAGGCTGCACGGTTGATGGATAGATCACTATCTCACAGCAGCTACTGAACAAATTGTTCCCTTGTTTCTCCTTGTTCTACCACCACTACTGCATTCCTGGTTGATGCAATTAATTAGTCCAGTTTCAGGCAGTGTGTCTAATGCACTAATTACAAGTCCCACTGGGGGCCACTGCCGCAACAGAATGATTGTCGTCGCTTTCATTAATCGGAAAATGCATTAGATAAATGAGACCTTGGTGGATAACCTTCCTTCTTTTTTCTGGCAAAGCACCGGTCTGGTCGACGACAGAAACGACGACGACAACAACAACAACTTATTCTTGTTTCCATTTGAGTCTTCACTAAATGGCGCTAAATGGGCTTCTATTGACTGGGCAGTCAGGAGTTGACAAAGTGAATTAAAGCAATGCTCGTCCACGACACAAAAGGAACGACTTGATGGACACTGCTGGACGTAAGTAGACAGTGCTCTGCCGAGGACTGGTGGTCAGTGCACTGGCTGGTTGGCAAGCCCATCGAGACCAGGCCTAGACCACTATTCTCTCCGTCTCACTTGACTGAAGTGACTGTGTCAAGAAGTGACTCCTTTTGCCTCGTCTGAATCTGCCCCGACACGTTTAACTTAATTTGCCAGTGAGCTCCATTCAGCGACTATTAGGCGACTATTCATTCAGTGTACGAGCCAGAGTCGAGTAGACACTTCCACGGCAGCACAATGGACAAAGCACTGGCAGCGTGCGAGTGTGTGTCGTGACAAGGCCTGTCAGGGTGTCATCAGGACTTCCAATGGGAGAAAGATGGCTCAATGCGATTGACGATGAATGCGTTTGTCACCTTGCAATATGAATTCGATTACTCGTACTTGTGTGAGCTAAATGGAGAAAGAAAAGCAGCAGCAGCACAATGGCGCAAACGGTGGTAATTTTATTCAAATTAATAATCGCTTGTTATCTGCTGCCGGGCGCAGCACTGCTGCTAATGGAGAGCAGCAGATTAGGCTACTCCCATTGTGCTGCTCACTGCCAATTGTCGCCTTCGATTAGGAGGAAAAGAGAGAGTCAGCACAGTGACAGGGACCTCTGCAGAACATCGTCAACACGCTGGCCTTCCACTTACAAATCATTCAATCGCCCATTGAGCACAATGAGAACATTTAGAGAGGTTTACGATCATCAGTGTTCTGCTTTGTATCGGCTCTGGCAGCAAAAACTGGAGACACTGCAAAACCGATTTGTATGTGTGTGTGTATGTGCCAACAGATGTGATTGACAGGCTGCGAACAGCAGACAAACGGAGATGACACTAGAGGACACTGAAGGGAATCTGACAATGGCACCTAGCTCTCGCTTTGATTGTAATTATCTGCATAGCTCAACGGGAGCTCTCACTCTCACTCAGTGAAGACCGTATCCCGTTATAGTGGTGTTGAGATTTCATCTGCTCTGAACCTAATCATCATCATCATCGGCTACAACGCTCACTAATTGCCACTTACCCGAGTTGGCCGTCTTCTCACTGAAGGACTTGGCGACATCAGTTGCAAAGGGGTGGAACATCGAGGAAATTGCATTGTTCACCGAGCTGCCCGAGAAAGCGTGAGCATGGCTCTTTGAGATGGAGTTGATGGTGGAGTTCACCTGCTGCAAGCCGACGTGCATGCTCGCCGCCGACATGAAGGCCGCCGCTGCCGGCGAGTTGAAGTACGAGGGAATGCTGCGAGCTGATGTGCTGGAGATCGGCGGAGAGTGCCCATCATCGTGGAGGTTGTTCGTCGTCGGTGAGGCGGTGCTCGTGCCGAAGCAACTCGAACTGGGACTTACTGACAGACTGGCCGCAGAGTGGTGGTGCTGGTGGTGGTGATGCTGTTGGTGGTGCTGATGGTGATGATGCAACTGTGAGAGTGACTGCGACAGTGGCGAGTTGCTCGAGGGAAAGTAGGCGGCAGCCACTGCAGAGCTGAAGTTGGGTGGAACGCTGTTTGGGTTGTTGCTGTTGCCACCGCTGCTGCTGCTGTTTACCAGATTACTGACGCTCAGAGATGAGGAGGCAGTCGTGGTGGTTGTGGTTTGCAGTTTGGGTGACGCCACCGGAGAGATTGTTCCGTGAGAGCCCACAGAAATGCTGCTGCTCGCCCGACTGTGATCTTCACCGGGCACTGCCGACGGTGAGAGTGGCATCATCTTTGAGTCAAGAGCAGTCGGATGATCATCTCGACTGCTGCCGTTGCTGCTGGTGTCGGTGTTGCTGCCGCTGCTGTGAGTGCTGTGTGCAGGACTGGCCAATTTGTGGTCAGCCAACAGGGACTTTGCCGGACTAGGACTGCTTGCCCGATGGCTGCTTGAATTGTTGTTGGCGGTGGTGGTGCTGTTGTTGCTGCTGCTGCTTGAGCTGGTGGTCAGTCCAAGGAGCTGCTGAATGGCAAAGGGTGACTGGTGGTACTGTTGCAGTGCCCGTTGTGCTGAGCTAGCACTTCCGCTGACTGCCGCTGCGACATTGTTCTTGCTCAGTAGCTCAAAGCTGGCGGCGCTTAGGTTAGTCGGCAGCATTGATGCACCGAAAAAGCGAGCGTCCATATTTGGTCGGTGTATTGAGTTGGCAGAGTTGTACATTCTAAAGATGATAGTGGTGGCGGTGGTGGTCAGAAGATGAACTCAAATGTAATGATGCAAACTGCCAAAAAAAGAAAAAATAAATGGCTAAACATAAGTGGTAGTCGGTGAAGCAAAAAAAGAGCTTCTGCAAATGAGCTTCAGCGGAGGAAAGAAGGAGCCTCTTAATTGGCGCCAATAAGAGAATAATTAGAGCAGTGTACTCCAATTAATTAGAACGACTTACATCTAGAGAAGGAGCTGAAGGAGCTGGAAAGAAGGACGTAAGTAGTCATTTAGAGGAGAAGATCGCACTCGTCATGTTCAATTTAGTGTCCCATCTATTGAGAGAGTGAATTGCAGTCTGAATTGCAGTTGCTGCAGCTGTTGGTTGGTGAGCTATCGTCAGTGGCGAGTTCGTCTGTCTCCGTGAGTCCGGACAGTAGTGAGAGAGATCGAGACTCAAATGCAGAAAGTCCACGCGAGAGTGCTGCTGCTGCATTCGAATCAAAAGTGGGCGAGTCACTGAAAGCCGCTTGATGCCGCCTCTCTGCAGCACTGCACACTGAGGGAAGAGTGCTGCTGCTGATGAGAGAGCATGTGTGTGAGAGAGAAACAGAGAATCCGTTCATCTGATGAACTGCACAAATTGGCAACATGCTGTCGCCGAGCAAGTGGAAAGTAAACAGGAGAGAGAGAGAGAGACAGAGACGAGCAAACGGAGACGGCTCCGTACTTCTCACTAGAATGCCTTTCTTCACGTTCCCTCTGCACTGGCTCTTCTTTTTGCTCGTTAAACGGCGAAAATCATCACTTTGCGTTATATAAACGAATTATGCATTGCTATGCAGCGCTTCGTGATGACTACTGCTGCAGATGATGCTGGGGATTCTCCGCTTTCTTTCTTAACAGTAGCATCACTGCTCACAAAATGTTCCTCATTGCTAGAACATTGATGCAAGCAAATTACGGGACAGCCAAGCCACAGATTTACAGACTGAATGCTTTTTGCTGCTGTTCTTCTATTGCTAAAGTCTTTCTTTGACTCGATTCCACTTGACTTGAGAGAATCGTCGTCAAACGGCGATGGCGGGCGCCGGCACACTGCCAATGCTCATCGAGTGAACTGTGAACAGAAAAGAACTTGGAGCAAATAAAACCAAGGAAATTATAGAGCCAGCCAGCTAGAATCTTCAATCTATTATTCATAAGCTATTTGCAGCCTGGTTACCAGCCTGCCTTTCTCGACTGGTCCTTTACTGGCCAAATTAAATTGTCTTCTCTCTTTTTGTGGCGTTCCTAAAACGACCCTCTTCAGCTTCTACTGCTGCTGCTGCTGTTGCAATCATTAATATTGCATCGGACAAATTGAATTAAAGCAGAGCAAAATGCGCAGCAACTTTGAAGTGGCAAAGACGAAAACGAAGACGCCACCAATTTTAATTAAATCGCACACAGACAGACTCTGCCAAAACTAATTCAATTTACCCATTGCTGGCTCAATTCATTATTAATAAATAAATTGCAAGTTAAATTAAATTTAAAGTGATCACCCTTAATAGAGCAAGTTTGAAGTACTGTCCGCGCTGTGCTGTTCAGCACAAGTGCACCACCATCATAAGAAGCAGCAACTTAAATTTGATATTAGTGCGAATTAATGATACTTATTTGATGGCAATTTGCCTCCTCTTTTTTTTCTTCTTGGTAATAAAACGAGAGCAATGAGCCCAATCACGGAGCAGGCAGCAATTAAGCGCCCACAGCACTGCACTGGAATACTTTGAATATTTTGGCAGGCAGAGAAAGACCCCGAGCACCGGTGAGCATCGGTGGGCACCGAGCAGGCACGCAAGCTACAACGGCCTCACTCCAAATTAATTATTCGAATTATTCACACTCCTCTCTCCATTGTGTGGGCACTTTCGTGATTTTGTGAGGCAATTCAGGAGAACCAGACAAATTGAACAAAGTGAACAGGGAACAAATGACGGGCTGCTTTTTTGTGTTTCCTGTCTGCCCTCACTGCTTTCGCTTTGATCAGGTGATCCAAAAGAGATGAAAAGAGAAAAAGAGTAAACTAATGTAAAGCAAACATTGTAATAGGGCAGTAATAAATGATATATTCGCCAGCAATCAGTCCAATTAGTGGATGTGATTAATCGCCACAACGAGAAACGTGCTCGCCTGAAAAAAAACACGTTTGAGAGAAGATGACAAAAAAGAGAACTATGGACTGAAAATCTGTACCTTAAGTGTAGAAATGAGCACAATCGACGGATTGAGCTGATTTCAGTTGGTTTCACCAGCAACGGCAGCAGCAGCAGCAAGTTCAGTGGTCTCCGAGTAATTGCTCGAATGCAGCTGTCGAAAAGTGGCTCCGAAGAGAGGGCCACTTGTCTACACACACACTCACAGACATACCCACTTCCACTGATGCTACTGTCGAACTGCACTGTGCATTCAGTCGGTGCGGTGTCGCTCCCTGACTGCGTATCTCTCTGCTTCTCTGTCCATCTTTCTCTACCATGATTGGACCATAATTAGCTTCCGTCCAGTGGCCGTGGCAAGTGGTCGTCGGTGGCCGCATCTTGGCCAGTGCTCCAGGAGGAACGGAACACACTGCACCACAGAGAACACAGTGCACTGAGAAGCAGTTCGAGTTCGATCATCGATTCGAAGTGGAAAGGAAAGGAGGACTCAGCGTCAGGGCGGGTCTAATTGGCTATTTAAAGCACTCGCCACAGAGAGCGGAGAGAAGCGGAGATCGCTGCTTTATAGAGTTGCTTTCGTCCACAACTCCGAGCTTCACGCTAAAGAGAAAGAGCGAGCGAGCGGCGACCGGGAGCGCGCGCCTGCGTTCCAAACGATGCACCATTCCCATTGCCATTTGCTTTAGAAATGGCCGTCTTTCGGGCTTGGAAAACTCTTTGAGCAAGCATAACGATGCATGTGTGTGCCCATTCATCGCCATCAATTCATTGTCGACCATCAAGTCAGTGCACATGAAAATTTGGTTTCTCTCTCTTTGGCGACCGCTTAATAGAGCAATTAAGCTTGCCGAGTTTGTGCAGTGCTTCTGTTATGGTGTGCTGCATGTCGAATCAAGTGGCCACATTAAGAAGAGAGTGGTTACTACTGCTTTTGCTGCAGAAAAAAAATAGATTTTTCATTTACATGTGCGCCTAATTGAAAAAAAAGTTGCTTCCTCGGGTACTCAAATTAGTCATCAGAGCGCCTAAAGGCAGTTTTGAGGTACACTCGGTGTGCCAGGTGAGATGCACTACGTCAAACTCTGTAAGCTATTGCGTTAACTGTTTGCCGAGGCTTCTTTTTCTTCTTCTCTTGCCTCAAACCAAGTTCAATCGTCAGTACGCCAGCCAGCCAGTCAACTCGGTGTGGGGCCAATCTCAGCGTTTTCCCTCTCTCTCTCTCACTTTGGCTACTGTCACCGAGCACTACTTGGGCAATGGCAAAATGCCTGTGAGTGAGTGAGTGAGTCGATCGTGTCTAATCGGTCGCCATCGCCGAGGTGACAAAAGCGATAAAGTTGCCTGTCATCCTGTTAGGTGCAGGGTGAGTAAATTAAATCTGACAAGGCTGCCACCAGTTCTCGTCCGCCTGTGCGGCCACTGGTGCACTTGCCTGTCAAACTTGACTGTCTGCCTGACTGCCACTTGAGCCTATTAAGTGCTGCTGCTGCTGTTATTGCTGTCGCTTCTTCGTCTCTTCTCTTCTCCTTCTTTTACTTCTTTCAATTTATAGTAGACCGTCAGTGAATGAGTCTGCCTGCTCGGAGCTGCCAATTGCTGCTCACTGCTCAAAGCGCTTCTCCTCGGAAGTGGCCATCAATTGCCGCCCGAGACATATCGACCATCTCCGAGGCCATAGACTCCTTCTCTCTGCCTGCTTGCCTAGCAGCACTGTCACTCAGCACCATTGATTGGCCGCCGCCGAGAGCTGTGTGTGTGTGTTTGTGCAAGCTATCGGTTATTAGTCATTAGAAGAAGAAACGGCAGTAGCATAGAGTGGAGAGAGGCTGAGATGATCAGAATGAGGAAAACGATGATTGAAACAAAGGAATAAAAATATAAAAAAGCCAAACCTGGTGAATGAATTTGGCCATCACCACCACCGCCGAGGGCCACTTTAAATTAGATTGCTCGTCAGAGGAAGAAGAGCCAGAGAATTGAATTGCGTTCAGTGAAATTGCCAATTTCTCGATAACGGCCACTAATTGGGAGTGCCATCGATGAGGACAGTGGCAGGACAAAAAAGCTACTAGTCGAGTTTCGGTCAGAGTAAAATTCGTTTGTTTGCGTCTCCAAAATTGGCAGCAGGGAAGCATCTTGAAGTTGGCGGAAGAAACCTCTATATAGTGACTGACTGTTCGTCTGGCCTAGCATCCTCATGCAAAATAGCTGGTTGTGCAATATTAATCTAGTTAATCTGACGTTAATGACTGTACTAGTGTGTGTGTAATTAAAAGGCTCGTTGGTGGTAATGCAATTACGATCACAATCGCCATTAGGACGGCTCCTCTCGCCATTGTCGACCCACTGGTTCCCGCTTTCTCACTGTCACACTGCCTTCTTTTTTACTCCTTCAGCTTCTTCTTCTTGCTCTGTGCTTAGGCAAAAGTAATTATAGCTAAATAAGTTATTAATTAATTAAATGCCGCCTCATTAGCGACAATTGAGTGCGCTAGTGAGTCTTCTCAAACAAAGGGAAGAACGTGTGTCAGACGTGTGTGCGCGCGCTTCAAAGAGAATCGCGCGCAATAAATTCTGCTCTAATTAACGCGATACACTGAAGCACAGAACACAATCAAGTGACAGCAATAACAAAAAAACCTTCCAAAACACAGCTTTTTATCTTCTCTGAAAAATGTACCAGTGTTTCCAATTTAAAACACAATTATTGCTATCAATATATATATCAATAATTGAAAATAATTAAATTCATCCCGGTAGTTGGGTAGCGTGAGAGAGAGTTCAATGTAGTAGGTTGACTTTAAAGTCCTTTGGTGAATAGTGCAATGCGAAATAGTATGTGTAAATGTGATGATTCGTAATTGATAAACCTGCCGAAAAAACTATTGAGAGTTTGATGTTCCGACTTTAAGTTTCTTTTGTTTGTTGTCGTTCAGTATCTGCTCAATCGATCTCAGGTCACGCTTATTCGAGCTGGGAACTGCACATTTTTAGAGAAATCGTTAATTTTGTTCAAAAAAAATTTGTGTTGCTAAAATAAAATACCCATTCCAAATTGAAGATTAGGTGTGGTTGCTTTGGCAGCTGCCTGACCAGCATCCAAGCCGATGATGCTGGCGTATTTGAGTTTGTAGTTTGAAAATTTTACATTTTCTGAAGAGCCTGCCGCCTGTGTCGCCCTCTTTGTTTTGTCGCTGCTGGCTTTTTCCATCTAATCACATCAAATCGAAAAATCAGACGAACTTTTTGAACCAGAGTGAGCCCCGCTTACCATTTGCTCTCGAAGTTCTTGCAACTTTCGGTCATATGAGTCCCCCTTTTGCAAGCTTTCCAGTTCCTCCTCTGTGGGTCTAAACTCCTTCTTGTAGACAACACTGTGGCGATCAATTCCTTCAATGCCGAATGAAAAGATCACCAGATCATGGCGATCAGCGATATCGTGGCTATAAATAAGAAAAATCAGTTGCACAATCCAAAGAGCAAAGTTGACAAATTGGCTTGCTTATCAAACCCGGTAATTACATCACAGTACGATGTATCTTTTCCATCGGCTCAAACTCTATCTTCTGCGCTTCATTGTCGTTAATAAAGGTCATTAGCTTGTGCTCAATCTAAGTGAAAGAAAAGTGAACTTTATATTAATGGAAATATCCCCAGCAAGTACAAGACAGCCTACCCCAAGACGGAACTTCTTCAATCTGTCCTTCTCCTGCTCGTGTAGCTTCTTAAGCGCCTCCTTTTGCTCTAGATCAGATAAACATACAAGGTAATGATCATCAAAACATACAGGTAAAAAAGTTGTTTCCTACTTTTCATCAACGCTTCTTGTTTACTCGTCGTCTGCGGCGGCTTCTCCATCGTGTCCAAAATTGAGCCCAAAAGATCCATTTTGACAGTTCTTCTCAATTAAAATTAAAAGGTGTTTAAAACTGAAGCAGTTGAAAACAAGCGGCTTGTTTTTACTTTTTTCAAGTTTGAAGCGTCTCACAAAGTAGCCAGACAAGTGTCCGAACGGACATCTGCTCGTAAGGTAAAACTCAGTGCTTTGTTTTGCTTCACATGTTTACTTTGTTGCCTGCTGACTGCAGCAAAACGCAAAAAACCTTTTTTGTGAGTTTTATTGCGTCATACAGCGAGGCAACACAGGTGACGACGGTGATTGGACTTCCAGTGGTGGTATTATGCAAAATACATCGACTGCCTTCATCAGCGAGCCTAATTACCCAAGTAATCGACTCCTTTTTGTGATCGTCACGCGGCTGTGATTGAGGCCACAATGCTGCGTTGGAGGGCTGAAAGTAGATACCACTACTTCTGCTGAAAAAGATGATGATGATGATGATGGCGATGCAGAATCGAACAGGCAAAACCACTACTGCTGCTGCTGTTGTTGCTACCTGGAAAACGGCTGTGATTGAATATTTCTGCAAAATCATCTAACAGACGAGTTTCCAGCAGGTGACGCCGTCCTTACCAGTGCCAGTGTTCCCAGTGCCTTCCCACCACCTCTCCTGTGCTACTCTGTTGACATCTAAGCAAACTTGTTGAGAAAGACGCAATGCAACCGTATCTTATCAGCCCACTGGCCGACAATTCTTCAGTGGCAGCCTGCGTCTGCCAGGCAATGACAGATTAATCATCACACGTTTGTTATTGTTGATCTACTGTTGACGCCACATCAGTGCTCTCTGCATTTTTCTTTTGTGGGCTTTCTCCACGCGCCTCAAAGATGTCTTCCGTCAAAGTGGCCGTCCGAGTGCGGCCTTTCAATAAAAGGTAAACTCCAAATATTACTTCTTTGTGTCAGAGAATAACAGTTGTTTTTCCGCAGAGAGATCGATCTAGACTGCAGCAACATCATTCACATGGTCGACAACAAGACTGTAATACAGAATCCCAAGTCTTCTGGCCATGATGAGGATGCAAAAGGATTCACCTTTGACCACTCATACTGGTCCTTTGATGAGAGTGATGCACACTTTGCCTCTCAAAGCTTAGTTTTCCAGCACCTGGGCAAAGAGATTGTATCGGATGCGATTGAGGGCTACAACTCCTGCATCTTTGCTTACGGCCAGACTGGATCGGGAAAAACGCACACAATGATGGGCGATAGCAGCTCTGAGGGTCTCATTCCTCGAATCTGTCAGTGGCTCTTCCAGCAGATGTCCTCTACTGAAAAGAACAGCGAAACTGTTTCTAACAAGACTGGTATAGTTTAGCTAATTAGGCACTGTGTAAACTGTAACTTACAAATTCGATTTACAGAAATAAGCTACTTGGAAATTTACAATGAGCAAGTTCGAGACTTGTTGGACAGTAACCAGGACATCAACGGCAACTTTCGGCGACCATTGAAAGTTCGCGAAGATCCGAAGAAGGGCCCTTACGTAGAGAAGCTTTCAAAGCACATGGTTTGCTCGTATGAAGAGATTCTCGAGCTCATGCAAAAGGGCAACGCCAATCGAACCACTGCTGCTACCAGTGTAAGTGCCTCACAGTGTTTCAAAGATTTCCCGAATTACTCATACACCTTTTTTGCAGATGAATGACACCAGCTCTCGCTCTCACGCTATCTTCACCATCTCGTTCAGCAAGGCGTCCTACGTGGCAAATAATCCTTACGAGACGATATCTAAAATCAACCTGGTCGACCTTGCTGGCAGTGAGCGCGCTAATGCCACTAACGCGCAAGGACAACGTCTCGTTGAAGGTATTTGTGTTCATTTTCGATGATCGAAACTACTAACACAATTAAACATTTCCACTTTCCAGGTAGCCACATTAACAAATCATTAGTCACACTGGGCAGCGTCATTTCCATACTGGCAGAGAACTGCAAAAAGAATAATAAAAAGAAAAGCTTTATCCCCTACCGTGACTCCATCCTCACTTGGCTTCTCAAAGACAGCTTAGGAGGCAACTCAAAGACTGGTAAGATGTTCAGACTTTGTTTTTTGTTTAAAACTGTTAAACTAATCTCCGTTTGTTTAGTCATGGTGGCCACCATTTCTCCAGCCGATGTTAACTACGGCGAAACACTGAACACGCTGAGGTATGCGAATCGGGCAAAGAACATTCTCAACAAGCCGCACATCAACGAGGACGTTCAGACAAAGTTGATTCGTGAGCTGCGCTCTGAAATTGAACGACTAAACTCGATGATTAATCAGAACCCAACGCTGACTGGGCGAATCCAGGAAAGCGAGGCGAAGGTGAACAAGCTGACTGAAGAATGGATGAACAAGTGGGACGACGTCAAAAGCATCTTCAAGGAGCAGGACTTTATTGCCATCCGAAAGTCGGGCAACTTTGGTCTCATCCTCGACTCTGATCGACCCCACCTGATCGTCTGCGTTGATGACGATGTCCTCAGCACCGGTGTCACGCTGTACCACCTGAACGACGGCACTACCTCAATAGGCACCAAGTTTGCCGACACCAAGCAAGACATCGTGATTAACGGCGGCTCTGATGTGGAAGATGAGCACTGTACCATTCACTGGAATAGCAAGGACAATGTGGTGACGCTAAATCCAATCAACAAGGCGCTTTGCTTTGTCAACAATACCCTCGTCGAAGGGCCAACCGTCCTCCATCAGGGTTGTCTGATTGTTTTTGGCGAGAACATGTACCGTTTCAGTAATCCACTTGAGGTGAAAAACTTGAAGCAAAAGGCCAACCAGGACACCTCCTTTCTCAATCGCTCATCCCACTTGATTAGCTCTACCTCATACGACAGCATGTACACCTCTGTCAACTCCATCAACAATAAGAAGGCGCTCATGAGTAGCTTTGCCTCTAGTCACGGACTGAATGAAAACGATGAGGAAGGAATTCAAAACGCTACATCTTCTTCAGATGCTGAAACCAGCTGCCTGTCGGACAAGTTTGCCCTCGTCAATGAAGAGCTCAATTTCATAAAGGCTTTCTTGCTTGAACTTCAGCGAGTTATAAAGTGCGACAGTGAAGAGCCAACCCGAAGTCTGATGGAAACGTTTGTGGATATTGTTGTTCAAATTGGCAAAGATGAACACTTCTCAAAGGAGCGAATTTTGACCATTCTCTCGTTCATCAACAAACTGGAGCTCAATGATGTGAGGGGATCAGACGAGGCGGCCATCCAAAAGGTGGGCGACTTTCTGATGGCCAAGTTGAACACCCTCAAAGTGCAGGTGAAGGACGAGATGAAGCTCGACTACATGAACAACAATGAAGCTGCAAGCAACAACTCCACTGTGGATGATAGTACCACCACCACCAGTACTACCAGCGACAGCGGCGAGCAGATGGCCGAATCTGCATTGACCGAATCCGCCTACGGCCAATTGTGTCACCTTGCCTCTGAAGTCGACTCAAACATGGCTTTGCTCAGTCAGTGCGTCAACCAGCTAAACATTGCCAATCAGGCGGCCAGCTCGGAGATTAACAGTATCACAAGCTCAAACTCGACCGTCACCCCAGTCACATCTAGTCAGCAGCAGCAGCCGGCGAACGGCCAGTCGCTGGAAGAGATCATCGAAAGTGAAGTGCAACGACGCCTGGAGCTGCACCTTCAGGGCAGCACCTTTGACTCACGCACAACCACTAATTCAGAGCACAGTTTTGAAGCCACCAACTTGAATCTCGTCCCAAAGGAGCTCATGTGCTCGACGCCGTTGCTTTCGAGCACTTCTCCGAGGGAACACGCCACCAAAGTGGGTCGTTCACTGTCTGTGACCTACGAAGAGCTTGATCAAATTGAAATATACATCCCTGCATTTCACATTCTCTATCATCCCGATGAACACTACGAATATGAGATCAAAGTGCGTATTTCCTTAATCAAACGTGTTTTAACTTTTATTAACATTTTTGTTCAATTTGGTTTTCAGATTGGCATCAACGGCGACAAGTGGACAATCTTCCGCCGTTACCGAAGCTTTCTGCAGCTGCACAAGTTCATCCGGGCAATGTACGGAAATCGGATAAACATGCCACTGTTTCCACGCAAAAGATTGTGGAACAATATGAATGAAAAGGTCATTGAAAATCGCAGGCGGTATCTTGAGAACTACCTGCAGAAAGTAATTGACCAGTGCAAGGTTCTACCGCAATGTCCACTGAACTTTCGCTCTACTGGTCTCGAGCATTTGGATCGATTTTGTCTATTCAACTTCAATAGCTTCTTTTGCTTAAATTCACTTGTAGATCAGGAAGATTTTCGGTAAACCTTTGCGTGATTTTATTCGTTGTGATCCCACACATTGTGATATCCAGCCAGTCGTCTTGAGTCCGGAAAACACCTTTTTACCACTTAATTACTCGAATCCACTTTATGATTTCTTCACAATACCCGCCTTTTACTGCTTTCTTTTTTATCTTAAATATATTTTTACGCAATCTTTTTTACAATTAAAACCCAAATTACGAATCAGTTATCTGAATTAGAAAAAAATTCAAATTTTTAGTTTAATCATCTATTTCTACCCAAAGCGGCCAAAAGAGTGTCCATAGCGTTCAGTGGCGCTGTTCATTCAATCTTCTGAAAACATCACCTTTTGACTTTATTTTGATCACATTTTCTTGATTTGAGGCATCTCTTGCCGATTCAAGTCAACAACCATGGCCCTGTTGAGTACTCTTCGTGTTTTGACTCGAGTTGGGTCGCCTGCAAAGTGTAAGTGTTTGGTATATACTTACTTTTTTATTCACTTTGATAATTTTGTTTTTGTGTTTAAGTTTCGGCCCGCTTTAGCGGACATGGTCCCCAGATGAAAATTCAACCATCTCAGTACATGTGGAATGGATTTAAGGACAAGCTCCATTTTTATCTTCTTCTTGGAATAGTGCCGCTAGCCCTCATCACCACCTATGCCAACGTTTTCATTGGCCAGGCAACTTTGACGGAGATTCCAGAGGGATACACTCCTCATTATTGGGAGTACTACAAGGTTTGTTCAAGCAGCCCTCCTATCTTCGTAGTGATTACTCATACATTTTTTTCTTTAACTTCACAGTCTCCTATTACTCGATTTCTTGCGAAATACTTTCTGTACGACAAGTCGCTTGACTATGAAACTCATGTTGCCAGAGTAACTGAAGATTCGGAAATCATAATTTTGAGAAAGATTGAGCGCGAACTTAAGGCAATGATGGCTACAAAGTCTGACAACAAGGCCTGGTACTACATGGCGCAGAACTTTGACGACGAGCGGTTTACCCATGAGTGGGAGGCAACTGAGCCATTCCGCTATTTTGGAACTCCCGAGGCAGGCGATCCGCCAGGCAATCAAATGGTTCGTTAGCGAAACCAAAAGTCATCACTTGTTTTCAAGAAAATGCCTGAATTACTGTACATAAACTAGAAGCTCAAAATTAAAGAAGTAAAATAAGTCAAACGTCAAGTGATATCTCCAGAGTGGTGTCATCGGCTATGAATGCACAAATTGTGTGATCCATTGATGTGCAGCTCCGGTGCGGCAGATGTGTATCGGCTTGGTTGTGTTTGGACCCGATGATTGCGATGATTGATTAAGCCCTCGATTAATGCTGCCCAAAAGGACCACCTCTATTCACTGTAATGGGAATGAAAGTGCTATTACACGTATGCTTGCTGCTGCTGTTGCATATCTCTAAACATCGATCCAGCGGTAATGGCGGAATCGCCAATTGGCCACGCAGCCACTTTTTTCTCGAGTAGCAAGGTGTTTGCAAAACACTTGGGCACAGTTAGTTGCTTGCTGGCACAACACACACACTGCATCGCAGCATCATTAGCAAGTGCCCATTTAATGGCCGTATCGATGTCTCTCAGGCTCGGTACAGGCAAAACATTCGACACCTCAATCATCAATCTTTGTGTCATTAGGAGCCAGTCAGGAGAGCAACAGCAGCCTGCCCGTCCGGCCTGCTTCGGTGCTTGGGCAATTGACACTTTAATTTGAGTACACAGTGCAGCACTGACTTCATTTTTCTTGGCTTACTCGAAATATGTTTTAAAGAGTGCTGCTGTGTGATCCATTTAGCAGCAGCGGTAATCGATGACTAACAAATCGATTACTGCTCAGGGAATCTCAAGTCGGCTAAAAAAGTAGTGTTCCCATGTGATGATGGTAGTGGTAGCGGTGGTGATAATGGTGGCGAGTGCATGCACAACAGTGACACCACAAACGTTTGCATTCAAGTCTAGGCTGTTTTGTTTGTGAAGTTTTCTGTGGCAACGACAGAGTTTGTTCAAGTGATGTATTTTTGGTCAAATGTGTCTGTGTGGTAAATGAATTTGGGGCAGATGGGAAAGAGGGGGCACTCTGTGATGCGGCGCTTCAGTAATTAATGTGCAGCCATGAATAATATTACATTAGAAGATCATACCACATAATGCCAAGAATAGAAGGCAAATTGGCAATGATTAGTACCAGGTAGTTTAATGATTATTTGCATGTCTTCTCAAGCAAACTCGAGCAGCAGCAGCAGCATTTGCCTCCCAAAAGCTCATTAATGCTCACCGGCGATAGAGTGCTGAGTGGGGGTACTGTTTGTGGTCGAATAAAAGAGCGTTTGGCAAGTGCTGACAGACATGTTTGGCCCTTGGCCAAAGGCCAGCAGCACTAGGAAGAAAAGAGAGAGAGGCCTCGTCGATGGCCAGCACTTGTCCAATCCATCTCCTTGCGCCTTCAGTCATCGGTGGTCCCAAATTAATCTCTGTTTCCCTCTCTTTTCTCTGACAGTGATTGCTGACCTGGCTCAAGCCATCGTTGCCATTGTTGCCATTCCGATCAGATCTTGGCGTTTGCGGATTAGCGGCTGTCCGGCGCGCTGTCTACGGCGGCGATTAATTGCCTAAGCAAACAGTGCATAAATATTTAATTACCAAGCCACAATTAATTAAGCTCGCCCTTGGCGAGGTGAACACCATCAACAGCTAACAGTCGTCTACTTCACTTTTGATAGTAGGAAGCATCTTGTGGTAGATGCAAAAGATGATGATAATACCAGAGCTTGGTGGCTACGGAAACAACAACAGCAGCAGCTTTTTATTATTTTCTTTTCAGAGGACAATGAATGCAAATGCAGCCCAGTAAGCGTTGACCTGGCCATTTGTTTGCACATTCACCTGACAGACTGATGTGATGGTCAGCCTAAAGTGGGTGATGAGCAAGCAATGATCAACTGAGCTGATGATTAACCGCTCCACTGAGGCCCATTAATTGTGCGACTGTGCAGTGCCCACAAACATACAAACAACACACCGGACAAGAGTGGTATTCTTTGGGACCGAATGAAACAGAGCAATAAGGTAAGTGCTTTGCTGCCCAGTTCAGTACCTGTGTCTGCGCTTTCACACTTAGGAGTGGCTCAATATGAATATTTACTCGAATTATGCCTTTTAAAGACTTTTTTCCATTTTCTCCATTGTGCTCATCAGCTAGTGAGCTGATTGAATTTTCGCTGTTTAGTATTTTTTTGTTCAAACGACGACTTTGCGGTCATTTTTCCTTTCTCATCTAACTTTTCTCATTTCGAACATTGAAATAGATGGCAAGTGCAACAGCAGCAGCAGCAGCCGAGACGATGTGCAAGGAATTGCTGGTGCTCTCACCCTGATTATTACCACCATCACAATCACCACTTTTCAGTATGAATATGGGAACGCGGGCGAATGGCTACTACTTACTCCCTGAAAGTAACTTTGAGTAATTGCCACTTGACACAAACGCCATCGGGATGGCATTTAAATGAGTAAAAGACTTTTTAAAGAAGCACAAAGTGCAGCAACAACAGCAACAACAGTAGTAAGCTAATGAAGAGATCACTTGGCAATTAGAAGCTGTCGATCTTCAAAGTGGTCCTAAACGTTATGATTAGAGTGTGTGTCCAGTGTGTTTAGAGCAGAGGACACTGAGCTGTGAGCCGCCTTACT